>Ga0187855_10000529_pt1 | contig 33007 bp, 29 predicted proteins | sample June2016WEW_8_10_2_FD_132969 | JGI IMG/M metagenome (GOLD analysis project Ga0187855, IMG submission 132969) | Peatland microbial communities from SPRUCE experiment site at the Marcell Experimental Forest, Minnesota, USA - June2016WEW_8_10 | ecosystem: Environmental > Terrestrial > Soil >... | reverse complement strand
GGTGCCGGCCAACCCGCTCAGCGCGAAGGGCCTGGCCACGCCCTACGTCCTGGGCGACGGCTGCGCGATGTCCAACCCCGACCTGCAGGCGTTCGTCGAGGCCGACATCATCAACCCGCGCAACGGCCGCATCAAGGTCTACAACCCGCTCGTGATCACCCAGGGCACCCAGCCGGCGGCTCCCCCGGTCCGGCCCGTGCTGGCCCCCGGTGACGTGGTCGGCATCATGTTCGGCTTCAACGGCGACAACCTGCTGCTGACCGAAACCGGCCACTCGCTGCAGCAGGGGGCCTGCGTCAACGGCCTGGGCCAGTCGCTGTTCACCCAGGTCGCGTTCTGCAACAGCCCGGCGTTCTACCGGGCCGCCAACCGCGACATCGGCCTGGGCCGGCTCGAGGTCCCGGCCCTGGGCGTCGGCTCCGATGGCCGGGCCTGCCCGACCACGCGCAGTTTCGCCGTGGTGGACCAGGACCAGAGCGACAACGTGGTCACCACCTACCTGATGACCCCGGACGGCCAGACCGCGCAGGATTCCGCGGCCAATGAGGCCGCGCTGACAGGCGCCGTCCCGCAGAACAACGGCAGCGACAACGCGCTGGTCAACAAGTTCATGGACCCGGCTCTCGGCTGCACGCCGTATGAGTTCCGGGACCAGACCGCGGCGAGCGGCAGGTCCGGCTCGGAGATCACCGACGAGCTGCTGGCCGCGGCCGACCAGCGGGCGCCCAGCGCGCTGGTCCCGCTGAACGACCCGATGACGCTGGTCAACGGGGAGCAGAGCCTGATGAAGACCAACCTGTACCGCAGAGGCGTGGACCAGCTCCCGGTCGGCGCGGGCCAGACCGCGGACACCCCGGCGAACTACTGCCGCCACATGATGCGGATCGGGGACGCCCGGGTGGCCTTGGACGAGAAACAGTTCACCGTATTCGCCACACCTGTCCCGGACGAGGGCAACAACCTGTTCACGTTCATGGCCGCGCGGCTCTCCGCGTCATGGGGGAACCTGGGCTGCGGCGCCCTGCTCAACGCGCCCGACCCGGTCAACCTGACGCTGGACGGGAACGGCGTGGCCATCGCGGCCAGCTTCAACCCGCTGGCGATCGGCACGCTGCCCGGCGGGGTGGCCGCCACGGCCACGCCGACCGCCACGGCCACGCCGACCGGCACCGCGACGGCGACCGCCACGGCTGCGCCGACCGGCACCGCGACGGCGACGGTCACGCCGACCGCCACAGTCACGCCGGCCCCCACAGTCACGCCGGCCGTCACGCCCACCCCGACCCCGACAGGGGGCTAGGACCAGCGGGTCCTCCTGGGCGCTCGACAGGGGATGGACGGCGCGCTGAGGGCGTCAGCCCGCCGCCGTGACCTCGGTCAGGCGCCGGGCCAGGTAACGGCGCTCGGTCCCGGTTCCGGCCAGCGCGAGAGCCTGCTGGTAGGCGTCCGCCGCCTCGGGCCGCCGGCCGAGCCGGCGGAGCAGGTCGGCCCGGGTAGCAGGCAGGAGGTGGTAGCTGGCCAGCTGCCCGGTCGCGGCCAGCGCGTCCACCAGCGCCAGGCCGGCCGCCGGTCCTTCGGCCATGCCCACGGCTATCGCGCGGTTGAGCTCGACCACGGGGGACGGCACCAGCTGGGCCAGCTGCCCGTAGAGCCGGGCGATCGCGGCCCAGTCCGTATCCGCCGCGTTGGCGGCCGTGACGTGGCAGGAGGCGATTGCCGCCTGAAGCTGATAGGGACCGGTCCGGCCGCGGCTCAGGGCGGTCCTCAGCAGGGCGCACCCCTCGCCGATCTCGGCGGCGTTCCAGCGGGCGCGGTCCTGGCCCTCCAGCGTCACCAGTTCCCCGGCGTCGTCGAGCCGCGCGGGACGGCGCGCGTCGTGCAGCAGCATCAGCGCGAGCAGGCCGAGGACTTCGGGTTCACCGGCCATCAGCCCAGCCAGGAGACGGGCCAGGCGGATGCCCTCCGCGCACAGATCCGGGCGGAGCAGATCCGTTCCCGCGGTCGCGCTGTAACCCTCGTTGAACAGCAGGTACAGCACGCCAAGAACGCCGGTGGTCCGTTCCGGCAGCAAGTGGGCGGGTGGCACCCGGTAGGGGATGCCGGCGTTGCGGATCTTGTGCTTGGCCCTGACCAGCCGCTGGGCCATGGTCGGCTCCGGGACGAGGAACGCCCGCGCGATCTCGGCCGTGCTCAGGCCGGCCAGGGTCCGCAGGGTCAGCGCGACGCGGGCCTCCAGCGTCAGGGCCGGATGACAGCAGGTGAAGATCAGGCGCAGCCGGTCGTCGGCGATACCGCTCTCGCCCGCTGCGGGCGGAGCCGGATCCGACGGGATCGCCGCGCCCTGGAGTACCGCCGACTCCTGCAGCCTGGCGGACTCGGTCGAGCGGCGGCGGAGCACGTCGATGGCCCGGTGACGGGCCGTAGTGGTCAGCCACGCGCCCGGCCGCGGCGGGATGCCGTCGCGTGCCCAGCTGCGCACCGCCTGGGCGAAGGCGTCCTGGGCGCACTCCTCGGCCAGGTCCCAGTCGCCGGTCATGCCGATCAGGGTGGCCACGATCCGGCCCCATTCGCCGCGGAAGGCCCCGGCCACCGCGGCATCGACGTCAGGCGCTGAGCCGCCCAGACCGGCCTCACCTCGATCCACCGCCGCCCCCCGGTCCCGGATTCGCTCCGCCGCCGGAAATTATCCCGCAAATTACCGGGGCACCGATGTCGATCTGGCCCGCCGTCAGTCGTAGTGAGGGCGAAGCGAAAGTCGGCAGGCCGAGGCCGGCCATGATCATGAGGAGCCAGTCGTGTACATCCCCTACCAGTTCATGATGGCGATGGAGGACGACCGGTTGCGGACCGCCGCGCGAGACGGGCAGGCCGCGGCGGTTCGGCGCGAGCGCCGCAGGCTGCGCGGCGCGCGAAGGGACCAGCGGCCAGGTCGCCGTCCGGTACAGATCCTGCCCGCCCGGACGGCCGGCTGACGGCCCGCCGGGGACCGCGGGCTACTAGATCAGGAGGAACCGTGAAATACATGATGCTGGTCTGCGTGGATCCGTCCCTCGCGGCGGACGAGGACGAAGGCGCGGCCGCCGGATACGACGTCGACGCCTGGGTCAGTGAGATGGACGGCCGGGGCGTGCGCCGGGAGGGCCACCCGCTTCCGGTCGGTGATGCCACTACCGTGCGCGTGCGCCACGGCGAGGTCATGCTCACCGACGGGCCCTTCGTCGAGGCCAAGGAGTTCATGGCCGGCTACGACATCCTCGAGTGCGCGGACCTGGACGAGGCCATCGAGGTGGCGTCGAAGCACCCGCTGGCCCGGCGCGGTGCCATGGAGCTGAGGCCGTTCCCGGACGACTGACGCGCAGGACCCCGGCGACGCCGGCAGGCCACCCGGACCGGCCACCCGGACCGGGCGCGATCCTGCCGCGCGCCGGGGAGCCGCGCGCCGCGGGTGCTACGCGCCGAGCTGGTCCGCCAGGTCGCCGAAGTCGGCGGCCGCGCAGGTGTACGGCCGGGCTGGCTCCCGGTTGGCCTGGTGGTTCGGGCCGAGCTCACCGGGCCGGGCCACGAAGGCCGTGGCCAGGCCGAGGTCGCCGGCCGCGATGAGGTCGTCGTTGTGCGCGGCGACCACCATCACCTCGGCCGGGGACAGGCTGAGCAGCTCGGCCGCCCCGAGATATGTCTGCGGGTCGGGCTTGTAGTGCCGGAACAGCTCGGCGCTGGCGACGAAGTCCCACGGCAGGCCGCCCCGCTTGGCCATGTTCACCAGCAGCGACACGTTCCCGTTCGAGAACGCGGAGATGATGTAGCGCTGCTTCAGCCGCCCCAGGCCGGCCACCGCATCGGGCCAGGGGTCGAGCCGGTGCCAGCAGCTGGTAAGCCAGGAACGCCCGGCCTCGTCCAGGCCCTTCAGCCCGGCCTGGCCGCCTGGGCCGGCCTGACCGCCTGGGCCGGCCTCCGCCTCCCGGCCGCCCTCGGCCTCCCGGCCGCCCTCCGCCTCCCGGTCGGCCTCGGCCAGCAGCTGGTCGAGCGTCCGGCGGTGCAGGCCGTCCAGGTTGGTCCAGGGCAGTTCCCCGGTCCGGACCTGGTTCATGGCCGGGCGGTACGCGCCCCGCCAGCGGTCCGCGAACGAGGCCGCGTCGATGTCCGCCCCGTGCTCGGCGGCCAGCGCCGTGACGTCCCGGATGACACCGCTGCGCCAGTCCACCACCGTGCCGAACACGTCGAACAGCAGCGCCTTCACCTGCTCCACCCGATACCTCCTGCGTCACTCCAGCCCAGTCCGGGAACCTGTCCGCCACGGGGGCTACCCCGCCCGGCTGGGAACAGTCTCCCCCGGCGGTCTCCTGCCGCGCTCTCCGCGGCCGGGTGCCGGCACGCGCGGGTCGTGGCACCCTGAGAGCATGACGGCAGCCGATCGGGTGACCGGCGGAAACGGCTCGGCTGCGGCCGGCCGGGTCCGCCCCGAGACTGTCCAGCGGCTGGAGCGGGCCATGGGCTCGCTCGGCACAGCCGCCATGGCCTCGATGGAGGAGCGGCTGTCCTGGTTCCGCTCCATGTCGGCGGAGAACCGGTCCTGGATCGGCCTGGTCGCCCAGGCCGGTATCGCCGCCTTCGTGGACTGGATCAAGCATCCCAAGCGGGGCCGCCCCTCGGTGGCGGTGGAGGTGTTCGGCACCGCGCCCCGCGAGCTCGCCCGGGCCGTCAGCCTGCAGCAGGCCGTGGAGATGGTGCGGATCATCATCGACGTGGTCGAGGCCCGGGTCGACGAGCTGGCCGCCCCGGGCGGCGAGGCGGAACTTCGCGAGGCGGTGCTCCGCTACACCCGCGAGGTGGCCTTCGGTGCCGCCCAGGTGTACGCGCGGACCGCGGAGGCCCGTGGCGCCTGGGACGCCCGGCTGGAGGCCCTGGTGGTGGACTCGCTGGTGCGCGGGGAGATGGGCGAGGGGCTGCAGTCCTGGGCCTCGGCCCTGAACTGGTCGCACTCGCCGGTCGCGGTGGTCGTCGGTCACGCGGACGACTCCGAGCCCGAGGGCCTGATCGAGGAGCTGCGCGTCATCGTCCGGCGGTCCCGGCTGGACCTGCTGGCCGGGGTGCACGGCACCCGGCTCGTGGTGGTGCTGGGCGGCACCGATGACCCGCTGAGCGCCGCGGGCCAGATCTCCGGGCGGTTCGGGCCCGGCCCGGTGGTGGTCGGCCCCGTCGTGGCCGACCTGCACGCGGCCACGCGCTCGGCCGCGTCGGCGCTGGCCGGGCTGCGCGCCGCACCGGGCTGGCCGGATTCACCGCGCCCGGTGCTGGCCGATGACCTGCTGCCCGAGCGCGCGCTGGACGGGGACGAGGCCGCCCGGGCCGGGCTCATCCGGGACGTGTACGAGCCGCTGCGGCACGGCGGTACCGCCCTGCTCGACACGGTCAGCACCTATCTGGAGCAGGGCTCCTCGCTGGAGGCCACCGCCCGGATGCTGTTTGTTCATCCAAATACCGTCCGTTACCGGTTGCGCCGGGCCAGCGAGCTCACCGGGCTGATTCCCTCGGACGGGCGGGCCGGATTCACCCTGTGGGTCGGCATCACGCTGGGCCGTCTCGTTCACAATCGCACATAGGTTGTAGGAAAGCGCCATAGTCTCTAGGTGAAACTTCGTGCTGTTCTTCACCCATGTAGCGGACTTCTACAGTGCAGGGTAAGAGAATGCTCGTTATCGCCGCTCCCGGTCAGGGTGCCCAGGCCCCTGGCTTCCTCTCCCCCTGGCTGGAACTGCCCGGGTTCGCCGAGCGTCTCGGCGCCTGGTCTGATCTGGCCGGGCTGGACCTGATCACGTTCGGGACGACCGCCAGCGCCGAGGAGATCCGGGATACCTCAGTCGCCCAGCCGCTTCTCGTCGCCGCCGCCATCGCCGCGGCGGAAGCGCTGTTCGGCGGGCTCGACCAGGCCCAGGTGCACACCGGCGCGGCGGCCGGGCACAGTGTGGGCGAGGTGGGCGCCGGCGTCCTGGCCGGGGTGCTCACCGCCGAGGACGCGATACGCCTGGTCCGGGTCCGCGGGGAGGCCATGGCGAAGGCCGCGGCCATCGAGGCCACCGGGATGACCGCCGTGCTCGGCGGCGACGAGGCCGAGGTCCTCGACTGCATCGAGGCACACGGCCTCACCCCCGCGAACATCAACGGCGCCGGGCAGGTCGTGGCGGCCGGGACGCTGGAGCAGCTGGCCGCGTTCGCCGCCGATCCGCCCGCCCGGGCGCGGCTGCGCCCGCTCGAGGTGGCCGGCGCGTTCCATACCCGGCACATGGCCCCGGCCGTGGACGCGCTGCGCGAGGCCGCCGCCACGGTCAGGGTCAGCGATCCAGTGCTGCCGCTGCTGTCCAACCGGGACGGTGCCACGGTGCCGACCGGCCAGGCCTGGCTGGAACGGATCGTCACCCAGGTCAGCGCGCCGGTGCGGTGGAACCTGTGCATGCGCACGATGATCGACCTGGAGGCGGGCGCGCTCATCGAGCTGCCCCCGGCGGGTGCCTTGACCGGGCTGGCCCGCCGGGCGATGCCCGGCGTGGCGCTGGCCGCCCTGAAGACCCCGGACGACTTGGCCGCCGCGACCGCGCTGATCGCCGAGCACGGCGCGCTGGACCCCTACGACGACGGCGGGCCGGCCCCGGAGTGGCGCCTGCTGGTCGCGCCGCTGGCGGGCACGTTCCGCCACGGGACGGTCGGCGCGGCCCCCACGGTGGGGGCGGCGCTGTCTTCCGGCGCGGAGATCGGGCACGTCGAGCAGCGCGGCGGACGGCACGTGATCACCCCGCCGTTCGCGGCGACGGTGCTCGAGTGGCTGGTCGAGGACGGCGATCCGGTCAGCGCGGGCCAGCCGCTGGTCCGTCTCCAGCCCTATGCCGCCCGGACGGGCCGGTAAGTCCGGCCTCCCCGGGTAGCGGATCCCCTAACCACACACCGAACGGCACGGGAAGGAACCACGTTGATGCGAGTCACCGACGGAAGGGCCGGTGCGCGGATCCTGGCGTTCGGCGGTTACCAGCCGGCCCGGGTGGTCACCAACGACGAGATCGCCGAGCAGGTCGAGACCGACGACGAGTGGATCCGCAGCCGGGTGGGCATCGCCAGCCGCCGGATCGCCGGCCCCGATGAGACGGTGGCCGACATGGCGGTGGCCGCGGGCGGGAAGGCGCTGGCCGCCAGCGGCCTGTCCCCCGCCGACATCGACCTGGTCATCGTGGCCACCTGCACCTCCGAGGCGCCGATCCCCAACACGGCCGCCACCGTCGCGACGCGGCTCGGCATCATGGCCCCGGGCGCGTTCGACCTCAACGCCGCGTGCGCCGGCTTCTGCTACGCGCTGGGTACCGCCAGCGACGCGGTACGGGCGGGCACCTCCCGGCACGTGCTGGTCATCGGCGCGGAGAAACTTTCCCAGTGGGTCGACTGGACCGACAGGTCCACCTGCATCATCTTCGCGGACGGCGCCGGGGCCGCGGTGGTCGGCCCGGCCGAGGCCGGCAGCGCCGGCATCGGGCCCGTGGTCTGGGGTAGCGATGGCGGCATGGCGGACAAGATCTACATCAAGGACCGCCGGTCGTTCATCTTCCAGGAGGGGCAGGCGGTGTTCCGCTGGGCCACCACGGCCCTGCACCCTGTCGCCCTGAAGGCCTGCGAGCGCGCCGGTGTGGCCCCCGGCGAGCTGGCTGCGTTCGTCCCGCACCAGGCCAACCTGCGCATCATCGAGGCCATCGCCAAGAAGCTGGGCGCTCCCCAGGCGCTGGTGGCCACCGACATCATCAACTCGGGCAACACCTCGTCGGCGTCCATCCCGCTCGCCCTGTCGGCGATGATCGAGCGCGGTGAGGTGGGCTCGGGGTCCGCGGTCCTGCTGCTCGGCTTCGGGGCGGGCATCAGCTATGCGGCCCAGGTGATCACGGTACCCTGACCGCGCCACGGCCACCGGGCGCAAGCCCGGGGGCCGACCACACCATCACACGAAGGAGAACACGCACCCCATGGCCATGACTGAGCAGGAGATCCTTACGGGCCTCGGCGAGATCGTCGACGAGGTGGCCGGCGTCCCGGCCGACCAGGTCACCCCGGACAAGAGCTTCGTCGACGACCTCGACATCGACTCGCTGTCCATGGTGGAGATCGCGGTGGCGGCCCAGGACAAGTTCGGGGTGGAGATCCCGGACGACCAGCTCAAGAACCTCAAGACCGTGCAGGACGTCGTCACCTACGTGCGCAACGCCGAAGTTTCGGCCTGAGCCGGGGCGGCCCCTCCACGGGATGCCATCCGGTGCGCTTTCGCCACCGCGAGCCGGGCGCACCACGTACGCAAGAGGAGCGATTCACAGTGCGGGCAGAACAACCACGCGTCGTCGTCACCGGGCTGGGCGCGACCACGCCGCTGGGCGGGGACGTGGCCTCAACCTGGGAATCGCTGCTGGCCGGTCGTAGCGGGGCGCGCAAGCTCCCCGCCGACTGGGCCCCGGTGCCGCTGCCGGTGCACATCGCGGCCCCGGCCGCGGTCGATCCGGCGACGGTGCTGGACCGGGTGCAGGCCCGCCGGCTGGACCGCTGCGAGCAGCTGGCCCTGGTGGCCGCGCGGGAGGCCTGGTCCGACGCGGGCTCCCCGGACGTCGACCCGTACCGGCTCGGCGTCGTGGTCTCCAGCGGGATTGGCGGGGTGGCCTCCACCATCGCCGCCTACGACACGCTGAACGACAAGGGGTGGCAGCGGCTCTCGCCGTTCACGGTGCCGATGCTGATGCCGAACGGTTCGGCCGGCTGGATCAGCCTGGAGCTGAACGCCCGGGCCGGGGTGCACACCACGGTCAGCGCCTGCGCGTCCGGCGCCGAGGCCATCGGCTACGCCATCGACATGATCCGCTCCGGCCGGGCCGATGTGGTGCTGGCCGGCGGGACCGAGGCCGCGATCATCCCGCTGAACGTCGCGGCGTTCGCCGCCATGCGCGCCCTGTCCACCCGCAACGATGAGCCGGAGCGCGCGTCCCGGCCGTTCGACAAGGGCCGGGACGGGTTCCTGCTCGGCGAGGGCGCCGGCATGGTGGTGCTGGAGTCGGCCGAGCACGCCGCCCGGCGCGGTGCCACGGTGCACGCCATCGCGGCGGGTGCCGGCTACTCCGCCGACGCGCACCACATCGCCCAGCCGGACCCCGACGGAACCGGGATCCTGCGGGCCATCGAGCATGCGATCGCCGACGCCCAGCTGGACCCGGCGCAGATCGTGCACGTCAACGCCCACGCCACGTCCACTCCCGCGGGTGACGTGGTCGAGGGGCAGACCATCGCCCGGGCCCTCGGCGCCGCGGCCGGCGGGGTCGTGGTGTCGGCCACCAAGTCCATGACCGGGCACCTGCTCGGCGGGGCCGGCGCGGTCGAGTCGGTGGCCACGATCCTGGCGCTCCGCGAGCACATGGCCCCGCCCACCATCAACCTGGACGACCCTGAGGACGAGACCGGGATCGACATCGCCACCGAGCCGCGGAAGCTGAGCCCGCACACCAGCGCCCCGATGGCCGCGCTGAACAACTCGTTCGGTTTCGGCGGCGCCAACGTGGCGCTCGCCTTCACAGCAGCCTAGGGCCTACCCCCTAGCCCGCTCCTCCCGCCCGTGTTCTCCCGCCTACCGCAAGGAGACCTGCCGTGACGGTCATTGCTGGCAGAACCTCGACTAGCCCAGGCCAGACGAGCACCACCCAGGGCAGCAACGCCGCCGCCTCCCGGTCCCCCGCCGCCGCGCCGGGGCCGCACATCTCCCGGGACCCCGAGGTCAGGCTCGAAGCACTGTTCGACCCGGGCTCGGTCCGCCTGCTCACCCCGCACGACGCGAGCGGGGAGGTGGCGGCCACCGGGACCATCGACGGGATGACCGCAGTCGCGTTCGCCAGCGACCCGCGGGTGCAGGGCGGCGCCATGGGCAGCGAGGGCTGCGCGGCCATCGTCACCGCCTACGACGAGGCCCTCGCCCTGGGCGCCCCCGTGATCGGGCTGTGGCACTCCGGCGGCGCGCGGCTGCGGGAGGGCGTGGAGAGCCTGCACGCGGTGGGCACGGTGTTCGCCGCCATGACCCGGGCCTCCGGCGTGATCCCGCAGATCTCCGTGGTCCTCGGCGCGGCCGCCGGCGGGGCCGCCTACGGGCCCGCGCTGACCGACATCGTGATCCTGTCCGATCACGGCCGCATCTTCGTCACCGGCCCGGACGTGGTCCGCAGCGTGACCGGCGAGGACGTGGACATGGCCCGGCTGGGCGGCCCCGAGCCGCACAGCCGCCGCTCGGGCGTGGTTCACCTGGTGGCCGCCACCGACGCGGACGCGCTCGGCCAGGCCCGGCGGCTCGCGGTGCTGCTCGGCGACCAGGGCGCGGTGGACGTAGACCTGGTGGCCGGGCAGGACGGGGCCGAGCTGGACCAGCTGCTGCCCGAGTCGCGGCGCCGGGCCTACGACGTGCACCCGCTGCTGGCCGGGCTGCTCGACGCGCCCGGTATCGAGCTGCACCCGCGGTGGGCGCCGAACGTGGTGACCGTACTCGGCCGCATGGCCGGCCGCTCGGTCGGCATCGTGGCCAACAACCCGCTTCGCCTCGGCGGCTGCCTGGACGCCACCTCGGCGGAGAAGGCAGCCCGGTTCGTCCGGATGTGCGACGCGTTCGGCGTGCCGCTCGTGGTGGTCGTGGACGTGCCCGGCTACCTGCCCGGCGTCGGCCAGGAGTGGGACGGGGTGGTACGCCGCGGCGCCAAGCTCCTCCACGCCTTCGCGGAAGCGACGGTGCCGCGGGTCACCCTGGTCACCCGCAAGGCTTACGGCGGCGCCTACATCGCGATGAACAGCAGGTCGCTGGGCGCGACCCGGGTGTTCGCCTGGCCCGGCGCCGAGCTGGCGGTGATGGGCGCGCTGGCCGCCGTGCGTGTCCTGCACCGGCGCACGCTCGCCGACGTGCCCCCCGACCAGCTCCAGGAAGTCGAGGCGCGGCTGGCCGAGGAGCACGAGCGGGAGGCCGGTGGCCTGGAACGGGCCCGCGCCGTGGGCGTGATCGACGAGGTCATCGAGCCCGCCACTACCCGGGAGGCTATCGCAAGGGCCATCGCGGCCGGTCCGCAGGTGCGCGGCCAGCACGGCAACATCCCGCTCTGACATGGCGCGGCATGCGAGCTGAGGACGGGGCGGATCACGGGCGCCTGCTGGTGATCGAGCACGAGCTCGACGCGCCGGCCGGCCTGCTGGGACCGTGGGCCCGGGCCCGCGGTCTGAGCCTGGACACGGTCCACCTGGGCGGCGGTGACCGGCTGCCCGGCCGGCTGCCGGACGTCGCCGGCGTCGTGGTGCTCGGCTCGGAGCAGACCGCGTTCGACGACGCCGTCCCGTGGCTGCCCGACGAGCTGTCGCTGGTCGGGCAGGCCCTGGCGGACGGGGTTCCGCTGCTGGGCATCTGCTTCGGCGGCCAGGTGCTGGCCCGCGCGCTGGGCGCGCGGGTGTACCGGCTGCCCGAGCCCGAGATCGGCTGGGTGCGGGTGGCCAGCCAGCATCCGGGCCTGGCCGGTGGGCCGTGGCTGGAGTGGCACCGGGACGGTTTCGGCCTGCCGTCAGGTGCCCGGGAGCTGGCCACCGGCGGCGCCTCGGTGCAGGCCTACGCGATCGGCCCGCACCTGGGGCTGCAGTTCCACCCGGAGGCCACCGAGACGATCACCCAGGCCTGGCTGCGCGCCACCGATCCGCCGCTCTCCCCGGCGCAGGCGGGCCGGCTCCGCCAGGGCTGGCAGGACGCGGACGACCGGACCGCGGCCGACGCGGCGGTGCTGTTCTCCTCCTGGCTGGACGGCGAGTTCGCCGTCACGATGCGGCCAGCCCCCGCGCCACCAGCACCGGTCCTGCCCACGCCGGGAGCTACCCGGACGGCCCGGCGGGACTAAGCGCACGTAAAGCCAGAGCATCTCTTAGGGCCAGAATTAGTAACGAATCGGGCAGGAAAATGTCCCGGATCCGCCCGCTCACCCGCTTAACCCGTCATACGATCGGCCGTCTATGGCCATTGATGACCGTCCCGGCAGCCCAGCTCACCAGACCGAACCCCCGCGCGCCGCAGGCGCCAGCCGCCGCTGGCTGGATAAGCGAACGCAACTGGCCTTCGCCAGCTTCCTCATGCTGTTCGCCGAGCTGGCGCTGATCCGGTGGACGGCGGCCAACAACGTCTACGTCACCAACGCCACGAACTTCGTGCTGCTGGCCAGCTTCCTCGGCATCGGCATCGGCTTCCTGAACGCCAAGTCCAGCCGGGACTTCGTCCGCTGGGCGCCGCTCGCGCTGGTTCTGCTGGTGGCGTTCGTGCTCGTGTTCCCGGTGATCCTGGCCTCACTGACCGGCCCGGACCCCTACCAGGGGCTGTTCGGCAAGCCCGCGCTGCCCCGCCCGCTCAGCCTCAGCGTCATCTTCGTGCTCTCCACCGCGGTGATGGCCGGCTTCGGGCAGGCCGTGGCCCGGCTCTTCGTGGCGTTCGAGCCGCTCAAGGCCTACCGGCTCGACGTGTTCGGCAGCATCGCGGGCATCGCCGTGTTCACCTTGCTGTCGTTTCTGGAACTGCCTCCCGTCGCCTGGGGTGTGATCGCCGCAGGCGGCCTGGTGCTGGTCATGGGCCGGTCGGCACGGTGGTGGCAGTATGCCGCCGCCGTCGCCGTGGTGGCCATGCTGGCCGTCGAGTCCGCGGCCCCGCACGAGCAGTGGTCGCCGTACTACAAGATCTCCGCCGAGGTCAGCGGCACGGCCCACCCCGCGCTGTACGTGTCAGCGAACAACATCCCCTACCAGGCGGCCCGCTCGCTGACCGTGCTGCGCCAGCAGAAGAAGTTCTACTTCTACCCCTACCAGCACGTGACCCGGTCGTCGCTGAAGAACGTCCTGATCGTCGGGGCCGGCACCGGCAACGACGTCGCGGTGGCGCTCTCTGAGGGCGCGCAGCACGTGGACGCGGTCGAGATCGACCCGGTGCTGCTCAAGATCGGCCGCAGCGAGCACCCCAACCACCCCTACGACAACCCCCGGGTGACCACGCACAGCGCCGACGGCCGGGCCTTCCTGCAGAACACCACCAAGCGCTACAACCTGATCCTGTTCGCCCTGCCCGACTCGCTGACCGCGGTCAACGGGCAGTCGAACCTGCGGCTGGAGAGCTACCTGCTCACCCTCCAGTCGGTCCAGGCGGCCCGGGCTCACCTCGCTCCCGGCGGCACCATGGCCATGTACAACTACTACTCGGCGCACCTGTTCAACCGGTACGCCACCACGATGCTGGACGCGTTCCACCGCGCGCCGTGCGCCCAGGTGGGGGCGCCGCTGGGCGGACGGCGGCTGGCCGTGCTCACCGACAGGTCCTCGGGCCCGGTGGCGAACTGCGCCAGAGTGTGGCACGGCCAGCGGGTCGCGCCAGCCACCGACGACCACCCGTTCCCGTACCTGCTGAACAACACCATCCCCACCGCCTACGTGTGGATGCTGGGCCTGATCCTGGCCGCCTCGCTGCTGTTCGTCCGGGTCGCGGGCGGTCCGCTGCGCAAGATGAGCGGCTACATCGACCTGGCCTTCATGGGCGCGGCGTTCCTGCTGCTGGAGACCAAGAACATCGTCCAGTTCGCGCTGCTGTTCGGCAGTACCTGGCTGGTCAACGCGCTGGTGACGGCGGCCGTCCTGGTCGCGGTATACCTGGCGGTGGAAACGGCCCGGCACGTGAAACTGCCACCGCCGGTGGTCCTCTACGCCGCGCTCATCGCCTCCCTGCTGCTGACCTGGCTGATCCCCCAGGAGGACCTGGTCAGCCTGCCCATTGCGGCCCGGTTCCTGGCCGGCGGGGCGCTGGCCTTCGCCCCGGTGTTCATCGCGAACCTGATCTTCGCTCAGCGGTTTTCCGACGTGGAGGCGACCACCACGGCGTTCGCGGCGAACCTGCTCGGGGCCATGGTCGGGGGCGCCCTTGAGTACCTGGCCCTGATCACCGGCTACCGGTTCCTGCTCATCCTGGTCGGCGTCCTGTACGCGCTGGCCCTGGGCTTCCGGCTGCTCCACGGCCGCCCGGCGGTCCAGCCGGCCTAGGAATGAGGGCGGCCCGGGTGGCTGTTGGCGTAGGAGACGGCGCGCCGCGCCTGCCCGGGCGGCGCGCCCGGACATCGGGAGGAACCGTGTCAGCATCAGCTGGGCCGACTGCCCTCGTCAAGCCGCTCTACACGGCCAGGGCCACCGCGACCGGGGGCCGGTCGGGGCACGCCGTCACCGACGACGGCCTGCTCGACGTGCACCTGAAGCCGCCGAAGGAGATGGGCGGCCCTGGCGGGGCCACGAACCCCGAGCAGCTGTTCGCCGCCGGGTACGCGGCCTGCTTCCAGAGCGCGCTCGCCGTGGTCGGCCGCCGCGCGGGCGTGGAGACCGAGGACTCGCTGGTCGAGGCCGACGTCAGCATCGGCACGATCGGCGGGGGCGGGTACGGCCTGGCTGTCGCGCTCAAGGTGTCCATCCCGGGGGCGGACGCGGACACCACGCTCCGGCTGGCCGAGGCCGCGCACCAGGTGTGCCCGTACTCCAACGCCACCCGCGGGAACGTCGAGGTCACCGTCGAGGCCAACTGACCTCGGGCACGGACCACAGGTCCACGTCCGGATCGACCTGGTTGCCGCGGCCGACTGCGAGTGAGATCGGCAGGATGGGGTGGCCGGTCAGGACACCGGGGCGGCGGCGGGGATCCGGGCGTAGGCGTCCAGGACGAGGTCCCAGAACGCGGGCACGTCCACGCTCATGGCCACCAGCGCGTTGCGGGCCCCGGGATCGGCGGCGAAGTCGGTCACCGTCATCCCGGTGGTCCACCGGCCGGCCGTCTCCACATCCACCCGGGCAGGGTCGCATCCGAACAGGCCCGGCTCGGCGACCAGGGCCAGCGCGCACACGTCGTGCACCGGCGGGCCACCCTCGGCCTGGGCGTGCTCACCGCGGTAGCCGAGCAGGCCCGGCAGCAGCAGGTCCGCGCCCAGCCGGCCCAGCTGGCGCATGCGGTCCTGCACGTCCTCACCGGCCCGGGCCTGCAGGGTCACGTCCAGGCCGGCCATGGTGACCCGCCACCCGGCCTCGAACACGATCGCGGCGGCCTCGGGGTCCACGGCGATATTGAACTCGGCGGCCGGGGTGACGTTGCCCCGCCCCGCCGACCCGCCCATGATCACGAAGTCGCGGACCAGGCCGGCCAGCCGCGGCTCGCGCCGGACCGCGAGCGCGATGTTGGTCAGCGGGCCGGTCGCGATCAGGGTGATCTCGCCGGGCGCCCCGCTGATCGTGTCGATCAGGTAATCCACCGCGTGGCCGCCGGCCGGGGCGGCTTGCGCCGCGGGCAGCCTGGCCGCGCCCAGGCCGCCCTCGCCGTGCACGTCCCGGGCATCCAGCGTGGGCCGCAGCAGCGGCCGGGCGCTGCCCGGCACTACGGGGATGTCCGGGCGGCCGGCCAGTTCCAGCACGCTGAGCGCGTTGCCGGTCACCGTGTCCAGGTTCACGTTCCCGCTGACCGTGGTCAGCCCGATCAGGTCCAGGCCGGGGTGGCCGCAGCCGAAGACGATCGCGAGCGCGTCGTCGATCCCCGGATCACAGTCCAGGAGTATCCGGGCCGGCGCCCCCCGCCCCACCGCCCCGGCGGTCACGCAGCCAGGCGCCCGCTGCGCATGGCCTGCTCAAAGAGCTGCTGCATGGCCAGCGTCAGTCCCGGGGCCCACTCGTCAGGCACGATGACCTCGCATCACGTTTCCTCCACGGGACTATTCTCCGGCTCTCCCAGGGCTTCCGGTGCGGGGGCATCCCCCGGCTCCCGCGCGGTGCCGGGCGGGACGGGAGATTCCCGCCCCAATCCTAGATCGGCCCGGCCGGCCCGGCCAGAGACCCGGCGGGGGCGGCTCCCGCTTAGTCGACGCCAGCTCAGCCGGTGGCGTGCAGCCAGCGCACCGGCGCGCCTTCGGCAGCGCACCGGAACGGCTCGAGTTCGGCGTCCCAGGGGCGTCCCAGCAGCCGGTCGAGTTCCCCCTCGAGCGTGGTCGTGGCGGCCACCTGGAGGCCCGACTGGGATGCGGCGGCCACGGTCATGGCGGCGAGCAGCCGGTTCTCGGGGATCATGATGTCCCCGTTGGCCCCGGTGACCGCCGAAAAGGTGCCCAGGGCCGGCGTGTAGCTGTACCGGACCGCGTCGCAGCCCGGACTGGCCTCCTCGGTCACCTCGAAGCGCAGCCGGTTCCAGCCGGCCAGCGCCGAGGTGACCGACCCGGCCAGGCCGGGCCGCGCCTGCCAGCTGAGCTCGCCGCGCACCGCCCCGGGCGCGGCCGGCTGATTCACCCAGGCCAGATCAACGGGCACGCCAAGAACCCCGGCGACCGCCCATTCGATATGCGGGCACAGCGCCGGGGGCGCGGAATGGACCTGCAGCACACCATGAACTGACACCAGACCTCCCTGCGAGCGACCAAGGTGCGTCTTCCCCAACGACCTCAGGCCACTTCACCAGCGGTGATCCGGATACCAGCGAACAGCTTATGCGTACCCGGCAGACCAGCAAACCCGTTCGGGCGGGCTGCCCTGCCGCACACGCGGTCTCCGCTCCCGCGCCAAATTGTGCCTCACCTCGCACGAAAGCACCAGGGCAGGGACGCTTTTGGCTCATATTGCCGGCCGGACGCCTGTACCTAAAACGCCCAGATAGGCCCTAACAGCTGCCGCGCCGGCGTGATGTAGTGGGCTGGTGAGCGAGCGGAACGTCGCCGGGCTGTTATTTACCGCCGAGATGTACGGCGTGCAATTGGATCAGTTAGCCGTCGAGCTGGGGGTCAGCGAGGTCCGGGCCCGGGCCCTCGCGGCGCGCTGGCGGGAGCAGGGCTACGCCGACTCGGCCCGGCTCGGGCCGGGCCGCCCCTGGGTCTGGCTGACCAGGGCCGGGCTCCTCGCCTGCGGGCTGCCGTACCGGCCGGCTCCTCCCGCGCTGGCCCGGCTGGCGCACCTGCGCGCGGTGACCGCGGTCCGGATTGCGCTGGAGTCCGCGCCCGGCTACACGGCCGCGGGAGCCCACTGGCGCGGCGAGCGCCGGCTGCGGGCCCGGATGGGCAGCCGGGTGCCGCTCCGCGAGCACCTCCCCGACGGTGAGGTTCACTGGCCGGACCCGGGCGAGACGCCCGCGGGTGCAGCAGTGGCCGCACCGGCCTGGGCCGGCGAATGCTGGGCCATCGAGGCCGAACTCACCCGCAAGACCGTGCGCCGCACCGCGGCGATCATGACCGAGATCCTCACCCGGACCGGCGACTACGGCTGCCCCGCCGCCGAGGTCCGGGTGCCGGGAGTTGCGCCGCGGCACGCGCGGGTGCTGTACCTGTGCTCGGCCGCGGCCCGCCCGACCGTCGTCCGGGCCCGCGACGCCCTGCCGGGCGCCCTGGCCGTCAGGGTCGAGATCCGCGGCCTGCCCGCGAGCGCGGCCCTGGATGCTGGCCGAGCCGCCCGGGAGGCGGCGACATGATCCGCCGTTACCTGGGGTTCCTCATGCTCCGCACCCTGGCCAGGATTATCTGGCGGCTGTTTCGGGTGGCGGTTTTCGTTGCGGCCCTGGTCCTGGCCGCGCCGGCCGTGCTGATCGCGGCCTATGCGGCGGCACTCGCCTGGTTCCTGGGCTGGCCGCCGCGCCACTTGTACCGCGCGGCGGCCTGGTGCCTGCCGATGCTCGCGGCCTGGCTGGCCGCGATGGCCGCCGGCGGCCAGCCCCCGCCGGGGCTGGCCGCCGCACCGTACCTGGCCTGGCTGGCCATGTGGCACGAGGCCACGGCCGGCAGCTACCTGAAGGCCGCGGTGACCGTGGCCCCGCTGGCCATCCCGCTGGGCCTGCTGGCCGGCGGCCTGGCCTGGTCCTGGCGGATCTACTCGATGGAGACGGGCAGCGGCGGGCTCGCGCCCAGCGCCCCGGCCGCGTTCGATCAGCGTCAGTGGCGGCACCAGGTGCGCACCGCCCGGGCCCGGATCGCGGCGCCCGGCTCCGTACCGCTGCTCCTGCGCGACGGCAGCGTCGTGGCCGGCGCCACGATCCGGACGGTGCGGCAGCCGGCCCGGCGGCTGACGGTCATCCCGTACCCCCGGCTCCGCTCGCATCAGGTGGTGCTGGGCACCACGGGGACCGGGAAGACGACCTTGCTGCTGCGGCTGTGGGCCGGGTTCATGGCCCGGGGCATGGCGCTGCATGCGGCGGGCCGGGCGCCCCGCCCGCTGCTCGTCGTGCTGGACTGCAAAGGCGGCGCCGACTCGCGGCGGATCGCCGACCGGGCCCGCCGGGTGCTGCGCGCCACGGGCGCGGCGTCGACCGCGATCTGGCCCGACGAGGCCAGCCTGTCGCTGTGGGCGCTGCCGCCCCGCCAGCTCGTCAGCACGCTGGCGGACATGGTCGAGTCGGGTACCGGCGGCGCCGCCTACTACGCGGACGTGCTGGAGGAGATCGTCCGGCTGGCCGTGGAGGCCCCGTGCGGGCCGCCGGGCAGCACGGCGGACTTCCTCAGCCGGCTGGACGCGAACTGGCTGGCCCTGGCTTACGCGGGCGTGCCGGACGGTGGCCCGGCCGGGCTGCTGCGTTCCTCGGCCGGGCACGTCAGCGACGTGGCGTTGCGGTACCGGGCGCTGTTGCGCCGGCTGGGCGGCGGGCTGGACGGCCCGGGCGGGTTCGGTGACGCGGATGCCTGGTACTGCATCCTGGAGGGGACCGCCGAGATCGCCGTCGCCGAGGCGCAGGCCCGCGCGCTGGTCGATCTGCTCGCCTGGTTCGCCGCCGGCGGGGCGGGCGCTGGTTCCGCCGACGGGGCGGGAGTCCGCCGGGACATCCTCCTCGCGGTGGACGAGTTCAGCGCCGTGTCCCGGCGGCTGCCGATCTGGCAGCTGTACGAGCGGGCCCGCTCGCTCGGGCTGGCCGTCCAGGTCTCGGCCCAGTCCTGGCCGGGCCTGGCCGCCGATGAGGACGAGCGGTACCGGGTGGCGACCACCGCGGACGGTGGCATCTGGCTGCTGCGTACCCCGCACCCGGAGCCGGTCGCGGCCCTGGCCGGCGTGCGCCGGGTAGTGGACACCACCAGGAGGCTGCTGGGCGTGCCGTTCTGGGCGCACGAGGGTCTGTCCCGGGCCGAGGGCACGCCGGTCGTGGACCCCGAGATCATCCGGGGGCTGGACGTCGGCCAGGCCGCCTACATCTACCGCGGCGGGGTGACCTACGTGCAGGTGAAACGGCTGGTAGCCGGGCCAGCCGAGCTTGCCGGGCCAGCCGGGCTGGCCAGCCCGGTCCCCGGCGCCGCGGCCGGCGCCCCTGCCACAGCCAGCGCCGCGGCCGGCCCGGCGGCGGTTGCGGCGGGCGACCCAGGCGCGGCCCGGCCGGCCGACGTCAGCGCGCTCCTGGACGAGGCGTTCGGCGAGGAGCAGTGATGGGCCTGCCCAGGGGCGCCGACCCGTTCTCCGTCCTCGGCCTGCCGGCCCGGGCGGACCTGACCGACGACGACGTCCGGTCGGCCTGGCGCCGGATCGCGGCCGCTACCCACCCGGACCGCGCCGATGGCGGCGACCCCGGCCGCTTCGCGGCGGCCGCCGCCGCGTACACGACGCTGCGGACCAGGTCCGGGCGGGGTGAGGCCGTGGCCGACCTGACGTCCCCTTCTGCCGGGCCCCGGTCGGCCCGCGCCCGCCCGCCCCGTCCCGGCCCGCCCCGTCCCGGCCAGGCCCGCAGCCCCGCCGCCCCGCCGTCGCCGGGCGCAGCGCGGCTCCTGTCACGGATCCGGTGCGGCCGCCCGGCCCGCCTGGCCCTCCGGGTGCTGATCGCCACCGCGGTGGGCACCGTCGCGGCGGCCGTGGCCGGGTTCCAGCCCGCCACGCCCGCGCTGATCACGGGGGCCGTCACCTGGCTCCTCCTCACCGCACGCCACGACCTGGCCCCGCCCCCCTGAACCCGCCAGCCCCTCGCATCCACAAGTCACGAGACTGGCTCCTGGTCATGAGAGCCCCAGGGGATCGGTGCCGGGATGCAGGGGTCACAGCAGTTCTTCCAGGTGATCAGCCGCGGCCGCGGCGCCACCGGCCGCCGCGAACGAGTCCCGCACGCGGCACGCCGCATGCCGGTAGCCGGGATCGCCGAGCACCGCACGGACGGCGTCGCGCAGTTCGGCGGCGCGCAGCCGGGCAAAGTGCAGCCGTACCCCGGCACCAGCGTCGGCAACCTGCCGCGCGATGATCGGCTGATCGTCCCGGATCGGCGTGATCACGAGTGGCAGCCCGTGCGCGAACGCCTCGCACACGGTGTTGTGCCCGCCGTGGCACACTACGGCGGACATGTGCGGGAGCAGGGCCAGCTGGGGCACATGCTCGGCGAACAGGATGTGCGGAGGTGCCCCCTCGACGGGCGGGGCGATCAGCACGGCCTGCAGCTCCCCGCCCAGGCCGGCCAGCGCCTCGATCACCGTCTCGAAGAACCGCGTCCCGTCCGGGCCGTTGAGAGTCCCCAGCGACACCATCAGGTGCGGCCGCGCGGGGTCCAGCCACTCCCACGGGAACGATCCGCGGTCGGGACGCTTCGCCAGCGCCGGGCCGGTGAAGACGTACTGGCTGCCGAAACGGCTGGTATCCCCGATCAGCGCGGCCGTCGTGAACACCAGCACCAGCCGGTCAGAAAACCGCAGGTCGGCCGCGCCGCTGACGCCGCACGCTTCCTGGAAAGCGCTCATCTGGCGGCGGAGCCCGTCCTCCACCTCCGGCAGGCCCGCTAGCGGCCCCAGCAACTCCCCGGGCGTACTGGCCGAGGTCGCCCACACCGCCCCCGCCCGCCGCGCCTCGATGGCCCCGGCGACCGCCTGCTGGTCGGCCACCACCACATCGGGCCCGAAGGACGAGACCGCGTCCGCCACGCCCGGCAGCATCGCACGGGCCAGCGGGAAGACGAAGCTCTCCCAGAAGAACTGCAGCGCCGGGGGGCCGCGCACCGGGCGCGGATGTTCCCGCTCCGCGCGCATCCGCGCGTCGAACGCCTCGTGGATCACCGGGAAAACCCGGGCGCCGGAAGGAAGTAACGGCCCTAGCGTGGCCGGGTGCCCCGCCCAGGCGACCTGGTGACCACGGGCGGCAAGCTCGGCGCCGACCGCGACGGTTGGGTTGACGTGCCCGGTCAGGGGCGGGACGACGAACAGGAACCGGCGGGCCGCGATCACACGCCGACTCCTCTCCAGCCATCGAACGAGTAGCGGAAGAACCCGCCGATCTGACCCCGGACGGATGAACCAGGAGGCAGGGGAGACGGTCCCGGGGCAGGAGGCTGCTCGGGGAACGGGTTCGGCGCGGGAGGCTGCTCGGGGAACGGGTTCGGCGCGGGAGGCCGCACCGGGAACATGGTCGGCGCAGCAGGCTGCATGACCAGTGGCCGAGGCGGAGGAGGAGGGGGAGCCTTGACCGGGCAGAGGAGATAGTGCTTCATCACGGCCGGAAACCGGTCGAGGATCAGGTTCCGGGGACGCGCCCAGGCGATGCCGACCTGCGCGCACACCTCTGCGACCGCATCTTCACAGGCGAGGTTGGCGAAACCGGATCCCTGGTAGGGCAAGACATGGTGGACGCGGTGGGGGCTCAGCCCGGCACTGAGGAAAAGATCGATCCAGCGGTTGCCAACCACACTGAGGTCGTAGCTCAGGCAGATCTGCCGGGCCGCCCAGTCGTCCCGCAGCGGCTCGGGGATCGCGGCGAGCTCCGCCTCGGTGCTCGACTCCTCGAAGTCATGGCTCGCGACGACGAGGAAGGTGTTGAACCACAAGGTCAGGACGAACTGCACCAGCCAGGCCACGATATGACCGGTCGCCAGGCAGGCCGCGAACTCGACCACGATCCACGCACGGATGAGCCAGAAGTCGGCGCGGACAGGCGCCTGGCGCCCGGGAGCCTCGAACCTGGCAACCTCGCGCGCCCGCAGCGACAGCCCGCTCAGGCATATGCCAAGCTTGTGCACCGTGTAGCCGGGGATACGCAGTAGCGGATGCAGGCCGAGCATGCCGTCGAAGAACGTCTTCTTCACATCGGCGCCTGAGCCCAGGTAAGGGTGGTGCAGTAATACGTGCCCGTCCGTCCCGATCAGGCTCGTGCCGACGTAGTTGATGTCGAAGAGCGCTTTTCCAAGCGGCAGGATGAAGCGGCGCTTGTCCCGCCACTTCCGGTGCAGGTGGTAATGCCCTGCGCCTGCCAGGGCTGTCCGCGTCACCACCATGATGGCGACGAACGCCCAGGCAGGGATGAGCTTCGCGATCAGGAGGGCCAGCGCGGCGACGTGCGCCGCGGCGATAGCCCACGTCACCGCGTCAAAGGCGCGGTCGTACCTTTTCAGTGCCCGCTTGGAGAACCTGGCGTTCATCGTGCGGCGGATCTCCGCGAGCAAGCTTCCTTCGTCGCTGTAATCTAGCCTCGGCAGATCTGTTGTCGCGTCGAAGTCCGGATCCAGCAGGAAGGGCGGCACCCCCAGCTTGGGGAGGATGTCCTTCTCGGTGAACCCTTCAATCTCATACCTGGCGAGAATCTTCTGCAGCCGGGCCGGGTCCCGGTGATACGTATGGAGCAGGGCGCTGATGTCGCGGCCCTGGCTCGGCCCGAACCACGTCGCACCCCCGGGATGAAGCTTCATCCACTCGGTGAGGTCGTAGGCGCGCCCGTCGACGATCCAGAACGGCTGGCCCTGCGGAAGTACGGTGCCCGTGCGGGGTGAACTGCGAGGTGAACCGTCGCTGAGGGTCTCGGTCATTGACTACTCCTTCTCGCACCATGCTCGCCACGGCGTTCAGTCGTCATGACTCGGCAATCCCACCTTGTATCGAGCCGCCTTGGCCAGCTCGGCCGCCGCCGCGGGCTCCAGCACATAGCAGTCGTCGAGAATCCGGCGGGTGAAGCACGCCGCCTCCGGCGTTACCGGGCGCATGGCCTTGATCGTGGCATCGACCGCTGCTTCCACGGTGTCCTCAACCGCGTCCACAAGGCCCAGCTGGCACGCGCTGGAGGCCGTCAGATCCTCGCCGAGCAGGAAAATTCTCCGCGCGTGACCGAGACCTACGAACTTCGGCAGCCAGTACGCGCCCATGCCCGGGAAGCGCCCCTCCGGAAGGCTCCCCAGCGAGAGCCTCGCTTGCGCCGAGGAAAGCCGCAGGTCCATGACCAAGCCGGCATGGACGGCCGCCGCGCCGACCCTTCCGTCGTAGGCCGCTAACGTCTTGGCCTTGAGCCGGGAAATCCGGGAGAGCATCTCATCCCAGCGGGCGAAATACCGCATGTCGCCCCGGGCCGGACCGGGCCGCCACGACGGGAACTCCCCGGTGACCGAGTCCGCGTCACCACTGAACGCAAGCACGAAGTTCTCGATCGCGCCGTGTTCGACATCGTCCAGCACGGACTGGAGCACGCTGATGAGCTCGGCGTCGATCGTCGTCTCGTGGAACCGGACCGTCAGCACCCGCTCGCCGTCCCGCTCATCGATCACGGTCAGCATGTCCTGGCCTGCCCGAACCGGAGCAGCGCCGCCTCGATCTGGGCCCCCGGGCCCATCGTCACCATGACGCCTCGATCGCCATCCGATACACAGCCCTCGGCCAGCAGGCGTTCCAGGCTGACCAGGAAGCTTCCGCTGGAAATGTTTCCGTAGTCGCGCAGCACGGACCGCGTGTGACGGACATCGTGCTCCGCGAGCCCCAGGCTGAGCTTGACGGAGTCGATCACCGCACCACCGCCCGTATGCAATACCCAGTGCTTGATGGCGGAGAAATCCAAGCCATTTCGCTGCAAGAGCCTTTCCACGGGCTCACGGACATTGAATCCAATGACATAGGGGATATCCCGATCGAGGTAAAAGCTCCATTTACCGGCATCATCGTTCCAGTCGAACCGCATGGCCGCCCACTGCTCGGGGATGGAGAAGCTCTCGAAATCGACCACGCACGGCGCCGGCCCGGACGGCAATGTTCCCGACGCCAGTGGCTGGGATGCCAGTGGCTGGGATGCCATCGATCCGGTGCCGTTCCCGGCATAGCCAGTCAGCACCGCCGCGGCCGCACCGTCACCGAAAAGACTGTTGACAATGCCTGTGCGCGGCGTCTCGTCAAGGACGTACATCGCGGAGTTGATCTCACAGCAGACCAGGAGCGCTACCCGGCCTGGATGGTTCCTTACCCACTGCACCAGGGGGTTCAGCCCATTCAGTCCGGCGTTGCATCCCATTCCCACGACGTCCGCCCGGAGGAGCTTGTGATCAAATCCGAGCTCCCGCGAGAAGAGCGAGCTGAGACCCGGAACCATGAAGCCGCTGGACGTGACGCACAGCATGTAGTCGACGTCCGCCGGAGACAAGGACGCGGCGTCCAGCGCGTTCCTGATCGCCCGCGATCCGATGTCGAGTGCTCCATTCCGGAACTTGGCGTGGAGGTCGGCTGCGGACTCGGGAACCATGCGCCCCGTGCTCGTGTCCCTCGCCGGAAGATAGAGATGTCTCTTCCGGATGTGGGGCGCTCCGAGAAGCTTCTTCACGACCCTGTTATCCAGGCCCAGGAGCGCCCCGATCTCTTCCTGCGAATAGGCTGTTTCCGGAAATGCACTTGCGACCGAGGAGATGGCCGCTGTTCTTTCTTCCGAGGGTGCTGGGCGGTGGATAGCACGAACCTCGAGGCTCTCAAGTTCGCGGATACCCTCGTTTCCAATCACCTGTGTGTCTTCCCCACCGATAGGCAAGTCCCAGACCCCACGTTCGAGAATAGGCTACAGGGCTGCCGCTCACATTGGCACACCGGAGTGGCAGGTGAGAGTCATGTTACCAATTGAGGATGAAGTTGGTATAGGTGGTGACGAGCCGTTCCCGGCTGGCCGCCCGGGACATGCAGGCAATGGCGAGCCTGGACGCGGCGGCCCTTCTGGGGCAACGGCGCTGGCCGGCCTGCATGCTACGCTCGCGGCGTGGTCAGTGCCCCGCTCCACTACCAGTCGCATGACGAGGACAGCGGCCGGTGGCTCGGCTTCCGCTACCGCCCCGGTGACATCGTGATCAGTACCCGGCGCCGGACCGGGACGACCTGGCTGCAGATGATCTGCGCCACGCTGATCTTCTGCAGACCCGACCTCCCGGCCCCACTCTGGCGCCTCTCGCCGTGGCTGGATCACACGATCGTGCCGCTTGATGACGTGTACACCCAGCTGGCCGAGCAGCAGCACCGGCGGTTCATCAAAACGCACACGCCACTCGACGGGATTCCTCTCCACCCGCACGTCACCTACATAGTGACCGCCCGGCATCCGCTCGACATGTACGTGTCGCTGTGCCACCAGCTCGACAACATCGACCATTCGCGGCTATGGCAGCTGACCGGCCGGGCCGCGCCGCCCGGGCCCAGCGAATCGCTGCACGACAGCCTGCTGCGATGGATCGAGGATGAGGGTGATCCTCACGCGTTCCCGGAGTCGCTGCCCGGCGTCTTGTGGCATCTGTCCGATGCCTGGGCCCGGCGCGGCGAGCCGAATGTCCTGCTGGTGCACTACGAGGACCTGTCCGCGGACCTTGAAGGCCAGATGCGCGGCATCGCCTGGCGGCTCGGGCTAGACGTTCCGGAGCAAGCGTGGCCCGCGCTCGCCCAGGCGGCCACGTTCGAGCGCATGCGCGATCGCGCGGACAGGCTCGTTCCGGGCGCGCCGGGAATCGTCAAGGACACTGCCTCCTTCTTCCACCGGGGCACCTCGGGGGCCGGGCGCGAGGTTCTCAGCGACGAGGAGATGGCTGGCTACTACGCGCGTGCCGCCCGGCTGGCTCCACCCGACATGCTCGAGTGGCTGCACTCGCCCTCCAGCCTGAGTGGCTGAGCTTGCTCACCGGCTGCCCCGCTGTCCGGGTCCGGATGGCCCGGGCCAGGGCCGCCAGGGCAGAGCCGGGCCATGAACTCCCGGAGGGGGATGCGGCGGGGGAGGACCTCCCGGCGGGCCTGGCCGCAGGCCAGCGCCGGCGGGCTCCTGGCGGGCGAACTGGGTCCGGTACAGGTCGGCGTACAGTCCGCCGGACGCGAGCAGCTCGTCGTGCTGGCCGCGCTCGGTGACCCGGCCGTCGTCGATGACCAGGATCTGGTCGGCCTCGCGGATGGTGGACAGCCGGTGGGCAATGACCAGCGAGGTGCGGCCGGCCAGGGCCACGGCGAGCGCTCGCTGGACCGCGGCCTCCGACTCGGAATCCAGATGCGCGGTGGCCTCGTCCAGCACCACGACGGCCGGTGCCTTCAGCAGCAGCCGGGCCAGGGCGACCCGCTGTTTCTCGCCGCCCGACAGCCGGTAGCCACGGTCGCCCACGACGGTGTCCAGGCCGTCGGGCAGCACCGAGATCAGGTCCCAGATCTGCGCCGCCCGGCACGCCTCGATCAGTTCGTCCTCGGTCGCCCCGGGGCGGGCATACGCGAGATTGGTCCGGATTGTGTCGTGGAACAGGTACGCGTCCTGGGTCACCACGCCGACCGAGTCGTGCAGCGACTCCTGGGTCACCTCGCTGATGTCGAGCCCGCCGATGCGCACCGTGCCCTCGTCGGGCTCATACAGCCGGGACACCAGGTGAGTGATCGTCGTCTTGCCCGCGCCCGAGGGCCCGACCAGGGCGGTCAGCTGCCTGGCCGGTGCGGTGAAGCTCACGTCGTGCAGAACGCCCAGCCTCGCATCCGTGCGCTCGGGCGCGGGCAGGGCGATGGACTCCAGCGACGCGAGCGAGACCTCGGACGCGGCCGGGTAGCGGAACGAGACACGATCGAAGATGATGTCCGCTGCTGGCGCCCCGGTGGAGGCTGATCCGTTGCCCCGCGCCGCAAGCACGAGCGGTACCGCGCCCGGCCGGTCCGCGATCAGCGGCTTCAGGTCGAGCACCTCGAACACCCGGTCGAAACTGACCAGCGCGGTCATCACGTTGACCTGGACGTTGGACAGCGCAGTGATCGGCCCGTAAAGCCTGTTCAGCAGCAAGGCCAGGGAAACCAGGGTGCCGACCTGGAAGGCGCCGCGGACGACGAGGTCGCCGCCCACCCCGTAGACCACCGCGGTGGACATCGACGCGAGCAGCGTCAGCACGATGAACAGCGAGCTGCCATACATAGCCTGCACCACACCGATGTCCCTGACCTTGGCCGCCCGCTCGGCGAACAGGCCCGACTCCTCCCGCGGCCGGCCGAACAGCTTCGCCAGCATCGCGCCGGCGACGTTGAACCGCTCGGTCATCGTCGAGCCCATCGCGGCATCGAGCTGCATCGACTCCCTGGTCAGCCGTTGCAGCCTGCGCCCGACCAGGCGGGCCGGGATGATGAACATCGGTATCAGCAGCAGCGCGATGACAGTGACCAGCCAGGAGAAGTAGAGCATCGTGACCAGCACCAGGATCAGCTGCAGGGTGCTGGACACCGTAGACACTAACGTCGAGGTCAGCGCCTGCTGCGCGCCGATCACGTCACTGTTCAGCCTGCTGACCAGCGAGCCGGTCTGCGCCCTGGTGAAGAACGCGATCGGCTGCCGCTGGACGTGGCCGAACACCTGCGTGCGCAGGTCATAGATCAGGCCCTCGCCGACCCGCGCGGTGTACCAGCGCTGGGCGAGGTTGAGTAACGCGTCGAGAACGGCCAGCCCGGCGATAGCCGCGGCGACAGCCAGCACGACACCGGCCCGCTTCGGCAGGACGCCGCGGTCGATGACCACCCCGAGCAGCACCGGGATCGTCACCGTGATCACCGCGTCCAGCGCGGCGGCCAGCAGGAAGATCGTGAGTTCCCGTCGGTAGGGCCGCGCATATCCCGCGATCCTGCGGACGGTCCCCCGCTTGAGCTGCTGCTGGGTCACTGACGAATCGGAAGTGAATCCGCGCATCATGTGGAGCTGGCCGGGGCCGGGGTGCATAGCGGCGGGAACCTCCTGGCGGCGGGCGTTCTTTCCCGCGTCAGCTCGCAATCGACCGGCGCGGCGCGGCACGAGCCGGCGAACCTGGCCTGCGGCAAGGCCACCTGCTCCTGGAGTTCCGCCGCCGCCTGTTGTTCAAGAGTATTCGCGGCGGCCTGGCCCAGCAATCATTCGCTGTCCCCAGGCACCAATGACGACTCACCCGTGGCCTGGTACGCGTTGCGAGGAGGCGTCGCGATGCACTACGGCCGGGCAAAGTGCATATCCCGCCTCCGGCACGACGTTAGTCGCATGCCTGAAGCCGCAAATCCCCGGATCGGCTTACCGGTAAGAGATTTCTTACCTATTGTCGTCGGCATGAGCATCCGCCAAGTTCAGCTTTTCTCGCTGCCCGTCTCCGACCAGGACCGGGCCCGGGACTTCTACACCGGCACCCTCGGCTTCGAGCTCGTCGCGGACACGGCGATGGGCCCGGACCAGCGCTGGGTGCAGGTCAGGGCGCCCGGCGCGGCGACGTCGATCACGCTGGTGACCTGGTTCCCGACCATGCCGGCCGGGGCGGTCAAGGGCACCGTCCTGGAGACCGACGACCTCGACGGTGACGTGACGGCGCTGCGCTCCCGCGGCGTGATCATCGACGCCGGCATCCAGGAGGCACCCTGGGGACGGTTCGTGACCTTCGACGACCCGGACGGCAACGGCCTCGTCCTGCAGGCCACGGCGGCCGCGCCGTCCGGCGGCTGAGGGCGCCCGTGCCCGGCCCGGACGTCTTCGAGGCCATCGCCAGCCCGGTCCGCCGCGCGCTCCTGGACGTGCTCGCCGGCGGCGCGCGGTCCGTGCACGACCTGGCGGCACCGTTCGAGATGACCCGTCCGGCCGTGTCCCAGCACCTGCGGGTGCTGCGCGAGGCGGGCCTGGTCACCGAGGAACGGGTGGGGCGCGAACGGCACTACGGGCTGGACGCCCGGCCGCTGCGGACCGTGGCGGACTGGGCTGGCCACTACGAGCCGGTGGTCGGCCTGCGGTGGGTCAGGCGGGTGGCCACGGCGCAGGGTGCGGCTCCCGGAACGGAGGCTGGCAATCAGGCGGGGCCGGTGGCGACCGGACGGGCGGGGTCGGTGACCCAGTCCGACCAGGAGCCGACGTAGAGCGCCGCCGGTATGCCCGCGATGGTCAGCGCGAGCACCTCGTGGGCGGCGGTCACCCCGGAGCCGCAGTACGCCCCGGTCGTCACGGCTCCTTCCGGGCCGCTCCGGGCCGGAGCACTCCCGTCCAGACCACGCCCGTCCGGATCACGCCCGTCCGGATCACGAGGTGCGCCGGCCCCCGCCCCAAGCCCGGTGAACCGCGCCCGCAACGATCCGGGGTCCAGGAACCGCCCGTCCGGGCCGACGTTCTCGCTGGTGGGCGCGCTCACCGCGGCCGGGATGTGCCCGGCGACGGGGTCGACCGATTCCACCTCGCCCCGGTAGCGCTCCCCCGCCCTGGCGTCCAGCAGGACGCCCTCGCGGGCCATCCGGGCCGCCCCGTCCGCGTCGAGAAGCGGCAGGTGACCGGGCCGGGCGGTGAACGTGCCGGCCGCCGGGGCCAGGGCGGGCCCGGTCTCGATCGGCTGGTCCGCGGCCAGCCAGGCCAGGTAGCCGCCGTCCAGGACCTGCACCCGCGGGTGCCCGAAATAGCGCAGCAACCACCAGGCGCGGGCGGCCGCCGTCGAGTCGTTCTCGTCGTAGGCCACTACGGGCCGGTCGTCGCTCACCCCGGCCCGGCGCATGGCCTCCCCGAACGCGCCCGCGTCCGGCAGCGGGTGCCGTCCGCCGGCCCCGGGCGGGGCCGCCAGGTCGCGGTCCAGGTCCACGAACTGCGCGCCGGGCAGGTGGCCTTCGCGGAAGCGGTCGATCCCCGGGGGGCCGCCGAGCCGCCACCGCACATCCAGCAGGACCGGCGCCGGGCTGGCGGCCAGCGCGGCAGCGAGTGCGGCGGCGTCGACGGTTGAATCCACCATTACATCCCTTCCGTCCGTACAGGGCGTTAACGCCCTGATCCTGCCCTGATCAGCCTCCAGGCCGGGCTCGTTCTGTGGATAACGGGCCCCGGATCTGTGGATGAACTCTCGTCGGCTCGGGGATATCACGGTGCGTTACTGTGGATAAACCTGGCCTTGCTCACCGCGCGGGCCGGGCCGGCACCACTCTGGCCCACGCCCATTCTGGCCGGCCACGGCAGCCGGCGCGGTCAGATGCTGGTGACGGTCAGAAGCGGAACGAACTGGTCGCCGGGGGTCAGCGAGCCGTGCATCCCCTCGAGCGAGGACTCCAGCGGCTCGGCCTTGGTCGCGACGAGCGCCCAGGAGCCGGCCGGTGCGGCCACGACGTCCCCGATCCGCAGGAGGAACCGCTGATCAACCGGGCCGAACCAGCCCGCCTCGATGGCCTCGTCACGCGAGGCGACCCAGGCCCGCCCGCCGAGCACGCCCTGCCAGGTTGCCAGCACGTCGGCCGCGGCGCCGGGCACGGCGTACACGTGCCGGGCGCGTGGCTCGCCGCCGAGCAGGGCAACCCCGTCCCGCAGCCCCGGGACCAGGTCCACGTCGATCTTGTCGTCGGGTCCCGCATCCACCATCCCGTGATCGGCGGTGACGTACAGCGCCGTGCCCCCGGGGAGCGAGCTGGCCAGCTGCTCGGCCAGCTTGTCCACATGTGCAAGCTGGTAGGACCAGGCCTCGGACTGGGATCCGAACACGTGGCCCGTGCCGTCGAGTTCCGCGTGGTAAACGGTGACCAGGGCCCGGTCCGAGCCGGCCAGCGCCCAGGACGCCTGCGCCACGAGTGCGCCGAGACTGTCTGCGGAGCGGTAGGCGGCCCCGCGCATGGACGCCAGCGAGAAGCCGGTCTTCTCCAGCCCGCGCGCGGCCACCCGGTAGGCATCGACGCCGGCGGCCGCCGCGCGCTGGTAGATCGTGGGGGCAGGCTGCCAGGTCAGCGGGTCCACTTGCTTGTCCCAGCGCAGCCCGTTGAGCAGCCGGTCCTGGCCCGGCACTGCGACCTGGTAGCCGAGCATCCCGTGTTGTCCCGGCGGCAGGCCGGTGCCCAGGGAGCTGAGGCTGGTCACCGTGGTGGCCGGGAATCCCGCGCTGAGCGCCCGCCCGGTGGTGGTGAGCTCGGACAGGAACGGGGCCGCTGCCTGATGGGCGCGGAGCAGCTCCCAGCCCAGCCCGTCCACGATCAGCAGGCAGGCCCGGCGGGTCTGGGCCAGTCCCAGCGGGTTCGGCGCGTGGTCCACGCCCACCGAGGCAAGCAGCGAGGTCGCCAGGTCGGGCAGGGTTCCCTCGCCGTAATCGGGCACAGTGGCCGAGGTCGTCGGCTCAGCGGTCATGCTGTCGCCCGTCAGTGGCCGGGGTGAGTGGTCGCCTCGGTCAGCGCGACCGCGAAGGCAAGCACCTGGCGGACGGCCTCCTCACCGTCGGCGGCCTCGCTGACCCGCATGGTCAGGTCGTCTGCGGTGATGGTGCCGGTGTAGCCGTGATCGGCCTCGCAGTTCTCGTCACCGCAGTGGGCCGGCTCCAGCTCGACGTGCGACAGGACGTTCCAGCCGATGGTGAGGACGACCTCGGTCGGCATCGTCACGCCCGGCACGTACGCGGCCGGGTCGGGCACGACCCGGGTCACGGCGACCGAGGAGATACGCGAGAACCTCACCGCCTCGGTGCTGGTCTCCGCCTGCGGACGGGCGCCTGGCTCGTCGTCCGCGGGGTTCTCGTCAGTATGGGAATAGACCAGCCGGGACGGGGTCAGCACCAGCACGGTCATGTGGCGGCGGACCTCCATGGCCGGATCGAACAGCGCATCCGACTGCACCACATACGACACCACGGCTTCCGCGCCCAGGGCGGAGAACACGGCGTCCGCTACCAACCCGGGGTAGTAACCACTTCGCTCGATCGCTGACCGCAGCCCGACGGCTGTGGTTCGGGTATCCCTCATGAGTCCATCCTGCACTGCTCGCGGACCAGAGCTCACAGAACGGGCCATCAAACGTCGTAGGGACGCTTTGCGGGCCCCGTGCACGGCGCTCACCCTGCGACGATGCCGGCCGGGCAGACCAGCCACTCGGTCATGACCGTGACAATATGTCCCCAAAGCCGCAAATGGCACCCCCGCCGCATCCGTGCGCCGCCCCAGGCTATCTGTTCGGTGCCAATTCCGACACACAGTCCGGAACCGGGGCACAGACTCCTCCAGACTCGGCATGATGTCACCCGGGCCTGAGGGGACCCGGGGAGGCAATGATGGTTCCGCAGCCGGCCTTAGCGCCGCTGCGCCGGTGGGATCCGGAACGAATCGGGCCGTTCGCGCTGCTGGGACGTCTCGGCGCCGGGGCGATGGGGCAGGTGTACCTGGGCCGGTCCACCGCGGGCCGCCTGGTCGCGGTCAAGACCATCAAGATCGAGTTCGCCGAGGAAGCCGGCTTCCGGTCCCGGTTCGCCCACGAGGTGGCCGCCGCGCGGCGGGTCAGCGGGGTGTTCACCGCGGCGGTCGTGGCGGCGGACGCCGACGCGGACATGCCCTGGCTGGCCACCGCCTATATCGCGGCCCCGTCCCTGAACCGGCTGGTGCGCGCCGGCGGGCCGCTGCCCGTGCCCGCGGTGCGCTGGCTCGCCGCCGGATGCGCGGAGGCACTGGAGTCGATCCACAACGCGGGCCTGGTGCACCGGGACCTGAAGCCCTCCAACGTGCTGGTCTCCCCCGACGGCCCGCGCGTGATCGATTTCGGGGTGGCCCGGGCCGCGGAGCGGATCCAGCTCACGGTGACCCGGGGGGCGCTGGGCACGCCCGCGTACATGGCCCCGGAGCAGGCCCGGGATACCCGGCAGGCGTCCGCGGCCAGCGACGTGTTCTCCCTGGGCGCGACGCTGCTGTTCGCGGCGACCGGGCACCCGCCGTATCAGGGCGACACCGTAATGGACATCCTGGTCCGGCTGGCCACTGAGCCTCCCGACCTCAGCGGCCTGCCGCCGGACCTGACCCGTGTCGTCACCGCATGCCTGGAGCGCAGCCCGCGGAACCGG
>Ga0187855_10000525_pt1 | contig 33146 bp, 29 predicted proteins | sample June2016WEW_8_10_2_FD_132969 | JGI IMG/M metagenome (GOLD analysis project Ga0187855, IMG submission 132969) | Peatland microbial communities from SPRUCE experiment site at the Marcell Experimental Forest, Minnesota, USA - June2016WEW_8_10 | ecosystem: Environmental > Terrestrial > Soil >... | reverse complement strand
TTCTACGCTTCCGATTGCGGGTGGGTTGATTACGTTGGAAGATTTGCAGATGGGTCGGATCAATCACGTTTTGGCGCTTGGCGTTCCGAATATACGGGCCGGGGTCTATACCTCGCCCGCGCAAAAAACCACTGGTGAATCTGCTAATCCGCTATCGTTGCCGGAGGGTGCTCGTCTCCGGTTGGATCCCAGTCTCGATCTTGCGGCGTTGCATCTTCCTCGGTTTACGTTGATGTTGGCGAAAGCGGCGCAACGTTACGGGCTCGTTCTTAGAGACACAACCGGCGAGGTGAATTTCTATGGTCAGGACCCAACCCCGACGGGGATGAACCCGTACACTGGTCCGCATGGCTACTATGAAGGTAAAACATCCCAGGAACTCCTAGCCGCATTCCCCTGGACTCACCTACAGCTACTCAAGATGAAGCTACACCGGGTTGGGTCCGGCCCGAAATGATAGGCGAGGGAAGGCTCAAGGTTGCCGCAAGGATCAGCGCGACAGCGTAGCATGTTGGGCTGTATAGAAGTGTGTTATCTCCCAGCGAGTTCACGAGGCAGCCGATGACTATGGCGATAGCGAGCGTCGCCGCGTTGCGGGTGTCTGCCTCTGGCCTGCCAGGTATACGTCGCTTGCGGATAAGATGACGCATCAGCGTTGCTAGCGCCCAAAGAAGAATCGTTAGGCCGATGATGCCGGTCTCGACGAGGTTCCGTACGTATTCATTGAGGGGCGGTACCCCGGTATAATTATTGCTGGTCGTACGTTCTACGGTGATGGTAGCCCCAAGACCTTGACCGAGAAGCGGAGATCCTTCCCATTCCGGGATTAGCGTTTTCCACTTATGGAGTCGCCACGCCAGCGAGCTACTTGCTTCCCCGCGTTCTGCCGCCGCGACGTTGGTTGAGGACTCGCTCGAGAGCCGCTGCGAGCCGAGGGGCGTCGCGAAAAAAGCCAAGAGGACAATGCCCGCAATCGCATAGGGGATGAGGTTCGCCTGGACGGGTCCGGGGCGCAACACTCCCAATGCGATCAGCATCGCAACCAGAGTTATCAGGCTGTCAAGGCTGCCAGTCGCGATGAGGGCGGCGGCGAAAAGCGCCGTGAGGAAAAGGTCGGATCGATGTCTTCGATCGTCAAGATATCGCCACAGGGATGTCGTGGCCGCGATCGCGAAGAACATCCCGGCGCTGTCCGGGTGTGCAAAGGTGCCGTACGCGCGGAGCGCGCCTGCAATGTCGTCGCCGGTGTGAGTCGCGATTTGGTAAAGAGCGATGACCGCCGGGACAAAACCCACGATTTGGACTATGCGCGTGGCGACGGAAACCGTCAAGGTTCCACGTGCGTTGTAGACGATGACCGCCAGCGCGATAACCGATACCTCGCGCACTCCCTCGCGAAGCGTCTCGGTCGAAACGCCGTTGGTATTCAGGGCTACGGCGGTCCACACACAGATCCACGACGCCGCGAGCACCGCGGGTAGCACGCCACGGCGTCGGCTGAGCAGTAGACCGGTGGCGACGATGATAAACAGCACGGCGATCATCGCCGACAGGTTCAGGCTGCCGGAGTGGCGACTGTCAGGTGCGGACCGATCATCGGTCAGCACGCGCACGAACAGCATGATTCCCAGGAACGGCACTACCCAAAGATCGAGGTTGCCAGTAGCGCTGGGCTGCCCAAGCCACCTGGAAAGCTTGCTTCGTGATGAAGTCGATATAGAACTGCTTCTAGGATACACTCCGCGTGATGCTAGATGATCTTCTGGCATGTTGCCTGCCGGACCAGGCTTGGCGTCACCGCCGAGCATCCAAGCCTCGATCTAGAGGACTGGCTATGATTCATCTGGTGCGCGTCCCGAAACACTGCGCTGAGCTATTATGAATAAACGCGCGTCGGCGACATGTGCATACCATTTTGGGCCGAGCACCAGTTACGTCGGAGGAATGGCCTCTGTCATCGAGATGCTGGTCACGCGCCACTTGGGCGCGGATAAGACTATTGCCGTATCTACATGGGTGCCAGGGTCACACTTGAAGTCGGGCTTGCTCGCGATGCGCGCGGCGGCATTGATACTTCGTCTTCCTCGCTCAACTGCCGTACACGTGCACATGTCCGAGGGAGGATCCTTCCTCCGCGAGGCGGCGATCGTCGCGGCCGCCAAGGGCCGGCGCCTGCCACGCGTGATCACTATTCATGGCCCCGGCTTTGCTGATTTCAGCCTTCGGCGGCCGCGTCTAGTCGGAGGTGTTCTGCGCATGGCCAGCGCGATCACGGTTCTCAGCGACGTGGACCTGGCCGCAGTTCAGCGCCTGGCTCCGAGCATTCACACAGAGATTGTCCCTAATCCGATGCCTCTCGACATGGCCGCCGGCGTGGTTGCTGAGACTTCCGAAGTGGTGCTCTTTGCCGGCGAGGTTGGGTTGCGCAAGGGCGCCGACGTACTGCAGCGTGCGTGGGAAACGGTTGCTGCCCAGCGGCCCCATGCTACGTGTGTTGTTGTCGGACCATCCACAGACCTTCAACTTCCCGCCACGGAGCGACTTGAGGTACGTGGCCCTGTAAATGCGGATCAAGTCAAGCGACTTATTCGCGAGGCACGGGTAATCGCGCTTCCCTCTCGAGGCGAGGCGTTGCCCATGATCTTGACGGAGGCGATGGCTGCCGGTAGACCATTTGTGAGCACACCGACGGGTGGGACGGCTTCGCTAGCCGCAGGGGGTCTCATGGTGCCGGTGGATGATCACCAAGCAGTCGCAAGCGCTTTGATCGATCTGCTCGCCGACCCGGACCATGCCCAACTCCTTGGGAACGCTGGACAGAGGCTGTGCCAGGAGAGGATGAGCCCGGAGGCGATCGACGCTCGTCTCCGGCAGCTGTACGGGATTGAATCGCCCGGGTTCGCTGGAGGCTCTAGACGCCCAGTCGCCAGTTAAGGTAATCTTGCGTAATGGCAACGTGCTTGGTAGCGGGCGGCGCCGGCTTTCTAGGGTCGTATCTGCGCGATGAGCTGTTGGCACGCGGCCAACGCGTGATTTGCGCAGACAACCTCGAGACCGGCTCGCTGGCGAACATTGAGCACGTCCGTGATCCACGGTTCAGGCTGCTGCACCTCGACATCATCGAGCCTCAAGCACGCCGCTTTTTGATCTCCTCGCTAGTACTACTTTGTTAGCTTGTTGGTAGGGTTTCTCTGTATTCGCCGCGCGGTCGCGAGGTGCTCGTGGAGGCGATGAGCCGGCCGGCGCGGATTGGCGAACGGCGGTTTGTATCTGCACGGGCTGAACGAGCAGGGAAAGCGGAATTGAGCCGATGCTCGAACGCTTTGGTGGGGACGCGGACTACCAGTCGACACATATATGTCCACTAGGTATGTATGCCCAGAAGGGCCATTGCAAGGCGAGCTCAGGGTCGCCCAGCTACTCGGGTGGCGAAACGGGTTGCAGCGTGCGAAGGTCGAGATGGTCGGCCGAGGCGGCGGCCATGAGACTCTCCAACACCAGGAGTTTCTCGGCGTCGAGTGGTGGGCCAGGCGGGTAGCGCGTGATCCCGCGCTCAGGCACGAGGCTTCGAAGATGTTTGTCAAGGCCGAGGGTGTGCATGACGCCCGAGGGATCGACTTCCAGCGGGGGGTGGCTGGTGCTGAAGATGCTCAGGACCAGATGGCCGATGGTGAAGGTGGTTTGCTGGCCGAGCAGTATCGGCTGACTATCGATGGCCTGTACCCCGACGGGGTTACCGACGATGCGGTAGTGGAGGTACCCGCGGGGGAGAAAGTCGGCGGCCATGCCGATGTAGACGCGAACGTTTCGGAACACAAGGCGCTGCTGGCGCCATTCGTACAGAAAGCGCTGGGCCTCTACCGGGGTTGCTTTCGTCGCGGGGTCCGTGTACTCGACCATCACCATCGTCTTCGCGGTCCAAAATGCGAGTAGGCGCCGTTGCTCGGTCGTCAGCGAGAACGCCTCGCCGTGGGCGAGCGGAACTATGACTGGCTTTACCTCGTTCTCCAGTTCGCTCATCCAGCCGTCGTTGCAGCCGTCATCGCCCCTTTTCCTTGAGCGGCAGACGACCTTGACCACACTTGGGACCTTCTCTGGCCCCTCCTCGCGTTCTCGGATGGCTGCAACGTCTTTGCCTTCGATCTTTCCGAGCAGCCGGACAGACCGCGCCTCTGGCTCAAGCGGAGGGAACTCATCGATGAGCCAGTCGGGCCAAACGTGCTCCTTCGACAGTTCGCGGTCGCGCCCGCAGAACGCGCAGATGCCCACGCTACGATTCTCCTAGATGTCCGATGATTGATGAGGCGGAGGTTACGCCGGAGACCCAGCAGACGAAGCCTAAAGGCATCGACCAACCCCTACGAGTCGGCGGAGATACCGGTCCCGAAGCGGAGCACGTGGGATCGGCTCTTGAAGCTGGCCGGGACAACCCCGCCGCCGAAAGACTGACCCGGTGCGCGCAGCGTGGGTTGCCCAGTCGCCTTCCGTTCCAAGGGCCGGGCGGGTGGGCGCTATCGTCTGAGCGACCCGGACGGCTCACTGGCGGCGGTACCTCGTTCGAGAGTCCAAGAGTTGTCATCCGAGATGCCTGGAGCAGCATGTCCTGCAGAACCACTCCCCTACCTATCGGGCGGTTATAAACGCCGGCACTTCGGTAGGCGTTGTGACGTTTCTGCCAACTGCCGCGAGCAGATCGTCATAAGTGAGCTTGTCGGCTTCCACCCAGACCACCAGACGGCGGTTGCTGAGCTCAGTCGCGATCTGTATCTGATGATCATCCACATGCTCTTCCCAGGCGGCTCGGCGAGGGACGAGCAATGGGGATTTGCCTACATCGAAGGCTGCCAGGGCAGTTCCTATGCCCGCGTGTGCGACAACGACATCCGCCTCGCGCATGGCTTCCGTGAGGTCTTGTTCGGGAATCGTGTCGTGCCCGGTAATTCCTAACGCGCTGACATCGGTGTCGCCAGTCTGCCACAGCACGTCCGTCTCTGGAGGAATGATTTCGAGGAGCCGCCGGATGGCTCGTTGAAATCCGTATCCACGGTACGTCCCTATGGTCACAACGATTTTCCTAAGCCTGGGTGGATCGGCGCGAGGAAGGTCTGCTCGTTCAAATGCGTCAAACACCGAGCCGCTGTAGCCCCAGGGCTCTGAGGCCCACGCCGGAAACTGTGCGTAGAGATGGACGCCGGGGATCTTGCTGATGAGACGCCCAGTCATCGAAGGGCCTTCGACGCGCGCTGAGCACTCTATGTAGTGGCACCGCAGCCGTCGGGCGCGCGCCAGTCCAAAGAACGGGAGCGCGACGGCCGAGCCCGTGCTGACGACCGTATCCAAGTTGCGATCACGCAAGATGCGGCGTGCCGAAGCGAGGTTGCGGATGACGTTTAGCGGGTCGCGTCCGCCCACAAACGGTACGAACTCGACGTTCTCACCGTCGAGCAGCGAGCGACTTTGTGGAGTGTCGAAAGTGGCCCATCGAAAGGGCCCTTCAACTCCCGACAGCCGTCGATGTAGGTCGTGCAGCTCCCTCAAGTGGCCACCGGTCGAGGCGACAAGCAGGGTGCTCATAGCGATGGACCCTCCTCTGAAGGCAACTGCCGCGGTGTTGGCGCCATGTCCGCCCAGCACTCCGAGACCAGTTCCCGCGTGCTGTGAATGTTGCCTTTGCTGGAGGCGCCGAATACGATGGACTCGATATTAGGTTGCGCACAGACCCACTCAATCGCCTCCCGCGGGGGAATAGAACCTGATGCGTAGACTGACATCGCGATCGCCCGGAACCGCCGCTCACGTAGGGCAGCCTCATAGGCCTCGATACCGCCGCACATCCGAAAGCCGATCTTGTTGATGTTGGAGCAGACGATCGGGTTCTCGATCCCCAGCTCATCCAGTACATCGAGCAGCGCTGGCATGTTCATCGTGATGAATCCCGGCTCCGCTTCGTATCGACTCTTTACATGGTCAGCAAAGATACGGAAGGCATCTTTGAACCCGAGCCCTAGCAGCAGATCTACAACGATGTTCTGCAGGAAGATGACCGGGGTGCTCAGACCTTGGAACATCTTCATCTCCGCGTCGATCAGCAGGGTCGTGATGCCCTCGATGTCCTTCTTCGCCATCGACCTGCCGCCGCGAATCGCGGCGTCCATCAGGCCCTCATCGGGAAGAAAGCGTTTGACTGCACCGAGCATCCCGTTCTCGGTCACCGCGTTGGCGTACTTGTGGGCGTACGGCATGCCCGGGTAGAACTTGAAGTCGGCATAACGGTCGGGGTGAGCCCGCACGTGATCGCAGACCAGCGAGATCCGGTCGTGGGTCGTGCACATGAACGTATGCACCCCCTCGTCATAGGCGGCGTCGAGGACATCGATGACGGCCCCGATCTCCTGGAAGCGCAGCTGCTGCGCGCGAGCCTTCTCCTCGGACATGTGATTGACGCCGAAGAACTGGTTGTCGCCAAAGAGCAGACGGTCCATCACGACCCCCTCCTGAAGCGCCATCGTCCCCGGCGTCTAGCGGGCTTGGACGCGATTGCGGCGTTGCCGGCGGAGGTCGAAGCGCCCTTCTCCGCGTCTGCGATCATCATCGCGATCACTTTGTCGGTCATGGTCGCGCTCTCGAAGCTGTTAAGGCCATCCGCGCGCTTGGCCTTGATCCGCTGAACGAATGCGTCGAGCTGGGCGCTGTACTCCTCGCCACGCAGGTAGAACCAGACGGGCTCGGTCAGCTCGGTCGTGTAGCGGACGTTCCAGCCCTCCTGGAACCCGGTCGGAATAGGCGCTGTGTCGCGCAGATAGACCTGGCATTCCTGACGGTCCGCGTAGATCCGTCCCGCGGTGCCCCAGATCGTGACGCGCGTGGTCATCTTGCGGTAGGACTCATCGGACCAGTTCACGGAGAGCTGGCCTGTCTTACCCTCGGGGAAGTACAGCGTGCTGAAGACTTCGTCGTCGATCTCACGAGAGAAGACCTTGTTCAGGACGGTCCCACCGACGCCGACCGGCTCGCCGACGTACCAATTCAAGAGGTCGATGACATGCGCCGCGTAGTCATACAGACACCCACCGCCCTCGGTGCGTTGGCTGCGCCAAGTCCCACCCTTCGGCTTGAGTACCACGGGTCCATAGGCCTCGCCGAGGACGTGAGTCACATCCCCGATGGCCCGTGCGTCGAGCAGGGCCTTGACCTCATGGAAGGCGCCCACGAAGCGGTTGTGGTAGCCGACCTGCGTGACGAGACCGCGTTCGCGGCCCAGCGCGGTCAGGGCCTCGGCGTCCTGGACGCTGAGCGTGAATGGCTTCTCGCAGAAGACGTGCAGATCGCGCTCAAGGGCCGCGCGAACCATATGGGCGTGCGAGCTCGAGGGCGTGGCGATCAGGACGGCGTCCAGGTCGACCCTTTCGAGCATCGCGTCGAAGTCGGTGTAGGTGTTCACTCCGGTGTACTTGTTCAGCACGCCGAGGACGTAGTTGGAGGAGTCGCAGACGCCGACGACTTCGACGTCGGGATGTGCATTGATCATCGCGTGGTGGGACAGGCCCATCTTGCCAAGCCCGACGACGGCGAGCTTGATCATGATAGGGGTCTCGCTGAAACGGGGTCTGGAGTGGGCATCGTAATGATCGAGAAGTCAGCGTGCGGTGGGCTCTTGTGCCGTCTGAGGTGTATAGGTCCGGCCCGCGTGGAGTCTATAAGATGAGGGCTACATGGAGGGGATCGAACATGGATGTCGGATGCTGGCTCCCCTGGGGTCGCGGGGTCGCATATTCAATATGTGCGAGTGCAAGCCGACACGGCCACTCACCGGTCAATGACCACAGAGCGCCACGCAACCGAACAGGACGAAGCCTTCCCTCTCCCACCACCGGCCGTGGCACTGCGCGTCGAGACCGAGACCGTATCGACTCCACCCAGCACCCATGCTGAGAGCGATGACGTGTCCACGCCAAGCGTGCCGGGCAGCACCGTCGGGCGGTCGCTACTCAGTGGCGGCACCTATGCGTTGGCAAATGCCGCCCAGCGCGCACTTGCCTTCATTCTGTTGCCACTGTACACAACCGTGCTCTCATCGTCTGAATATGGACGCTTGGGTCTTCTGCTCACACTCCAAGCAGGCGCGGTAGTCGTATTCACTATGGGAATGGATAACGGACTGATCCGCCAGTTCTTTCAGATCGAGGGTGATCCTGCTGCTCAGCGTCGCCTCGTCATTACGGCGTGGAATTTTCTCATATTGGCTTCTCTCGGACTCGCGGCTATAGCCGCTCTGCTGCTTCTCGCCATCGCCCCAAGCAGCCCCGCTTTCGAGCCGGCCGAGGGAGCGCTGGCGATCGTAGGCGCCGCGACATTCGTTGGGGCAACTTTAGTACCTCTGACAGTGCTACGCATCGAACAGCGCCTCAAGGATTATATGATGCTCACTGCGGTTACGGGTATTTCGACGACCGTGCTCTCCATTCTCTTTGTGGTCGTGCTCCGGTTTGGCGTCGCTGGCTGGATTGGAGCGGTTCTGCTCGCAAATGCTGTCACACTGATTGCCGGGCTCATCATTATCCCGTGGGGTAGGATCGATATCACCGATCGCCAAGGATTGCATGCCGCGCTAAAGATCGGCGTGCCATTGGTACCACACGGGGCCTCTGGCTGGTCCTTGCAGCTGGCCGATCGCATAATTTTGGCGTCCCTCGTAACGGTCAGCTCGCTAGGTGTGTATACACTCGCCGCGAACCTCTCTCTTCCAGCTTTGGTGCTGCTTCAGGGATTGAACCTTGGATTTATTCCGAGCTACGCAAGGACTCGCAATAATGCTGGCGCGGCACGTGAGCTGCAGACCACAATAAGTCTTCAGGTCGTGCTGACCCTCGTGGTTGGCTGCCTGGTGGCACTGTTGGGCCCTCCTATTGTCAGCCTACTGTCTGACGCATACGCTGGCGCCACCAGCTCTGTTCCATGGATCGTACTTGGATATGTATTTTTGGGAATCTATATGATCCCCATGAATTTCATCAGCATGGTGGTTGGGCGCACAACGTTTGTTTGGATGTTTACGCTTACTGCGGCAGTGACAAATATTGCGACTATTTATCTTCTAGTGCCTATCTACGGTATTCTAGGAGCTGCGCAGGCTTCGGCCATTGGTTACTTCGCCCTCGTTTTGTTGATATCCGGGTATGCGAGATTTATCAAAATTCATGCAGCTGTTGATTGGCGTAGAGTAATACCAATGACGGCTGTTGCGCTAGTCACGTTCGCGATTGGGGCAGCTTTGCTCCCCGGGAACGGCCTTGTCGGACTTGGGCTGAGGGCAGTGTTGCTTTCGACGTTGCCATTTACGCTCGCGCTAGCTGCGGGGATAAGTCTGTCGGAAATGCTGGAGTACGGCCAGCAGATTCGTGCGCGCCTTCGTCCAAGCTGACGAACGCCCCGTGTCGGTAGGCTCGCTACGAAGGTTCGCTTCGGTGACCGAGCACAATGCCATGCTCTGAGGGAAGATGCCTTAACGCTGCCGCTTTAGATCTCTGATCGTCCGCGCAATCTTGCGTCGTGTTCTGCGGTGCAGCTTGCGAAACGCTACGAGTGGGGCTCGGGTCTCTGTTTTGATATCATCTTGCACCAGTTCTGTAAGCTGTTCGGCTATCTGCAGAAATACACGCCGACTGTAATGGCGGATATTGTTCATGGCAGGCTCACTAGAGACCATAAGGTCGCTTCTGTCGCTGACGAAATCGCGGACATCGCACACCACTACGTTTGGAAGCTCTTTAGCTATCTCGTCCAGCGCTGTGTTCATGCGATGATGATGCAGGTGCCTGTCTGGCTCTCGCTCATTGGCAAAGGGAACCTCGGCACCGTTGATCAGTACTAGATTGATCCCCGATAGTTGGTTTGCCAGCCATCGAATGTTATCTTGGAACGCCTCCGGCGTTAGCGCGCCTTCGTAATTGAAATGTTCGGAGAACCAAATCAAAAATGCGCGATCAATCCCGGTCGATCTGAATCGCCGTTCTAGATAAGGCCAATTGGTTTCATCAGTTATGTCTTCGTCGTGCTGCCCATAGGTCACTACAAAGCTCGTGTTATCAAATCTGTATAGGCCTTGGGTGTAGTCCATCAACACGCTGTAGATTACTGTCCCAAATGAATCAGGTGCTTGCATGATCTGCGAGGCAAGTGCTTCACGGTCGAGGAAAGGGAGACGATCGATCACATGGCCAAACTCGGCGAGTACCTGTGGGCTACTGCGACGAAGAACCTCCGTATGATCGCTACGAACGTCGGCACCAGTATTTGAGGGATAGTTGAACTCCGTGACGAGTGATCCGTGTAGAAAATCGTGTACAAGCCAGAGGTCGCACCCTCCCTTGAGGAGAATGCGCAAAGAAGTGGCGGGACCGGCCTCTGACGCGGGAGTAGGTGGCTGTTCTTGCTCATTGATCAGCGTTATCCAGTCTATGACACTATCGGTATCGGCCTCGAGGGGCGTGCTGACATCTCCAGCTATGTTCAAGCGCGGACGCCCAAGATGGTTATACAGCCATTGCTCAACTCCCATGTGCAAAATGCGACAGGAGAACACGAAATCTGTTAGGTGGCCGTCGTGCAGCGAGTACAGACCACAGATCCCATAGTCGCCATACCGATCCGTGACATGTACGTATCGCGTCTCACGACCATCCTCTGCCAACATCGCATAAAATTCTGTATCGGTGACTCGGTGCTTTGTGTAGTTGAGCTGGTTGGTGCGATTCATCAGCTCGATGAGCCTTGCGGATTCACCTGAGCAGTCGTCGCCGAGATAGATTTGTATGTTACACGATCGCAGGAAGTCTTCATTGGATCCTGTAGTTACAGCGCGGTCGACGACCTTTTGCTCCAGGAGGCGGTACTGATTGAGCCGCGACAGCTTGCTGTCATCCTTACCTTTGAGCTGCTCCAGGGACAGCAGCTCGTCGATCAGCTCAGGCCCGGCAGTTTGAATACCGGGCACGTAGTAGCGCGCCTCCTGGAGGTTGCCGACGTTATCGTCGATAAAGAGCACGTTCTCCGCTCGCAGTTGCATGTGCTCGATGATCTGGGATATCTGCTGGCCCTTGGGCGACCAGCTGATCGATGGAAAGACGAACTCCTCCCAGAGGTTTTCAGCAGCAAGGTGTTCTTGCGCCGTGGTGCGATCGTTCTTCGAGCAAATGGAATTCATGATCCCACGGCGGTTCAGTTCGCGCACGATCTCAGCGTGGGCGGGATCTAGAGTGACAGCTTCCTCGCTGAGGGTCCCTGTCCATAGAGTCTCGTCCAGGTCCCAGATCACGAGCTTGATCGAGGCAGCGAGTTGTGCAGACGCGGCTACTCTGCCGGAGCCTACGTCCGGAGAGACGGCAATTTGTGGTCTGGAGTCCAACGACGCCACCAGACATCAGCATAGAGCAAATCGATGCTGACACGGTGCCCTGAGTGGGGCAGAAGCTGGCAAGCAGGCTAAGTGCTAATTGATACGATTCCCCAAAGACACCGTGCGCCAAGCTCATCAACGCACCTGCACCGCGATAGACTATCGAGCCAAGTTGCGACCCATGTCCCACCACGTACTCGCCAACCGTCTAAAAAGCTCCTTAGCCCGTATCTTTGATGTCTGCTCATAGCGCAAGCGCTGGCGCGTATAAACGCTCAAGGCGGCTAGGTGCCGCGTCCAAGGTGCGCTCGCATAGTCGCGCCAGTGCACGCGTAATCACGGTCATCGCGGCGTTTAGCATCACGATCGTTCGCCTGCCGCTCTTTGTTGAACACAAGTCCATTCTGGATCCCCTCATCCTAGGAACATTTGCATTATGCATCGGCTGGGGCGCCTCGCGCCAGCCCAGGGGATCATTTACGAATTATCGAGCGCTATGGATTTTGCTGTACGCGGTTATAGTGGTGGTCGCTCTCTTTCGGGGAGCTGAGCTGCACGCCTATGGGTCCCTTGAATCGGTAGTTAACCAGGGGACCATCTATATTCTCTTCGCGGCTTTTGGTATCGTTCTAATTACCTCTGCGCATGGTCGGCGGGAACGGAACGAACGACTCCTCGCTATCGCATTTGCTCCCGCCATCTACGTGGCGATTAATACGCTGATGCACCTTGCAGGTCTTCAAAGCCCCGAAGCGGGTGGTCTAATCAGTAGTAGTCCGGCTGAGTTACTTGGATATCTCGGCATCGTTTCCGATCGCACCAAGTTTCCGCTGGCGAGCAGCGTTAATCTCTATAGCATAGTTGTAGCCGCCGCGCTCGCATCTATGGTAGTTGTTAGGGTCCGTGCGCCCAGGCTGATCTCTCGCAAGATAGCTTGGCTTGTGGGGGTAGCCTGTATTTACTGTCTTCTGCTGGGGGACTCCCGCGGCGCGCTGGCTATCGCCATTGTCGCAGTGCTTCTTTTGATTGTTAGGCCTAGGTTATCGGCTTATGTAGTGGCGGGCGTCATCCCTCTTTTGCCCCTGATCGTTTTAGGCGGAACTTCTTTGATTTCCGGTACTGGCTTAAACCACGATTTGTCTCGCTCCGGCAATCAATTTGACGAAGTGGCGACTGCGTCAGGGCGTACATTTATTTGGGAAGGCTCCTGGGAAGTTCTGCGACATTTAAGCGTTCAGGAGCTCTATGGCTGGGGGGCCGCGGGACATGTTACGTCAGGTGCGTCAGCACACTACGCCTACGTGTTCCCAGGTAATACTTCGGCAGAAACAATCTTTACACACGACGTTGATCTCCAGATGATCTTTGACACGGGTTACGTGGGGTTGGCCATCTATATCTTCGCAGTTGGAATCACTTGGCGACGTATACAAAATTATCTTCGAGACGATCCAAAATCTCCCGCTATAGCGTTTCTTCCGATACTGCTCGTGATAATCTTGTCGGGAGCCACCGAGGTTTCTCCTACGTACTATTCGCAGGAGGCGCTCTTGACGACTTTGTTGATAATGGGGGCGTCCAGTGCTCTCCCATTGCCGCCAAAGTCCGACAAGAAACGGGTGACCACGATACAAGCGCCCACTCCAAAAGTTGCAAGCGCTCAACTCCGCTCTGACCCTGTCAAGCTGGCTCGATGATCTTCATGTGTTTCTCCGGGCGAAACGATCCCCCGACTGTTATCGCGTACTTCTAGACGCTATGCTACGCCAGTGACAACGGGCAACGGGCGCACTGCTGGCACGGAGGCCGCATTCGGTCACCGGCAACCCCAGCGGGTCAAGTTTCGCCGGGCTGGCTACCGCGTGCTCAGGGTTGCTGGCCTGCGCCACGAAAGAGCCTTCCCGGACTACCTGGAGTTCATCCCCGAGGTGCGCGACGAGCAGGAGTTTGCCGATCTTTCCGCACGTGTCACATGCTATCTCGGGGGCACCGACTACTCTTTGTATTTGCGCGGCTCTCGCTTCTCGCTGCGGCCCGAGTCGGTGCCCTATCTAGACCCGGCGCTCGTCAAGGACCCCGGGTGGGTAGACGAGCGCCCGCAAGGCGTGGGGCACCTCGTAGTTCATCGCCTGTGTCCGGCGACTTTGCGTACCATGTCAACCAGTCGTGGCCCGTTTACCGTCGTGGATAGAAGGCTTTTCACGCGATCCGAAGAGCAGTATTTTAGGCTGAGAAATTCGACCACGTGGCCGACCTATGCTCCAGTCGAGATCGCGCTGGAGCGTTTGCGGGCTGTGGCGAGGCCGGGGGGATCGGCCTTCATTCTCGCCACAGGTCCATCGGCGCTGGTAGTTGACCTGGCGACCGTCACGGCCGATGTGCGCATCACGTGCAACTCAGCCGTGCGCGACCTCGATCGCATCAAGGAATACCGCCCAAATATCATCACCTTCACCGATCCGGTGTTCCACTTTGGCCCAAGCCGTTACGCCGCGGGCTTTCGTCGCGATGTAGTACGGGCGGCGGAGGCTGTCGATGCGCTTGTCGTCTGCGGTCACGGATTTGCCGGGCCGCTTCTCGATCTTCAGCCCGAGTTGCGCGACCGGCTCGTTGTGATTCCCTACCAGCACGGCGGCCCGTGGCGTTGGCCAACGGCGCGTAACCCCACCGTGCGAGAAGCAGGCAACATCATGACAACCCTAATGCTGCCGATCGCGTTCATGTTGGCCGACGACATATCGATCGCCGGGGCGGATGGACGGCAGCCGACCGAGAACTACTTCTGGAAGCACAACCCTCAGCTCCAGTACTCCGGCGAGCTGATGCAGACCGTCTTCGATGCGCATCCATCGTTCTTCCGCGACAGTGTCTACGCCGACTATTACGAGAGCTTCTGCGCTGACATGGAGGAGCTGATCCAGTGCGGTGAGGCACAGGGCAAGACCGTCCGGGCCGTCGCGCCGAGCTGGATTCCCGCGTTGCGCAGGCGGGGAGCCGCGGCCCCCGTCGAGGTTGCGTGACTGTCGTGTCTACTCGGTGCTGAGTCGCGCCAGCGCTCCACCGTCGACAATCAGGTCCTGGCCGGTGATGAAATCCGAGCGGTCACGGTCGATCAGAAAGGCGATGGCTTGCGCGATATCACGCGCGCTGCCGATGCGCCCAAGCGGCGTTTGATCGACGAGCTTTCGCTCGGCATCTGCTTGGCGGGAGAAGCCTTCACGCAGCGCCGGAGTGTCAACGGCGCCCGGAAGCACTGCGTTGACGCGGACTCCCAGCGGGGCCATCTCGATGGCGGCGGCGCGCGTGAACGCAGAGAGCCCTCCCTTGGTCGCAGCGTAGGCGGCGATCGAGTGCGATGTCGCGCTTGCGTGCACAGAGCCGACGTTGACGACCGACCCTCGCGCGGCGGCGAGCTGGTTGTGCACAGCCTTCAGGCAGACGAACGCTCCCCTGATGTTGACGGCCGCAACCGCGTCCCACTCCTCGACGGTCGTGTCGAGCAGCGACTTGTAAAGCTGAACCGCCGCGTTGTTGACAAGCGCGTCCACTTGGGGCAGACGGGAGAGTGCGCCCGTGATCGCCTCGGCGTTCGCGATGTCGATCTGCAGCGCCTGCGGATGGTCGATCGGTCGGCGATCCATTGGGATGACCTCCCAGCCGTAGCTCGAGAGCAACTCACAGGTGGCCGAGCCGATCCCGCCGGCGGCGCCTGTGACCACCACCACTGGCGGCGTCATGCCCTGCCCAGACCCTGTAGTAGGTTCTCGACCGCCCTCGCGCTCGCCCGCAGTACACCCTCGCGGGTGTTGGATGCATTATGAGAGCCGAACACGCATTGCTCGAAGCGCCTCAGGTCACTCGTCGCGGGGAGCGGCTCCTGCTCGAACACATCGAGCGCTGCCGCCGCCACCTGGCCCGAATCGAGCGCGTGGACGAGCGCCGGCTCGTCCACCAGGGGTCCTCGGCCAACATTGACCAAGAAGCTTCCGGGTCGCATCAGGGCGAGAGTGCGCTCGCTGACCATATGGCGCGTCTGTGGCGTCAGCGGGCTGCATAGCACGAGAAAGTCGCTTTGCCGAAACAGCTCATCGCGATCGAGCATCTCAACGCCCAGCTCCGCGGCGGCCGCACTTGCTGCGTCTGAGACATCATGGGCGACGACTCGCATCCCGAAGCCTTTGCCTCTGGCGCCGACGGCCTGGCCGATGCTCCCGAAGCCGGCGATGCCCAGCACCTTGCCGTCCAGAGACCGGCCCTCGTGCTTGAACCAACCCCCCGCCCGCACGGACGCGTCGATTCGATGTAGCTGGCGAGCGAGCATGATCGCATAACCCAGGGCGAGGTCCGCGACCTCTCCACCGAACACCCCGGGCGTGTTCACCACCGGAATCCCCAGTGCACGTGCCGCGTCGAGGTCGATCCCGTCGATGCCCACACCCCACTTGGCGATGATGCGCATTCGCTTGGCGTGCTCCAGCACTCGCGCCGACAGCGGATCGTCGCCGGCGATCATGCCGTCGAAGCCGCCAATGATCTCGATCAGGTCCTCTTCGCTGGGCTGCTGGACGACCTCGGGCAGCACCAGCTCCAGCTCGTGCTCGTTGAGCCTTGGCAGAAACTCGTCGATGCAGTTCTGCATCTGACGACAGGTGATGAGAACCCGCTCGCCGCTCATCGAACGGCCTCCCGCTGGGCATGGAGCGCCTCGACCACAAGCCAGTCGAGCTCGTCGTCGATATCCCACGCTTCGTGAGGCTCCAGCGCATAGAGCAGTGGCCGCTCGCCGATGCGGTTGCCACGCTCACGCAGCGTCACCGCGTCGAAGACGTACAGACAGGAATTCTCCTCCATCACTGGGGGCAGGTCCTGGGTGCGCAACAGAACTTCGGGATCGTGGTTGATCGCACGGCCGTCGGGCGTCCATAGACGCGTGTGCAGAGGCGTGACCGTGAAGAGCGAGTCGTAGAGGTCCCGTGCATCGAGGAAGGCGTCGAGGGCCGCTTGGATCGTCTCCGCGCGCAGGAGGGGATTCGTGCTGTGGGTCTGCACGTAGAGATCGGCCTGCACCTGTTCGACGTCATGCAGCAGAATGTCGTTCATCGGCACATCCCCTCCCAGCAGGTGCTCGGGTCGCGGCAGGACTCGGACCCTTGGAAAGGCGCTCTGCGCATCCTCGGCGATCAACGGCGAGTCGGTGTCGATGACGACCTCGTCGATCCGCTCGCAGGCCAACAGCGACCCGACGATGTGGTGGTAGAGCGGGCGCCCTCCCAGCGGCCGGTAATTCTTGCCCTTGACGCGCTCGCTGTCATGGCGCATGGGGACGAATGCGGCTACGCGTGGCATCATTCACTCTTTCGGCCGCGGGACATGAGAATCGCTCGGGCGGGAGCTCCCTCCACGCCGATCAGACGCAGCGGCAGGCACACCAACTCGTACGCGCCCGGAGCAACACCCCTCAGATCAAGGCCCTCGAGAATCGCGAGTCCAGAGCCGAGCAGCGTCTGGTGTACATCCGGAGGTTCCGTATAGCGCTGGATCGAAAGGTAGTCGATTCCCACCAACTCGAGATCCCTGGCGTCGACCAGCCATTCGGCTCCATCGAGTGTCAAGGCCGCGTAGTCCTCTCGAAATGGCGCACGCGCCGGCTGTGAGCTGTTCACCGTTCGCAGGAGCAGGCGCTTGGTATCGGGCGGGATGGCGGCCGCGTCGAGGACTGCTCCATCGATCTCCTTTGCGGGACCTGTGTCAAGCACGACGGCAGGCCCAACGAAGGGGTCGAGCCCCAGCTCATCGATTGACTGCCCGGTATCGATGAAGTGACAGGGTGCATCGACGTGCGTACCCGAGTGGACATCCATGCTTAACTGTGTGACATTCGCCGCATCGCCTCGTTCGATCGACATGCGCGAGGTTGTCAGCACGCCGGGACTGCCAGGCCAGGTTGCAAGATCGGAGTCGAGCGGGAGCGATATGTCATGCCAGCTCGCGCTCACCGCGATGCCGAAGGCGCGTCGTAGTCGATCGGCCGGCCAACGGCACCGCCCTGTAGATCGTCGGCCGTGGCCCCGTTGGCCGACGGATAGTAGAAGCGTCGCTTCAGAACATCCGTCACCGGTCCCGACTGCGAGAAGCCCCGATACGTGCCGATGAACTGCGCAAGGCGAAAACGCGGTATGTCCACGGCGTGCTCCTGAAAGCACCTCTCGCGCAGCGCCTCTCGGTAGTCCCCGACGATGTTGATTGCGGCGAGCCGCGCCGCTGTGACCATGCCCATCTCCTGATCATTGTAGATGTCCTTGTGGGCAATGGCCTCGCGTCGATAGCGGTTGGTTACCTGTTTGAAGGACTCCTGGTGGACATGGATGACCGGCGCCTCGGCGACGTATGCGATCGAGTGTCCGGCCTCCATGGCGTGCTTGGCCCAATCGAGATCCTCGAGTCCCGTCAACTGCTCGTCGTAGCTGCGCTCTTCCCAGACGGCACGTCGAATCGCGGCGTTGGCGTTGTTGCAGAAGGGGTGGCGCTGCCCGCGCGCAGACTGCGCCGGAAACCATTGCGAGAGCAGGCGCCGCTCGGAGAAGCGCCCTCCCGGAGGGGTCTGCTGGCGACCGTAGCTCAGGGCGACCCGATCGTCCTCGAAGGGTGCCACCAGGCGCTCGATCCAGGTGTCGTAGATCGGGTAGACGTGTGCGCTGGCGAACAGCCCGACCTCGGCGCTCGACGCGGACATCCCGACGTTCAGGGCGTGTCCAAACGAGAAGTGCTCCGGAGCGATCGAGATGACTCGAACGTCGAACTTGGAGGCGATTGCGAGCGTCGCGTCGGTGGAGCCGCTGTCGACGATCACGATCTCGTCCGCTACGTGTGTTTGCCGCAGGGCTCCGGTGAGCAGACGCCCGATGTGGGCCTCCTCATTGAAGCAGCGAACAATCAGCGAGACGCTCCGCAAGACGCGCTCAGGATACTCCGACGGGCCATCTTGTCGTATGCTCGTGCCTTGCTCTTCTCCCATGCGGAGTGGTCCGTCACGCAGTGGGTTTGGTCTACTATCGCAAGCTCCGCAATGCTCCCGTAAGCATCGTACGAAGGGTGGCGTTGTTCCTACCGTAGGTGCGGCGAGGAAAGGCGACTTGATGGAAGACGAGCAGACTGAGCAAACCAATCAGAGCTTGGAGCAGGCCATAGGCGTGGTCAGGCGCCGGTTCCCGTGGATCATCGTCTGCCTCGTGCTTGTCGGCGGCGCCGCCTTCGCGTATTCCAAGCGTGAGACTAAGAAGTACACGGCGACTGCTTCGGTTGCCTTCAGCAGCAACCCCCTCTCCCAGCAAATCGCTGGACTCTCGCCAACTAGTAGCGGTGTCACCGCCGCGGCTCAACAGCAGAGCAACCTCGAACTTGTCAGGGTTGGCGACATGGCATCGACGACCGCAAGTCGGTTGGGTCGGGGTATCACCGCGGAAGAGGTCGACGCAAGCTTGAGCACCAGTGGACGGGCAGAATCAAACATTGTCGACATCTCGGCGACCTCTACCTCACCGTTGCTTGCCGCTGCGATCGCGAACACCTATACACGCCAGTTCGTCAAGGAACAGCAACGCACCAATCGCAAGTTCTTCAAATCCGCGCTGGTTTCTGTAAAAAGGCAGCTCGCTGCACTGACCCCGGCGCAGAGGTTTGGCACCGATGGGCTGAATCTCCAGAATCGTGAGCAGAGTCTTAGCCTCCTTTCGGAACTCGGTTACAGCAACGCGCAGATAGCTCAGGAAGCACTGGTGCCTTCCAGCCCCTCCTCACCGAACACCAAGAAGGACACGATCGTGGGTGCGGTCGTGGGCCTGTTGCTCGGTCTCAGCCTTGCCTTTCTGTTCGAGCGCTTCGACCGCCGGATCAGAGAGCCCGAGGAGCTGGAGGCGATCTATCGTTTGCCCATGCTGGGGATCGTTCCCAAGAGCGCCACACTTGGCGGCAAGGATGCGGCTTTGCCACCCGCCGAGGCCGAGGCGTTCAATCTGATTCGCGCCCACCTGCGCTTCTTCAACATCGATCGCGACCTGCGAACGCTTGTAATCGCGTCGCCCGCGTCGGGCGACGGCAAGACCACCGTAGCCCGCCACCTCGCCGAGGCGGCTGCGAGGTTGGGATCGCGGGTGTTGCTCTTGGAGGTGGACCTGCGCCATCCGACGCTCGGGCAGCAGCTCGAGATTCAGCCCGGTCCCGGCTTGGCCGGGACGCTGATCGGCGCCATCCCGGTGGACGAGGCTACGCAGTCGGTCGGCCTGGATGTGTCGCCGGGCGAGGGTGCCCGGGGGCGGACGCTCGATGTGCTTGCCGCCGGCGCGGTGCTTCCCCCCAACCCTGGCGAGCTGCTCGAGAGCCGCGCAATGGATGCCCTGCTCGATCGCGCGAGGTCGACATACGACCTCGTCGTGATCGACACGCCGCCGCTCACAGCCGTCTCGGACGCCTTCCCCCTCCTCACCAAGGTCGACGGCGTCGTCCTCGTGGGCCGCATCGGCCACAGCCGGCGCGATGCCGCCGAGCGGCTCCATCAGGTCCTCGCGAGCAGCGGCGCGCCGCTGCTGGGGGTCATCGCCAACGGCGCGAAGTCGAGCGGTGTCGGCTCCTATGCCACTCCCGCTGGCGGCACGTCATCTTCCGGTGGCGCATCGGGCAGCCGCGTCTCCTCATCCGAGGAGCTTGCTCCGACCGCTCAGGTCTGAAGCTGCGTGTGATTCGGCTAGCGACTGGCGCACGACGCGCCGAAAGATCGGCGCCCGCCTACGCGCTCAGGCCGCGCGTCTCTGCAGCGCCGCCGCCAGTTGCTCCAGGTCACTCGCGGCCTGGTGCGCTTCCCGCGAGGCCTCATACAGGGCTTCGCTGGCACGCTGGTCGTCGAGCTGGTCGCCGGCCGCTTCGCTGAAGGCCCGTCTGATCGTGGTGAGGCGTGCGGGGAGGCTCGCCCAGGTGCGCCGGTGGGCTTTGGCGAGGCCGGCCCTCGGCTCTTGCACCACCTCGGCCTCGGCGATGTGCGGCTCCCCCTCGATCGGGGTGTGGCCATTGGCCAGCGCCAAACCTGCGTTCGCCTCTTTGGGCTCGAGTGGGGGCGCCTTTGACGAAGACTCCGATCTCGACGCGAGCGCGCGCAGCGCGGAGCGCATCGTCGTCTCCTCGCTCAAATCGGCAGCCGCTGCCGATTTGGCGATCTCCATGTAGTTGCGCGCCGTGCGCTCGCTCGCCTCGAAGTGCTCCTCGACCCACGTCAGCCAGTTGCCGTGCCCGACGCGCTGCTTCATCTCCAGCAGCAGCTCGCCGCAGCGGATCGCGTGCTTGATCGTGTTGCGCTTGTAGCGCTCGACGTGGCCGTGCTCGGCGTTGATCTCGCGGGCCAGGTCGTCGTTGGTGAGGGCAGGGTCGGTTATAGACCCCCCAGAGTGATCAGAACTCTCGAACTGTTCGACATCAAGCTCACCCGCGTACATGGAACCCGCCGTCGTTGCCAACGTAGTCAAACCTCCGCAACTCAACCGATTTGAGCGGCCCACGATCGGCTCGCCCTACCCGCATAACGGTAGGTGAGGTCTCGCACTTCCACGGCTGGCCGGCGACTTGGTGTTGGCAGAGGCCGTCGAGGTCATGCGTATGCTGGTCAGAGTCGTAGGCTTGCGTGGCTCGGGCGAGCTCGTGCCAATTGCGGCTGCCTTTTGGCTCAGTCAGGCAGCGCGAGCTCGCGAGCAAGCTCGCGCTGCCGGTGCTCGAACGCGGGCCGCATCCGATCGATCTCGGCCTTACCGAGGTTGGTTGCGCGTGCTGCCTCTCGCCACCTGCCGGTCGCGCGGGCGACCTCTCCGATGATCAGTCGCGCGACCTCCCGTGAGAGGCCGAACAGCTCGGCTACCTCCAGCGCGCGCGCCATGCTCGCGAGGGTGTTGTGCTCGTCGATCGCCGTGCTCAGTCGCTTGTGCTCGCCTTCTGGGTTGGGGTTCAGGTCAAAGGCGGGTGAGAGGCTCCAGCCGGCTGTGCTGAGCCGTAGGAATCCGTGGTTGCGCAGATGGTCGTCGGTGTTGGAGATCAACACGTTGAACACGATCCGCCGCCAAAGCTCCCGCAGGTCCCCGGCCGCGCTGGGGGAGTGCTCTTCGATCGCCTCTGCGATTTCCAGGTAGCTGCCCTGCTCGCCGTCGCGCGCTCCAAGCATCGTCATCGCGCTGACGTAGCCGACCCTTCGTCCCGGGTCGCGGTCGAAGCGGCGCACAACCAGCACCGGGCGGCCGGCGATCAGGTGAAGCTCGTGCGGCGGGACCGCGATCCCGGCTTCGTGTGCGAGCGTCAGCGCGACCTCCTCCCAGCGGATCACGTCCCACCGATCGCCGGCGGGCGCGGGAAACTTCGCGATCGAAAGGCGCTCCACCGTGTCGAGGACGTGCGCCTTCGGCCGGGCGCCGCCGAGCGAGCTCGCACCGTCCAGCAGCAGCCTGAGGTCCTCGGCGGTCGGCTCGTCGCGTTCGAGCTCCTCGGCGGCGTGGAGCAGCCGTGGCAGGTTGAGCAGGTGCGGGACGCCGCTGGCGCCGGCGGCGAGGTAGGTTGCCTCGCGCGCGGCCTGGAGTCGCAGCGATCCCTGGCGGAGATCGTCGCGCACACCAAGCAGGTAGTCGATCTCGGCGAGACCGCGCGGAGCCCGCTCGTCCCCGCGGGCCCGGTGCTGCTCGGCTCTGAGGACAAGACGCCGTCCCCAACCGTCTGGGGCACAGTCGGTGAACGCGCCGAACAGGGCCTGCCCGACCGCGGTGTGCTGGTTGCCCGCTTGCAGTGGCAGCGAGGGATCGAGCGCGTAAGCGTCGTGACGCGCCAGGAACTCGGGCAGGTAGGCGAATGTGGCGGACTCGCCGCGGCCTCGTCGGTGGGTCCACAGCCTTCCGGCTGGAATGTCCTCGCCGGCAATCTGCACGCTGACGCGGATCGGTTGCTCAACCATCGTCGCCCAGCTGCCTCGGCCGCACGCGGACCGGCAGGTGCTCCTCGGCGCGCAGCCTGCCGATGTCGCTGTTCATCGGCTCCAGGGCCTCGGTCAGCAGCTCGTGGATGCCGAGGGCGCGGAGGATGCGCAGCAGGTTCTCCACGCTGACGCCGCCGTCCCCTGCTTCGAGGCGCCGGGCGACGCCGCGGGAGACGCCCGCGCGCTCCGCGAGTTGCGCCTGGGTGAGCCCACGGAGGCGCCGCCATGTGGAGACGCTGTCCGCAACGTTCCCAAGCGCCCGCCGAACGGGGAGCGGAGTCCGATTGCCAGTCCTGCTTTTAGGGTCCATATATATGTCATTGTAGCCTTTGGTGATCTAAATATCGACCCGTAAAGCACAGCGGCAGTGATCGCGCTAGAATGACAATCATGAGTGTCGCAGCATCTGCGCATGAGCTAATTTCAGAGGGGTTCTCGCCCCGCGAACGCGAGGTGCTCTCGTATGTCCTTGACGAGGGGTTGACCGACCGTGAGATCGCCACGCGGCTGTCGATTACGCCGCAGGCGGTTCAGCGGATCCTCGCGGATGCGATGCGTGGCCTGCTGGTGGATCGCGCGCGGGTGGCTGCCACCCGGCGACGGTTGGAGGTCGTGATCGATGCGATGCTGCCGGACTCGGTGCCCTCCTCCGCGGAGGCGTGGCACGCTCAGCAGAACGCGCAGGCGCGCGAGGAGCTGTTGCGGGAGTTCGGGGCGCTCACGGCCGAGCAGGTCTCAGATCTGGCGGGCTCAAAAGCCGGCAATCGCTCGGCGCTGGCGTCGCGGTGGCACGGGGAAGGGCGGATCGTTGGTGTGCCGTGGCATGGGCGCACGCTGTATCCGGGATTTCAGTTTCGCGATGGGCGCCCCCGCCCGGCTGTGGGGGGTGCGGCGGCGATCCTGCGCGAGCGGGGACTAGGCGGCTGGGCGCTTGTCCTGTGGTTTCTCACTCCGAGCGGCTGGCTGTGGGATCGCCGTCCCGTCGACCTCCTCGACGAGGATCCCGACGGAGTCCTCGCGGCGGCCGGGGAAGCGCTGTCGCTGCCCGCTTGAGCGATCTTCCCGAGCCGCCCGCCGGCGACCGGCTGGCGTTCGAGCTGGAGACGATGGTTGCCGGCACCCGCCTCGTGCGCGTCCACGACCGCGATCTCCACGAGCTGCAGTTCAACTCCTCGCTGCGCCCGATCGCGCGCTTTCGCCCGATCGGCACGCCGGTCGTTCCCACCATGTATGCCGGCGTTGACGTGGACGTCGCGCTATCGGAGGGCCTGTTCCACGACGTGCCAATTCGCCCCGGCGCCGTCCGGCAGTATCCACTCGTGGGTCTCGATGGCAGGGTCATCAGCGAGCTTGCCCCGACCCGTGAGCTCACGCTCGTCCAGCTGCACGGGTATGGGCTCCAACGCCTCGGCCTCACACACGGTGAGCTGATTGAGACGCCGGCCGCCGCCTATGAGTGGACGGCACGGTGGGCAGACAGGCTCCACGCTGCCGCCGCGCACGCCGACGGGTTGGTGTGGATGAGTCGCCGGTTCACGGGACGCAAGGCGGTCATGCTATGGCAGCAGCCAGCAAGGGTGCAGCCCGGGGATCTCACGGTCATCGTGTCTGCCATCCCGCTGTGGGAGGGCCCCGGCCGTGAGCTGGTCCTCGAGAGCGCGGCGCGGGCCGCCATCCGGCTCATCGCGTGAGTCGGTACCCGGCTGATGGGCCGGTCCGCTCGAGGAGATCTTCGTCGGGGGTGCCACCCAGGTCGGCGAGGTGTCGGCTGCGGTGGCGTGGCGCGGGATCTCTGAGGTCGGCATGGCATCCTCTATTTTAGCGGGCAATCCGGAATAGGATTACGGGCGGTCCGGAACGGCCTGACGGGCAATCCGGAATTGATGTACGGGCAATCCGGAATTTGTGTGGCGGCGGGATGGGTTGCCAGGCCCGGAAGTGTCCGGGTGACCCCGAAGAGCTGCTGCATGCCTGGGCGTGATAACACCCATCCTGGCGCATCATGCGCCATTTTCGGCGCATGGCCTGGGTGCACCACAGGCTCAGTCCAGTCATAGCCCTCGGGCGGCACCCCGGCTCAGTCATACGGCCCGACGCCCGCGAGGTAGCGGCGCAGCAGAGGGCTGGTGAAGCGCCAGTCGGCGCGGCCGCGGCTCTCGATGATCGCGGCGTCGCGCAGTGCCTCCAGCGCCCGGCGCACGGCGCCGCGGGGGAGCTGGGGGTAGACGGGCTCGCCGCGAGCCACCCGCTCGGCGACGACGAGGCCGAGCTTGTGCAGCCTGCGAATCCGCTCGACCGTCTGTTCGTGGCTGGCGCGCTCGGCGCGCAGCGCGGCGAGCAGTCCCTGCTCGACGATCGTCAGATCCACCTCGCGGACATCGAGTTCGACCGTGGTGAGGTGGCTCTTCTGGGCGATCAGCATGGTTGTGCGGGGGTGCCCCTCGCCGTACTCGACGATCCGCGCGAGGGCGCCGGCACCAACCGCGCACTCGTCGGCCGCGAAGCGCTCGGCCAAACCCTCCAACCACGCGCCCTGGTCGATCGGGCGCAGATCGTAGAAGCCGCCGAACTGGTGCAGCGCCCGGTGGGTGGGGGTGAAGAGGTCGCGCATCATGTGCTCGAGGCTGCCCGCGAACAGGTAGCTGACGCCGCCCGCCCGCTGGAAGATCGCGCGCATGCGCTTGGTGAGACGGTCGGGGTCGCCGTAGGGGTGCTGGGGCCCCGCGACCTCCTGGAACTCGTCGAAGAACACCACCACCTCCTTCCCGTCGGCTGCGGCGATCCGGCCGGGGAGCGCGAGGGCGTAGTCGAGGTAGCGGTCGGGGTCCCGTGCGGCGAGTCCCGGGGCGAAGGCGATCTCCAGCTCCTCGCCGAGCTGGGCCTTTGACTTCAGCACGGCGGAGGTGTGCAGCGCGTCGGCGACCAGCCGCCCCGCGCGGCGGGTCTGGTGCAGCACCCGCCGCAGGGGGGAGCGATTGGCGATCGTGGCCGCCACCAGCGCCTCGGCGAGCTCGGCGGCGGTGGCGATTCGGAAGAGATCGACGGCTGCCGTGTAGAGGCCCTGCTGCGAGAGCTGGCCGAGGACGGCATCGCACACGCTGGTCTTGCCGGTGCGCCGCGGCCCGGCCAGCACGACGCTCGCGCCGCCCGCCAAGGTGGTGGCGATCTCGCGCACGTCGAGCTCCCGCCCGATCATCTGGCTGGCCGGGATCGGCTGGTCGGTGGGGAAGAGGTCGCTGCTGCGCTGCCTTGCCATCTCTCCATTATATGCGCCCATCTCGGCGCATCATACGCCAGATCTGGCGCTTTCGCTGGAGGTGGCCACCCTCCCCGAGTGCGCCGGCGACTGTCCGGGAAATCGCGGGGGCAAGGGGCCGCCACTCCCCGCCCTTTCGTCCACTCACGCCCCCCGCGTCAAGGCGCCCGAGAATTCATCCGATAGGAGATCCATACTGGGGGTAGAAAGTGTTGTAACGCACATGGACCCCTCAGCGCACCGCACGTGATCACATGCTGACGATCTTCCTAATCATCCTGGCGCTCGTATGGCTCGCGGTGAGCGTCGTGGTCGTCGCCGCCTGCAAGATGGCGGCCCGCGGGGAAGGCGAGCTCAGCGAGCTGGGCGCCGAGGCTCAGAGCCCGCGCCGGCCGAGCACGTGGGGCACTGTGCGTAGCAGGATCTTGACGTCGCCCCACAGCGACCAGTTGGCGACGTACAGGTAGTCGATCGCCCCCATCTCGTTGAGCGGCACGCGCGCCGGCCCCAGGATCTGCCACGGGCCGGTCATCCCCGGCATCAGCTCAAGGCGCCGGCGATACCAGCCCTCGACGTTGCGGTCCTCGTCGATCACCAGCGGGCGCGGGCCGACCAAGCTCATCTCGCCGCGGATGATGTTCAGCAGCTGCGGAAGCTCATCGAGCGCGCTCTTGCGCAGTAGCTTGCCCACGCGCGTGACGCGCGGGTCGTCGGCGATCTTGAAGAGGCCGGCCTGCGCCTCGTTGCGGTCGCGCAGCGCGTCCTTCAGCTCCTCGGCGTTGGGCACCATCGTGCGGAACTTCAACAGGTCGAAGTGCTTGCCGTGGCGCCCCACGCGCTTTTGGCGGAAGAACACCGGGCCGCCGTCCTGGAGCTTGATCGCGACCGCGATCACGCTGAACAGCGGCGCCACCGCCAGCAGTCCCAGCGAGGCGCCGAGCAGGTCGAAGGCGCGCTTGACCACCGCGGAGGAGCGCGACATCTCGAAGCGTCTGACGCCCATCAAGGTGACGCCGTGGAGGTCGTCGAACTCGACCGAGGAGCCCACCACCTCCAGCAAACGCGGCAGCACGCTGACCCGCACCCCCACCGCCTTCAGAGTGCGCACGAGATCGAGCATCTCGCCCCCGTCGGCACTGGTGGGGGCGACGATCGCGCGGTGCACGTTCAGCGTGCGCGCCAGCTCGCGAATCTCCGAGAGTCGCTGTGCCGAGAAGGTGTTGGTCGACCAGGTCCCGACCTCGTCGAGGTCGAGGTGCCCCACCAGCTCGGCCTTCACGCCGCCGTGCCCCGCGAGCTTCGATCTGATCGTCCGCGCCGCACCCTGGTCGCCGATGAACAGGCACCGTTCGGCTGGGAGGGCACGCAACGCGAGCGCGCGGGCGGTTGCCCGGGCGAGCACCAAAAGCAGGATCAGCACCACCCACAGCAGCAGCGCCTCGCGGCGGCTGAGCAGCACGCCGTGGATCACGAAGCCTCCCGCCAGCCACGCGACCAGCGCGCCGAGCGTGGCCACCTGGAAGAGCTTGGGCGCCTCGTCGAGCGTGGTCTTGTGCAGCAGCACGTCGTCGCGGTCGTACAGCCCCATCACCTTGGCACCCAGCAGCAGCGTCAACAGCCCGCAGACGCTCACCCACGTCAGCTGCAGCGACTTCCCCGAGACGGCAGCCAGCACCACGAAGGCGCCGACGATCGCGACGACGTCCGCCGCCAGCAGCGCACGGCGGAACAGCGATTCGCGCGAGAGGTTCTCCAGGCGGCCCTGCGCCTCGGCGGGCCGCGAGTCGCGGGCGCCGGTGATCCGCATGCGCCTGCGATCGAGCGCGGTGAAGCCCGCCGTGTCCGAGGGCGCCTCCGCGCTCGGTATCGCCTCTGAAAATGTCATCTCTGCCTCACTGCCTACGCCCCCGCTCATCGGTCGCCTCCCTGGCGCTCGTGGTTCCTACCGCTCCCTACCCGCTTCCAGCCTCCAACGGTTCGCCTCCCAGCGCGAGGATTCCCATGCCGAATCCCCGCTCCGAATCAAGAATCAAGTTGACCGCCTCGTTGCGCGAGCGCACCCCCAGCTTCCCGAAAGCCGAGGAGAGGTGGCTCTTGACGGTGCTCTCCGCCAGAAACAGCTGCTCCGCGATCTGGCTGTTCATGTAGCCCATCACGACCAGGCCGAGAATCTGCTTCTCGCGGGCCGAGAGCGCCGGCGGCGCGATCTGGCGCCACTGCTGCCTGGGCACGCACACCTGTCCCACCCGCACGGCCTGCAGGCAGGGGCCGAGCGTGCCCGCCATCTCCCGCTCGAGCACCACCCCGGTGGCGCCCGCGGCCAGCGCCGCGCGCACCTCCCAGCGTTGGATCTCGGGGCAGATCAGCACCACCTGGGCGTGCTCCAGGCCGGCCCGCAGCTGCTCGACCTGCCGTGTGGCATCGGCGCTCGCATCCTCGACCCACAACGCCACCAGCCCGCCGTCGTGCTCGCCACCGTGCCCGAGCAGCTCCTGCACGCCGTCGAAGGCAGCGAGCTTCCAGCCCTGCTCCTCCAGCACCGCGCCGATGCGCTCCCGTGGCCCCTCGCTCGCGATCAGCGCCACCGCGGTGGCGGCGTCGAGCGGGCCGGCTGACGCTTCGGCCGGCGCTCCGGCGAGACGGGACTCTGGCATGGCAGAGTAACGGTGAGATCGAGGCAGGACTTACGGCGCCCGGGGTCCTGACAGAGTTCTCTCAAGCGCGCCGGTTCAACGGCTTTGGGGCGACGCCCCGGCTTCGCGGGTGGACCAGCCGGCTCACAGCTCGACGAGCCGGCCCAGCGCGTCATCTCCGGGGGAGAGGACGGGCTGACCGTCGCACTCGACCCACGCGTGGGCGCGGAAGTCCGGCGCCGGCTGGGCGCCGATCACGAGCGTCGAGGGGATCCCCCGCCGCGCGAGCAGCCGCGTGAGCACGAGCGAGCGCGCCAGGCAGCGGGTGTCGCCCGGGATCAGTCTCAGGGTGCGCACCACGATCCACCCCAGGCTGCGCGCCTCCTCCAGGGCGCCCGCCGTCTCTGGGGCAGGGGGTGGGGATTCTGAGCGTAGCGCCGCGACGACCGCTTCGATCGGGGCGCGCCGCAGTTCACGACGCGCCTGAACATAGGCGGCGAGGATCTCCCGGATGAGCTGCGCGCGCTGCAGTGGGCTCCGCGGGCGCTTGCGCAGCGGGCCGCGCTGCAGCGGGCTCCGCGGGCGCTGGCGCAGCGGGCCGTCAGCCTTTGCGCTGTGCGAGGACTCCACATACATGCAGCCATAAACTCCCGCGGTGCGGGGGTTCTTCCAAACGAGCGGGCAGGAGCCGACGCGTGTTCGGCGAGCCTGCCACCATGCTCGCCAATTGCGGGCACGCTTCTGCGCGCCCGCTCACATCTCTAGCAGGGGAGGTGGCTCGATGAAGTCCTTTACGGCCCTTTGGAGGGTGGTAGTGGCGGTTGGTGTGGCCGCTGGTTGCTTGCTTGTGGGCGCCGGCGGCGCGGATGCCGCCGGTGGCGTGAGCCTCTGTATACCGGAAGCGGAAAACACGGCGACGGTGACGCCCACGAAAGGCGCATGCCCCGCGAAATACAAATTGACCGAACTCGGCGCGGAAGGCAAAGAAGGAAAAGAAGGAAAGGAAGGCAAAGAAGGCACGTTCGCCGGCCTCACCACGGCGGAGAAGGAAACGCTTCTGGGGGTGCTTCCTTACGTCAAATTCGTCAAAGAAGGCGTCGACAAAAAGCCGACGATCCAGTTCTCCGGTGCCAATGTGCAGGTCGTCTCGGGCGCCGCCAAAGAGAGCGAAATCAACGGTTTGGGCAACCTGATCGTCGGCAGGGACGAAGAACCGGGCACTCAGACTGGGTCTGGCAACCTCGTGGTGGGAACGTTCAAGCAGTCGTTCACCAGCTACGGCGGGTTTGTCGCTGGCGCGCGCAACACCGTGAGCGGCGCCGATGCGGCGGCGAGCGGTGGCGAACACAACGTGGCCAGTGGGGGCGCAGCCGCGGTGAGCGGCGGCGAATACGACACCGCCAGCGGCCTGCGCGCCTCGGTGGGCGGCGGCTACGACAACATCGCCAGCAACGAAGGCGCCTCAGTGAGCGGCGGCCAGGTCAACAAAGCAAGCGGCCTCGGCGCCACGGTCAGCGGCGGCCTCTACAACGAAGCATCCGGGACAACCAGCTGGGTGAGCGGCGGCGCCGAAAACATCGCGAGCAACGATTTCTCCACGGTGAGCGGCGGCTTCCTCAACACGGCCAGCGGCTTTGGCGCCTCGGTGAGCGGCGGCAACGCGAACGTCGCACACGGCGAAGCGGCGTCGGTGACCGGCGGCGGGAAAAACACCGCGAACGGGAAGTACTCGACGATCCTCGGCGGCAAAGGGCTCACGCTGGCCACCGAATTCGGGGAGGACTACTGAGCTAAAGCGATACGAACAGCACTATATGCCGGTCTCCACCAGGGAGACCGGCATATAGCCACTAGACCTGCCACCCCAACTACGGAGTGGAGAAGGTCAGATCCTTTTTGGGCGTGTGAACCGGGAAGGAGGCGTCTGTCGATTCGCCTTCCGACTGGCCCGCCGTGAGTGTCGCGAGGTCTCCGTGATCCTCGATCCGGGGCGCCTCGTACTCCTTGATGTCCTTCTCCATGGTTTCCTTTCAGTGGTGGAGGACGATGAGGACAGGATATGAACGCCTGTCTGCGTTACAAGGCCAGAAAAAGTACCGGTACGAAAAAGGTGCCGGTCGGCCTACGTCTGGCGGACTCCCATTTGACGCCGGTCAGGCGGCGCGCGGCGCGACTCGCTCGAGCAGCTCGCGCGGGTACTCCGGCCGCTCCAGCGCTCGCAGCCACACATCCGCCAGGCCGGCCTGCCACAGCCGCCGCGCGGCTCGGGCGCTGCGCGGCGCGGAGGCCTCGCGCAGCAGCACCTCCAGCGGCTCGCCCTGCACGAGCTCCCGCACCGGCGCGTCGGCACGGGAGGGGCCCTCGGCGAGCAGCTCCCCATCGGTGGCCAGCCCGGCGGGCAGCAGGTCGGTGAAGAAGCTCTTGGCGTGCCGAGTGCGCACCGCCTCGGGAATCCAACCGAGCAACCCATCGCGCAGCAGCGCACGGTCGCGAGCGGGGTCGAACTGCAGCTCGGGCGGGTCGGCGAGCGCCGTTTGCAGCAGCTGGAGGTCGAACAGGAAGGGGTGGCGGCGGTCGATCCGCTCGTCGATCGACTCGCGGCGCAGCTGGGCGGAGACGCCGATCGTCTCCCCGCGGTCTGACAGCGCGCCCGCCAGCGCCCGCCACCAGAGCGGGCCGTCGAGCCGTGCGAGCCCCTCCTCCTCCCCTTCTTCGTACGACGCGAGCGCCGCGGCGTCGGTGGGGCTCAGCAGCGATCCCGGCGCTCCCACCGCCGCCCGCGCCCGCCGGCGCCGGCGTTTGACGGCGCTCGGCACCAGCGGGGAGACGCCGTATTTGCGGATCGCCCGCAGACGCAGGCGCACGTCGGCGTCGGCCCCGACTTCGGGGATCCGACGGGTGAGCCGCCAGGCGGCCAGCAGCCTCCCGCGGCGCAGCCGGTCGGCGAACAAAAGGGGCGCCCAGCCGAACAGCTCATCGCCGCCCTCGCCGTCGAGCATCACATCCACGCCGAGCGCGCGGGCGCACGCCATCAAAGGCCGCCACACGAACATGTTGGGAGTGACCGGCGGCAGGCTCCAGCGCTCGATGTGCTCCAGCGCCGGGGCGAGGATCGAGGCGCGCTCGTCGAAGGAGATCAGCTCCACGGGAAGGCCGCTAAAGCGCGCGGTGGTCTCGATCAGCTCCCGCTCGTCGGTCGCGGGATGGTGGGGAAAGATCGCCGCCAGCGCCACCGCCCCGCTCGCGGAGGCCCCACGCGCAGCAAGCGCCACCGCCCCGCTCGCGGAGTCCCCCCGCGTGGCCAGCGCCACCGCCCCGCTCGCAGAGGCCCCGCGCGCGGCCAGCCCCGCCGCCACGCAGGCCGAGTCGAGGCCGCCGCTGAGCCGCACAGCGGGCCGCCGCGCGCCCTCGGCGGCGCGCGCCACCGAGGCGAACGCCGCCTCGCGCAGCCGCTCGGCGATCGCCTCGCGCGAGCCGCCGGCGAGGCCCTCGTAGCGGGGCTGCCAGTAGGGCTCGAGCGCGACCGCCCCCGCGGAGAGCTCCACGCGGTGGGCGGGCGGGATGCGCCGGATGCCCTCGAACAGGGTGCGCCCCGGGGGGGTGCTGCCGCGCTCGATCCACTGCGCGAGCGCCAGCCGATCGGGGGAGGGGGTGCTGGGCAGCACATCCACCAGCGCGCGCTCGTGTTCGGCGAACAGCGCGCCGTCGCCCACCCGGATGTGCACGAGCGGGCGCCCACCGAGGTGGTCGCGGACGATCGTCGCGGTGGTGCTCTCGCGGTCGAAGGCAACCACCACGAACGTCCCGCGCAGCAGCTGGCAGGCGTCGGTGCCGACGTGCGCGTAGGCGTGTGCCAGGAGCGCTGCCTGGGGCTGGTTGGGCGCCAAACCGAAGCGCGCACACAGCTCCTGCGCGTTGGTGAGGCGTCCCGAGATCCAGCAACGCCAGTGGCCATCGGTGGCGTCCTCCGCGCCGATCACCGCCAGCGCCCCCGCCCGCTCGATCCCCGCGCCGCCACGCACGGCGGCGCGCTCCATCAGCTCCACCGCGCGCTCGCCCCACCCCACCACCAACACCGCTCAGCGCTCCGGCAACTGCTCGCACACGGCGCCGGCAAGCTGCGTGGCGTCGACCCCGGGCTGGACGCGCAGGCGGTGGATGCGCCCGGTGGCCGCCAGCGCGGCGGCGAGGTCGAGGTGGCGCACGAGGCGCTCGGGGGTGCGCACGGAGAGGTTGAAGGTGCTCGCCAGCAGCGCCCACGGGTCAACCGCCTCGACGTGTTCGATCGGCGGGCCGTGGGTGGCGCGCTCCAGCAGGAACAGCCCCCCGAACGGCGCCGGCGAGGCGCTCACACGGGGATGAAAACGGGGCTTGTGCGGGAACGCGGCGGGTGCGCCCAGCACCGCGAGCTGTGGCGCCGACAGACGGCTGTGCTCGGCGGGCTGCAGGTGCAGCAGCGCCGCGCCCGGATGGGCGAGGAGCGCGCCATCGCGCAGCTCCAGCGCGACCGTGTCGTCGCTCAGCAGCTGGGCCCCGCGGCAAAGCAGGGCGGCCGCCAGCGAGGACTTGCCGGCGCCGGGCGCACCGGCGAACAGCAAGGCCCGGCCGCCTACCACCACGCCCGAGGCGTGCAGCACCTCCAGCCCCCGCAGGGTCGCCGCCAGCGGCAGCGCTTGGGCGGGGATCAGCGTCGTCCACTGCGCGCTCCCCGGCTCGGGGTCGCACAGCAGCTCACCGCCGTCCGGCGCGACCAGGATGCGACCGACGCCGGGCGCGCGCAGCAGATAGCCGGCGGAAGCCAGCTCGACGGTGAGCAGCGCCGTCTCCCCGTCGCGCAGCTCACGCACCACCTCGGCGGTGGTGGCG
>Ga0187855_10000522_pt1 | contig 33231 bp, 27 predicted proteins | sample June2016WEW_8_10_2_FD_132969 | JGI IMG/M metagenome (GOLD analysis project Ga0187855, IMG submission 132969) | Peatland microbial communities from SPRUCE experiment site at the Marcell Experimental Forest, Minnesota, USA - June2016WEW_8_10 | ecosystem: Environmental > Terrestrial > Soil >... | reverse complement strand
CGAGCAGCAGATCGAGCACCAAGCGGCCATTCGTGGAATCCAGGTTGCCGGTGGGTTCGTCAGCCATCACGATCGGAGGCTCTACGACAAAGGCGCGAGCCAGAGCCACGCGTTGCTGCTCGCCGCCAGAAAGCTGCACTGGATAATGGTCGATCCGCTCCTTGAGGCCGACTTCGTCGAGCAGGCGTCGCGCCTGCGCCAGGCCGCTGCCCTGCAAATTGAGCTCGTAAGGCAGGAGCACATTTTCAAGAGCGGTCAGGGTTTGAATCAACTGGTAGGACTGAAAGACAAAGCCGATCTTGCGGCCGCGCACCGCAGCCAGCTCGGTCTCGGCGAGGTTATGGATGGGCACGCCGTCGAGCCAGATTTCGCCCTCGCTGGGCGTATCGAGCCCGGCGAGCAGCCCCAGGAGCGTGCTTTTGCCGCTGCCACTGGCGCCCACAATCGCCACGAACTGTCCGGCAGGAATCTCGAGCGAAATGCCCCGCAGAATATCGACGCGCCGCGAGCCATTTTGAATCCACTTTCCGGCGTTCCTGACTTGAATCAATGCGTTCTCCAGTCTAGAACCGGTCTCATAAACCGACCTTGTCGACTCACCAACCCCATGGGACCCGCCTTGTCTTTGGGTCCCATCCTTGCGCGGTGCAATGCACTGCCATTTATGAGACCGGTTGTACTGCAAGTGTAAATAAAGCGATCTCGGCCGGGCGCGGCGGAGGAGGAGCGCTTCGCGAGCGTCCAGCTACACTCATTACGTGGACGTTCGCCGACTGGTTCCTGTTGCATTTATTCTGATCGCTCTCTTGCCCGCGCCTCTCCGCGCAGCGGATAGGCCGGTTATTGATCGGCCGGCCGCGGACCGGCAGGTGATCGTCTGCTTCGGCGACAGCATCACCGCGGGCTACGGTCTCGACGAAGGCGAGAGCTATCCGGCTTTTCTCCAGAAGAAGCTCGACGGCGCGGGCTATGCCTATAAAGTTGTCAACCAGGGCACCAGCGGCGCGACGACTAAAGACGCCGTTGCCGGATTGCCCTACGTTTTGCGCCTGCATCCCGCCATAGTGGTTGTAGAATTTGGCGGCAACGACGGATTGCGCGGACTTCCGGTCGAGGAGTCGCGGCGCAATCTCGACCGGGTGCTCACCGGACTGCAAAGCGCACACGCGAAGATCGTGCTGGCGGGCATCACCCTGCCGCCGCAGTATGGCCAGGATTACATTCATTCATTCGAGCAGATGTTCCGCGACCTGGCGGCCAGCCATCACGTTGCGCTGATCCCGATGCTCTACGTCAATCTGATCCAGGTTCCGGGATCGATTCAGAACGATGGGATTCATCCCACGGCGAAGGGCTCAGCAATCATTGCCGACACGATCTTCCCGGTGTTGAAGCCGATGTTGCGCAAGGGCCCGTAATCGGCAAGGGTCCGAACGCAAAAAGCCGGGATGGCTCCCGGCCTTTTTCCTGGTCTTGGATGAGAATTGCGGGCGTGGCCAGCCGTCTATGCCTTGGCGGCCTTGGCCGGCTTCGCGGGCTTGGCAGTGCCGAGAGCCTTGAGGCGCGCATTAAGGCGGCTCTTGTAGCGGTTGACGGTGTTGGAGTGCAGAACGCCCTTCTGTACGCTCTTGTCGAGCGCGGAAACGGTGGCGCGATACTGCGCCTGCGCGGCTTTGGAGTCGCCCTTCGCCAGTGCTTCGCGCAGAGCGCGCAGGCTGGTGCGCACGCGGCTGCGGTTGTTGCGGTTGACTTCGGTTCGGGTCTCGGTTTGGCGGGTGCGCTTCAGCGCCGATACGTGATTTGCCATGATATTGCTTCAGTCTCCAGCCCTGAATTCGAGGCGGATGCGATCCTGCTTTTCAGGGAAAATGATGCGGGTGGGCGGGCCTTTCAAGGCGCATCCTTCGCAAACCTTAGTGTACGGGAAGGGCTGAGGCGGGTCAATTGGAGAGGGCTCTGCAGCGCTTCTGGGCGAGCGCAGAAATGCCGCATTTCCAACGCCAAGCAGGAAATTCAAAGGTGCCGAGCAGGTTTGACCCGCCTTCTGCAGCCCGGTATACTCGAACTTGCGTCAAAGCGGGAGTAGCTCAGTGGTAGAGCATCGCCTTGCCAAGGCGAGGGTCGCGAGTTCAAGTCTCGTCTCCCGCTCCATTCCGCGTAGTTGGTTCCATCCGGAACCAGACGAATCGTGGTTTGAAGCGATCCGCAACCCATGACGCAGGCGGCCCGAGGCGCGGTACCCAAGTGGTAAGGGAGAGGTCTGCAAAACCTTTATGCGCCGGTTCGATCCCGGCCCGCGCCTCCAATTCCTCCTCAGACTGCCCGTTCGGTCATCGCTCGCTAAGCTTCCTTGCTGCGCGATACGAATTCTCACCCGCCGCGCCCATAAAATGAAGAGTGACGCCGATTTCCGCGTCTCAGGCGGGGCTCTTTCCGCATTTTTCAGAGAAGAAGGTTGAAGCATGGACGGCATTGAGGCAGGGAGCCTGCAACAGCAGTTCGGAAGTGACAACTATGCGGGCATTTGTCCTGAGGCGTGGCAGGGGATGGGAGCTGCGAACCGCGGGCATGTGACGTCGTACGGCGACGACCCCTGGACGGCAAAGGCGGCGGATGCGTTTCGTGAGCTGTTCGAGACGGATTGCGAAGTGTACTTCGTGTTCAACGGCACAGCGGCCAACTCGCTGGCGCTGGCGTCGCTGTGCCAGTCGTACCACAGCGCGATTTGCTGCGACCAGGCGCACGTGGAGACGGATGAGTGCGGCGCGCCGGAGTTCTTCTCGAACGGCTCGAAGCTGCTGGCTGCGCCAAGCCAGTCGGGCAAGCTGACGCCGAATTCGGTCCACGAGCTGGCTACCAAGCGCAGCGACATTCACTATCCCAAGCCAAGAGTGGTGACCATCACGCAGGCGACCGAAACGGGGCGCGTGTATACGCTGGCCGAACTGGACGCGCTCGCCGATGCGTGCCGCACCCACAAGCTTTCGCTGCATATGGATGGGGCCCGGTTTTCGAACGCGGTGGCGAGCCTGGGCTGCCGGCCGGCAGAGGTGACGTGGAAGCGCGGCGTGGATGTGCTGTGCTTTGGCGGCGCCAAGAACGGCATGGCCATCGGCGAAGCCGTTCTGTTTTTCGACCGGGCGCTGGCCACGGATTTCGACTACCGCTGCAAGCAGGCGGGGCAACTGGCGTCGAAGATGCGATTCCTTTCCGCTCCCTGGGTGAGCATGCTCGATAGCGGCGCATGGCTGCGCAACGCCGAGCACGCCAACCGGTGCGCGCGGGAATTTGCGGCGCAGATCGCGGGAATTCCGGGAGTGAAGATGACGCAGACGGTGGAAGCGAATGCGGTGTTCGTCGAAGCGGCGGATGAAATCTTCGAGCAGCTCCGTGCCCGCGGATGGAGCTTCTACACCTTCATCGGCGGTGCAGCGCGCTTCATGTTCGCCTGGGACAGCGATCCCCAACGGATGGATGCGCTGGTCAACGATCTAAGAGAGTGCGCGACTGCGGCGCAGGTGGCGTAGCGCAACGGTAGTAGAGTCTGCGCTCGTGGTAAATCCGAGTGCGTCGCATAAGCCAAGGCGGCTAAATGCAGGTCCTTCGACTTCGCTTGGCTCCGAGTTCGGGCCGAGCGCCGCTCAGGATGACAATTCGTTTCTGGTGCGGACTTGCTAGCGCTCCGGCCTTTCCCACTGGCCTGATTCTGCCGAGCGGAAGATGGCGTCGATGACGGCCATGTTGGCGATGGAGTCCTCAAGCGGAACCGGCACTTCGGTATTTTCAAGAACAGCTTTGGCGAAGGCATCGCCCTGCAGCGTGTATTGATCGCTGACGGGAAACTCTTCGGTCGCGATGCCGCTTCCGCTCAAGTCGCCGGTGGAGTCGATGAAGATGCGGTTGGGACGGTCGGGCGGGGCGTTGAAGGGAATTTCGATTTCGATGCGGCCGCGGGTTCCGAAAAAGTTGACGCGCTGGTAGGCAACCAACTGCGTGCCGCAGGTGAAGATGGCGTGGCCGGTGGGGAAGTCGAGAAGGGCCGATGTCAGCCGGTCGATACCCGCCTGCGGATCGCGCTCGAGCGCCGCGACGACGCGGTTTGGCTCGGCGCCGAAGCCGATGCGCGCGGATTGGATGCAGTAGCAGCCGATGTCGTAGAGTGCGCCGCCGCCGGTTTCTACGCGGTTGCGGATATTGGCGGGGTCGGTGTTGAAGTAACTGAAGAAGGCGCCGATCGAGCGCAGCTCACCGATACGGTCTTCCGAGAGCAGCGCCCGCACACGTAGCCATTGGTGCGCACTGCGAATCATGAAGGCTTCGCAGATTTTGACGCCGGTGCGGTCGCGGACGCCAAGAAGCGTCTTGACTTCGGCAACATCCAGACCCAACGGCTTTTCGCAGAGCACGTGCTTGCCGGCTTCTGCGGCCTTGAAGGCGAGCGGCACGTGAAGCTGATTGGGTAGCGGATTGTAGATGGCGTCGATGTCGGGGTCGGCCAGCAACTCTTCGTAGGATCCGTAGACCGTGGGAATGCCGAGCTGGGCGGCGGCTTCGCGCCCCCTGGCGATATCCCGCGAGGCAATGGCAGTGACGGTGGTGAGCTTGCCCTGCTGCATGGCAGGGATCACTTTTTTGACGCCGATGTTCGCGGTGCTGATGACGCCGAAGCGGAGCTTGGTAGACATAGTGGACATGATAGCGCTGGCGGTGCGAGGTGGGCACGCACGTGCAGGGGCTAAAGCCCCGTATCAAATGGTGCCGGTTTTGGCGGCCCGGCTGAAGCCGTGCCCTGATACAAAACTGCATCGTTCTTCGGTGGGTACGTTAAATCTCGTCGATGGCCATTTGCAGTGCGGCGGCGGCGGTCGGGGCAACGCGAAGAAGCGATCTGTTTTTTGCGTAGATAAAGCCGGCAGCGATGGCGGTATCGATGAAATCGAGCAGGCCGTCCCAAAAGCCGGCCGTATTGATCAGAATGCAGGGCTTGGAGTGGAGGCCGATCTGCGCCCAGGTGACTGCTTCAAGCAACTCATCGAGCGTGCCGTAGCCGCCGGGCAGGGTGAGGATTGCGTCGGCCAATTCGTGCATGCGCGCCTTGCGCTCGTGCATCGAGGATACGAATTCGAGCCGGGTGAGGCCGTTGTGTTCGAGCTCGCGGCCCCGCAAAACTTCGGGGAGCACGCCGGTCACTTCCGCTCCGCCGGCGAGCGCAGCATCGGCAACAGTTCCCATGAGTCCGCAGCGGGCTCCTCCGTAAACCAGCCCCAGGCCGGTCTGTGCAATGGCGGCTCCAAGGGCCTGGGCCTCGGAGCGAAAGATAGGATTATTTCCATAGGCGGAGCCGCAAAAAACAGCGACCCGGCGAAGAGGATTTTGATGAGAGGTCATGGTTTACTCAGAATAGCGAGTCAGCGGGGCAACAGGTGAGCGCGGCGCAGAGTAGCCAGCGCAAACCAAACCAAGGGACCTCCCAATGAATGCGATGGAGTTAGCCAAAGCGGGATGCGCTGCAACGATGGCGGCCATTTTGGCGATGCAGCCTCTGGCCTCTGCAGCTCAGAACCGGAGCGCGGAGAAGGTCGTCGAGCTCGGACCACCTTCAAGCCCACTGGTTTCTCATTTCACCTCGGAATTCACTCGTCAGCAGCCTTTGAGCGAAGCCGACAAGCTTGCACTGCTGAAGAAGAAGATCAAGTACCTTTTTGTGCTCTTCCAGGAGAATCGCTCTTTCGATTTCTACTTCGGAACGTACCCCGGGGCGCGCGGGCTTTTTTCGCAGCCGGTGAGCAGGACGCCCGGCTTCGTGCAGCCGATCGTCGACACCAATGGCAAGGTCATCAGCATCTCGCCGTTTTTGATTCCCCAGACGATCGCCAATACGGCGGGACAAACAGTGCAGCTTTATCCGCAAGACATCGACAGTGTGAACCACGGGCACACGGCGATGGACGCCAAACTCGACCTGGACGCGAGCAAATTGGCGCGCAACGACCGGTACGCTTTTGTCGAGGAGGGATTGACGGGAAAACTAAGCGCGGATGGCAAAACCTATGTAGGACCGAATCCGACATTGGCGCAGAAGCAAATGGGCGAGCTCGTCGTGAGCCATGTGGATTGTGGCACAGCGCCGTTCCTGTGGAGCTATGCGGATCGCTTCACGCTCTTCGACAACTTCTTCGACACCGTGATCGGGCCGTCGACGCCAAACGCGCTGGCCATGTTTTCAGGACAGTCGGGTGTGACAGAGTGGGTCGAGCATCCATCGCTGGGCAGCAACGTGACGACCACGAACGCCCAACTGCCCATGACGGGCGATCCTCAGCCGTTCTGGGGATCGGCGCTGAACACGCTGGCGCAGACGCCGACGGGCAACTTCGAGCCCACAGCGAAGGGCGGCGCTCGCGCAACCGCTCCAGCCTCCAATCTGACCTATGCCAGCCTGGGATTGTCGTTCATGGGAAATCAGATCAAAGCCACCACGGCGCAGGATCTGGACCCGGCGTTCGATCTTGCCGACGTGCAGGACGATATTGCTAAGATCGCCGGCGACCATAATAAGCCTGTCAACTGGGCTTGGTACCAGGAAGGATACGACCAGGAACCGACCGATCCCCCGATCGGCGCAACGCACAAAAACTACATCGCGCATCACGATGCGCCGCAATATTTCGGGTATGAGGCGAACAACCCCGCTGAAATCAAGGCACACCTGAAGGGGTTGGGCGACTTTTACGCTGCAATCAAGGCGAATGCGCTGCCCGAAGAAGGCGGCGTGTTCTATGTGCGCGGCGGATACGGAAACCTTGACGGCATGAAGCCGCTATCGCCGAGCCCTTCAACGCAGGCGAATTTCCCCGGCAATGACGACCATCCGGGCTATTCAGACGCACAGATCAGCGAAGCCATGCTGGCCGACTCGATCAACGCTATTGCGACGAGCAAATATTGGCCGGAGAGCGCGATCATCATCACCTACGACGAAACCGACGGCCTTTACGATCACACGCAGCCGTCGATTCGCTCCTGGGATCCGTCGAACGGCGCGTTGGAGCAAGGCCCGCGCATTCCCATGATCCTGATCTCGCCTTACGCGAAGGTGCACGCGATTTCGCACGAGCCCACCGAGCACGGGTCGATCATCAAATTCATCGACAAGCTGTTCAACCTGACTCCGCTTGCTGAGCTACCCGATGAAGCCGCCGCGCAGCAAAAGGGCCTGGCGACCTATGGCCAGAAGTATCTCGAGCCCAGCGATGGCGCCGACACTCCGATCGGGTGGCTGTTCTCGGCGTTTGACGACGACCGGCTCAGAGGCAAGGCGGCTCCGCTTCCCTTCTGGTACGCGATGATTCCGCAGAGAGCGGTGAAGAGCATGCCGCACCTGGCGGGTCGGGGCTGCCACGTTCTCCGCATCACGCCTACCGATATCGTCAACGGAAGGGTAGTCGACCCCGCGCCGGCAGACTTCAATCCGCGGCCGAGCACCAATCCCGGACTACCCACGACACCGGGTTGGCCGACAAACTGAGCTGTTCCTGAAAGACGGCGGCTGCGAGCAGCGGGGCGCCTGCAACTTTGTGTAATTTGGAAAAGGGGAATCGGTCGAAGCGATCATGGAAAAACGCAGGTGGCCGATGTTGCTTCTGATTGCATCCTTGGCGATCGCACTGCCGGTGTGCAAAGCACACGCAGGCACAACCCTCGAGAGAGTTCGCGCGGCAGGCAGCCTGACCTGCGGCATCGACACTGAAGAACCGGAGTACACGCTGGACGACGCGCATGGAAATCGCGGCACGTTCGATATGGACCTGTGCAAGGCGGTTGCAGCGGCAGTATTGGGAGAGAATGCCAAGATCGTCATCAAGCCGTTTCGCGACGAAGCAGACAGCCTGAAGGCTCTGGCAGCGGGTGAGATCGATCTGCTGGCCACCGCTTCAGTGAATCTTCGCACCGGCAACGGCAGCTATGGCTTCGCGCGACCCATATTCTATGACCACCAGGGATTGCTGGTGAACAAGACGGCCGGCATTCACTCGATCGCGGATCTAAAAGGAAAGAAGATTTGCTTTCTCATCGGAACGGAGATTGAGCGTCAGCTGACCGCATACATGCTTCGCGAACAGATCAGCTTTGTTCCCGGTCCGTTTTCAGAAGAGGGCGAAATGGAAGCCGCGTTTGTGACGCGCAACTGCGCAGCGGTCAGCGCGGATGTTTCGCAACTTGCCTACGAGCGGATCGCATTTCGAAACATGGCGCAGAACTTCGAAATTTTGCCGGAGGTTATCGCCAAAGATCCGTTGGCGCCGGCTGTCCGGCTCGGCGACCCGCAGTGGGCCGCGATTGTCGATTGGACGATGCAGGCGCTAATTCAGGCGGAAGAGAGCGGCGTGACCCAGGCCAACGTGAAGGCCATGAAGGCGAGCGGCGACATGGTTCTACAACGGCTGCTGGGAACTCAGAGGGGCTACGGGCAGTTTCTTTCGCTCGACGACGATTGGGCGGCACGCACCATTGAGGCGGTCGGCAATTATGGCGAGATTTTCGAACGCGATCTTGGCTCTGGATCGCCGATGAAGCTGGAGCGCGGCATGAATAAGCTTTGGACGCAGGGCGGATTGATGTACGCGAATCCGATGCGCTGAGGCAGGCGATTAGATGGCGCGTCCGCTAGGGATTGCGCGTCGCGGTACCCGCGGTATTGGCTGTCGCGACGGCATGCGGCTTTGCTTTGCGGTAGACGTTGGCGACGGCGAGCGTCCACAGAGGGACGAGGTCGACACCGGGAACAAGCTTGCCCAGGAACGAAGGCGCAAACTCCCAGTGCCAGCCGAGGAGCCAGGTAAGCACCCCGCCGACACAGACGTCGACGATGTCGTCGACGGGCGACTCGGCGCCGGTAACGAAAATGGGAAAGACGATGAGCTGAAGCAGGTCGGCGACAATCGCCAGGATCATGGCGGTGCGCAGACGCGGGCCCGGGGTGACTTTAACGGAGCCGCGAGTGAGGTCGGCGGGCTGAGAGGTTCCGGCCATACGCAAAGTATCGCTCAAATGGCCGGCGAACGGAAATGGGCGCCGCGCAAAGGAGGGTTCAGGCGCGCGTGGCATCCCACCCTTTCCGCTGGAAGACGCGGAAAGGATGGGGCACGGGAGTCTACCGCGGCATCGAACTTCCCTAGAATGCGGGCGGAGCGCCGGTGACTGGCAGAGAAACGGTCGACTGGTTTTCGAGCGCGGTTTCAAGCGAGTAGCCTGGGCCGGTGCTCGAGGTAAGGAACGGAGTGAGAGCGGCGACCGCGGAGTTGGGCCCGTTGTACACCGCATTCAGGCCATCGGTGGATTCGTAGGCGAGATTGTTGGCCGGGTTGGTATTGCTGATGACGCGGCCGAGAACGCGGTGCTCCGACTCAACGCCCATGATCGTGGCCGACACCTTGGCGAAGTAATCGAGCTGCTCGGCTGTGAAGCCGTCATCTTCAGGTGAGCGCCAGCGATTGAAGCCTCCGCGCAGGGAAGCAGATTTTGTCGCGAATTCCTGGATGGCGTTGAGGTAGGCGCCGATGAACGCATTCTCAAGCGCGTTGAGCAGGCCGCAGAATGCGCTGAGCGTATCGAAAGTGCCGGCGGGGAAGTAGAAGGTCTGCACCGGATCGGCGCTTGCCGCAGAGATGCCCAGCAGCGAGCGAAAGAGGTTGGCATGGTCGATCTCTTGAGTCAGCGCTGCCTGAAGGTAGTTGACATTACCCGCATTGCCGGCGCTGGTGACGCTGGTCGCCGTGCCGCCGGGGCCGGCAAGGTTCGGATCCTGAATCACCGTCCCGATCAGCCCGTTGTAATAGAACGTGGTGGCGAGGTCTTCTGCAATCAAGGCGGCTGTGAAGATCTCTTTCACAGTGTCTTTCGATTGCTCGATTTCCTCGGTGGCTTCGGCCTGCGATTCCTTTTCGTCGGCAGATGCTTTCTGCGCGCCGAGGGTGAGCGTTGTGGCCGCACCGAGCGAGAAGAGGCCGGCCTGGGTGAGAAACTTGCGGCGAGCCAGGCGCTGTTTCGCGATTTCATCGACTGAGCCTGGAAGATGCAGAGTGGTCATTGGAACCTCCGTTTGGGGTAGATGGCCGAACGTTGATGTTGAGCACTGCAGCGCAGTGGGGTCGGGCGGGGAAGGCTGTCTGCAGACGTAACGCTTCGAGGGGGCAATTCGGATTGGTGAATCGATGAGATTTCTTCGATCGGTCAGAAGGAGTGGATAGAAGCGGGCCCTGCGCGGTCGAATCGAGATGACGGCAAGTTATTGAAAATAGACGATTAGCGTAAATTTTCCCCGATGCATGAACAACCCTTTGCGCGAAGCGGGAATCTGTTAGTGGAGCGGCGAAAAACGGAGTCCTGGTCTGGATTTCCGACGCCGCTTTTGTTTGAGGGTTGACAACGACGGAGCGAAAAAACGAGAAGAGGAGAAAACCATGCGTTCCCTGTTGAAGAGCTTTGCAACGATTCTGCTTGCGGCAGCGATTGCTTCGCCGGTGGTGATGACCGGCTGCACGGCGAGCGTGCGCGTCTACGATCCTTACTATCACGACTACCACGATTGGAACGGCGAGGTGGTGTACTACAACCAATGGGAGACTGAGACCCATCACGAACACAGGGATTTTCACAAACGCAGCGCAGACGAGCAAAAGCAGTATTGGGACTGGCGGCACAGTCACGAACAGCACTAGGGGGCACGGTCGTCGAAACACGGGCCAGTAAATCCCGCTTTCTCAGGCCTCAAAAACTGAGACTTGGAGCACCCAGGCCAGTGGGACATCGAACAGCACTTTTCACACCCGCGCTTCTGTGTCATGCTTGCCTGCATGGGAAGCAAAGATAAGGGCAGAAAAGAAACGAAGAAGGCTCCCAAGCCGAAGCCGAAACCGGAACCTGGACGCAAGCGCGAGATCTTTACGCCGCCGCCTCCGCCGAAGTAGAAACAACCGCTCGGTGAGTGTTTCGCAGCCCGCGCGGTGTTCGCGTGCGAGTTGACGTGTCGGCTTCGAGCCTTCAGAGAGCACAAGGATTGCGAATGGCAACCGAAGGTCGTCGCTCGACTACCGCGGCTTGCGCGGCCTCTGCTCAAAGCAGCTCTTGACCCGGACGCCCAGCGGCCGGAATGGCCGGGCATAGAACACGCCGAGAGGCGGGATTATCGAGCACCAGCACAAAGGCCATCCCAATGCGGGTGCAACCGAAAGAAGAGGTGAGGCTTTAAGGCTGCGAAGCTACGCTCTGGGAGGGCGTGTTGCGCGCCTGCGCTTTTTCGGCGAGGACCTTGTGCGCGTTGTCTTCGAGGGCCTGGGCTTCGGGCATGTAGGTGAGCGCCTTCTGGACCATGGGATCCCACTCGGCCATGGTGCGCAGACCTTCGAGCTGGCCGAACTGGATGGTGACGATATCTTTCTTGATGCGCGCCTTGATCCAATCGGAGGCACCGTCGATATCGGCGTCAGTGAACTCGACGTCCTGCGATGACAAGAACTTCTTGAACTCCGCCATCACCGCATTGTCGACCTGGAAGTTCTTGTCGACCGGGTGCGCCGCCACGTAGACGGGCGCGAAGTGGAAGAAGACGTCCTTGTAGAGGAGCTCGTCCTGGAAGCGGCTGTTCTTGGGTGGCTCGATCTTCTCGTCAGGCGCGATGCCTCCGCCGCCGTAAACGGTGCGGCCCGCGTCGGTGAGCTTGACCTCGCGATTGCTGGAGTTGGGGCCGAGCGCGCCGGCGTGGTTGTAGTAGTCGTAGAGCGACACGCCTTCGTAATTGCGCTGGATCAGGCGTCCCGACGGCGTGTAGTAGTGATATGTGGTGAGCGCCAGGCCGGAGTTCTCGCTGAGGTTGTACACGGTCTGAACCAGTCCCTTGCCGAAAGTGGTTTCGCCCACGATCAACGCGCGGTCGTGATCTTGCAATGCGCCGGAAACGATCTCCGCGGCGGATGCCGTGTTGCGGTCGACCAGCACAACGATGGGGAATGTCTTGCCGCTGTTGCCGTGGGTCGCGGTGTAGTTCTGGTCTGAGTAGGCGCGGCCGCGCTGGCTCACGATGGTCTGGCCTTTGGCAAGCAGATGGTCGCAGACGTCGACCGCCTGGCTCAGCAGCCCTCCGGGGTTCTCGCGGAGATCGAGAAGCAGGCCCTTGGGGTTGTTAAAGCTATCGATGGCGTCTTCCATCTCTTGGCCGGTGGTTTCCTGGAACTGGGTGAGGTGGATGTAGCCGACGCCCGGCTTGATCTCAAACTTGATGTCGATGGAGGGATGCGGGATTTCGTCGCGAACCAGGTCGAACACCAGTGGCTTGGCCTGCCCAACGCGGACCATGGTGACCTGGACATGCGTGCCTTTGGGCCCCTTGAGCGACTTGGCGACCTGATCGCTGGTCCAACCGTCGGTGGACTTGCCGTCGATGGCCGAAATCAGATCGCCGGGATGAATTCCCGCGCGGAAGGATGGCGTGTCTTCGTATGGCGTGAGCACATACACCTTGTTGTTCTGCTGTTCGATCATCATGCCCACGCCGTAATAACGGCCGCGCTGGTCTTCGCGCAAATGGGCATAGGCCTTGGGATCGTAGAAGTGCGAGTGCGGGTCGAGAACCTGCAGCATGCCGGGGATGGCGCCGTCGTAGATCACGTCGTCGGCCTTGTCGCCGGTGATGGGCTCGGCATAGTTCTGCTCGACGATGGCGTAAACGTCAGTAAAGGACTTCAGGCTGTCGCGAAGCTGGCTCTCGTCCTGCGACGACTGCGCGCCAACGCGGCGCTCCAGGATGACGCCGGCAATGGCGCATGCAGCAAAGAAAAGAGCCAGGGTGAAGATCGACCGACGGGCACGGGGAGTCATGGACAGACCGGACCTCCGGACGGACCGCTCAAAACTTTGGGAAGCGGACTTCGCATCTTCAGAGCTTGAACCCCGTGGCCCGATGCGGGCCCATCTGCCTTCGCCTGAGGGATTACGCCCCGATAAAAATTGACCTTGCCCGAATCCGGCAAGGCCGATGAGATGGAAGAGCCGCTCACGTCCAGTTTGCGGAGCCGTCTCCAGTGTGAGTATAGCACCGAGTGATTTGACGCGCCGGCAACGGCCCGGGTAGCTTGGTCAGCCTTCGACGGCCGACTCAAGCTGAATGAATTGCCGGCGATCACCTAATCTCCCACCCAGTTACCCGTGCGGTACCATCGACCCAGTGAGGCTTGGAGCTTCGGAGCGGGTTGCGCCGCGCCGTTTTGCTGAATCTTATTGTTCTTGGCGTCGAGGTGGGCCTGCAGCCACGCGCGAGTCGCAATTCGACTGTTTCTGGCTGGCCTGCCGCAGGCCATTCGTCAAAAAGTCGGCGTGTTCTGCTTGGCGCGGTTGTTCTGGTCCTGCTTTTCCTTGTCTGCCGCCGCGTTCGCCGCGGCGACTGTCTTCATCGCGGCCTTGTAAGCAAAGGGCAAGTTCACCAGTTGCACGTTATACGAACCCAAAAGCTGCGGGTCGGTGCTGCCGCGGTTCATCGTGGCCTTCACAGCGAAGAATGAGGCGTAGCAGGTTTTCTGCTGATCGTTCATCGTCTGCGGCGGCCCCTTGGAGATGTAGCTCATGTATTGTCCGCCGTCGCAGGCTTGCAAATCCGCTGGAGCCGTCGCAAGCAGTTTTCCGCTCTGGTCGTAAATCCAGTAAAGAATCAGGCTTACCGGGTGGTCCGATGACATCGTCTCTTTGCCGTACTTCTCCCGCAGAGCCCCGACCAAATTGTTCAAAGCAAGGGGCGGCCCTCCCGCGCCCGGATAATAAACCCACGCTCGCGTCATCATCCAGACGGTCGAATCGTTCGGCGGCTGGGTCAGGTAAACATCGATCATGTCGGGATTCTTCGGGTCGCTGATGTGCAAATTAAAACTCAGGCTCGGATCCGAGCCTGGAGCCACCTGTACGGTCGTGGAATGCTTCTGAAGCTGCGTCCGGGCCGCCAGATAAGGCATCCCCGTGTAGATGCCCAGCAGATCGGGGGATTGAGAGGTTGCGGGTTGGCTTTGCGCCGGCAACTGCGCGGCGATACCAGCCAAAACCATGGTCAAGACAGCCATGGGAATACGCATCGTTTCGGCTCCTAGAGCTTCGGCGCGGCTTGCTGGGCCCCATTTTGCTTGATCTTATTGTTCTTGGCGTCGAGGTCCGCCTGCAGCCAGGCGCGAGTGGCAACGCGTGAGTTGTGAATCAACTCCGCGCTTTGCATCGCCACGCTCATGCCCAGTGCCACGGTGCTTGGGTCGGCGTAGTTGACTGAGAGGGTCGTTCCTAAAACGGATACGTACGCGTCGCAGGCGGGACCCACGTCGGTGTTATCTGGCTGCGACATGTACTGCAGCGTGATGGGCTGGTCGCCGTACTCGGTGCTCGGATTGTTGTCGTTGACGGGCGGATTCCCAAACGACCCGTCCTGATTGCCGTTCACAACCTCGCACGCAGCGTTGGTCCCGGTCAAAGGTTGGGTCACCGGCTGTCCGCTGTTCAGGAACATCCAATGGTACGAGTTTGCGTTAATATTGGTTTCTGTCCCGTACTTTGTCTCCATGGCCTTCACCAATGTGCCGTTGGCCGCGCCCTTCCCGCCAGCAAACATCACTTTGCGATAGACCCTGTCGACGACCGGGGGGTTTGGCGGCAGCGTGAATTCGATAATGATGTACTCCTGGCTGTAGTCTGGAGCCGGAGCCGGCGATTTATGCGCAACGATGTAATGCGGCACCTTCACGAACGCCGGATCGGTCGAAGGCATAATCAGTCTCGTCGTGAAGGTCTTGAAACCTAACGTAGGGCTGTTGGCCTTGAGCGCCGCAATCACTTGCGACGGCGTCATGCCCAGTTTGATGCCGACAATATCGACAAAACCCAAAGTACCCGCCAGCTTGTTTTGGGCGGCGGCGTTGCAGCAGTCTCCGCCAAAGTTACTTGCTGCGCCGGCCTGTGCCGGCGAATCGCCTACGGCACTTGCCTGTGCAGAACAGAACGACACGCCGCCGAGAAGCGCGGCTCCATATAGCAGCATTGCGATTCGGCCACTGGACATTCGCATCCCTATTGAACCTCCGAGATTATTTGTGTCGAGGTAGGGGAAGTGAGCCAACTGAAGTGGACAAAAGAGCTGTCCCGATTCTTCGAGAAAATGCTAAAACACACCAAGGTCTTTTGCAATATGGGGCAGCGGTGCTTGGCTTCTCGATTTTGGAGCGAAATACCCGCCTTGAAGACAACAAAAACTCAAATGCGAGGTTAACGGCATCTCCCAGGCGCAAGAATAACGTCGCCAGGCCCTCCACAGACGAAGACCAGTCTTTGGGGCCGAGGGGTGGGGGCACCCCGAGATTCGCGAAGCCGCTGCCAAGGGATTTACAATGACGTCTATCGGTCAGGCGGCGAATTCCGCATACCGGTTGCGACTCTATGACCTTGAAAAACCTTCGTAACTACGCAGTTTTGGCTCTCGGGATCCTTCTGATTTCAGGCACCGGACGCGGGCAGAACGAAGCCAACGCGCCCGAGAGTCCTTATGGCGGGACCACCGTCGAGGACATCATAGCCCGGGTCAACGACCAGATCATCACCAAGTCCGACTACGACCGCGCCCTGGGCGAGCTGGACGAGGAGGGGCGGAAGCGCGGCGATTCGATGCAGGCCATGGCAGCGGAGCGCAAAGATCTGCTGCGCAGCCTGATCGATCAGCAGTTGTGGCTTTCAAAGGGCAAAGTCCTGGGCATCACCGGCGATACGGAACTGGTCAAGAAGCTGGACGAACTTCGCAAGCAATACAATCTGGACTCGCTCGACGATCTGGAAAAGGCCGCGAGAGAGCAGGGTGTCTCGTTTGAGGATTTCAAGGCGAGCATCCGCAACGGCATCATCACGCAGGAAGTGATGCGGCAGGAGGTGGGCGAGCACCTGCAGATCACGCCGGGTGAAGCGGAGCGCTTCTACGAGCAGCACAAGCAGGAATACACTCAACCGGAAAGCGAGCGGCTGAGTGAGATTCTGATCGCGGCGCCGACGGACGATCAAGCAAAATTAGCGGCGGCCAAGGCTAAGGCTGACGATATTGAGGCCAGGCTGCACGCCGGTGGTGACTTTACCCAGCTGGCGCATAACTTTAGCGAGGGCCCGACGGCCTCAGAGGGCGGTGATCTGGGCCAATACAAGAAGGGCCAGTTGCCTAAGGCGCTCGAAGACCAGACGTTCGATCTGCAGACAGGGCAATACACCGATCCGATTCTCACGCGCCAGGGCTACATTATTTTGAAGGTGGCGCAGCATACACCCGGCGGCCCGAGGCCTTTCAAAGAGGTACAGGATGACGTCGAGCAAGCCTACTACATGAGCAAGATGGAGCCGGCGCTCCGCGACTACCAGAACAAGATGCGCGACGAGGCGGCGATTTTCATCAAGCCGGGCTACAGCGATTCCGGAGCGACATATGCCGAGCTGCATCCGAGCATAAGCTTCAGCGCGTACACGCCGCCGGCGCCCAAGAAGAAGGCGAAGGTGGAGCGCACACGGTTCCGCGAGAGTACGCACACTTTCCGCCAGAAGTCGGGCACGACTGCGCCTGCGGCGGCTCAGGTGCCCGCCGCAGATCAGGCAGCGCCAAAGCAGCAAACTGCGGCCGCCGATAAGAAGCAGAACAAGAACCCCCAACAGGCTGCAGAAAAGCCTGGCAAGCGCGAAAAGATTCGCTACGGCCAGGCGCCGCGCGAGACTCTGCCAACCGCCGCGACAAACTCTCCCACCGAGAACGCCGGCGCGCTGCCAGAGACAGCATCGAACGCCGACCAGCCGGCGAATCCGTTGGAGGCGACAGCGCCGACCAAGAAGTCCCGGTTTAGCGAACGCGCCAAGGAATCCAAGAGTAAGCCGGGCGCCACTTCTGCGCCGGCGACAGCTCCGGCGCCGGACGCAGCGGAAGTTGCCGACCAGCAGACTCAATCGGCTCCATTGGGGTTTCAAGGCGATACCGCCAACAAAAAGAAAAAACCGACTCCAACCACCTCAGAGAAGACGCGCTTAAGCGAGGAGAAGAAGAAACCGGCCGACACGACGCAGAAGGCGGCGCCGCAGCCGACACCGATACCTCCTGTCCCAGGGGCCCCTGCGCCTGCTGATCATCCTGAAGAGCCACAGGGACAACCGCAGCCACAGCAATAGATCCTCTGGTGCCCCATCCTTTTCCGCGCCCTTTGCAGAAAAGGGTGGGAGCTCCACACCGAGGACTGTGATAGGCTCCCCGCGTCCTCAGAATCAGCAATATTCCGGCCCGGAAGCACTTGGTGCGCTGCGTGGGCTGCAGCGCGAGTTTTACGCGCGTGAAAAACGGAGGAAAAAGAATGACGAAAAGGATGCGGACGTGTTTTTCCCTTGCAGTTTCATTGATTGTCGCGGCGAACGTATTCGCCCAGGCGCTACCCACGGCGCTGCCCGCGGATGAAGGCTTTTCGCCCGAACGCCTGGCATATATCGACAAGTTCTATTCCGACAAGATCGATCATGGCGATCTGGCGGGCATCGTGACTCTTGTTTCGCGCCATGGCAAGATCGTCCATTTCAGCGCGCTCGGTTATGCCGACATCGAGAAGCAACTCAAGATGCAAAAGGACACGATCTTTCGCCAGTATTCAATGACCAAGGCAATCACATCGACGGCGCTGATGACGCTCTATGAGCAAGGGCGATTCCAGCTCGACGATCCGCTCTCGAAGTACCTGCCCGAGTTCGCCAACCTTCGCGTGCTCCGCAATCCCGACGGTCCGCTCGACGAAACGGTCGCGCTGGAGCGTCCTCCGACGATTCATGACATCATGCGTCATACAGCCGGCTTCACCCACGGGCTCGACCAGAGCAAATTCGATGAGCAATATGTCAAGGCCGATCTCTTTGGCCTCGACGTGTCGCTCGAGGAAATGACGAAGCGGCTCTCGCAGATTCCCCTGCGCTACCAGCCGGGAACGAAGTTCGTCTACAGCGTTGGGCCGGATGTACAGGCGCGGCTGGTGGAGGTGCTTTCCGGTATGCCGATCGACGAATACCTGCAGAAGCAAATCTTTGGCCCTCTGGGCATGAAAGACGCGGGCTATTGGCTTGATTCCGCGAAAGCGGATCGCCTCGCGACAGTCTATTGGTCGAAGGATGGCAAATTGACTCCCATCGACGAGGCCCATGGGCGTCCCGGCGACATGTGGCTCTATCAGCCGTGGTCGGTGAACAGCTATACGGAGAAGCACAAGCACATGGGAGGCAGCTACGGGCTTGTGGCCACAGCGGAAGACTACTGGCGCTTTGCCCAGATGATCCTGGACGGAGGACAACTGAATGGAATGCGCATCTTGAGCCCGCAGACCGTCCAGTTTATGGGGCAGGATCACCTGAAGCCGGCGGGAATTCCCGATCTCGATAAAGACAACGGGTTCGGCCTGGGGTTTGCTGTGATGCAGAACGAAGCCGCCGCCGGAGGACTAGGTAGCGTGGGCGGGCTCTCCTGGGGCGGCGCGGCGACCACAACGTTCTGGATCGATCCCAAAGAAGACATGGTGGTGATCGCCATGACGCAGCACATGGGCGCCCCTGCCGCCAGCGATGCCGTGGGTCATTTGCAAACGCTGGTCTACAGCGCGCTGATGGACAAGTAATATGCGAGGGCCGCGGCAGATCGCGCAGCCGCCCTGTTTTTGGCCTTAAGGGCCGATTGATTTAATCTTTTCGGCAGAATGAAAGACATTTTTGTTGCCGATCTTGCCGCATTCGACGACGGCCGGCTCTTCGACGGGTTTTTCCTGGTTCTGGCCAAGCAGCAGCGGACAACCAGAGCCAACAAGCCTTACCTCAATCTCACACTTGGCGACAAGACCGGATCCATAGAGGCGCGTGCGTGGGAGCCGGCCGATCCGCGCATCGCTAAAGACTTCGAGCGTGGCGACATCGTCAAGGTACGGGGCTGCGTCTCGCGCTTCGAAGATCGCACGCAGTTGAAAGTGGATCAGTTGCGCAGGGCGCTGGAAGGCGAGGCAGACAGGATCGACATGCTGCCGGCGACCACCCATGACGTCGCCGAGTTGTGGAAGGCGCTCGAGTCGGCGGTCGATAGCATTGCCAATCCCGATCTGAAGCGCCTGCTGCAGGCCCTGCTCGCGGATGCGGAACTGGCAAAGGCCTATCGTGAGGCGCCTGCGGCGCGGCAATTGCACCATGCATGGCTCGGTGGCTTGCTGGAACACGTAGTCAGCCTGCTGGGACTCGCCGATCGCGTGGCCGCGCACTATCCCCTGCTCGACCGCGACCTGCTGGTAACGGGCGTGATCCTGCACGACATCGGCAAAGTGCGGGAGCTGGAGTGGGAGACGGGATTCGACTACACGGTTGAGGGCGTGCTGCTGGGACACATTCAGATCGGCGCGAACCTGGTGGAGAAGACCGTCGCCGGGCTGCCGGATTTTCCCGGCCGGCTGCGGACCGTGGTGCTGCACATGATTTTGTCGCATCACGGCAAGCTCGAATTTGGCTCGCCCAAGCTGCCCATGATTCCCGAAGCGCTGGCGCTGAATTTTATCGATGACTTTGACGCAAAGATGCAGGCCATGACCAGCGAATTCGAGCGGTCGGCGCGCGAAGGGCGCGCGCCCGACGAGCTGACCGGCAAGGTTTGGGCGCTGGATCAGCGGCAGCTGCTGAATACGAAAGAGTGGCTAAAGACAGGTGGTCGGTGATCGGGGGTTTGGGGAGGTTTCCCGAGTTAGAGATTCCGTCGTTCGCACCGGCAGATTGCCACTTCAGGCCAGGAACCAGTCCCACTGCTCTTCAGTGAGCGGGACAACCGATAAACGGCCGATGGTGACCAGTGGAGAGTTCTTGAAGAGTTTTTCGGCCTTAATGGCGTTGAGAGTCTTGGGATGCTTGAGGCGCTTGCCGGCCTTGACGCGAACAACGGGGACCTTGGGATCGGTGGCGTCGACGCTGACCACGGTTCCGGTTCCGACGGCGGTGCGCTCATCGCCGGTGTGATAGAAGATCCACTTGGTTCCGGATTTCATCTCGCGCAGGTTCTTGACGGCGGTCGGATTGGTGACACCGTCCCATACGGTTTCGCCGTCGCGCACGAGATCGTCGAAAGAGTATACGCCGGGCTCGGATTTGAAGAGATAGAAGCTCATAAGCAGGTCCCAGGTGTCAGGTTTCAGGGATCAGTGTACTACTGCTTTCCCCTTCGGACTGCAGTCTGAACCCTGACATCTGAGCCCTGAACCCTGATCTTATTCCCTGCCCTTTTTGCGGATCTCGATGTTGAGGCGCTTGATCTTCTGGTTGAGGGTAGAGAGCGGTATGCGGAACTGCTCGGCGGCATCGGTCTGGTTCCAGTTGCAGCGCTCAAGCTTCTCGACAATGATGCGTCGCTCGATAACCTCGAGGATGTCGAAGAGCGAGGAGTTGGGGTTGTGTTCGAGGAGCGCATCCTGGAAGCTGCGGCCTGTGATGTGGCCGGGCAGCAGATCGGCGCCGATCATCGGACCCGAGGAAAGCACGACGCCCCGCTCGATGGCATTCTCAAGCTCCCGCACGTTCCCCGGCCAGTCGTAATCGACAAGAGCGCGCATGGCGTCGGGCGAGAGCTTGCGCGGCGCGAGCGAGTTTTCATTAGCGTAGAGGTTGAGGAAATGCTGCACCAGCAGCGGGATGTCTTCGCGGCGGGCGCGCAATGGCGGCAGGTCGACGGTGATGACGTTGAGGCGATAAAAGAGATCTTCGCGGAAGCGGCCATCGCGCACCGCCTGGCGCAAATCCACGTTGGTGGCGGCGAGAATGCGCACGTCCACCTGAATCTCCTGGATGCCGCCGAGGTGCATGAAGCGCTTGTCCTGCAGCACGCGCAGGATCTTGGACTGTGTGTCGAGGCCCATGGTGGCGATCTCGTCGAGGAAGAGCGTGCCGCCGTTGGCGACTTCGAATAGACCTTTTTTCGAGGCGATCGCGGAGGTGAATGCGCCCTTGACATGGCCGAAGAGCGTGGACTCGAGCAGCTCCGAGGGCATGGCCCCGGTGTTGATGGGCACAAAGGGCTTGTCCTTGCGCGGGGAGTTGGCGTGAATGGCCTTGGCGATGATCTCCTTGCCGGTTCCGCTCTCGCCCTGAATGAGAACGGTAGAACGGCTGGGCGCGACCTGCGCGATGAGATCGAATACCTTGAGCATGGACTCGCCTTTGCCCACGATGTTGGCGAAGTTGTAGCGCTGCTTGAGGGTGCGCTTGAGCTGAAGATTTTCCTCCTCGGCGTGGCGCCTGGCGACCGCGGAGCGAATGTCGGCGAGCAGCTTTTCGTTGTCCCAGGGCTTCTGAACGAAGTTTTCCGCGCCGGCGCGAATGGCTTCGACGACGTTGTCGACGGTGCCGTACGCAGTGATCATGATGATGGGTACGTCGGGCTGGCGCTCCTTGAATTGCGGCAGCAACTCCAAGCCGCTCTGACCGGGCAGCGCAAGGTCGAGGAGGATAAGATCGAAGTTGTTGTGTTCCAGAAGGCGCATGCCTTCTTCGCCGTCGCCAGCCGTCTTTACCGCGTAGTTTTCAAGAGAGAGCAGCACTTCAAGCGATTCGCGAATTCCGGCCTCGTCATCGACCACCAGGATGGAGGCGATGGTGGAATCGTCATCGGCGGGAGAGTCGGGAAAAGACGTGCTCAGGGGCAGATCATCTTCGGTCGTACGCTCAGGCATGGACAGACTTCCTTAGCAGGGGAAACTCGAGGTGGAAAGTTGTGCCGGAGCCGATGGCGCTTTCCACATGGATTTTGCCGGCGTGCTCCTGGATGATGCCGTAGGAGACGGAAAGGCCAAGGCCGGTGCCGCGCTTGTCGCCGGGCATGTTCTTGGTGGTGAAAAAAGGATCATAGATACGCTTGAGATTTTCTGGCGCGATTCCGGAGCCGGAGTCGGAAACCAGCGCTTCAACGTGACCGTTGACCAGCGTGGCCACGCGAAGGCGTCCGCCGCCGGGCATAGCTTCCTTGGCATTCAACAGCAGATTAAGGAAGACCTGCTGCAGCTTGCCGGGATTGCCGTGGATAGATGGCAGATCCTTGGCAAGATTGAGATCGACCAGAATCTGCGCCGTCTTGAATTGGTGATCGAGCAGCGAAAGCGTATCGCGAATCACCTGATTCAAATCGGTGGAGCGGAACTCGGTGGTCGAAGTGCGCGAAAAGTTGAGCAGACCGTTGGCGATTTCAGCGGCGCGGAAGCTCTGCTGCGTGATCTTATCGAGCACGGGCCCCAGTCGATCATCGGCGCGCGCATCGCCGCGGAGCTGCTTGGAAAGCATCTGCGCATAGGAGGAGATGACTGCCAGCGGCGTATTGATTTCGTGGGCAACGCCAGCAGCGAGCAGGCCGATGGAGCTGAGCTTGTCGGCCTGGGCAAGCTGGGTCTCGAGCGTCACGCGCTCGGTAATGTCGTCGACGAGGACGATGCGGCCCACAGGGATGAAGTCGCGCGACAGCAGCGGCGCAATGGCGATGTTGGCAGTGCGCTGCTCGCCGGCGCGCGTTGTGAGACGGAATTTGTAGAGATGATGCACGCCGGGCTCGCCGCGGAACTCTTCGATCGCCTCAATGAACTCCAGAGGAAAAACGGCACGAAGTGGCTGGCCAATGGCTTCGGCACGGCTGAACGCGTACATCGCCTCCATCTGCGCGTTCCAGCTCTCAATGCGGTCGTCGAGGTCGATGGCGAATATGCCCACGTTGATGGATTCGACGATGTTTTCGTTGAACTCCTTGAGCCGCTCGAACTCGGCGATTTTTTCCCCGAGGCGAGCATAGAGGCTGGCGTTTTGCAGGGCGATGCCAATGTAGCTGGCGAGGGATTCGAGCAATTCAACGTCTTCGCTGGAGAGGAAGTCGCCACCCAATGTGCGGCCAAGGCCGATGACGGCGATGGTGCGGCTTTCGGCCTCTTCCCTCGGCCGGTCGACGGCCTGAAATTGCGCAACGCGGCAAGGCAAATAGTAGTTCAGGTCCAGTACAGCTGCAGCCCGCTGCTGCTTCACAGGCAGATGCAGGGCTTGCTGCGCGTTCTCGATGAAGATGTGGTTGTGATCCTTGGCATGATCGAAGTTGAGGAAGCCAAGGTCGAGGTGCTCCGCGCCCTTTGGGTTTTGGTCAATCTCTTCCGATAAGCCATGCGCCGCGGCCAGGCGCAGGCGCCCCGAATCCTCTGCAAGGAAGACCGCAACCCGGGCAACCAGAAGCGTCCGCGGCAACTGCTCAACGATGGAGTTGAGCAGAGCCTGGAGATCCGTTTCTGAACTGAGGCCGCGGCCGAACTCAACGAGGGCCTTGCGATAGTCGTAACGATGGCGGTCGAAGGCGCGATCGACCCAGCCTTGTATGCGGCGCTTGAGGGGATCGAAGATGGCCACCAGGACCACAATGGTGATTCCGAGAGCCCAGTCGCGCGCCTGCTCGGAAAACCCTCTATGGATCATCACTGCACTGAGCGCAATGACGCCGGAGGAGGCTCCAACAACCACGCCTGTGGCCAGCGTGTAGGCCACGCCGCGCTTGAAGATCAGGTCCGTATCCATCAATCGGTAGCGCACGATGGCCCAGGCGAAGGTCAGCGGCAAAAAGACCAGCGAGAGGCCGGCGAGATTGGTCAGAAGCCTTGGCGGCTCAAGATGCAGCAGATAGGGAATGGCGTAAAAAAGCGTGAAAGGCAGAACCGCCAGCAGAGTGCCGCGAGTGACCCATTTCAGTTGCTGGCGCAACAAAGGAGTGTGGGCGCGGCTGTAACTGCGCAGGAAGAGCACGGCGGCAAGCACGTAGAACAGTGCGTCGTAGGCGGTGGCGAACTGGTTGAGCCGGTCGAGGAGCAGCTTTGTGGCCTCGCGTGTGGCAATCGACCACGTCCAGAGCGCAAGAAGGCAAGCACCGGGAAGGTAGATCGCGGGCAAGAGCCAGCGGCGGTGGAGCTTCCTGAATCGCTCTTCAGGGAAGCTGAGCGCGAAGTGAAGGAAGAGGGCGGGCTGCAGCGCCTCGGCGACAACGTTGGTCCAGAAAACGGTCCAATCCAGGGCATCGAACGCCGTGGTGTACTTGAGCGCGTACAGTGCGAACGAAACCAGGCAGAAAAGGTAGAAATGTGTCGCGCGCGGCGCTCCCCAGCGACGAAAAAGAACGTAGAAGCCGATGATCAGGTAGATGAGGCCAATGACGCGCAAGCCGAGCTGCAAGTTGCGGTCAAGAGGTTCGGGAATGACTCGGACGGGCGTTTCAAGAGGGATTCCGTCACGTGTAATGGTATAGAAAACCTGGCCGTAGGCGCCGGTGCTGTAAAGGGCTCGCTCCAAATCGGAGATGCGGGAGACACTCTTTACGGCAGCAGACTGCGACTCACTGACGCCGGTCAGAAGGTCGCCTGGCTGGACGCCGGCACGCTGGCCGGCCGAGTCAGGCTGAACCTTATCGGCCCGCAGGCCGCCCTGGGACTCGTTCCACCATACGCCGTCGTCGGGCTGCTGGTATTGGCGCTCCTGAAGCAGATTCAGAACCGCGAGCACGAACAGAGCTGCCGTGGCTAGCGCCAGCAGCGTCGCCTGCACGCGATTGAGAAGGCTCGTCTCCATAGCTGGAGGGAACTAAGAGATCAACACTTTGTAAGCACGCGGGTTGCCACGCGGAAAGGAAGCGACGACAGTCCAGGCGCATCGCGGCAATCGCCTGACAATACGCATGATAATGGACTCCCGGTTCCGTGGAAAAGTCACCTGGAACAAGAAAAGAACGCGCCTGAGATGCAGAAAACGGAAGGAGGAATCCGCGGAAGAGAATCGTTCTATGGAAAATGGTAGGTTTTTGAGCCGTAGCGAGTTATTGGCGTTTTCCCGATTCAAACCTATGGTTGATGCAGCACACCACAAGCTGCACAGGATCAGATCGGCCAGGAGTGGTGGCAGGCTGCAACCCGGCTTTGGCCGACGCGAAAAGCCGCCTATGGGCGCTGCCCGTACGTCGCCTTGGGGCCGTGCTTGCGGTGATAGTGGTGTTCGGAAACGTACACCGGGATTCCGGAATCGGACGCCCCGAGAAGAACACTGCGAAACGCCAGACGGGCAATGTATTCAAGGACATCGGCGTGCTCCACGGCGTCGGCGGGTGTCTGGCCCCAGGTAAACGGAGCGTGGCCGGCAACGAGAACGCCGGGAACGGCGACGGGATCGAGGTTCTGCTGCCGAAAGAGGCGGGCGATGACGGCCCCAGTGTTGCGCACGTAGGCTTCGGCGACCTCTTCGGCAGAGAGCGGCTCGGTGACGGGAACCGGCCCATGGAAATAGTCGGCGTGCGTGGTGCCGAGGCATGGAATGGCGCGGCCGGCCTGGGCCCAGGAGGTTGCGAACTCCGAGTGCGTGTGGACGATACCGCCGATCTGGGGGAACTCGCGGTAGAGGAGCGTGTGGGTGTCGAGATCGCTCGAGGGCCGCAGATCGCCTTCAACAATTCTGCCGTCGAGGTCGGTGACGACGAGGTCAGCCGGCGTCATAGTGGCATAGTCGACGCCGCTGGGCTTGATGACGACGAGCGGCCCCCGGCCAGAGCGGGCGATATCCGACCGGTCAATGCCGCTGGCGTTGCCGAAGGTGTGCGGCGCGAGACCGCGGCGAGCGATCTCCTGGTTGGCATGGAGGACCTGTTCGCGCAGGGATGAGAGCAGCATAGCGTTCGCTAATAGAGTAAATCTCCGGCCGCGAAGGAGGGTGTGGAATCGGCGGGGGCGTGATTGACGACACTGTGTGCCGGGGTGGACCTCAACTAGTCTTCGATCACCCTATGGCAAATCTCGTGGCGGAGCCCCTTCACGGCACCGCAAGCGTCTCTGGCTCCCATGCGTCGACCGCACCACGCGGCGTGGCCCGGACCTCTCTCGATGATCTGGCGATTCCCCCGCACCGGTGGATGATCGCCATCGCGGTGATGTCGAGTGCAGTCATGCAGGTACTCGACACGTCAGTGGTCAACGTGAGCCTGCCGCACATCGCCGGCTCACTGTCCTCAACAGTGGATGAGGCGACGTGGGTGCTCACTTCTTACCTGGTAGCCAACGCCATCGTGCTGCCCATTACGGGATGGCTGGCGGGCGTGCTGGGGCGCAAACGTGTGCTGTTGATGGCCGTGACTGGCTTTACGCTGTCGAGTCTGCTGTGCGGTGTGGCGCTGAATCTGCCCATGTTGATTTTCTTCCGAGTCGTGCAAGGCGCCACCGGCGGCGGGCTGCAGCCGCTTTCGCAGGCAGTCCTGCTTGAAGAATTCCCTGGCAGGGAACAGGGCAAGGCGATGGCCTTTTGGAGCCTTGGGATTATCGCGGCCCCGATCCTCGGCCCTACACTGGGTGGCTGGATTACCGACACGTGGACGTGGCGCTGGGTCTTCTTCATCAACCTCCCTGTGGGCGTGGTGAGCCTGCTGCTGATCTCGCAGTATGTTTACGATCCACACTACCTGCGGCGACGGACAATGGGCGTGGACGCCTGGGGCATCGGTATGCTGGCGGTGGGCATGGGCGCCCTGCAAATCATGCTCGACAAAGGGCAGGAGAAAGACTGGTTCGAATCGACCCTGATTCGCGGGCTGTGCGTCGTTGCCCTCGTTTGTCTCGCGGCTTTTGTGCTCCGCGAATTGCGCGCCAAGGACCCGATCGTGCACTTCAAGCTGATGCGCTCGCGCACCTTTGCCTCAGGAATTGTGCTGGTCACGGTCATGGGATTCGTGCTGTATGGCAGCCTGGTGCTGCTGCCGCTGTTCATGCAGACACTGCTGGGCTGGACGGCAACGACCGCGGGAATCTGGAACAGCCCGCGCGGCGTGGGAACCGCGCTGTGCATGCCACTGGTGGGCTTTCTGCTGGGGAGAGGATGGGACGCACGCCGCCTGTTGATCATGGGCTTCGCCATCTCAGGACTTTGTTTCTTCGGCTACGCGCGCATGACGCTTGAGTCCGGCACGTGGGACATCTTCTGGATTCAGATCGTTCAGGGATTTGCTCTTGGTTTCCTGTTTGTGCCCATGGCCACGCTGACTATGAGCCCGATCCCAAAAGCGGAGACTGGCTATGCGACGAGCCTGTTCAATACCATGCGCAACATTGGGTCGAGCATGGGCATTTCGTTTGTGACCACGATGATGGCGCGGCGCGAGCAGTTTCACCAGCAAGTCCTGGGCAGTCACTTCACGCCTTCAGGCGCGGTTGGCCAGCAGGCCATGGCGCAGTTCGCGCCCTTTTTGGCGCATCAGGGAGTTGACCGCGTAACCGCAGTGCAGAAGGCCGGCGGCCTTCTCTACGGGATGCTGCAACAGCAGGCGGCGCTGCTCAGCTATGGCGACGCATTTTTCTTGATGGGTATCCTCATCTTGCTCAACATTCCCGTGGTGCTGCTGATGCGCGGGGCGGAGCACAACCGGAAACATCTCGAGCAACCGTGGCAAAGCGAATGACGCTTCATTTCACACCTTCTGCGGAGAATAGACAAAGAGAAGGTAGCGTTGGTCGTGAGCGCAGTCGTCGTACACTCGCTCCATGATGTTCACCAAGCGGCTGCGGGAGGGCGTTCGGCGAGGCGAGATCACGTGCAGCGTGCGCATCTGGACCAAGCCGCATGTGAAGGCGGGCGGGCGCTATCGGATGGAAGAAGGCGAAATCGAGGTTGACTCAATTGAACCGATCGGTTTTCCCGACATCACGCCGGAGCTGGCACGAGAATCGGGCTTCCTGGGCGTTCTGGACCTTCTCAAGGTGGCCAAGCACGGACCGGGCGACAAGATCTACCTCGTTCGTTTCCACTACGTGCCGCCGACGGCTAAGAAGGCGCGTCCGGCAAGCAAGAACGTTGCCCCGCCGGTTAGCCGCGCAGCCAGTAAGGCTTCGGCACCACAGCGGCCAGCTCGGCGAACTCCGCGTCAGTTAGCCGAAAACCGGCCGCGCTGAGGTTCTCTTCCAGATGCGTCACGTTGCCGGTTCCGGGGATGGGCAGCACGACCGGAGAGCGTCGCAACAGCCACGCCAGCGAAACAACTGCGGTGGAAACATTGCGTGCGCCGGCTATTTTTTCCACGACGTCGTTCGCTTTGCGGCCCTGCGCCATCGGTCCCCAGGGCATGAAGGCCATGCCCTTTGACGCGCAATAGTCGAGGACGAAGTCCCACTCGCGATCGGAAAAGCTGTAGCGGTTCTGCACGGAAACGATTGGGACAATTTCTTCCGCCCGGCGAATGTGCTCGAGCGTGACGTTGGAAAGCCCGATGTGGCGGATTTTGCCCTGCTGCTTGAGCTGTGCCAGTGCTTCCATCGAGGCGTCAAACGACGTTGCCGGGTCGGGCACATGAAGCTGGTAGACGTCGATGCGCTCCAGGCGCAGGCGCCTGAGGCTGCCCTCGATGGCTTGCTGAATGTGCGCGGGGCTGGCGTTGTGCTGCCAGACGCCGGCGCCGTAGCGCGTCCAGCCAACCTTAGTTGTGATGACGAGACCGGCGGGATAGGGATAAAGCGCTTCGGCGATCAACTCCTCTGACACATCGGGGCCGTAGGAGTCGGCGGTGTCAATAAAATTGACGCCGAGCCCGACGGCGCGGCGCAATGTTGCAAGGGCGCCGGCGCGGTCATCGGGAGGACCCCAGATTCCCTTGCCGGTGATGCGCATGGCGCCGAAGCCCATGCGGTTCACGGTGAGGTCGCCGCCGATGGTGATGGTTCCCGATTGCGCGGCAGGCAGTTGTTCGGTTGCGGCGTGCATCGTTATGGCTCCTCGGCTTTCGGCCTTCAGCTGTCAGCTTTCAGCTTACATTTCGTCAGCCGCATTTCCGCCAGTTTCTCCAGCCGCGAGTGGCTCCTTCAACGCTGCTCGCTTCAGTGCTGCACCGGCCAAAGCCGCCCTTCGGCCCGCGCGTCGCAAATCGAAGCTGAAAGCTGGCGGCCGATAGCTGACTGAGTCTCCTACACCGTCACTTCCCAGCCGGGCTCGTAGGTGCGCGCCCAGTATTTCATGGCCTCGGGATCGTCGAGGATGTGCGCGGTTTCAGGGTCGATGTGCAACAGCCGATCGACGAACCAGGCGATGTTCGAAAGCAGAAGCATGGTGACGGTGACGTTTGCGATCCGTATGGGCGAGTTGAGTTCCTCCCCGCCGCGGATGGCGGCAACGAAATTTGCGAAGTGCGCATCGGTCATTGAGTCGGCTCCGATGACATCGTTGGTCGATGTTTCGTGGCCGGTGCGGTACTGTGCGGTCTGCTTACCTTGCCAGTCGTACACGTCGTAACCGTCGCGGTCGATGACCACGGAACCTTTGGTTCCCAGAATGACCGAGCCCCGGTCGCGATCGTAGAGCCTCATTCCCTGGCAACTGTGGCCTTCCCAGGAGATGGTTTTGTCCGGGTATTCGAAATTCGTGACCAGCGTGTCATAAAACTGCCAGTCGTCTTTGAACTGATATCGGCCGCCGGAGGCAGTGACGGCGTGAGGAAACTCGGCCTGCAGGGCCCAACGGCAAATATCCACTTCATGGGTGCCGTTGTTGAGCGTCTCGCCGGTTCCATAGCGGCGCAGCCAATGCCAATTGTAGGGATGGATATTATCCATGTACTCGCTGCGCGGCGCCGGCCCCTGCCACAAATTCCAGTCGAGGGTGGCGGGCACGGAAGCGGGCTTGCCGATGCCCATGGTCTCGCGTCTGTTCGCGTACCAGGACTTAGCCATGTATGCGTCGCCGATGAGGCCGTCGTGAATCTGCCGAATCATTTTGATGGTGAATGGCGATGATCGCTGTTGATCGCCGACCTGGACGAGCTTGCCGTACTTCTTCTGTGCCGCAACCAGCAGTTCGCCTTCGCGTGGATTGTGGCTGGAGGGCTTCTCCACATAGACATGCTTGCCGGCCTTGAGGCCCAGAACGGCCATCGGCGTGTGCCAATGATCGGGAGTGGCGATGGTAATCGCATCAACGTCCTTGGATTCGAGCATGCGGCGGAAATCGGGCTCGGTCCGGGGTGCGTAACCCAGAACCTTCTCCGCACCGGCAGCGAATCTGGCGAGTACGGTCGAGTCCACGTCGCAAACATAGGCGACGCGGGCGGTTTTGCTGTTGGCCTTGAGTGAAGAAAGATGCGCATAGCCGCGACCATTGAGCCCGTTGATGGCAAAATTCAGCCGGTCATTGGCGCCCGCAATCTGTGCATAGCTCTTCGCCGTGGAAGCAAACGCCGACCCTGCCGCGCCAGCAGCCAGCCCATTCAAGAAGGTTCGCCGGGTAATCATTCCAATCTCCAGTCCGCACCAGATTATACCGATGGGTTGAGCCCGGTTGCGCGGTTCGGAGCGGGGCCTTCCCGGAGCCACGCAGGGATTGGCGGCGCGCTGAATGGCATCGAAAGGCTTTATCCTTGCAAGCGATTGCGCGCTTCGCCCTGTGCCCACATGCGGAATCGGCGCGAAAATGAATGTGAGGCTTGTAAACTTGCGCCGCCGCGGGACGTCTACCAAATCGATGGCAGCCGGAACAGCCGTACAGCCGATGACCGCGGGCACCGCGGAAGGGATTGCTGCGCAAGATTTTTCCAGTGTCGTTGAGAGCCATCGGCCCCAGATCTTCCGGTTTCTGCTGGCATCGCTACGAGACGTGGATCTGGCCGAGACGCTTACCCAGGAATGTTTCCTGAAGGCGCACCGGAACTGGAGCCGCTTTCGGGGCGATTCGAGCCCGATGACGTGGCTGATGCGGATTGCCATCAATCTGCAGAAGGATCACTGGCGCAATCGGCGTTTGCAGTTCTGGCGGAGCACTCGCTCCAACGCTGTGGATCTTGACGAGGCCAGCGACTGGCTGCCCAGTGGCGAACGGACTGCTGAACAGCAGATGCTGGCGCGGGAGCAGGTGACGCAGGTTTGGAAGGTGGTTGACCACCTGAGCGAGCGGCAGCGGACGGTATTCCTGCTGCGCTATGTGGAAGAGCGGGAGCTGAGTGAGATTGCGCAAGCCACCGGCCTGAGTGAAGGTACGGTGAAAGCGCACCTTTCGCGGGCGTTAGGCAAAGTGCGCGCGGAATTGAGAGGTAAGCAATGAACTGGAACGATCGGTTGGCGGCAGAAGACGATCCGGAAGTGATGCAGGCGCTCGGCAACTTCAAGGCGAGCGTGGATGCCTGGTGTGAATCGGCTGGAGCGGCACGGAGCCATCCGCGGAGCGCGCCGAACGCCGCTCGCCCTGTCTGGCGGCTTGCGGCGGGCTGGGCGCTGGGATGCGCCGTAGCGGCAGCAAGTGTGGCCGGCGCGTTGTACGAGCGCCAGCACAAGCAGGAGTTGGCTCGCATCGCAGCCGCTCAGGCCGCGGCGCAAAAGGCCGCGCAGGTAAACCCGGTATCCGGCCAATCGTCTAAGAGCGAAGCCGACCAGGACTTGCTGGCCAACGTGGATAGCGATATTTCGCGCGCAGTTCCGGCCGCGATGGAGCCGCTTGCCCAGATGATGGATTCAGGTCAAGCGGACAACAACGGGACAAAGTAGCAAAGCGGAGCAAGAAGGAGAGAAACCCTTGGCACACCAATTCTGGCGCACTGGGGGAGGAGAATCGATGAGGATCATGCAGTCTGTACGATTTGTTTTGGTGGGAGCTTTGATGGCTGGCGGAATGGCCTGGGCTCAAGGGCCCGACGGCCCAGGGATGGGACCGGGATTCGAGCAGCATCGGCCTCCTATGGAGAGGGCGTTTGGATCAGACGGGCCTCGCGGCCAATTCTGGAATAACCCTCGAATCGTTGCTCAGTTGAAGCTGACCGACGAACAGCGTAAGGCGATGGACGGGATCATGCAAGACCATCGCATGAAACTGATCGACCTGCGCGCCAATCTGGAGAAGGCTGAGGTGGAGATGCAGCCGCTGATGAAGGCGGACCAGCCCAATGAGGCGGCGATCCTGGCGGCCATCGACAAGGTGGCGCAGGCTCGCGCGGAGCTGGAAAAAGGGAATGCGCGTTTTCTTCTGGCGATTCGCGGCCAGCTGACGGCCGACCAATGGAAGCAGATGCAGGCGATGCATGAGAACCGGGAAGGCTTCCGCGGAGGTCGCGGAGAAGAACGCGGCAAATGGGGCCAGGGCGGCCCGCAGCCGGGCATGGGTGAGCCGGGCCGGTTCCGTCAACGGCAAGCCCCTCCACCTGCCGGAGCCCCACCACAGGGAGCACCGGCGCCCGGATCGCAGCCCCCGGGAAGCGGACAGCAACAGTGAATCCGAATTGCAGTTGCCCCATCCTTCGAGCGTTTCTTGCTCGAAGGGTGGGAAACCCTCTTTAGCAGAGCGCAAGCAGTGATCGACGATTTACGGCGGCACAGGGATTTCCCCTTGCCGCCGTTTTTTTGGCATCGACGCGGGTGAAGAGCGCGCCAACCAGCGTAGCCCCACGCATGGGTCTCGCGGTTCTGGGTAGTGGTGCTTTAGCGTGGGTATGGCACAAGCCGAATCGAAAAGTGACGAAATTGTTTATGTAGAACAACCGCCAACACACACATTGACACCGGAAGATTCACCGGAACAGCGCTCAAAGATAACAATAGGTGTCTTCCTCCCAGTCCAACTAATCCTTCGAGGGATCCGATGACGAAGACAGCAGCGCCACCATAGAGCATGTGTCGCCAGAAATATGCCCACCAAATGTGCATTGCGCGCGTAAAGGTTATTTCGAGATACGCAGGTCCAGGATCGACTGAAATCGAAGCAGGGTCGCTCATAGTCATGCTCTCCCATCCATTGAGATCAAATCCTCCAACTTCCGAACGCGGTTGGCTAAACCAGCCTGCATTGCGGGCGTGACGCGCAAGGTGCTATGGATTCTGGCGAAATTACAAAACCAGAAGTGCAGCGCAAGCGCCGCTCTCAGGTTCTCTCTTCTTGCTGAATGCGTAGGTGAGCCTGGTTAGCCTCTTGCACCATTGCCGAAGTGACCCCACTACCCGATTCTGCGCGCTGCGTCGCGGCGGGTAAGTTTTGTACCATCACGAAGGAAGGAATCTTCGTGCCCAATCCAGCTCCCACTGACAGCCTGATCCTGCTGATCTACTTCTTCTTTGTTCTGGCGGTGGGAATCTCGTTGAAACCGCTGCTGACCACGAGAATCGATTTTCTGCAAGCCGGGCGCGCGCT
>Ga0187855_10000521_pt1 | contig 33269 bp, 28 predicted proteins | sample June2016WEW_8_10_2_FD_132969 | JGI IMG/M metagenome (GOLD analysis project Ga0187855, IMG submission 132969) | Peatland microbial communities from SPRUCE experiment site at the Marcell Experimental Forest, Minnesota, USA - June2016WEW_8_10 | ecosystem: Environmental > Terrestrial > Soil >... | reverse complement strand
TTGAGAATCTGAGGGAAGGCGGCCGCGGGTCAGGGACCGGCAGACGCCATACTCGCGTTTCTCGGGTTCTGGTGGTTTCGGAAGTAGCGCTCTCGCTTGTTTTGCTAGTGGGCGCGGGCTTGCTCCTTCGCAGTTTCTGGCGCGTGCTCGAAGTGCGTCCCGGATTCAATCCCGCCCATCTCGCGACGGTGCAAATCTGGATTCCGATATCCAACAATCCGGCCAATGACCCTTACAGCGTCGAAGAGAAGCGCGCCGATTTTCTTCTGGAGGTCGCTCGACGCGTATCTGCGCTGCCCGGCGTGGAACAGTCGTCGATTTCCGGGAACGACACTTTGCCCATGAACTCCGGGAGAAATTACTCTCCCTTTTCCATTCAAGGGCGCGCGACCGACTCGGAGCGCAACCCGGTGGCTGACATTGCCGTGGTCGACACGCAATATTTTCGGACCATGGAAGTTCCCTTGATTACGGGAAGAAATTTCTCGGACTTGGATACGTACAAGACAAAACCCGTTGCGGTGATCGACCAGACCCTCGCCCAACGGTACTGGCCGAACGAGAATCCTCTCGGACAAGAGCTGAAGTTTTCGTTCGGACGAGGTTTGCAGGGGCTCACGATTATCGGCGTGGCCGGCGATGTCAAGTCGGACGGTTTCGAGGCTCCCAGTGTGCCTCATATATATGTTCCCTTGGGGCAGTTCGCGCCGGTCAACGCGGTGGTTTTTCTCCGGAGCAGGGGCGACGCGGAACATCTCGGCGAGGCCGTGCGGCAGGAGGTAGAAACTGTCAATCCCAATGTCCCGGTGCACAGCATCAGCTCCATGGACCAAATCATCGCCAGATCAGTGGCTGACCGGCGCTTTGCTCTCGAACTTCTGGGCGTTTTTGCCGCAGTGGCGCTGCTGCTCGCCGCCGTCGGCATCTACGGGGTGATGTCGTATTCGTTCAGCCAGCGGACACACGAGATCGGCATTCGCGTCGCCCTAGGCGCACAACGCATGAACATCCTCAATATGGCTATTGGAGAAGGTATGCAGCTCGTGGCCATCGGTTTGGTTCTGGGTCTGATCGGAGCTGGAACCTTGACGCGATTTGTGCGCGCCATGCTGTTCGATGTCAGCCCCTTCGACCCGGCGACCTTCGCTACGATCTCGGCCATCCTAGCGGCCGTCGCGTTTCTTGCTTGCTACGTTCCGGCGCGGCGTGCAACCCGCGTGGATCCTCTCGTCGCTTTGCGGGACGAATGAAACGCTCCGGCGTCGCTTGCCCTGAGATCCATTCGTTTGTCAACACTGCCGCGCTGCGGTATGCTGCCTGCGGAGACCTGTATTTGGAGGCGGCCAATGACTCCATCCCTTACGCCCCTAGAGTCGCTGCTCTTCGACATCGTCCTTGCCACACTGGCCATCGGCCTTCCTATCGTGGTGGTGTTGTCAGCCCGCTTTCTATGGGACCGCAACCTGAACCTTGGCCGTTCGAAAGAGCTTGAAAAGCTCATCTGGCAGTTGCACCGCATCGCCAGCGCAATGGAGCATCAAATGAATTTGTCATTCCCGGCCGTTCAGCCGGGCACGGAAGAGCCGCGCGATCTCGCCTATCTACAGGGGCTTGCTGCCCAGCAAACGGTTGCCACCGCGAGCGTTGCAACACCCAGTGCTGGTGCCGCGGCTCCGCCGCCCTCCGATCGGCCCACCGTGCAACATCCCGTGACTCCGCCGCCGGCTGCTCAGCAAGCACCTCTTCCGGCGCTTGAACGCCGCGAGCCCTCTGCCGAGGGCACGCGCGCCGGAGTCAACTCCATGTTCGGCCTGTAGATTTAGCTTTTCCTCGTCATTTCGCATAGGCGATCTTGGATAAGTCCAGGTTAGCGTGGCTATCGGACGAGTGGATCGGACCTAGCGGAAGCTAGCGATCCGAGATGCACGAGGTGCTGGCGGTCACTGTTTCAACCAGCCTTGTAACTGCAGCCAGTCGGCAAACCTATCGATCCAATGATCCGTAGGGAGATTCTGTTTTCGCATTCCGAAACCATGGCCACCCTTCGCGTACATATGCAGCTCGGCGGATTTGTGCGCCGCCGTCCATTTCTCGTATAGAGCGACGCTGTCGGGCGCCAGTCCGAGCTGATCGTTGGTAGCCGCGGCAAGAAACATCGGCGGCGCATCGGCAGGAACGGGAGCATCTTTGAACGTCCCCGCGGCTCCATAGATCGGGGCTACGAAGACAGGCCGGCCTTCGGGCGCGTAACGGAGAGCGACTCCGGCGGCGACGGTTCCACCCGCGGAGAAACCGATGATGCCGACGCGATCGGGCGACACGCCCCATTCCGACGCGTGCTGCCGAACGTAGGTGACCCCGGCCAACCCATCGGCTATGGACAATGGAACGATCTTGTCTAGGATCTCTTGAAATTTCTGCCTCTCTGCAAACAGCGCGGTAAATTCCTGGGTGGCGTCGTCTCCGGTGTGCGCGATGCGGTACTTCAAGACAAAGGCGGTCACGCCTCGGTCGGCCAGGTACTTGGCTAGGTCGGTGCCTTCACTGGTGATGGAGAGGGCCATGAAACCACCGCCGGGACAGATCACCACGGCCGTCCCGTTTCTCGACTCCGGAGAGGGCTTGAAAACGGTGAGCGTTGGCTTGGTCACGTTAGCGACGACTTCGGTGTTCCAAAGCTTCGAGAAGTATTCTTTCTCGGGATAATTCTCTGGTGTCGAGCCCGGCGGCGTGCCAGGGTAGAGGGGCAAGACATCTTGAGCGGCAGCGCAGGTCGCGAGGAACAACAGTACGCAAAAAGTTCGAACGAGAAAGGCTTTCATGGCCGTAGAGTCTAGCAAAGAGTTGCGGGTGTGGTCGCCGGGAAAGGGCTGGAACCGTTAAGTGATCATCGGTACCTTAGCCACGATGAACGCGGGCCGCCACCATCGCGGGATTCTCGGATCGACGGCCCTCATGAACAGAAGCGACGGACTGTTTGGATTCGGCCCTACCGAAGTAGTTCCATCCTCTTTTCGTTGTCTTCAATATGTTGCTCGTCCACCGCTGAGATCGAAAACAGCACCGGTTGTGAAAGAATTTTCTTCAGATACCAGCCAGGCGACCATGGCGCTCACTTCGTCAACTTCCAGAAAGCGTCCGCGTGGAATGCGGGACAGCATGAAGTCAATGTGCTCCTGAGTCATCTGCTCGAATATGCGAGTGCGCGCGGCCGCGGGAGTGATGCAGTTGACCGCGATGTTTTTGTTCGCAGTTTCTTTTCCGAGTGATTTCGTGAAGGCAATCACTCCGGCCTTTGAGGCGCTGTAGGCCGACGCGTTCGCATTCCCTTCTTTGCCTGCAATCGAAGCCACATTCACAATGCGGCCGTAGCCCTGCTCCAGCAAATGGGGAACGATGGCGCTGCAACACAGAAAAACGCCGGTCAGATTTATGTCAATCACCTGTTTCCATGCGTCCAGCGGATACTCCCAGGCCTTGAGGTTCGGGCCGGCGATACCAGCGTTTGCGACAAGGATGTCGATTCGGCCGTGTTTCTGCAAGGCGGACGTCGTGGCCTTTTTCACACTCTCGGCCGAGGCGACGTCCACCACTTCGCTGGACACTTCGCCTCTACTGCTGAGATCGCCTTGAGCTTTTTTCAAGAGAACTTCGTCGCGATCCCAGAGCGACAATGTCGCGCCGGAAGCGATCAAACGGGATGCGATGGAGAAGCCAATGCCTTGCGCTCCTCCAGTAACGACTGCTTTACGTCCCTTTAGATCAATCTGATTCATGATTCCTCTCTGATGCCGTCGATTCGGCGTAGGACAGCTTATCTGCTGCCGGCGCTGCGGATGAACGTCAATGTACATGATGTACTACGCTAGGCTATCCTGCTTTCCGAGGAGAACATGACCCTGCAGCCGATCATGCGCGCGATCTCGCAACTGGTATTTGTAATCCTTCTCTCGCTTCCAGTGATGGCCCAACAGCCCGCCCCTTCTATCCCCTCCACGGGCTCGCCCGGGCTGGATGAGTACCGGGCGTCGCGGATTGCCATCTACACGGACGATTTCGGACAACTGGCACGCTATCGGAAGGACGACGCCGCGCTCGCGCCGCCGGCCGCGGGCGAAAACCGAGTCGTATTTCTTGGCGACTCCATCACCGACTACTGGAAGTTACCAGACTATTTTCCCGGCAAGCCTTATATCAACCGCGGCGTCGATGGGCAAACCACGCCCGAGATGCTGGTGCGTTTCCGCCAGGATGTGATTGATCTGCACCCCAAAGTGCTGGTCGTACTCGCGGGAACCAACGACATCGCGGGCGTCACCGGGCGCACGTCTAACGAGGGCATCGAGGCCAACTACGCGTCCATGGCCGAACTGGCTCGCGTGCACGGCATCCGCGTGGTGTTCGCGTCCGTCCTCCCCGTGCACAACTACACGCACGATGCGGAGGAGTCTTTTGCGCTGCGTCCTCGCGATAGAATCCTGGGGCTGAACAACTGGCTGAAAAGCTATTGCGCCAAGAACGGCTTCGTGTATCTCGACTACTTCAGCGCCGTAGTAGACGAGCGAGGGATGCTGAAGCGCGCGCTGGCTGACGATGGGCTGCACCCGACGGATGCCGGGTACAAGATCATGGCGTCCCTGGCGGAGCAGGCAATTCAGAAGGCGCTAGCGGAAAACAAAGCAAAGTAAGGTGCATGCAGTTATCTCGGGCTAAGGAGTTTGTATGTCAGGCGAGAAAACGGCAATCGTCACGGGAGCGCAGCAGGGTCTTGGTGCGGGTTTCGTGGAAGCCTTCCTGAGCGAAGGTTATAACGTCGTCGCAACCTCTCTCAAGGCCAGTCAATCGTTGACGGCTTCACCTCACCTGGTCCTCGTCGATGGCGACATCGGCAAGCAGGAGACCGCTGAAAAAACTGTCGAGGCCGCGATCGAGCACTTCGGAAGCATCGATGTTCTCGTGAACAACGCGGGGATCTTCCGCACCAAGCCGTTTACGGACTTTACGACCGAGGACTTCAATGCCTTGGTCTCGACCAATCTGTTGGGTTTTCTGTACATCACTCAGCCCACTGTGAAACAGATGCTGAAACAGAAGTCTGGGAACGTTGTGACCATATCTGCGTCGCTTGCCGATCAGCCGTTTGTCGACGAAAAGGCCTCCGTCTCGATGATGACGAAAGGGGGCCTGAATGCACTGACCCGAAGTCTCGCCATCGAGTACGCAAAAGAGGGCATCCGCTTCAACGCTGTGGCGCCCGGTGTCGTGAACACACCCTTGCACAAGGGTGATTCCCCGGAGGTTCTCAAAAAGTCTCAGCCAATGGGGAAAATCGTGGAGATGAGAGACATTGTCGATGCCGTTCTCTACTTGGCGCGGGCAGGCCAGGTAACTGGAGAAATCCTGCACGTAGATGGTGGGGCTCACGCTGGCCGTTGGTAGCCGCCAGACCGTTTCTGAATGCAATTGGCAAAAGAGAAAAGGGGCACAAACTTGAAAGCGCAAACGGCAACACGCGAAGGATCTCGGCCGGCCAGCGCCGAACAGCGGTTGAAAGAGCTAGGCATCCAGCTCCCGGCGCCGCCTGAGCCGTTCGGCACCTATGTGGAGGCGGTGCAGACGGGCAATCTGCTTTTTCTGACCGGGATGCTTCCCACGGAAGGGCGTAGTGCGAAATTCATTGGGCGCGTGGGAGCGGAGCTCGATGTGGAGGCCGGGTGCAAGGCGGCGCACCTCGCGGCGCTCAACGCCATCGCGGTCGCGCGGAAGCACTTGGGATCGCTCGACAAAGTGACGCGCGTTGTCCGGCTCGGCGTGTCGGTGGCCACTTCGGGAGATGTCCGCGAACAGCCGAAAGTCGCTGACGCCGCTTCGCAGTTGCTGCAGGACGTGTTCGGAAAAGACAAGAACCCTTGCCGCTTGGTGTATGGCGTCGCAAGCCTTCCGCTCGGCACGCCGGTCGAGTTGGAGCTCATTTTCGAGGTGGCGGGTTAGATACGCTCGAAACGATTCCCTTCGTGATCCACGAAAGCACGTTTGCCTCAGCCGGGAATCTTCGGTTCCGATTCAGCTAGGCCGCTAATTGTCGCTCTTTCAACTTCTGATTAATGCGCGGCTTCAGTCGCTCGAAGCTACTCAACCTTCGCTGGCGGATAGCTTTCGATGTAGTTCTCGTTTTCACAGCCGTAGTACGTGCAGGTTCGTGCGGTGAAATCGACACCGTAGCGTACGACGCCGGCACGCCAGCAGGCCAGCAGGAACTCAGGAAAGCTGCTGTTCCCAGCTTGGTCGGTGCGCAGCGCCGCGATGAGCGCTTCTCGGTCGAATGGTGGCACATCCACTGTGCCGGATAACAGCGGTGTGCCTTGGGTCACGACCGGCCCTTTTTGAGTTAAGTACAGGCTCTGGCAGGGGGGCAGAAACCAGTGATTGCGCAGCACCCCTGCGCGCCGAAGAGTCTCCGCGAGATGTGGGAAGCCGCCGACCTTTGGGCGACCAGCGAGTGCCTTTTGTTGTGCGGCCTGTAGGACTTCTATCGCTGTGCTCACGGCAATATTCCTCGCAAGAATTGTGAAAGGATTCTAGTGCCTAATTCCAAGGCCTGATTGAGGCGACCGATCTGGAAACTCGGCGAGGCATACGCGAACGGGTGGCCTTGTTGACTCGGCGCCGGTTAGGGCAGCCCTTCGTCTAATGAGGGTTTGAGCGCGGGCATTGTCGATTGTTTGTATCACCAATCGCGCGGGAGTAACTTCGTGCCCAACGACGCACCCTCATTGCAGGAAGGAGTTCGGTGGCACGTGCGCAGAGCGCTGTTTTCTCTATTTTGGCCGGCGTGAAGGGAGCGGCAATGTCCGTGCAGACGCTTGCTCGAATTCACTGATATTTCGACCAAACATTTCAACTCCCTGAAGGATCCGCCATCCGAGAGTTGAACCTGCCAACAATCTGCTGCGTGCGCTGGCTAAAGACCACGTATTCGCCGGGGGAATGCGCTTGCAGTTCCCGGATCCTGGACTCAGCAGTTTGCAAGTCTTGAACCGCTTCAATCCATGCAAAATTCGCGCGATCCGTTTTCTTCAGAATGTCGAAAAGGAATTCCACCGTAGCGCCTCCTTGCGGTGAACCTCGAATCTCACAGCCTGCCGCCCACCAGTGATTCGCCTAATGAAGTTTTTTTGTGGCTCTTGGGTGCTTGGCACAAACATGAGATGTGAACTCCTTGTCCCGTTGCTGCTGGTAATGCATCTTCATCTCGTCAATGGATTGGCCAATGGGTGGCCCTGAAGGTTTGAACTCCCATGCGCATTCGGAACAAGCCCAGCCCTGAAAATTCTGTCGTTCGACCCATATCAGTTCGCGACGCATCGCCTCTATGGCACACTCCGAGATTTGGCGGGTTATGCTTCTGAAAGACGGTGTAGCATTCGTCTCCGACGGCGCTGCGACGACAAAAGCCGCCGTTTTCCTGGCACTGAGCGGGGTTTTGCCCAAAGCGGCGTTTTTGAACACACATCAAAACCGAAATGAATGCACACCGGCTAGACCTTAGCGATAGAAAGAGGTTGCTGTCTGTGGGGTATCCGACACAGGCAAGAATTGCTATCTCAATCCGAGGTCATTCTCGAATTGTTGAATAACACCGTAACACTCACAGGCGGCGTTCTGGAGTTTCCTGCGGTTCACAATCTTCACCGCGCCTCGCACGTATTCTATGATGCCCTTTTTCTGGAGTACCGCCGCTGCCAAGCTCACGGTGGATCGGTCCGTACCCATCATGGTCGCAATAAAATCGTGGGTAATCGGAAGTACCGCTAACTGCACCCTATCCTGAGTCATGAGCAGCCACCGCGCGAGACGCTGCTGTATATCGTGGAGTCGATTGCACGCCGCGGTCTGTGCGACTTGCATGCTTTGAAGCCCTGAATGCCTGCTCAAGATTGTCTGCAACTGCGGAGCCGAACGCAGAATGCGTTCTAGCGCATTTCCCATCATGCGGAAGCCGTCGCCGGCAATTTGGACTATTTCACGAACGGAACTTCGGCTCAAGCCAACCGCCAAACCGGCCCCAACGTAGCCCTCGTTCCCCACTACGCCAACTTCCACGGTACGACCATCTTTGGTCACTACAACCTGAGAAACCATTCCGCGGTTCGGGAAATAGACGAACTCGATGTTCTGAGTCGGCTCGTGAAGGCTAAGATGATCGGGAAGATCGACGTAGGACAAGTCCGGACGCAACAACCGGTATTCATTATCGGGGGTTGCCAACAGTACCTTGTTGCTTACCGGCTTTCCACTGGTGTTGGTCCGTTCGCCCACCCGTACGACTCTAGAATTTTTTTCACTCATGGCCATCCTGAATGCCCCTGAAGTGCCTTGCATTGACTCGGTCAAACTTCATGGGCCCTGACATTCCAATTCAACCAAAAACCGGTCTAATAATCTGTCCGAAATGGGACACCACTCAAGAACGAAGGCAAATGTGCGCCAAATCGGTGCGCGTTGGCCGGGATCCGCCTGGAAACCGAGGTTCTTCACGGCCGGAACCTCCGACAACAGGCACTAATCGAAAAAGTGAGCTGCTTCAAAGCTCCGGTAATCCGAACATCATCAGGAGTTGAGTGGGTGGAAAGCGGAATCGTTCCTAGTTGTTCTTGCTGGTCGCGTTACTTTAGAACGAGTACGACTATCCGTCCGTCCGAGTGAAACTCGCCACCCGTGGCCGTCTTGGCGGTGATCAGTGGATCGGCGGGCGTAACATGATCCCGTTGAATCACGAGGCCCGTTCCCGAAAGCGTGCCATTGACGTATTCACGTTCGCCGTCGATCGCGGGATCGATCTTGTGCGTCAACCCGTTATTGCGCTGATCTCGTTCAAATCCAATATCATGCGTAGCTGCCACGCACCACAGCGGGCGCCCTTCGACCTCGAAAGGCGACTTCCAGACGCGCAGATGATTCCTGGACATGGCCACTTTCACCGGTTCGGCGTGCGCGAATCCGTAGTCCTGCGCACGGTTGAAAAGAAACAGGGTACTCATGGGCATGGTCAGATAATCTTTCTTTTCCAAAGAATCCATTACGGCATTCAGCGCCGTATTTCCGACGGCCTTGTCCACTTGTACCCAACCACCCGTGGTGAATACCTGAACCACCTGTTCCTGCGTTCCCACGATTAGGACGTTCACCATGTCGCCAGGTTTTCCTGCGGGATCCGAGACGCGACGCGGGATTTTGCTGAGGAGATCAGGAGTTATGCCTGGCACGCGAGTTTCCACCGGACCGCCAGCATTCGCGGCATCCTTTAGACCTTCGTCGAGGATTTCAATTTTTACGTGGAAGCTTCCGTCGGCGGTTGACGCCTCGGTCATACTCTGATTGATTCCCAGAAATAACCGCCCCGCCACCGGTAGCTGGTACTCTTTGCTTGCGCCTACCAGAAAGGCCTGCGCATAGGAGTCCGAACCGACTCGTCCAATCAACGCGCCGTGGCCCGCGTCATTCACCGCGTATTGGTGAAGCAGGTCAGCAAATCCGCGCGGGAGCCCGTCCGGACCAAAGGTTCCCAAGGTCCGCGATTTTCCCTGGTACGAGTCGTCAGGCGGGTAAGTGATTTTCCCCGTGGCGGTAAAGCGCAGTCTTGCTCCACCGTGCAGATCAATCTTCGTGTCCACCCATTCACTTTTCCCAGCGATATCGATCTCGTATGACTTGGCGGTGTCCGCCTTGGCTGCTCGCGCGCGCGCCGGCATGGCCGCGAACAATATGGCCGCCGACGAACACGAAAAAAGAGCAATGAAAAACAAGGATGCACGAATCATGTGAACTTCTCCTGTTTAGAACGCGGAACGGATGAGCTTCGAACGAGCGGAGCCGATAACGTGAGGTTACACCATTTCGGCATCGCAGGCGAAATCCATGGCTACCGCCGATTTATCGAATCGGCTCCGCCGCCACACGCACCTCAGGCAGGAGCGCTGCCCTTAGCGGCTACCAGGTTTCTAAATACAGGGTCGTCATGGAGGATTTTCAGGTCGGGATCATTCATGGCCCAAGTAGCATTGGAGTAGCCCGATTTAATACATCGCTGGAACATCTCCAGAGCGTCCGCTTTCATCGCGAGAGAGCCGTAGGTGCAGGCGGCGTTATAGAGCACGTTGGAATCGTTGGGACGCATAGCGACGGCAATGCGCACGTGCAGCACGGCTTCTTCGGGTTGACCGAGGTAGGCAAGGTCCGCGGCCAGCAGGATGCGCGCCCGGACATCGTCGGGAAACTGCCGCAACTGGAGTTCCAGCACTTCCTTTTCGCGCTGGCGCAAGCGCTCGGCGTCCGCCATGCGTCCGAGAGTCTCGAAGGAATTGATCAACGGGACCAAGGCGTTGTAGTCGCTGCTCACGATTTCCAGAGCGCTCTCGGCGAGCGCCACGGCCTCATCGTATCGTTGGGAGGCGAAGTATGAGCGCCCCAGAACGTCGTGCGCACCTTCACATTCCGGCCGTAGTTCAATCGCTCGTCGCGCCAGGCGAATGCTCTCGTCGTAGTGATGCTGGGCATATTGAATGCGCGCTCTCGCGGAGAGCACTTCGGGAAGATCGGCCGCCAGCCACTCCGCTTTTGCGCAAGCGGCCAAGCCCTTCTCGACAAACTCCGGGTTCGGACTGCGGAATTCGTGCATTCCGCCCCAGACGTGGGCGATTCCCGCGTAAGACAAGGCAAAATTGGGATCCAGCTTTACCGCCTCTTCATACATCGCGAGAGCGTACTCGAACTGACGCTGCCGGAGATAACTGCGGCCGCGCAGATAAAAATCGTAAGCTACCGGGTTCGCGGTGGGCTTCTTGGCAATCACCTTTTCTTCTTGTGGGGAAAGCTTGATCTCCAGGGCCTTCGCAATGCTCAGGGAGATTTCTTCCTGAATCGCGAAGACGTCTTCCATCTGGCGGTCGTAGCGTTCAGCCCAGATCGAATGCCGCGTTGCGCTTTCGACGAGTTGCGTGGTAATGCGCAATCGGTTTCCTGCGCGGCGGATGGACCCTTCGAGGACGTACATGGCATTCAGTTTTTCGCCCACTTGCGGAGCGGTTACCGGCTTGTCGCGGAACGCCAGCATTTCGGACCGCGGAAAAATCTCGATGCGCGCAATTTTGGATAGCTCGGTGATGATGTCCTCGGTCATGCCATCACGGAAATATTCGTCTTCCTTTGCGCCGCTCAGATTTTCGAAGTACAGCACGGCGATGCTTTTCTTGGTGGCGACGGGTGGGCGTGTCGCAGCGGCCGGCGCCGGTGCGCCTGTCGAGGAAACACGGGCGTCGGAATCGCTCCGGCTAGAGGAAGAGTCCAGATCGCGCTTCAATCGCTTGAGGTCAGCGCGCAATTCGGTGGCTGTCTGGCAGCGAAGGTCGCGGTCTTTTTCCAGGGCCTTGGCAATAATGCGGTCGATCTCGGCAGGCATCTTGGGATTGATACTGGTGACGGGCCTGGGTGCGTCATTCAGGATGCCATTGAAAATGATCGCTGCGGTGCTGCCGCTGAAGGGTAGTTCGCCGGTGGCCATCTCGAAGAGAACAATTCCCAATGAAAATAGATCCGTGCGGCTGTCTAATTCCTCGCCGCGGGCCTGTTCGGGACTCATGTAGGCGACCGTGCCGATCGAGCTACCGGGGCTTGTCAAGTTCTCCTGGGTAACGCCGTGACCTTCGGTGTGCATGGCGGACTCGTGGAACGTCTCATCCGCCGTTCCTCGTCTGGTCTCGACCTTGGCCAGACCGAAATCGAGGATTTTCGCTTGACCGCGTTCGGTGACAAAAATGTTTGCGGGTTTGATGTCCCGATGAACGATGCCTTTCTTGTGGGCGGCGTCCAGCGCGTCGGCAATCTGAATACCCCAGTCGATCACCTGAGTAGCAACCATCGGCTTGCCAGCGATACGGTGCTTCAGCGTTTGACCCTCAAGCAGCTCCATCGCGATGAAGGGCTTGCCGTCGACCTCACCCACGTCATAAACGGTACAAATGTTCGGATGGTTTAGCGCCGAAGCGGCTCGCGCCTCTCGCTGGAACCGGTCCAGCGCCTGGCGGTCGCCTGCGGTCTCTGGCGGCAGGAACTTCAGGGCGACATTGCGGCCCAGCCGGGTATCCTTGGCGTTGAAAACGATTCCCATACCGCCGCCGCCGAGCTTTTCCACAATTTTGTAGTGAGAAATGGTTTCGCCGATCATGTTTGCCAGTGATCTTAGGATTGCGCAGCGCTAATGTCAAAGCATGCGGAAGAGGCCCTGAAACTAGACTCAACGGATTTCTGATGCCCCGAGAGGGACATGGACTCGGAGTGCGAGTGCTTATAGGATTGCCCGCGTGAAAAAAGTGAAACCCAGTAGACGCGCTTCCAAGCCGAAGAACACCGGCGCTGCGAAAAACTTTGACGAATACCTTGCTGGTGCCCCGGAATCCGCCCGCAGCACCCTAAACAAGCTTCGCGCGACGATTCGGTCGATTGTGCCACCGGGGGCAACCGAGGTTATCAGCTATCGGATTCCCGCGTTCAAGCACAGAGAAGTGTTGGTATGGTTTGCCGCGTTTTCGAACCACTGCAGTTTGTTCCCTACCGCATCCGTGATCGAAGCGTTTAAGACCGAACTCAACGGCTTCTCCACATCCAAAGGGACCATCCACTTCCCCACGGACAAGCCACTGCCGACTGCGTTGATTAAGAGATTGGTGAAGGCGCGGGTCGAGCAGAGCGAAAAGAAACGGTGCTGAGCAGATTTCCGTCGAGACCTGCTCATAACTTCGAAGCCGGTTGACGCCCCCTGGGGTCTCTCGCCCCGGGGAAGCGGCCAATCTGATCACGGTGGCTGCGAGCCACAAGACGTGACAGATCAATGGATAGACTCCAACTATCCGATTCGGATTTCCGCTCGGACGGCAACTGACCATTCTTGACGAGCTCACTAAAACTTTGCGCGTCGGCGGTTGGCCACTCTATGAGCACGCGTCTGATGCATTGGCCTGAGCTTCGCCGCCGGCGCTACCAGGCACCTTCTTTGCCGCCCCACCACCAGATCAGTCCAAGGGTGGCAGTGGATTGTTCCTTGCTGAGAAGTCCCTGAGTGCTGCTGAGGAACGATGGTTGATTGGAAAAATCGCGGCGCCATTCGTAGCGCATCAGAAATCCTTCGCTCAACTTATAGTCGAAGGTTCCGGTGGTCTCCTTGAGAGCCTGAGTCAGCCCGCTGAACATGCCGCCGCGGTCGGAAAGATATTCGGCACGCGCGGCGGCGGCAAAGTGTTTGGAAAATTCATAGCGAGCGTAGCCCGCGGTCCCATCCACATGAGACGGCGCGGACGACTCCCCTAGCGCCTGATTGCGCCACAGCCGCTGAATGACGTAGTCGCCCTCGAGCGCGAAGCTCCATTTGGGCGTGGCCTGCCAGCTTACATAACTGTCAAAGATGTGGAGGAGGCCGTTTGGCGCCGGCGTAATCGCCGTAAACGTCAAGCCCGGTTGGACGGGTATGGGATTTGTCGCCGCAGACACGACGCGGTCCGGATGTTCCTGGCCGAGATAATAGTTCACCACCCAGGTCACGGATTTCTTGGGTTTCGCGGTGAATCCAAACAGCTCGTCTTTGAAACCGTTGGTGGCCTCCGCCTGGTTGGTGCCATTCACGATCCAATAGTTAAGAGTAAAACTGTCGTTCACAGGATAGGCCACCCGGACGCCCATGTGGTAGAAGGGCAGAAAATCGAAGAAGTACGCGCGGGAGTAGTTCATCTGATCTTTCGTGTAATTACCTTCGATTCCGAGCGAGCTGCTCCATTTTCCGAAGTCGATCGTGAGGCCGTTGCCGACGGCTGCAACGTACGTGCCGTAGGCTTGGAAGATATTTTGATAGATCGCCGGTCGCGGTTCGTTTGCGGGATTGCCTTGCAACGTGTCGGTGGCTTGCCCATATTGCAAATCGAGGCGAGCGCCAAAGCGGCGTCCGTCACTGACGTCAGGCTCACGATCGAAAATCACGTCCGCCTGGTTCAGGCTGAAGTTGTTGCTCAAGACATCGTAAGCGCGAAGCAAATTCACGCGTCCCACCGGGGCATTGAAGTTGTAGTCGTAGTAGCCATCGAGGGCGAGATTGATGGTCGTGTCGCGCAGGAAATTGAGTCCCTTTTGGTCCAGCGGTATTGGGACGGAAGAATCAGGATTTGCCTGAGACGAGCTCGCGTTGGATGTAACCGTCGCATTGGTCACGGCCGGAGCAGCCCCCGAATTATTCCCCAAGGACCCCGCAGGGCTACCATTCGCAGAAGCCGATGAAACTGCTGCATTCGCGGTCGGCGTCGACGACGTGGCATTGGCCGTTAGGAGGCGCTTGAGTTCCGCGACTTCCGCTTCCAAGGCCTCGACGCGCCGTTCCAGGTCTGCGGGCTTCTCTGGCGCGCCCGCTTCCGTGTCCGAGGACTGGGCCTTTACTTGCGCGCGCAAGGTATCCACGCGCACGAGAAGCAGCGCGATCGTGCACAAACAAATTGTCGGAGCCGCCCGGCGGGTGAATAGGCTGCGACGGACCGCTCGATTCTCTATTTTCGTTTGCATCGGTGCGTTCCCTTCTTGCGATGGCTCACGGTAATGGTCGAAAGTGCGGATTGTCGAAGATGCATCGTATGAGTTTGGCGTCCCTAGAGCAACGAGGATAGCCGCGTCGCGCATTTCGGAAGCAACCGCGTCGCAAGCTTCGCCAGCGACACCTAAACTCTCGCGCGCGTATATGAATGGGGAGTGAACGATCCTGGCCGCGGGTCACGCAGCACGGCCATAGCTCCGTTCACGCACGGGGAGGCCGAGTTGAGTTATATTGCTCGGCGAGCTGGCGCTGCAACATTGCGGGAGGCATCCTTTCATGTACCGACATATTCGCGGATTAGCATCAGCATCTCCAGTTGTCGCCGCGACGATCATGCTCTCCCTGTCCCTTGTTGCGCAGCAAGGTTCGCAGCGCGTGCCGCAACAGCTCCAGCCTCCTGCCAACGAGCAGGTGCTCCTCCAGGTCCATGCGAAGGGCGATCAGGTCTACACCTGCAAGAGTGATGGGGCGCAGTTCACCTGGACGCTGAAAGCCCCCGACGCACAGCTCTTCGACAAGGACGGCAAGCCGTTCGGCAAGCATTTCGCCGGGCCTTCGTGGGAAGCGGTCGACGGCAGCCGCGTTACTGGTAAGGCAGTCGCCAATGCGCCTTCGCCCGATGCCGATTCGATCCCGTGGCTGTTGGTCACCATCGTCGGCCATAGCGACAACGATGGCTTACTCTCTCGCGCCACAACCATCCAGCGGCTCAACACCAAAGGTGGCAAAGCCCCTGCCGCCGGCTGCGATGCCGCGCACGTGGGCGAAGAAGCCCGCGTGCCATATTCCGCGGACTACGTCTTCTACGCGCCGAAATAAACGTGAGACCAAAAAGACGGGCGGGACGCTAGAACTCGCCCCTACATTTAGTTCTACATTTCATCCGCAATATTTTGACTCGGAAAAACTGGAGCTTCGCGAAACAAAATGCAAAACCCCACGCGCTGAGGTTTGCGCGTGGGGTTTTGCATTTCCGAAGAAAACCAGAGGCAAGCCGCATTTGGTCGGGGGTGGTGGGTTGCGGCTTGCCCCCAGGGCGAGACGTTCGAGGCGGGCTTACTTCGTGGCCATCGCAACTAGAACCTGCTCGGTTTCAGTAGGCCCCTGCGCGATCTCGTTGTGCGGGAGTTTGGGTGCAGCGTAACGAAGGTCGATGCCCAGTTCGGCAAGGTACAAGTCGCTGACGACGCGCATTCCGAAGCGGTGCTGAATGGTGAGGCTACTGGGGGCGTCGCCTTTCTTCAGTTCGGAAATGGACGTCATGACCATCGACGTGCCGTTCGGTCCGTGAATGACGATCTGGGCTGGAAGCACGCTGGACTTCAGCGAGAAGGTGTATTCGCCGGCAGGCAGTTGCGCCGCGCCCCAGCGGACATCGTCCGGCAGGGTGAAGCGACCATTGTAGGCGTTTTGCGCGGCCGCGGGTGCGGGAGCGGCGCAGATGGCGACCAGTGCGATCGCGACGATGGCGAGGATGCGGCTCAGATTATTTTTCATGGTAGTTCTCCTTTTCGAAGCGTTGTGCTTGGGCGCACGCTTTACCGGAAGCATGCGAAGGGCCGCGCAGACCTGAGCCGGACCGCGGATGAAAAGGATTGATGGTGCAGGACTTGTGAAAATGAGGCCCGTGCAATTTCCTGAAGTGCTATCCGATCGGATAGTTGCGACTATCCGTAGGGATAGAGGAGAAGGAAAAAGGCGGCGACGCGAAGACCGAGGTGGTAGAGAAAAAAAACGAAGAGAAGAAAACACGCCGCCGAGCTCAGGCTTTGTTGCGCTTTTTTAATGTCAGGCGGAGATCGAGATTGCGGATCAATCGGTGGAGGTAGTTCGAATGCACGCCGAGCAGGCGGGCGGCTTCGGTGATTTTTCCTTCGGACTGATCCATGGCGGTCAGGATGAGCTGGCGTTTCAGTTGGCGGACCGCTTCGTGGTACGTCGAGGAGCGCATCGACTGCGCGGGAGTCTCGTGCAAGGTTTCCGGCAAGTCCTCGGGAAGAATCATTCCCGACGAGCCGAGGACGACGGCGCGCTCGATGGCGTTCTCCAGTTCGCGTATGTTGCCCGGCCAATCGTATTGCGAAAGGAGCGTGCGGGCGTCCGGCGAAATCCCCAGGATACGGCGATTACATTTTTCCGCATATTTGGCCGCGAAATATCCAGCCAGCAACGGTATGTCTTCCTTGTGATCGCGCAATGGAGGCATGGTCATGGAAACCACGTTGAGTCGGTAATACAAATCCTCGCGAAACGTGCCGTCCTTGGTGGCTTTCTGAAGATTTTTGTTGGTCGCGGCAATGACGCGGATATTCAGGGGCATCGAGCGCGTGCCGCCCACCCGCATGAAATCGCGCTCTTGCAAAACGCGCAGCAGCTTGGCTTGTAGCGCGGGGCTGATCTCCCCCATTTCGTCGAGAAAGATCGTGCCAGCGTTGGCCATCTCGAGCTGTCCGCGTTTTTGGGTGATGGCGCCGGTAAACGCGCCGCGTTCGTGTCCGAAAAGTTCGCTCTCCAGCAGAGTCTCCGTCAGCGCGGCGCAATTGATGGCCACGAACGGTTGGTCGCGCCGCGGACTGTTGCGATGAATCGCGCGGGCGGCGAGTTCCTTACCGGTGCCACTCTCGCCGTAAATCAGCACGGTGGAAGCCGTCGCCGCGACGCGTTCGATGAGCTGGTAGATCTCGCGCATGCGCGCGCTGTCGCCGACCATGTCGTGATCCAAATTGACTTCGGCGCGCAGGCGGAGATTCTCGCTGCCGAGCCACTCCACCTGACGCGCGCTCTCAATAGCCATAGCGGCGACACCGGCAATTGCGGTGACCAGGTGCAGATCGTCCTCAGTGAAACGCACCACCGGATTCGCGGTGTCGAGATAAATCAACCCGACCACTTTATCGAGATTGAGCAGCGGAACGCAGATCAGCGAATGCACCGGCGGCGTTCGCGGCGTCTCGCTGGGATCGTTGCTGAGAATGGCGATGCGCTCCTGAAAAACTTGCTGCGCAAGATCGCGATCGACGTGAACGGGATGCTGCGGGCCCGCCACCCGGTCCCAGGCCACGACCGAGGAGAATTCCGCCGGGTCAGCGCCGGCGAGAATGGCGCCACGCTCGGCGGGGACCACATCGAAGATCATGCCCAGCAGTTGCCACTGCAGCGATTCGACATTGCGAATGGAGCCGATCGCGGTGGCGATTTTCAGCAGCGTCTGCAAATCGCGCGCCGTGCGTTCGCCGGTCGGAAGGGCCGCCAGGGCTTCCGGGTGGAGGTAGCGCGCGTCCTCCCGGCGAAGACGGGTGGTGGCCGCTGCATTCGTGGAGCTGTCGCTCAACTCGACGGGACTTGCATAGGACGCGGCAGCTTCTTCGCGCAGAAAGAGAAACACCGAACCGCCGATGACGATCTGGTCGCCGTGGGCCAGCGGGCGCTCCAGCACCGGAAGGCCATTCACGAAAGTGCCGGATAGGCTCCCGAGGTCCTGCACCATGTAGTGTTCCGATCCCAGGGCGATCTGGCAATGTTGCGGGGAGACCAGGCTATCGTCGATAATCAGGTCATTCGAGAGTTCGCGCCCGATCGATAGCAGTCCATCTTTCAAGGGAAAGACCGAGTCGCGTAGGGGACCGCTAATGGCGGCAAGTCTTGGGTTCACAGGTTATGGCGGCGCAGAAGACCCAGCCTTCTCCAGAACACGGGTGGGTTGGCTGCGTAGTTTACCGCGACTCAAAGTCGTGCGCCACTGGTCTTAAGAACGGGCGCTCACGAGTGCCTTGCCACTGTTTCTCGATCGGCGGCGCTTCGGTTACTTTGGGTTCAACACCCCGGGCCAGTACTTTCTGTTGCGAGCCTCGCAACCCATTTTTCGATTTCGCGCATTGCCGAAATTTTCGCTTGCGGGGCCTGCAGACGGTGGTAGGCTTCCCCATTGGGTAAGTCGGAGGTAAGAAGTGGGCGCAGCAGCTAGATTCTCGGGCATCGAGTCTCGGCGAAGCACGCGGATTGACCGCACTGTTCCGCTGGTCGTGGTCGGCCAGACCAAGCTGGGATTGTCATTTCAAGAACGGACCTCGGCGGTGAGTTTGAACTTGCACGGCTGCCGCTACCCGTCTCGCCACGACTATGCAGTTGGGTCCTGGATCGGACTGCAAATTCTGGAGCCGAATGGCGAATCCAGTACTCCGGTCATGCGCGCGCAAGTGCGCTCCATTCATCCACCCATGAGTCCGCGCGAGTTGTATCAGATTGGCGTGGAACTGGAATCACCCGCCAACGTCTGGGGCGTGCCTGCACCTCCGGAAGACTGGCAGAAGTTGCTGGGAGTAAACGGTTCGAGGATGCAGGAAGCGACCGGAACAGCTCCCGCGCGTGAGCCCGAATCCGCACCGGCCGCTGCCGCGCCGAAACCCGCGCCGGCTGACCCGGAATATCGAAGCACCGGCGTGACCGCATTTCCTGCGGCACCACCTGCTGCCGGCACCAAGCCGGAGCGGGTCGTCATTACTTCGGATCAACTGGTGGCTGCCGTCCATGGCAAATTGCAGGCGGCGGCGGAAAAGGCCGTGCACACCGCGATCAACGATCATCTGATGAGTGCAGTGCGCCAGGCCCTGAGCAAGATCGACGACGTGTGCAAAGCCAGCGTCCATCAAATTGAAGAACACTCCGAGCAACGCCTCGAAACCATGATGCGCACGGCCCGCGAAGAAGTGCTCAGCCGGATGGAAATGCGGCTCGCGGAAGATCGGACGCGCTGGGAAGATCACCAGCAAGAGTTCCGAGGGCGCACGCAAGAACTCACCGAGCGACTTCAGAATTTGGCGGCCGACACGCAGCGATATCTCACCGAGGCTCAGCGAATATTGGAAAAGGCCGGCAGCGAAGTCGAACCGCGGATGCGCGAACAGCTGGCCACCTCCATCGGGCGCGCCACTGAAGATTTTGAAGCGGCGGCAACGCGCGTTTCTGACCGGCAACTGGTTCGCCTCATGGAAGACAAGCTGATGGTCACACGCGAGGCCGCAGCGCAAATGGATGCCTGCAGCGCTGGGGCTCGCGCGCAACTGCAAAGTTCCGCGAACACCACGATGGAAGAGTTCAAGCGCCAGTCGGAAGTTCAGGTGGACTTGATCATCTCCGAAGCAACGCAACGTGTCATGTCCTCGCTGGCGGCGCTAGATGCGGAGAATCGCGCGGCCTGCGAAGCGCGCCGCCGTTCGATTGAGAGCGACGTGGCTCGGGCGACCGAGCAATCCACGGAGCAATTCCGCACCGGCATGAAAGCGTTCCTATACTCCTGCCTGGTAGCGGCGGTGGGCGCGGTGGACGAGCACGCGAAAACCACGTTGGACAGTTTGAAAGATTCCGGCAAATCCATCCGGGAAATTACTGGAACGGGCAACGGCTCCGGCGAAGGCGCGGTCGCTTCGGCAAGCGAAGTAGATTCCGAGCCACACGCATCCTGACGTCCCCATCTTCCGATTAAATTTCCCTACTCCAGGCGGATTCGCCCGGGAACGCCAGTCTCCCGATTGGCGCCCAACTTGGCGGTAGAGCCGTCCCGCCTTACAGCTCAGGAACAGGGCCGAGCGTGAACAGCCGGCCTCGCGTTACTTCCCGCCATCGATGCTAAGAGGCCCGGAACCAAAGTACGCGATCATCAGCGCGGCTCCCAACATGGACAAATTCTTCGCGAACATCGCGACACTGTCGTCAGGGCGCTCGTAGAAAAAATGGCCGGTCTGCTGGCTTAGTCAAAATATCTAACGGGTGCTATTTCCCTTGCGCCCAGGCCAGGCCGTCCGGTTGCTTCCCGGTCGGAATATCGCCGGTGATTGCCAAAGTTTTCAAATCGATGACGGCGACTTTGTCTTTTTCACTGACGGCGACAAAGGCACGCGAGCCGTCGGCCAGGACCAGGATCCCCGCGGAGCCGCCTCCAAGATTTAGCTGCTTGATTTCTTTGTGTGTCGCGGCATCGAGAACCGTCAGGTTCGAACCCTTTGACGCAGCAGCCTGCGCCGAACCCGGCGGACCTCCGCCTAGGCCGGAAATCAGAACGCGTTTGCCGTCGGGCGTAAACTTCAAGCGATTTGCATGATTCGCGGACACTGGAAAGGTTTCCAACGCTTTTTTGCTGGCGACATCGATGATGGTCACGGTTCCATCTTGCGCGTTCGCCGCCCAGATTTCTTTCCCGTCCGGCGACACGTCAAAACCCTCACATCCTCGGCCCGATGGAACGCTCGTTACCTCCCATGTCTTGCGAGGACCTCCTGGTGGCGGACCTCCCGGCCCGGCGCCTGGCGGCGGACCTCCGGCGGGCGGCCGGTATTGCGGCGGAAACGACGGCATCACTTGCTCGATGATGCTGATGGTGCCGGAATTCACGTTCGAGGTCACGATGCGGTCCAGGCTTTCCGACACGTTGATCATGTGCGTGCGATCCTGGCCGGTGCCGAGAATCCAATCAATCGTCTGCGTGGCGGGATCGTAGCGGCCGAAAGCTTTGTTGGTCTCCACGGTGAAGTACAGTTTGCCCCCGGCGAACGCCAGGCCGTGCGGGGAGTGCAGCGCGCCGAGACGGATCGGCGCCAAAGCTTTTTGAGCGACGATATCGGCGACCGAGATCGTGTTTAGATCGCTGTCGGCGCCGCCGTAGTTCGATATGTACGCCACTTTTCCGTCGGGCGACGCGACGATCTCGTGCGGATCATCCCCGGCGGGAACTCGGGCGACAATCTTCAAGCTTGCCGGGTCGACAATCGCCATAGACCTGTCGCTTTTCTCGAGCACCAACAACGCAGGCGACGGAGTTTGCGCGGAAGCCCACTTGCTCATCAGCAGGAAAACACAAAGCGCAACAGCTCGGTAAAGCGATGCTCGTCCTGCGGTTGTCGCTCTCATATTTGTACTTCCTTTCTGCGGAAGAAAATTCCAGCTAAAGAATACTTCCGCGGAACCTCCCGATAGCACAGACACGGCGTGCGCGTACACGGACTCTCGCGACACGCAGCAGGAGGAGCCGGCGGCTCTGCTTAACCCTGCAAAGATAGCCTAAGCCCCTGCGGATTTTTCTTTGAGCTTGAGTTTGCCTTCCGCCTTGTTTTCTTCCAGAAATTCGCGCAGTTCCTTCGCGGTGTCCAGCAGGCGAACCCATTGCTCGTAGTACAGCGTCACCGGAAACCGGCCGAGGCCGTAAACGCTCACGCCTCCTTTTTCGCCGACGCGGAAATCCAGTTGGCCCGTTCGGCGCCCCGGCGATTGCTTCTCCAGTTCCGCTAGACGCGCTTTGAGTTCTTCGTATGACGGCTCAGCCATGTGTCCTCCTCAGTTGGTGGGCAGTGAGCGACATTATACTCAAACTGCCAGCCTTCGATGGAATCCGGGGGCCGTCAGGATCAAGCGCCCTGATCTGGACCGCGACTAACTCGCCGAATGAGGGCGAAACTTTTGCCGCCGCTCCGGGTTTCCACTTAGACCCTGCGGTCGGGTCACTGTACAGGTGTATTCAAGTACCAGCGACAGCACGATATCGCCGGGCTAGCATGATTACGTCAAATCGATCGCTGCAAGCGGAATTCCCTCACGAGCCCGGGAACTAGATTAGGGCCGCGAAGGAAAAGATAAGAAGAGGTGGAGTGCCCCTCCAACGGACTCCCTTTGAGGGTTTGACCCGCGTTTATCCCCAGCGATCGCGATGTCAAAGTGGGAACGTGTACGGCATCGATGCAACGGTGGGCAACCATTCCCAAGTAAAATCTATCTTGTAGTCATGGATTATTTCCGCGGCTTTGAGGCTTGGAAGCCGCATGGTGCACGAAAGCAACAAATCTAAGCTCGTGGGCGGGTTCATGAAGATCAATGGGTTCCGAGTGAGTCGAGGCGTGATTCTTGGTTCTTTCCTGCTGGCATTGACGCTGACCTGCTTGAGCGCAACGGCGCAAACGTCGGACGCACAGGCGGCAACCACAACCGAGACGCCGCAAACGCCGCTGGTCCCCGCACGCGTCACGCAAACCGTCGACCCGAGCAACCTCGTGACGCTGCGCGGAAACGTGCATCCCATGGCCCGCCCCGAATTTGACCGCGGCCCCGTCGTGGATTCCGAACCCGCCAATCGCATGTCGCTGCTGTTGCAGCGCAGCCAGGATCAAGAGATCGCGCTGCGCCAGTTGCTCGAGCAGCAGCAGGACAAGAGTTCGCCCAACTATCACAAATGGCTGGCGCCCGCCCAATTCGGGACGCAATTCGGTCCGGCGGACACGGATATCCAAGCGGTGACCGATTGGCTGACCTCCCAGGGTTTCACCGGAATTAAGGTGAGCGCGGGCCGCACGACCATCGAGTTTTCGGGGAACGTCGGACAGGTGCGCAACGCCTTTCAGACCGAAATCCATCACTATCTTGTGAACGGCCAGATGCACGTGGCCAATGTGACCGATCCGCAGATTCCCGCGGCGCTCGCTCCCGTGGTGGCCGGCGTGATTTCGCTGAACGACTTCCGGCCGAAATCGCAAATCCACCGGCTGGGAACATTCCGTAAGACGAAAGTCACCGGCGAGGTGAAGCCGCTGTTTACGTTCACGGGTTGCGGAAGCGGCGGAACGCTGCCCTGCTACGCGGTTGGACCGGGCGACTTCGAGAAGATCTACAACGTCCCCTACGTGCCCGCGACAACCGACGGTACCGGCGTGACCATCGCCATCGTGCAAGACTCCAACATCAACGTTGCCGACGTCACCTCATTTCGCAGCCTTTTCGGCCTCCCCGCAAACTTCACCTCCAGCAATATTATTTTGAATGGACCCGACCCCGGCATTCAGGGCCCGGATAGCGCAAGCAACGACGAAGCCGAAGCCGACCTCGACGTGCAGTGGGCCGGCGCCGTAGCACCGGGCGCTACCATTGATCTGGTTGTTTCCGAAAGCTCCGATAGCATCGGGACCGCCGGCACCGATCTTTCTTCCATTTACATAATCAACAACAACATCGCTCCCATCATGAGCCAAAGTTTTGGAGCCTGCGAAGCTTCGCTGGGGACGAGTGGGGAACAATTTTATATCGCGCTGTGGCAGCAAGCCTCCGCACAAGGCATCACTGTGATTCTTTCCGCCGGCGACAGTGGGTCTGCAGGGTGCGATCCGGCTGCGGCCCCCGCCAATCAGGACGTCGCCACGCAGGGTCTCGCGGTGAGCGGACTCGCATCGACGGCGTACAACGTAGCCTTGGGCGGCACCGATTTTCAGAACGGCGCCGCTCCGTCGCCCTACTGGAACACCACCAACACCACGAGCGGCACTCTCACACAGGTTTCCGCGAAATCTTACATTCCGGAATCCACCTGGAACAATTCCTGCGCTGACACCGCCGTCGCCGGGAACATCGCCCTCAATACCTGCACAGCCGCCACGATCAATGCCAACAACAATTCAAGCTCAAATAACTTCGGCATCGATCTGATCGCCGGCGGTGGAGGAGCAAGCAGTTTTACGGCCCTAAATCCAAAACCCTCCTGGCAGTCAGGAACTACCGGCAACCCCACGGACAACGTTCGCGATGTCCCCGACATTTCCTTTTTCTCCGGCAACGGCTTCAACGGCAGCTTCTACGTCATTTGCCAAATGGACGCCAACACCGGCACCGGAAGCAGCACCAGTTCGTGCGACCTGAATTCGCCGTACAACGATTTCCAGGGTGTGGGAGGCACATCGGCCGACGCTCCCGCGTTCGCCGGCGTGATGGCTCTGGTCAACCAGAAAACCGGGCAGCGCCAGGGCAACGCAAACTTCGTGCTGTATCAGCTCTATAAGAAAAACACGGCCGGGACCATTTGCACCTCCAACGCCGCTTCGGTCACCGCAACCGGCTGCATTTTCTACGACACCGTGACCGGAAATAACTCCGTGGCCTGCCAGGGCGGCACAACCAACTGCAGCAACACCAGCACCGCCGCGAACCAATACGGCATTTTGGTCGAACCCTCTAGCGCTACCACTCCGGCTTATGTGACCACCGCCGGGTACGACCTGGCGACGGGCCTTGGCTCACTCAACGTGGCGAACCTGCTCACCGCTTGGTCCACGGCCTCCTTTACGGCCGACACCGTGGCGATAACCAGTCCTGCATCTGGCAGCGTGAGTATCACGCATGGTTCCAGTGTGGACTTCACGGTTAAGGTGACGCCGACAGCCGCTACGGGTAATGTCACCCTCATTGCCGAGCCCTCGGGAAATCCGCAATTGGGAATTGGTGCGTTCTCGCAAAGTACGCCGACTGCGCTCAGCGGGGGTTCCGTAACGATTGCTACGAACTTGCTGCCGGGCGGCGCGAGCTATCCAGTCGTGGCAAGTTACGCCGGAGATGGCACCTACGCGCCGGGTACGTCTGGGCCGGTGACCGTGACGGTGACGCCGGAAGCAAGCCAAACGGCCGTGAGTATGTGGACGTTCAACTCCAGCGGAACCGTAGTCAGCAAGAACGCGACCACGACGCCCTACGGGTCTAACTACATCCTGCAGATCGCCGTATCCGACAGCAGCGGAAATCAGTGCGCCAGCCAGGTGGTGGCCTGCCCGACGGGAACCGTAACGCTAAAAGATGGCACCTCGCCGGTGAACGACTTCTCCGGCACCAACACAACCAAGCTGAACAGCCTTGGATTCGCGGAGGACCAGCCGGTGCAGCTTGCCGCAGGAAGTCATAGCTTGGTGGCGGCGTACTCGGGTGACAACAGCTTCACGGCGAGCACGTCGCCGGCAGACGCGGTTACGATCACGACCGCGGCGACGACGTCAACCGTGGCCAGCAGCGCGGCTACGATTCCCGTCGGGCAGGCGGTCACGTTGACAGCCACGATCGCTACGACCAGCAGCGGTGTAGGCCCCACCGGGTCGGTAAAGTTCATGGCCGGATCGACCGTCCTTGGTACCGGCACCGTAACCGGTACGGCGGCGGTCTTAACTGGAACCGGGACCAACGCCAGCGGAACCGCCACGGCGTCCGTGACCTTCTCGACGGCGGGGGCACAAACCGTCACCGCGGTCTACTCGGGTGATAGTAACTATGCGCCTTCCACTTCTCCCGCGATCACCGTCACCGCAGCCGCCGGAACCCAGGTGACCACCACCGTGGTTACGTCGAGCGCTACCAGCATCAGCTCGGGCGGCAGCGTAACGCTGACCGCGAAGGTCACGGGCACCAACAACAACGCTGCCGGACCCACCGGAACCGTCACCTTCATGAATGGGACTACCGCCCTGGGCACACCGGCGACTTGCACGCCAACGGCAGGAACAAGCACGACACCGGGAACCTGCACCGCCACGCTGATGACCACCCTATCCCTCCTGACGCCCCCAAGCGGGTCGAACCGCGCACCTCGTTCGCCACTTGGACCTATGTGGATTGTCGCGGGATTGCTGCTGGCAGCGTTCCTGCTTCTCTTGTCGCGGCTGCGGGTCGCACCGTTGACGAGGCGGCTCGGATACGCTTGCGCGGGTGCGCTGTTGTTCGCATGCTTGGCCGTGGGAATCGCGGGGTGCGGCGGGGGCGGCAGCAGTGGTGGAGGCGGCGGCACCACACCACACACCGACTCGATCACAGCCGTATACAGCGGCGACCCCACGTATGCAGGCTCGACGTCCGCGGCCGTGAGCATCTCGATTCAATAACAAGCAAGGAACACAATGACCGGGCGGCCGCGAAGTTTGCGGCCGCTCTTTCTTTTGGCGTGGCAAGAAATTCGGTGAGAGTCGTGGCACAGCCTTCAGGCTGTGGGCCCATGTTAAGGCTGATCAACCCAGCGCCCGCAACGCCTGTTAACTCGTGGCTAGTTGATGGAGGGTGGAAAGAAAACGTTCCAGAACACCGGTGAAGGCGTCGAGAATTCGACCGGCACCAACGATCCGTCGCCCGTAGTCTGCGGCGGCCGAACCACCTTGGCCTCGACCTTGTTCTGGGTCTTGGTGTTTTCGATGGTGACCTTGGTCCCCTCGGCCAGCGGCTCGGACATGATGATCATCGCACCGCTCGCGCTCACCGTATGAGTATTGCCCTGAATCGGCGGCTTGCCATTGACGTGAATCACCACGGCGATGCGCAGCAGCACCCGCTGGGCACGGCGGCGTTCTTCCGCGGTTGGCGGTCGGTTCAGGGCCGGTCGCGCAGACGGCGCCGGCAAGGGTTTCGTATTCGTCAAAGGCTTCATAGTTCCAGACCCCAAAAGTCCATCTCCGGCGCGACAAGCTCGACGCCGTATTCCCAGCCGCCTTCCGGCCGCTGCGTTCCTTTCCAGACAATCACGGCGGAGTTGCTGGTCTGCGTCGCGACATTCGTTAACGCCACGCGATGCTCCAGCGTCAGGTCGTGCTCCAGCACCACCATGCACCCATAGGGATTGACGACGCGCGTGTGAGCGTCCGCACTGCACCGCCGCCCTTTTGGATCATCCCACTCCAGGCGAATCGGCACCCGCGAGTTCATGCGGTGCCCGCGGCGATTCTCACTGTGGCGGGGCACAACTTGCTTTAGTTCACGGCTCTTTGCGGGCATCTATCCCTCGATTAGGCCATGCTAAAGTTGAGAGCAGAGACGGTCAATGGTACGCGCGCGAGGTCTCGTACCATTGTGTATCTGGTCGAAAGGACAGGTTGGCCCGTGTGGCCAGGTAATTCGTGAAGAGTCTGATCGTGAATGCGGATGATTTGGGCTGGACCGAGGGCGTAAATCGGGGGATCGCCGAAGCCCACCGGAACGGCATTGTGACCAGCGCGTCGCTGCTCGCGAACGGCGCGGCGTTTGCCTCCGGCGTGGAGGTGGCGCTTTCGACGCCCGGACTCGGCGTAGGCGTGCATCTGAACTTGAGTGACGGCGCCCCCGTGGCCGCGCCTGAGCTGGTCACGAGCCTGGTCAACGACGCCGGCGAGTTCGCAGGCGGGCCGGAAAACTTGCTGCTGCGGATCGCGCGAGGCGGGTTGACGCTGCAGGAAGTAGAGCAGGAATGGGAAGCGCAAATCGAAAAAGTCCGCGACGCGGGAATCCAGCCCACGCATCTCGACGGACACAAGCACGTCCACATGCTGCCGGGACTGTTCGAGCTTGCGCTCCGGCTCGCGAAGCGCTACAGCATCGGCGCCATTCGCGTGGCCCACGAGGCGTCGAGCTTGCGCGCGGCTCTCTCGACCGGCGAAGAACTGCACACGGCGGCGGTGCTGAAGCAGGGCGTGCAGGCGCGCGGGCTCAAATTACTGGCGCGGGATGCGCGCGAACAGGCGGAGCGCGCGGGCATCTCCACCGCGGACTATTTTTGCGGCATCGCGCAGACGGGGGAGATGACCAAGGAAGGCGTCGCACAACTTGTGCGAAGCTTGCCGGATGGCACCACGGAATTGATGTGCCACCCTGGTTACGCCGATGAAGCGCTGCAAAATAGTCCGACGCGCTTGCAGGGTTCACGCCAAACCGAGCTGCAGATTTTGACCGACGTAGAGATCAGAAATCTTGTCGCCTCCCAGGGGATTCGCCTGATAGACTATGGTCTCGTAGCCAGCGAAACATGAGAAATGACTCCACAATTCGCTACTCCTTGGTCGTTCCCTTCTTCAACGAGCAGGAAAATATCCCGCCGTTGTACATGAAGATCACCGAGGTGATGGACGCCATCGGCGAGCCTTACGAGCTGATCTTTGTGGACGACGGCAGCCGCGACAACACCTTCAAGGTCCTTTCCGATATTTACGAGCACGATCACCGCGTCAACATCGTCCGTCTGCGGCGAAATTTCGGGCAGACCGCGGGCCTGAAGGCCGGATTCGATTTCGCCCGCGGCGAGATCATCATTTCCATGGACGGCGATCTGCAGCACGACCCTGAAGAAATCCCGCGCTTCCTCGAGAAAATCGAGGAGGGGTTCGACCTGGTCAGCGGCTGGCGCTATGCCCGCCGCGACCACTGGCTCATGCGCCAGGTTCCTAGCCGGGTGGCCAATTGGATGATGGCGAAACTCTCCGGCATCGATCTGCACGATTTTGGAACGACCTTTAAGGCCTATCGCCGCGAAATCATCCAGGAAATTCAGCTGTACGGCGAACTACACCGTTTTATTCCCGCGTTGGCAGGTTCCACCGGCGCGCGCATCACGGAAGTGCCGATCACCGATCTGGCACGCAAGAATGGCAAGAGTAATTACGGAATCGGGAGGACGTTGCGCGTTTTCCTGGATTTAATCATTGTGAAGTTTTTGCAGGATTACTCCACGCGTCCGCTGCAGTTCTTTGGCTTACTGGGCGTTAGCGGAGTCTTACTCGGCTCATTGGACGCCGCGTACCTCCTATATGAGAAGTTCGCGCACAGGGTGACCATCATGACCCAGCACGGCCCCCTCATGCTCGCAGGAGTCGCCCTTTTTGTGAGCGGCGTGCAGTTCATCTCCATGGGCCTGCTAGGCGAGATCATCGCGCGAACCTACTACGAATCCCAAAACAAGCCGATCTACGCCCTCCGCGAAGTAAAAAGCCACCGCAAGGAAATGGGCGACTCGACCGAGCAAACCCGCCCCTCCGGCAACTCCGAACGCTAGCAATCCCTGGTAGCGCCGGCTCGCCCTGAGCGTGCGACGGGCATCTTGCTGGCTCTTGTGACCGAACCCGACTCGGTTCTCACCGTTCTACTTGCAACGCTCGTCGGAAAATTTTCCGCCCATTCCGCCCCGATGCGCTCAAGATGAATTCAACACAACGCCTGTGGGAGAATCGATTCATGAACCGCGAACAGTTCTACGCATTGATGACTGGCGAAGGCACCCTCGACTACGAGCTATACCTGAACACCAAGGCGCTGCTTTCCTGCCAGTCTAATTTCGACGAACTATGCAATGCCGACGAACTGCAATTCCAGATCGTTCACCAGGTCGAAGAGCTGTGGATGAAGCTGATCGCCTACACACTCCTCGACATCGACGACTACCTGCAGCAGGAAAATACCAATCGCGTGATCACTCTGTTTCGCCGCGTGCACACCGCACAGCGGCTGATGACCCAGCAAATCGCGCTGCTGGAAATCATGTCACCGAAAGAATACCAGGCTATTCGCCAGCGCCTGGGAAACGGCAGCGGCCAGGAATCGCCAGGTTTCCGCGTGCTACTGAAAATGTACCAGCCGCTATGGGCATCCTTCAAAGAACACTACCTGGACAAACACGGTCTGACTCTCGAAAAAATCTACGACTCCGAATATTCGCACGGCGACGCCTACGTAGTGGCCGAAGCGCTCGCCGAGTTCGACGAACTGTTCCAGAAATTCCGCTACGAGCACATGCAACTGATCCACCGCACCATCGGATTCGGTTCGAAATCTCTAAAAGGCAGGCCGGTCGAGATCCTCGAAGATGGCATGCGCCACAAGTTTTTCCCGGAACTCTGGGAGATCCGCGGCGAAATGACCGACCGCTGGGGCGCAGTGTACGGGACAAAGCGCGACCCGCTAGGCGGCCATCACTGAAATTCTAAACTCGAAATGGACACGCCAGAGTATCCGGACAGGTCGGCGGCGAACCTCAAGACCCACGCCCCGTTCCCTCTTTAGGAGATCGGAGCTTCAGCTCCGACGTTCAGAGCCGACCACGATAGGGCTTTAGCCTCTGAAGTAATTCTCGCCCCAATCCTAGCCATCTAAGAGACCTCTCGCGAATTCCGGCTCACGGCGCGATGCGCCGGTAAGCACCGCGAAAGAACAAGAGCGGCTCACCGTCAAAAACTTCCGTGCTTTCCACTTCACCGATAAAAATCGTGTGGTCCCCCGCGACGTAGGATGCGGCGACGTTGCAAGTCATATGCACGAGAGCCTCTTCGAGTAGTGGAATCCCCGCCGGCGTCCATCGATAGCGAATCCCCAGCTTTGCCTCAGTTTCCAGGTTCTCCTCGGCCTGCGCGAAATATCTTGAAATGGCTACCTGGCTTTCCTTCAGGACACTTACGCCGAAGCGCCCCTGCTTCTTCACCATGGGCAACAGGTGTGCGCGCTGGTCCACGCAAATCAACAAAAGCAAGGGCTCCAACGAAACGGACGTAATCGAGTTCGCGGTCATGCCATGAACGCGCCCAGGCGCCCTTTCAGCCGTAACGACCGTGACCCCGGTGACAAATTGCCCGCAGGCTAGGCGAAACTCGGCTGGAGTAGGGATTTTCGTCGGCATCTGTGGGATTTTCGAAGGTATCATACCGGATGGCGGAAGCCTTTCCAACGAGGCGTCCCAGTCATCAGAGCCAAATCATTTGGCCCGAACGAGGAGCAGCAGGACTCCCATCAAAATCAAGACGCCGATGGCCACCAGCGCGGCAACCTGAAAGGACCGCTGGTCCTTGGACGGCCCGCTCGTTACCACAACTTCATCCTCAGCCGAAACGAAACTGAGGCGCTCCTTTTTATAGATCCTCCATAGTAATAACAACGGGAGTAGCAAAACGAGAGAATAAGTTCCCAGATACACGCAAATGGTTCTAACCAAATGTAACGCTGGCCTGCCTAAGACACCATTGAGTTCCGTCGACCACTCGATGACCAGGAAAATTCCCAGCGACTGAATGGATAGCTGAGCGAAGAAAAACATCTTTATAAACGATCTGATCTTTAGTTCGTCGTCCTTGGACCTTACAAGGTACCCGCGTTTGCGGAGATCGCCTCCAAAGATGACCACCCGGCCTGCTCGGTCGTCTCGAAACGATCGATCTGCGACGTAGTCAAGAAGGCCCATATGCATATTCTCCTTGGGGAGATTCCTCAGGCCCGGTTGCCTTTACAGTGTCACCTCGAAAAACTACGCCCGCTACCGGCCGCGGGGACCGGTGTGATGCCAGAGTTATTGCCGTATAGGACGCCCTCGCAGCCTGGGCCGGAAATTCCGGGCCGCAGCGCGCATTCCAGGAAGCGTCATACGCATGTCATACGTATAATGACCGTCTCGACTACGGCAATGTCCGTCCTGCTTTGCGGGAAGGCGGCCGGCGTTGAAGAGACACACCTGGGACGAAGACGGAGAAACGTTGATGGCACGAACGATTGCGATTTTGGGAGGCACCGGACCCGAAGGCACCGGCTTGGCCAACCGCTTGGCGCGCGCCGGCGAGCATGTCGTGATTGGCTCGCGCGATGCGCAACGGGCGCAGGAAGCAGCGAAGCAGTTGCGCGAACAAATCGGCGGCTCGGCGCAGATCGGCGGCACGGATAACGCCTCCGCTGTTTCCCAATGTGACGTTGCGGTGCTGACAGTTCCCTTCTCTGGCTTGGCGGCGCTGCTCAAGCAATTGAAGCCCGCTTGGAAGCCGGGGACAGTCGTGATCGATACCACCGTGCCGCTGGCCGCTTCGGTTGGTGGCGCGCCAACGCGCATGCTAGGCGTTTGGCAAGGCTCGGCCGCGGAGGCTGCGAAGGAGCTACTCCCGCAGGGCCTGAGCCTCGCCGCAGCGTTTCACAATCTTGGCGCGGCGCTGCTGGCGGGCGACGCAGCGGTCGAGTGTGATGTCCTGGTCTGCAGCGACGACGATAAAGCCAAACAGCTGGCGATCGAGCTGGCCGAAAAAATTCCCGGCGTGCGCGCGCTGAATGGCGGCAAATTGGAGAATGCCCGGATCGTGGAGTCCATCACCGCGCTGCTGATTGGCTTAAATATCCGTTACAAGGTCCACAGCGCCGGAGTGCGGTTTACGGGGTTGTTCTTGTAGATGGGACACCATCAGAACGGAAAGGGGATCGCCACCGAGCTACGGAGAATGCTAAATGCCGCGAGTCATTTTGCAGGCAGGGAGTACCAGAGCACCAGCGTCGCGATACCGATGCCGGCGAAAATTAGCCGTTCTCCCCAACTTAACGGCTCTTGCGTGCGTTTCGAGACGATGGGTATCGGAAGAAAGAGAAATAATATCCAGCACACGCCAAAAATCAGTAGAAATGGCTCCTTTATGTGCACGCCTTCAATTAAGCCGCAAATTCAAACATTCGCGGCCTCCGCATTCCGCTCGTTGAGCAAACGGGCAACAGTTCGCACATCGGGTTTGCGTCGCGGTTACAACTTAACCAGGGCGCGGGCTAACTTGCGTTTGTCGGTGCGCGTTTTCATTACTGTAGGAATGACCGCTACTTTCATCCCTAGCGCCTCGATTGCTTCTGTCTGCGACTGATCCGCAGGGTCGACCACAAACGTCCCGGTAAAATCGGAATAGAGTTTCGCAACGCCTCGAGCCGAAGATTCGTAGCCAAGCTGCGCCAGCATTTTGTCGGATGGACCTTTCAATGATTTGCCACCAACGATCGGGCATACAGCAATGACATCTTTGCGGCGCGCACGAAGAGCTTCGCGGATCCCACGCACCGCAAGAATCGGGCCAATACTAATCAACGGATTGCTAGGGCAGATGACAATTCGGTCGGCGTCGCGAATCGCTTCGAGAACACCCGGCGCGGCGCTGGCTCCTTCCACTCCATCGAAACGAATGCCGTGCACGACGGGTTCCGCGCGCCGTTTCACGAGATATTCCTGAAAATGCAGCGCCCCTTCGTTGGAATCAATGATCGTCGGCACCGGCTGGTCGCACATCGGCAGTATCCGCGACTTCACTCCCAGCGCGGTGCGGATCGATTCGGCGGCATCCGT
>Ga0187855_10000519_pt1 | contig 33308 bp, 32 predicted proteins | sample June2016WEW_8_10_2_FD_132969 | JGI IMG/M metagenome (GOLD analysis project Ga0187855, IMG submission 132969) | Peatland microbial communities from SPRUCE experiment site at the Marcell Experimental Forest, Minnesota, USA - June2016WEW_8_10 | ecosystem: Environmental > Terrestrial > Soil >... | reverse complement strand
TATCAGCCTGACCGCGCGTCGCGCACCCGCCAGGCCCGCCGCCCCCTTGACCGACCGAGATGCCCGCCCAGCCGCGGGCATCCAGTGCTGGGCACTTGACAAACCGGCTTCCATATCAGCGTTCAAGCACGACTTGGCGTTCTCGGGAGACTTCCAGGCCGCCGCCGACGCCGACCGCCGCGCCGTCGAGATATTCGGCGAGGCGCTGGCGGGCTCTGAGAAGCCGTTCGTCATCGCCTCGGGAATACTCGGCGTCGCGCCGGGGCGCGTGGCGAGCGAGCGGGACGGGCACGGCTTCAGGCCGGCGGCGGCGTGGGGGAGTGGTCCGCTGACGCGGTGGGAAACCGCCGAGCTGGCGCTATCGCTCGCTTCCCGTGGCGTGCGCTCGTCGATCGTGCGTCTCGCGCCAACCAACCACGGCGACGGCGACAACGGCTTCATGGCGACGCTCGTCGGGATCGCCCGCGAGAAGGGGGTATCCGGCTACATCGGTGACGGGGCCAACCGCTGGACCGCTGTGCACCGGCTCGACTCTGCTCACCTGTTCGGCCTCGCGCTCGAACAGGCGCCCGCGGGCTCGACGCTGCACGGGGTTGCCGAGGAAGGCGTGGCGATCCGCGACATCGCCGAGGTGATCGGGCGGCACCTCGACGTGCCCGTGGCCTCGATCTCGTCCGAGGATGCGGGGGAGCACTTCACGTGGCTGGCAGGCTTCCTGGGAATCGACAGCCCGGCGTCCAGCGCGGTGACGCGCGAGCTGCTCGGGTGGGAGCCCACCCAGCCCGGGCTCATCGTGGACCTCGACCGAGGGCACTACTTCGAGCAGAAAGCTGTCGCTGCGGCTTGACCAAGCCTGATGGCGTTCGTGACCAACGACCACGCAGGTCTGGCGCAGCGAGTGTCGAACTCGATAGTTGGCGTGTCGTAACCGTCATTCTGATTAGGGGTCGCGCTGGCACACCGTCATTGATAGCAAAACTATGTTATATTTTTGCTATGGCCAGCTTGAGGGTTCGTCCGTTGCGGATGACGGCCGTCGACACGCAGTTCTACGTCCCGAAAGCGAACGATCTTGCGCAGATAGAGAGGGGCCTGTCACACAGCTTCAACGTGATCCTCCTTGGGGAGCGTGGGGCTGGCAAGACGACACTCTTGAACGTCCTCAGCGCACAGGCGGAGGCGACTCACCGCAAGCTGGCGCTCGTTGCGGGCGGAACCGTGTCGAGTGCGGCCGATGCGCTCGATCGGATCGGGCGCGAGCTCGATCCGATGGGCAATCACGCTGCGAGCGCCCCGCCGATCTCACCGAGAGCGGCGGACCCGCTCACGGCAGCGTACGACCGACTGGCCCATGTGGTCTCCCACCTCGAGTGGAACAGGCCGGTGGTGTTGCTCGACCACCTGGCAGCGCCCCTCGGCTGGGAACTGTTCGGGCGGCTCCGCGACGAGCTGTGGACGCTCGAGCTGCAATGGGTGGTCGCCGCAAACGTCGACGATCAGGCACGCATGCTCGCCCCTCCGGCCGATGCTTTCTTCGAGCACACTGTCTATCTGACCCCTTTCAGCGAGAGCGAGATCGTCGAGCTGCTGGCCCGTCGCGACCCCGAGGGCGAGCTCGGCGACGAGGTACGGCAAGCGATCGCCACGCGCTGCGATGGCAACCCATCTCGAGCGCTCGCGCTCGCACGGCGCGCGGTGCTCACCGATGACCCACTAGCGGCGGTGTCACGCGGCACGATCGTCGAGCAGGTAGCGCTCGAGCTCGGGCGACCTGCGGCGAGACTCGCCGACGAGCTTGCACGCAACGGGCCGGCCGGCCCGTCTGACGAAGAGTTGCTGCGACGCCTCGGCTGGTCTCGCCCGCGTGCGTACCAGGTGTTTGAGCAGCTCAACGAGGCTGGTCATCTCGAGATATCTGCAGAGCACACTGGCCGACCAGGCCGACCACGCAATACGTACAAGCTCAAGGAGGACCGTGTATGAGCCGTGCCGCGTTGCTCGCAGCCGCGGCGGCGCCGCAGGTGTTCGATCCGACGCCCCCGCCGGACACCCTCGGCAGCTGCCTGGCACCCTATGAGTCGCTGATCGACGCCTGCCAGCTTGAGAGCGATCTCCACAGGCGCCTGCGCGCATACGCCCGAATCGCGCTGATTGGCCCACCCGGCTGTGGCAAGTCCAGCGTCGTGCGCTATGCACTAGCCGCTGACGACGTGGCGATGATTCTCATCAACGTCGCCACTGAGAAGCCGAAGGAGATCGCCACTGTCCGTGGCTTTCTGCAAATACTCGTGAGTCAACTCGTCAACCGCGCTGAGACCGCCGGCAGGATCAGCCCGCCGCAGCGCCAGAAGCTGCTCACTGCGGCGCAGCCGACGCTTCCGCTCGATCGCAAGCTGATCAGCTATCGCGCATCGCTCTCGGGCGGACAGTGGCTGCTGCGCGGCAACGTTGCGCGCGACGTCACCAAGACGATCGGCGGTGGGCGCACCTACAACACGACCAAGGCGCTGCGCGATGCCGCCGCTGAGGCGCTAGAGGTAGTGGGCAGCCACAAGTTCGTTCCGGTACTCGTGGCCGACGATACAGACCGGCTCGGGCGGGTGGCTGGGAAAGCCTCAGCCAAGGTGCTCGGGGGATTCTTCGGCGACGTGCTGCGAGAGCTTGCCGACAGCTTCGAATGCGGTCTGCTCATTGCGGTTCACGACTCCTACCTGGACTCCGCGGACTTCGACTACCGCCAGCTCACCGCCGGGCTGTTGCAAGACGTGCGGATGCCCAAACTGACGCAACCGGAGCAGCTCGCCGCGATCATCTCGCGCCGCGCGGCGTTCCTCACGCCGGCATGCGGGGCATCAGAGCTTGTTGCCCCAGATGCGCTCCGGGCCCTGATTCGCCTACATCGCGATGAGCACGCGCGCAGCGTGCGCCGCACCCTCAGCGTGCTCGCTCCGGCGTTGAGCCTCGCGGTGGGTGACGACGCTGCCGAGCACGTCTGCGCACGTCACGTCACCGCCGTTGACTAGCAAAACTAAAATATAGTTCTGCTAGTGCTCGCGCGGCCTCGAGAGTGATGTGGTGGGCCAACCGCGCTCAGCCAACTGCCGCATACGCCGCGAGATGCTCGCCGGTGAGGGATCGGATTCGTTCCCATCCACCCACGAGGTCGGCAGGGATCCCCTCGAAGACGATCCGTCCGCCGTCGTGGCCGGCACCGGGGCCGAGGTCGACGATCCAGTCGGCGTGCGCCATGACCGCCTGGTGGTGCTCGATCACGATCACCGACTTGCCGGCGTCCACCAGCCGGTCGAGCAGGCCGAGTAGCCGCTCGACGTCGGCGAGGTGCAGACCTGTGGTCGGCTCGTCGAGCACGTAGATCTCGCCCTTCTCGGCCATCCGAGTGGCGAGCTTGAGCCGCTGGCGCTCGCCGCCGGAGAGCGTGGGGAGGGGCTGGCCGAGCACGAGGTAGCCGAGCCCCACGTCGGCGAGCCGCTCGATGATCTTGTGCGCGGCCGGCGTTTGCGCCTTGCCAGCGGCGAAGAACTCGCTGGCCTCGCTCACCGACATTGCGAGCACCTCACTGATGTCCCTGCCGCCGAACTTGTACTTCAGGACCTCGGCTTGGAAGCGCTTGCCCTCGCACTCCTCACACACGGTGGCGACGCCGGCCATCATCGCCAGGTCGGTGTAGATGACGCCGGCCCCGTTGCAGGTGGGGCAGGCGCCCTCGGAGTTGGCGCTGAACAGTGCCGCCTTGACGCCGTTGGCCTTCGCGAACGCCTTGCGGATCGGCTCGAGCAGCCCGGTGTACGTCGCGGGGTTGCTGCGCCGCGAGCCGCGGATCGCGGTCTGGTCCACCGCCACGACCCCATCCCGCCCGGACTTGATAATCGAGCCGTGGATCAGCGAGCTCTTGCCGGAGCCGGCAACCCCGGTCACCACCACCAGCACACCGAGCGGGATGTCGAGGTCGACGTCTCGCAGGTTGTGGGTGTCGGCGCCGCGCACCTCAAGCGCCCCTGAGGGTGTACGCACCATCTCCTTGAGGGCGGTCCTGTCGTCGAGATGGCGCCCGGTGATTGTGTCGCTCCTCCGCAGTCCCTCGACGGTGCCCTCGAAGACGACCTCGCCACCCGCGCCGCCGGCACCCGGGCCGAGGTCGACGACATGGTCGGCGATTGCGATCGCCTCCGGCTTGTGCTCCACCACCAGCACCGTGTTGCCCTTGTCGCGCAACGCCAGCAGCAGCTCGTTCATCCGCTGGATATCGTGGGGGTGCAGCCCGATCGTCGGCTCGTCAAAGACGTAGGTGACGTCGGTGAGCGAGGAGCCGAGCTGGCGGATCATCTTGACCCGCTGTGCCTCGCCGCCCGAGAGCGTGCCGGAGGGTCGCTCGAGCGAGAGGTAGCCGAGGCCGATCTCCACAAAGGACGCGAGACTCTGCCCCAGTGCCTCCAGCAGCGGCGCAACCGAGGTCTCATCCAGAGCCTGCACCCACTCGGCAAGGTCGGTGATCTGCATCGCGCAGGCGTCGGCGATGTTGACCCCCTTGATCTTCGACGACCGCGCCTCCTCGCTGAGGCGGGTACCGTCGCACTCGGGGCAGGTGGCGAAGGTGACCGCGCGCTCCACGAAGGCACGGACGTGGGGCTGCAGCGAGTCTAGGTCCTTGGAGAGCATCGACTTCTGGATCTTCGGGATCAGCCCCTCGTAGGTCAGGTTGATGCCCTCGACCCTGATCTTGGTCGGCTCCTTGTGGAGAAGGTCGCCCAGTTCCTTCTTGGTGAACTTGCGGATCGGCTTGTCCGGGTCGAAGAAGCCACAGCCGGTGAAGATGCGCCCATACCAGCCCTCCATGCTGTAGCCGGGGATTGTGAGCGCGCCCTCGCTCAGCGACCTGCTGTCGTCGTAGAGCTCTGAGAGGTCGATGTCGCTGACCGCGCCGCGGCCCTCGCAGCGCGGACACATTCCGCCGAGGCGGTTGAAAGTCGCCCGCACGGTCTTCTTGTTGCCCCGCTCGACCGTGATTGCGCCGCTGGCTCGAACCGAGGGGACGTTGAAGGAGTACGCGTTGGGCGAGCCGATGTGCGGCGTTCCGAGCCGGCTGAAGAGGATGCGGAGCATCGCGTTGGCGTCGGTTGCGGTGCCGACCGTGGAGCGGGCGTCGCTGCCCATCCGCTCCTGGTCGACGATGATCGCGGTCGTCAGCCCTTCCAGCACGTCGACCTCGGGCCGCGCCAGCGTCGGCATGAAACCCTGCACGAAGGCGCTGTAGGTCTCGTTGATCAGCCGCTGGGACTCCGCGGCGATCGTGCCGAACACCAGCGAGCTCTTGCCCGAGCCCGAGACGCCGGTGAACACCGTCAACCGGCGCTTGGGGAGCTCGACACTCACGTCCTTGAGGTTGTTGACGCGCGCGCCGTGCACGCGAATCAGATCGTGGCTGTCCGCGTCGTGCGAAGTGGGCGCGCGCGTCTTCGTCGTCGTGGCCATGTCCTTATCGTGCCTCCATCCTCAGGGCGGGGCCGCTCAGCTGTCCTGAACCAGCCCGAGGACGTTGCCGTCGGGGTCGGTGAAGGTGGCTACGGTACGGCCGGGGCCGACCCCGTGCGCAGGCTCCTTCACGGTGGCACCCGCGGCGGTCACCTCGGCGAGCTTCGCCTCGATGTCCGCCACCTGCCAGTAGGCCACCGGCGAAGCCATCTCCTGCGGCCCACCCTTCGGCACCAGCCCGATGTGCTGGCCCTCGGTGTCGAAGCCGACGTAGTAGGAGGAGTCGGCCTGCGGCGCGAAGCCCAGCAGGGCGGTGTACAGGGCCTTGGCCGCCTCCAAGTCGGACACGGGATGCAGCACGATCTTGATTCCCTGGGTGGAAGAGCCGGTCATGGTCACTCCTGAAGTCGTAGGTCAACTGAAGTCGTGGGTCAATGTTGACCCGGTGTGTGCGGTCTGCGTTAAGACGAACGGCGAGGCGCGAAATCGACAGGCCGGCGCCATAAGTGCGCACTCTAGCCGCGGCCCGCCAGGTATGGATACGAAGCCGGCTCGTGTGCTATGCAGGTCCCCATGGCACTGATTCAAGCAAGCGACCCCCTCTGCCGAGAGCTTCGAGGTCTGTTCCCCTCACGGCCATTCCATGTGCGCTTCTGGGACGGCGGGGTCGTCGAGGCGACTGCTCCCAATACGCCGACGTTCCGCGTGCGAGCACCCTCGGCCCTCGCGCACTTCCTTCGGGCTCCCGGATCGCTGGGTCTCGGTCGTGCCTACACCAATGGCTCGCTGGCCGTGGACGATCTCGACGCGGCGCTCACCGTGGTAGACGAGTGGGAGCCGCCGGCGCTGAGCCGCGCCCAGCGTGTACGTCTGGGCTTGGCCATCGTGGCCGCGGCAGCGCCCGGTGGCTTCCCGCATCGTCCGGCTCTCGAGTTGATCCTCCGTGGACGCCTTCACAGCATCGAGCGCGACGCGGCGGCGGTCCGCTACCACTACGACGTTGGCAACGACTTCTTCGCTCTGTTCCTGGACGAGTCGATGACCTACAGCTGCGCGATCTTCTCGCGCGGCGCTCAGACGCTCGCGGAGGCCCAGCACACGAAACTCGAGCTGGTGGCCGGCAAGCTCGGGCTGGCGAGCGGGATGCGCGTGCTCGACGTCGGCTGCGGGTGGGGCAGCTTCGCGATCCACGCGGCCCGGCACTATGGCGTGAGCGTCACCGGCGTCACGCTCTCACCGCCGCAGGCCGAGCTCGCACGCAAGCGGGTGGCCGAAGCCGGGGTCGAGGATCGGGTGGACATCCGCGTAGCGGACTACCGCCAGCTGCCGCACACGTCCTTCGACGCGATCGCGAGCATCGGCATGGCCGAGCACGTCGGCGAGCGCCAGATCGACCTCTACGCGCGATCTCTATACGCGCTGTTGCGTCCCGGGGGGCTGGTGCTCAACCACGCAATCGCGGCCCTCGACCCCGAGCACAAACCGCTCGATGACATCTTCTCCACTCGCTACGTCTTCCCCGATGGTGAGCCCCTGCCTCTGTCACGTATCCAGCTTGCGCTCGAGCGCGCCGGCTTCGAGAGCCAGCACGTGGAGGAGTTCAGGGAGGACTACGCGGTCACGCTGCGTCATTGGAGCCAGCGGCTGGACGAGCGCCTGGACGCGGCCACGGGGCTGGCGGGCGAGCAGCGGACACGCGTCTGGCGGCTGTATCTCCGCGCCGCGCGGCGCGGCTTCGAGACGGGCGAAACGGCCGTCTATCAGGTCCTGACGCGAAGGCCCGACAACGAGTTGTGTCGCAGTTGAATATGCCCGCCACGATGAGGACCGTCAGCCGTTTCGCGACGGTCGGACCTTATCTCATCGCTGCGGCGTCTCACTGATGTGGACAGGCCAATCTCACCCATGTGTGACGGTGGGCGTCTCATTCACGTGAGGCAGACCCAAAATCCCTCATAAAATGAGGCTTTAGATGGGACGATGCCGCTCAAACGACGCCACGGCGGGCTATAGATGGGAAGCCATCTCAGCAGTAGGCGCGGCGCGTTGCTACCACCATGCGGCAAACGGTGTGCGCCCGGTGGCCGTCGGGTGCAGTCCAGTGGCGCGGTCGAAGAACGCGAGCTCCTGGTTGTCTCGGGTGGCGTTGGTCGCCGCCGAGCGGCAGGCCACCCCCGCAAGCTGGCGTGCGAAGGCGCGCCTGCCGATTGGCTGGCAGGTGGCGTGGGTGACCGGTCGGCCGTTGCGGTGTCGCGGGTAGCTGGTGGGGAGCGCCACAGCGGCGAGCCCTTCGTCGGAGATGCAGTCCAGGTGCGTCAGGGTTGGCACCTCTACGGTGACGAGGTCGTGCTGCTCTGAGGGTTCGAGGTCCTCCGGGCCGTAGGGCAGGCCGACGAGCTTGTGCAGCACCTGCAGGCGACTGGTGGGCACGCTGTCGTTGAGATAGAGAACGGCGAACGCGCCGGGCGGGTTCCACCGGCCGCCCATTCGCTGGCTGTAGCTGGCGTCGAGCGGGTCGACCCAGCCAAGCTCGGCAAGGCGGAAATACGTCCCGCCGCGACGCAGGGTGCGCATCGTGCCCGCGGCAGGCGCGGATGGCATTACGCCGCGGTCGCCCAGTCGAACGAGCGGCGGGTGATCTCAAGGAGCTCGTCGTGGCGATCTTCGGCGATCAGCTCGAGCATCGTCTTGCCGCCATATGCGGGGGCGGCGTGTCGGGCGATCCCAGCGATCCGCCCAGGCTTCAGCTTGCGCTCGAGCAGGTCGGCGACGGAGGCGATGGTAGCCACCTTCGCTTGGCGCTCGACGGGGACGCCGCTCTCGATCCAGTCGCTGATCGCCTGGCGGCTGACACCGAACAGGCGTGCCAGCTCGGTACGCGAGAGGTCAAAGACGGTCTGGATGCGCTCGAGCGCAGGCTCCTCGACGTCGAGGTCGCGGCGCACGCTGCGCAGAAAGCGCCGCAGCTGGAGCTCATCGAGGCGAAAGACCCGCGCCCCGGCGGGCGGCTGCAACGCCTTGGCGTCAGGGACCAGCCCTCGCAGCGAGGCGAGCGCGTGCAGCGCCACCCCGTCGTCAACGCCGAGCACCGCCGTCCAGCGGGAGAACGGCGCACCGGCGGCGCTCTGGTCAAGCGCCGTCTCCAGCCACGAGACGTGTGCGCCCGAGGGCTCCGCCAGCTCAACATGGCCGCTCGCGCCGACCACGAGCGCCTGGGGGCGTCGCGCCGCGGCCGCGCTGAGCAGCGCTCGGGCGAGGCGCCTGTAGTGGTACACGTAGCGCGCTGAACCGTGCGCGTCGCCTGCCAGCGTCTCGCGCAGCGCACGCGCGACGTGGGCTATTTCGTCGCCCGCGATCTCGTTGACCAACTTCTGCATCCGCGCGTCGTAGGGTGCGTCAAGCAGTCGATCGCCGCGATCCTTGACAGCCATACAATCACCATAGCGCAGCCAAAACGCAACCGCAAGGAAAACGCAGGCTGTGCGGCGTCCTATCCATGTGAGACCGACGCGACGACTCAACGGCTGCGAGGAAGGCCTCGCCCTCGTCTTCGCTGAGATACTCGATCACCATCTCATCGTGGTCAGACAGCGGACGCGCCCGGCGGAACAGCTCCACGACCGGGAGCTCCAAGTGCTCGGGTTGGCTCTGGCTCGCAGGATGTGTCGACACGGCTCTTGAAGTGTGGGGAGCATCGCCGAGAGCGCTCGCCCGGCTGCTGTCCAACTCGGCTCGCCAGCATCCGCGTGGGCGTACGTCCACGCGCTCACCGCGACCACATAGGGTGTCACCCATGCACCCGATCGCCAAGAGCTATGGGACCTGCTCATGATCGACCTCTGGAGCGCCGTCAAGGACCTGTCGATCGCGATTGAGTCGTTCTCGTGCGAGGCGCTTGTGCCGAGCGGCCCGACCGGGCTCGAGGACCACTCGACGACGCAGCTGCGACTGCAGGGTCGTGGCGAGGAGGGCGTCGGCGAGCAGGTCGGCATGGGGGATGCCCAGGAGAGCTTGCGCGCGAGCGACTTCCCGCTGGTCGGCGAGTGGGCGACGCTCGCCGGCTTCCTCGCTCACGTCGAGGAGATCGACATGTGGCCCGAGCCGCCCGAGTACGAGCTGCAGCGCAACTGGCGGCGCTGGACGTTCGAGTCCGCGGCGCTCGATCTCGCGCTGCGGCAGTCCGCCACGAGCCTGCCTGAGGTCCTCGGCCGTACGCCCAAGCCGGTGACGTTCGTCAACTCGTTCGGGCTCGGCGATCCACCGGACATCGACAAGGTCGCCAACCGGCGGGCGATGCATCCGACGGTTGGCTTCAAGCTGGACGTAGCGCCGTCGTGGACGCAGGAGATCATGGACCGCGTCGCGGCCGTCGAGGGTGTCGCAACGATCGACTTCAAGGGCCAGTACAGCCTCAAGGTCGAGGACGAGGCGGCGCTGCTGGCGATGTACGAACGCACGCTGGCCACGTTCACCGAGGTCGTCTTCGAGGACCCGCACGACCACCCAGCCGTGCTCGAGCTGCTCACGCCGATCGCGGATCGCGTCTCGTACGACGCGCCGATCACGAGCGTCGCGTCGATTGGCGCGACCCACATCAGGGTACGGATCGTCAACGTCAAGCCCTGTCGCGTCGGCCGCCTGGAGGAGCTCAGCCGCTTATACGCGCACTGCGAGTCCGCCGGCATCCAGATGTACAACGGCGGCATGGGCGAGCTCGGCGTCGGCCGCGGGCAGGCCCAACTGCTCGCGTCGCTCTTCCATCCCGGTGCGCCCAACGACATCGCGCCGTCGGGCTACAACCTCGAGCATCTGCCGCCCGGTCTGCCGCCGAGCCCGCTCGATCCCAAGCCGGGCCGCGGTTTTCGCCGCCGTTAGCTACCACCAGACCGCGAACGTCCTCCCGCCCGTAGGGCAGGCCGGCGAGCTTGTGCAGCACCTGCGCATCGAACGCGCCGTCGGCGCGGGTGGCACTACGCGGCTTTGGCACAATCGAACGAGCGGCTGGTGATCTCGAGTAGCTCGTCGTGACGATTTTCAGCGATCAGCTCGAGCATCGTGTTGCCGCCGTAGGCAACGAGTAGCCTTTGCCGCGTGCAAACGGACAGCTCAGCCACGGCTCACTTCGGGCGCAAGCGCGCCGGCTGGTTCAGGGTTTAGGGTTGCATGGCAGAGCGTTGGCGACGCACCACCAAGCGACGATTGACTCGCGGCGTGGAGCGGCGACTGGTGAACCCGGTCAACCGCGCCGTGCTTCGCGCCGGGCGACTCGGAGCTACCTATGCGGTGCTGGAGACGACTGGACGGCACAGCGGGCTTCCCCGTCAGATCCCCGTTGCCAACGGCCTCGAAGGCGACATTTTCTGGCTGATCTCCGCCCACGGTCGACACGCCAATTACGTCTACAACCTACGGGCGAACCCACGTGTCCGTGTTGGCTTTGCACGGGACGGCGAGTTGCACTGGCGGACCGGCACGGCTCACCCGGTCTCCGACGACGACACGCGGACGCGGCAGAGCCAGCTGGTCCGGGGCCGGCTCGGTTACCGAATCGACGCCGTGCTCCTGCGCATGATCGCGACCGACCTAACCACGATCCGGATCGAGCTAGATCCCAGCTGAAGGGACTGTATGGCGGGGCATGCGGCGTCCCGGAAGGTGAAGGGTGCGCTGTTGGGAGGCTGCTCGCGGCTCTCGTACAGCGCGACCGAGCTGTGGTTGGCGGCCACGTAGTTCAACCCAGCCGACACGAGCTACGGCGAGCACGTATTCGAGCTCTCACTTCGGCGGCGCACTCGACGGGATCGGCAAGGCCGCTGGCAGGGTGCTCGGCGGCTCCTTGCCTACGCTCGATAATGGATGTTATGTAAACCTAGGTCGATCTCGATCGCGGGATGAGGACAGATGCACTCACGAGAAGCTTCTCAGGCGGTATATCGTGGTGCCGCGTGGCCACCTGGGATAACGTTCGGCAGCTCGCACTGGCACTGCCGGAGACCGCCGAGCGGGACTCACGCGGCGTCTGCCAGTGGCGCGTGAAGGACAAGCTGTTCGTGTGGGAGCGGCCACTGCGCCCGAAAGAAGTTGCAGAGCTTGGCGACGCTGCGCCGGATGGGCCGATCCTGGGTGCCCGGGTCGAGCACGTGGGCGCGAAGGAGGCGCTGCTGGCGGACGACCCCGACCTCTACTTCACCACCTCTCATTTCACCGGATACCCAGCGATCCTCGTACGCCTCGATCGCGTCGGGGTCGAGGAGCTGCGCGAAGTGGTTATCGAGGCTTGGCTTGCGCGGGCACCGCGGCGATTGGTCAAGGCCTACCTCGACACGTCGTCCTGACTAACTTGCCCCACCCGGCTCTCTCGAGTGCCGGCTCTACGCGCGCTTGAGAGCCCGCACCCGCTCATGGATATCGACCGGCGTGTAGGACATCGCGGCGTCGAGCAAGTCCTCGAAAAAGCGAGGAAGCGCCAGGGTTGGCGCGGGATCTTCGACCCGATTGAGCTTGGGCCTCGCCGTGTCCCCGTCCCAATCGGCCACGAGCAGCACCGTGCCATCAAAGGGACCATCCGGCCGGCGAAGTCGCACGAGAAGGTCTCGGAGCAACTCGTATGCGCCGCCTTCGAACACGTTGCTGCGCACCAGGTATGCAAAGCCCATCGCGGTCAAGGGATAGCGGTCGCGCAGGTTGTGAGCCTCTCCGATGGCCTCCTCGTAGCGGTTGTTCTTGTTGTTGAGATAAGAGCTGAACTGCGTCTTGCCCGATACAAGGACATCGGGCCCGCGCAGCCAGTCGGCGAGCACCACCGCGTCCACCTGCTTGGTGTAGAAACGCCCCAGCACCTTGGTCTCCGAGACGCCGGGCATGGCCTCGGCAACCCGCTTGACATAGCTCCGTAGATCGGGTGGCTGCAGCCGGTTTCCGAGCGCCTCGTAGTCCGCCAGCAACTGGAGAAGCCTCTCGATGGCCTGCTCGATCTCCGCGAGCTCCGGCGAGAGCACTCGCGGTTGTCGCGCTCGGGGAAACACCGATACGGCATCGAAGCCGGCGCGGCGCAGCTCATACGCGATGTAGGCGTCGAGCGACTTCGCGACGCGTCCGGACTGCTGCGAGCGCGCGTGTCCCTGCTCGATCGGCACCGCCAGCAGGTCGCGGAGCATGGCGTAGTCGGGGACATACTCGCGCTCGTGCTCGTCGCTCGCGGCGTCCGGCTTACGCCACGGCGGCACGTCGGTGCCACCGGCGGCGAGAAGATCGTCAAGCTCGGCAAGTACGTCAGGTTTTGGCGCTCTGGCCATTCAGATCACTTTGCCGAGTTCGACGGGCGCGTAGCAGCGTGGCGGCGTCACGAATCGCGAGCACCTGGTAGTTGTTGAGACCCATCGCTCCCTTGAGCAGCCGGCGATCGACCTCGGCCACCACGCTCCACCACTCACCGCGCCGGAGCGCGGCATCGAGGCTCGAGCGTTGTCTTGCGAGCGTGCGCCACGCCTCGCGCAGCGCCTGCGGCGGTGGCACCGGGAGCCCGGCGGCCTCGCGTGGCTCCATCTTGAGGATGCCTCCCCCGTATGAACGACCCATCACCTCGGCACCGAGCATCGACGCTGAGTTGAGCGCGAGGAGCGGCAGTGCCTCGCGCGCCAAGCTCGGCGCGTCTGCTTTCAGGCGTACCCCGTGCATCGAGTTCAAGAAGGTCGTCCCAGCCGCGTTCTCGATCAGTCGCGGGTAGCGATGGGACATATACGTAAAGAAAAGATCGGGAGCGGACACCGCCGGTGGACGCCACCATGGGTCGCGCACCGTGCACTTGTAGGCATCGGGGATGCCCTCCGCTTCACCGTGGGCGATGTAGTCGCTCAAGCCCTTGCTTCGCGACTTGGCCTGTGGATGCAAAAGCCACACTCGCTCTCCCGCGAGCTTCAACTCCTCCCACTGGGCGTGGGAGAAGGCCAAGCCCTTCAGGTGACGGGTGCCGGGCGGGGAGATGCGCTTGAGGTGTCGCTCGTGGATGGCATACGTCTTGCGCGTGCCCTCAGAGATCGCGAAGTAATTGTTGGCGCCAGTGACGGTTCCCAGTTCGGGTGTGCCATAGCTGTCGAGGCGCACCATGCGCTCGAGCGCAACCGACTCGAAAAGCTGTCGCACATCGAGCGACAGCACGAGGTCGCTCCACTTGCCCTCAGCCGCGGGGGTGGCGCCCACAGGGTCCAGGGGGTGAAGATCTGCGAGATCGTCGGCACCCTCGACGTGGTAGATGCAGAACGGAGCGCAGGGGCCGGTGCCGTGCGCCACGACCAGCACCACCTGCTCGTCGGCGTCGCGGAACTGCAGCCGCTCGAACATCACCAGGTTGACGACCCTGAACCGGGTGCGAAGCCAGCGCCGGATCGGCTCGGCATAGCCAACGCTCAGCAGCTCTGCTGGGAGCACCATCGCCAGACGTCCGCTCGGCTTGAGAAATGCCGATGCGTGTACGAGGGTTGCTGCCCAAGATGACGCGAGACCGGAGAGACGTACGCCCTGAGCCAGTGCGGCGGCGGCTGAACGCCTGCGGACCGTGCCACGGTGCTCCTGGTAGCGCACGAACGGCGGGTTCCCGATCACCGCATCCTGCCACCCAACCCGATCTCCCATCTGCGCCGGCGTCTGGAGATCGAAGAAGTCTGAGCGCACGAGGTTCGCGCCAGTTCCTTCCGCGGCAAGCATCGCCGCCGAAGCCTTGAGCGACGGTCGGTGCAGGTCGACTCCCGTAAGTTGCCGCGAGATCGCCGTGGGCTCTGCGTTGAGCGCTTTCAGTCGATCGGCCGCGGAGAGCAGGAAGACTGCCTCGCCGCACGTCGGGTCCATCACTCGATCGTCCGCCCCGCGTATGGCCCAGCGCGCCAAAAAGTCAGCGATCGCGGGAGGGGTGAAAAAAGCTCCGCGGGCCTTGCGCAGATCAGAGGAGTCCAGAGCGCGGTTCTTCTGCACGAGCACCACCCTATCTCCGGTACCGGACGGGAACACCTGTTCGGCAGGCGTCATAATCAGGCGCATGCAGAGGCCGGGGGCGCGCTCGATAAGGTCAGAAGCCTCCATGGCTGAGAAGGGCGACAACGGCATCGAGGTCGACGGCCTCGTCCGCGACTTCAAGGGCGGCGTGCGGGCCGTCGATGGGATCGACCTGCGCGTGGCGCCTGGCGAGATCTATGGGTTTCTCGGCCCCAACGGCGCGGGCAAGTCGACCACGTCGTTGATCTTGACGACGCTGCTGCCGCCCACCGCCGGCTCGGCGCGGGTGGCGGGGCTCGACGTGGTGCACCACGGCTCCGAGGTGCGGCGCCTGATCGGCGCCTCGCTGCAGGACTCCGCCCTCGATCCCTTCCTCACGGGCAGCGAGCACATGCGCCTGCAGAGCTCCCTGCATGGCCTGCCCAAACCGCAGCGCGAGGCTCGTGGGCGCGAGCTGCTCGCGCAGGTCGGGCTCACCGAGGCGGCCGAGCGCAAGGTCGGCGGCTACTCGGGCGGAATGAAGCGCCGCTTGGACCTCGCGCTTGCGCTGGTGCACCGGCCGCGGCTGCTGTTCCTGGACGAGCCGACAACCGGTCTCGACCCGCAGAGCCGCGCCGCGCTGTGGGATGAGGTGCGGCGCCTGTCGGTCGACGGCGTGACGGTCTTTCTCACGACGCAGTACCTCGAGGAGGCCGACGCGCTGGCCGACCGCGTGGGGATCATCGACCACGGGCGGATCGTCGCCGAGGGCACGCCCGCCGAGCTGAAGGCCGCGATCGGGCGACCGTCGGTCGAAGCGGTTCCCCACGACCCGGGCGAGCGCGAGCGGCTCGCGGCGGTGCTCGAGCGCTTCGGCGAGCCCGCCGCGGCGGCGAGCAACGGCGTCGCCGTGCGGCTGCCCCGGGGCGCCGGCGACCTCGCGGAGATCGTTCGCGCGATCGACGCGGAGAATCTGCAGGTGGCCGATCTGCGCCTGCACTCCCCCACGCTCGACGATGTCTTTCTCGCCAAGACCGGCCGCTCGTTGGAGGGTTCCGCCGAGGACGACGACGCCGAGCCGGCCCCCGAGACAATCCCCGCGTGAGCGCTTCGCTGATCACCCAGGTGGGCTCGCTCGCCCAGCGCTCGATGCTGAAGACGCTGCGCCAGCCCTTCCAGATGTTCCCGATCATCTTCTTCCCCGCGATCCTTTTGATCATCAACGCCAGCGGCCTGCACGCCGCCACGCTGCTGCCGGGCTTCCCCACCCATTCCTATGTGTCGTTCGCGATCGCCGTGGCGTTCATCCAGGGGGCGATGTTCTCGCTGATCAACACCGGCACCAACCTCGCCGAGGACATCGAGACCGGCTTCTTCAACCGCCTCGCGCTAACCCCCCTGCGGCGCGTCTCGCTGATCGCCGGGCTGCTCGTCGGCGTCGCCGCGCTGGGAGCGATGCAGTCGGTTGTTTACATCCTGCTCGGCGTCCTCGTCGGCGCCCACCTCGATGCCGGCCTCGGCGGCGCGCTGGTGGTGATCGTGCTCGGCTCGCTCACCGCGCTCGCCTTCTCCTCGTTCGGCTGCGTCGCGGCTCTGCGCACCGGCTCAAGCGAAGCGGTGCAGGGCCTGTTCCCGCTGTTCTTCGTGTTCATCTTCCTCTCCTCCTCCAACCTGCCCCGCTCGCTGCTGAAGACGCCTTGGTTTCACACCGTGGCCACCTGGAACCCGATCTCCTATCTGATCGAGGGCTTCCGCAGCCTCTACATCTTCGGCTGGGATCAAACCGCGCTGCTGCGAGGGTTCGGCGTCGCGATCGGGCTGCTCCTCCTCGGCCTGCTCGCCGTGCAATGGGCGATGAAAACGAGGCTGCAACGAACGTGAGCGCCACTACGCACACCACTTCGGGCGAGCCCCCTCCTACTCCCCCCTCCTCCCCTTCGCCGGCCACCCCACACGAGCCCCAGGCGCGCAGCACCGTATGGGGCGTTGCCTTGGCGATCGCATGGCGCGGCGTGCACACCTACGTGCGCCGGCCCGAGCTCGCGATCCCCTCGCTCGTGTTTCCGCTGATCTTCCTCGCCAGCTTCGCCGGCGGCCTCTCCGCCCTCGGCGGGGTGCCCGGCTTTGACTTCCCCGCCGGCTACACCGCCTTTCAGTTCGTGTTCGTGCTGCTGCAGGCGGCGATGTTCAGCGGGCTGTTCACCGGCTTCACGATCGCCTTCGACTTCGAGAGCGGCTTCGCGCGGCGCCTGATGCTGGCCGCCGGCAACCGCCGTGGGGTCGCGCTCGGCTATGCGTTGGTGGCGCTCACGCGGGCGACGATCACGCTCACCGTGGTGACCGGCGTGGCGCTGCTCGCGGGCATGCAGATCACCGGCGACGGCGTCGACATGTTCGGCCTTTACGCCTTGGCGGCGCTGCTGGTGCTCGTCGGCTTCGGCTGGGCCGCCGGCGTGGCATTCCGCTTCCGCACGATTCAAGCGGGCCCGTTGATGCAGACACCGGTCTTCCTGATCCTCTTCCTCGCGCCGGTCTTTGTGCCGCTGCCACTGCTGCGCGGCTGGATCCACTCGGTCGCCTCGGTCAACCCCGCAACGGCCTTCCTCGACGCCGGCCGCGGTTTGATCTCCGGCGTGCACAACCACACGGCGCTGGCGTACATCTGCGCCGTAGCGCTGATCGGCGTGTTCACGCTGTGGACGCTGCGAGGGCTGCTGGCTGCTGAGCGCGCGGGGTAGGGTTAGCCCAGCTGGTAGGTCAGCGCGACCTGCGTTGAGACAGTGCACGATTCGGTGGCCGACGTCTTGGCGGTGCGCCGTTTGTGGTGCTTGGCGGGCGGCTTGGTTTTGTGCGCTTTCTCCAGCTGAGGGGCCGCCGCGGGGGCTGAGACGGTGCGGGCGATTATCGAGCCGGAGCCGAAGTCGGGCTGGGCGCCTTCGTATTCGACTTCCCCGGGGCACTCGATGTAGCCGTTGCCTTCGGCGATGCTCTGCACCTGCCCGAGCGTGGCGCCGGCCTTTTCGGCGAGGAACTGCGCCTTGGCCTGGCCGTCGGTGATCGCGGCTGCCATCGCCTGGCGGTAGGCGGCGATCGCGGCTTCGCTGCTGGCCGTAGAGACGACCGGCGTCTTGGCGACGCCTTCCACGCTGACCGTGCGCAGTGGCGCGCTCGTCTGCGGCGTGGAGGTCGAGGTCGTTTCAGCCTCGGCCGCCAGCACCAGCACGCCGCCGGCCAACAAACCGGTTGCGGCCATGCCTGCGACTACGATCGGGAGTCTCATACTGTCTCCTTGCCGAGGTGCCCTGCCGCCTACAGCGTAGCGGGACTACGGCGCCGCCGGCACCACTACAAGCGGGCCCTCCACCTCGGGCAGCTCCCACGTGTCGAAGGTGGCGCCGTCCAGGCGGTGCACGTTTGGCCGGCGCTCGAGGAACGCGTCGGCGGTTTCGAGGAAGCCGATCCGTGGCGTGCGGTAGTGCATCGGCACCACCCAGCGCGGCGCCAGGCGCTCGACGATCGTGGTGGCGCCCTCGGCGCCGATCGTGGGGCCGCCGCCGACCGGCAGGATCAGCAGGTCCACCTTGCCGAGCGCCGCCTCCTGTTCGGGTCGCAGCGCGCTCTGGCCGAAGTCGCCGAAGTGCGCCACGCGCACGCCGTCCAGCTCGAACACGAAGATCGTGTTGGGGCCCCGTTCGGTGCCGGCCGCTTCGTCGTGCTCGGAGGCGATCGCCGTGACCTCGCCGATCGGCGACTGGAGCTTGCCCGCCGTGGAGCGCAGAATCGCCGGGTCGCCGCCGATCGCCTCCACGCCGTTGTGGTCCATGTGCTCGTGGGTGACCAGCAGCAGCTGCGCCTCCACGCCCTTGATCAGTGGGTAGTCCCACTGCATCCCGCGCGCGCCGGCGAGCGCCGACATGTCCCCGAACGGGTCGATTGCGAGCGTCGTCTCGGCCGAGCTGAGACGAAACGCCGACTGGCCATACCACTCAACCTGCATGCTGCTCCTCCTTGGTCGGTGTTCGCGTGATCGTGATGTCCCGCAGGCTGGGTGCCGTCCCGTTGGTGACGGGAGCAGCGGGGGCGTCGGACGGCGCATAGTGATACTTGCCGCCCCGCAGCAGTGACGCACCCGCGGCGATCAGGCAGGCGACGATCGCAAATGCAAACGCCTCGTGCAGGCCCGAGCTGAACGGCGCGGAAATCAGCTGCGGGAAGAAGCTGCGGCCAGTGAGCGCGGCGTGGTTGGCGGGCGCCACCGCCGCCAGCGCGTGCGCGCCGACGAGATTTTCGACCGGGTTGTAGCCGAGGAAGGCGGCGAACAGGACGGACACGGGCGGCACGTGCGCGACGCTCGCGGCGGTGGCGGCGGAGATGCCGTGGGCCTTCAGGCCGGAGGTGAGCGTCTGCGGCAGGCTGGCCGCCAGGCCGAGGATCATCAGCGTGAAGAAGATCCCGATCGACAGCACCTGGGCGGAGTTCTGGAAGGTCTGGTTCATGCCCCCTCCCGCCCCCCGGTGCTGGGGCGGCAGGCTGTTCATCACCGCCGCGCGGTTGGGCGAGGCGAACATCCCCATCGAGATCCCCATCAGGAACAGGATCGCCGCGAACGCCGGGAACGCGAAGTCGATCGGCAGCAGGCTCAGCAGCACGAAGCTGAAGGCGGCCGCCAGCATCCCCCCGGTGGCAAACCAGCGCGCCCCGAAGCGGTCGGAGAGGTACCCCGAGGTCGGCCCGGAGATCAGCATGCCGATCGTCAGCGGCAGCATGTAGATGCCGGCGCGCAGCGGCGTCTCGGAGTAGTCCACGCCGTGCAGCGGCAGCCAGATGCCCTGCAGCCAGATGATCAGCATGAACATCAGCCCGCCGCGCGAGATCGCCGAGAGGAACGTCGAGAGCGTCCCGAACGAGAAGGCGCGGATGCGAAACAGCGGCAGCCTAAACATCGGCTCGGCCACGCGCTGCTCGATCGCAGCGAACGCCAGCAGCGAGAGCAGGCCGGCGCCCATCAGCGCCAGCACCTTGGGGCTTGTCCAGCCGGTCGCATGGCCGCCGTAAGGGCGGATGCCGTAGGTGACGGCGACCATGACCAGGATCAGCCCGAGGGCGAACGTTATGTTGCCCCCCCAGTCCACACGCGCCCGTTTGGGGGTGGAGCGCTCCTGCAGCTTCAGGTAGGCCCACACCGTGCCGAACAGCCCGACGGGCACCGAGATCAGGAAGACCAGGCGCCAATCGATCGGCGCCAGCAGGCCGCCGAGCACCAGCCCGACGAACATGCCAGAGACACCCACGATGTTGTTGATCCCCAGCGCCATCCCCCGCTGGTTGGCGGGGAACGCGTCGGTGATGATCGCGGCGGCGTTGGCCAGCAGGAACGCGGCGCCGACGCCCTGCACGATGCGGAACACGATCAGGTACATCGCCCCCGCCTGGCCCGTCAGCCAATCGACGGTCAGCACCAGCGAGGCGGCGGTGTAGATCACGAAGCCGAGGTTGTACATCCGCACCCGCCCATACATGTCCCCCAGCCGCCCGAGGCTGACGATCAGCACGCTGGTCACCACCAGGAAGCCGAGGATCATCCACAGCAGGTAGAAGCTGTTGGCGGGCACCAGCGGGTCGAGTTTGATGCCGCGGAAGATCGCAGGCATCGCGATCAGCGTGATCGACCCGTCGAGCGTCGCCAGCAGCACGCCCAGGGTCACGTTGGAGAGGGCGATCCACTTGTAGCGATCGTGGGTGTCGGCGGATAGGCGTGGAGCGGAGGCGACGGCCACCACTCCAACCTAGCAACCTTACGGTGACGTAAGGATCAGTTTGGCGGGCGGTACACCGTCACGACGGCGGCGCCGCCGAGCCCGATGTTGTGCTGCAGCGCCGCTTTGGCGCCCTCCACCTGGCGGGCCTCGGACTTGCCGCGCAGCTGCCACGTCAGCTCCGAGCACTGCGCGAGGCCGGTCGCCCCGAGCGGGTGGCCCTTGGAGATCAGCCCGCCGGAGGGGTTGACCACCCAGCGGCCGCCGTAGGTGGTCGCCTCGTCCTCGACGAGCTTGTGGCCCTCGCCCTCGCCGCACAGACCGAGCGCCTCGTAGGTGATCAGCTCGTTGGCGCTGAAGCAATCGTGCAGCTCGATCACCTGGATGTCCTCCGGCCCGAGCTGCGCCTCCTCGTACGCCTCCTGGGCCGCTTTGCGCGTCATGTCGGCGCCGACGATCTTGATGCAGTCGGTCGTGTCGTCGAAGGTCGATGACAGATCGGTGACCATCGACTGCCCCGCTATCTCGATCGCCTGCTCCCACAGGCCGTGCTCGTCCACGAAGCGCTCGCTGGCGACCAGCGCCGCGGCGGCGCCGTCGGAGGTCGGCGAGCACTGCAGCTTGGTCAGCGGCTCGTGGATCATGCGGGCTTCCTTGATCTGATCGAGCGTGTACTCGTCCTGGAACTGCGCGTAGGGGTTGTTGACCGAGTGCTTGTGGTTCTTGTAGCCGATCCACGCATAGTGGTCGGGCTCGGAGCCGTATTTCTGCATGTGGTCGCGCCCGGCGTTGCCGAACATCTGCGGCGCGAACGGCGATTCCTCCAGCGGGCGCAGCTCGATCATGCGCCCCATGTGCTTGTCGAGGGCGGGCGTGCGGTCGGTGTACTTCATCCCCAGCGAGCCCTTCTCCATCTTCTCGAAGCCGATCGCCAAACCGCAGTCGATCAGGCTGCCCTTGACCGCCTGGCGCGCCAGCCACAGGGCGCTGGAGCCGGTGGAGCAGTTGTTGTTGACGTTGACGACCGGGATCCCGGTCAGCCCCAGCCCGTACACGGCGCGCTGTCCGTAGGTGGAGTCGCCGTAGCAGTAGCCGGCGAAGGCCTGCTCCACGAGCTCATAGGCGATGCCGGCGTCGGCGAGGGCCTTGGAGCCGGCCTCCAGCGCCCAGTCGGGGTAGTCCCCCTCCTTGGTGCCCGGCTTGTCGAACTTCGTCATGCCGACGCCGATCACGTAGGTCCTGTTGCTCATCGCTGGCTGCTCCCCGGTGTTGGTTGCAAGTTTCACGGGAGAGTAGCCGTTCGCTGTGCCCGCGCCGTAGTAGCATCGATTGCGTGCACACGTGGATCTGGTGGGTGTTCCTCGCGGTGGTGCTGATCAAGATGCCGATCGCCGCGCTTTTGCTGTGGATGCCCTTCCGCTCCGACGCCGCACAGGAGGCACGCGCGGCGGCTGAGCCCGACTCCCCGGGCGAAGACGAGGGCGGCAGCAAGACGCTCCCCGATGGCTTTCGCCGCCACTGGCGCCCGCGCGGGCCGGTTCACGGCCGCGGTCCACGACGCGGGCCGCACGGTGGCAGCGCGCCACCTTCCCCCGCCCGGATTCGCGCCAGCAAACGAGGCGCCACGCGCGTCAGGGCGCGCCAATAGTCCTACCGCCTGCGATGGCGCTTGCGCTGTTGCCTGGCGGCCTTCGCCTGGGCTCTGCGCTTGCGCAGTCGTCCCTCGGGGTTGCGCGTGCCGCCGGTCATGCCGCCTTCGACCACCGGCGCCACCGAGCGCGCGTCGCGCAGGATGTAGAAGGCGATCCCGCCCAGCACAACGAACAGCGCCACCACCGCCATGATCATCGGCGTGCTGGTCTTCGAGCTCGTTTCGGTGGTGGCGGTCGTCGCCGTGGTCGGGGTCGTCTTCGGCGTGGCGGCCGCCGGCGACGGCGCCGTTGTGACTTTCACCGCCGGCGTGGTTTTGACTTTGGCGGCACCCGTCGCAGGCTTCGCGGCACCGGTGGCGGTCGTGTTCGGCGTGGCGAACAGGCTCCCCCCGCCGCTGGCCCTTGCGGACGGCGCGATGCTCACGAACAGCAGCACCAACGCCATGCATGCACACGCCGCGAGCCGCGCTGTCCTGGCGGAAAGAGGGATGAGGGGGGCGGGGCTGGGGTGGAAGCGAGTTGCGCCCATCGTGTAACGATCGTTATACACCGCGTCGCCCGATCGTGAACATCGAGCTTGGCCGAGCATAGCGCCTTCGAGCCCCTACAATGCCCAGCCGATGGCACCGAAGCAGCGACAGATCCGGATCGAGCAGCGCGGCGCCGCCGACGCGATCCAGGCGCTCGAGCAACGCACCGACGAGGAGCTCCAGGCCGAGACCAAGTTCAAGTCTGCTGCGCTTGCGATTCTTGGCGCGCGCGCCGCCGAGCGCTTCGACGCCGACCAGGCGCGCTCCTACTTCCAGCGCGCGATCGCCGCCGCACGCCCGCAGGAGCGGATGCAACTGCGGCGCATGGCCGATGCCTCGCTGGCGCTCGCCGAGCGCCGCCCCGGCGACCTGCGCGACGCCGTGCAGCGCCTCGGGCAGGAGCCCCCCAGCGGGCGGCAGATGTTCGCGCTGCGCGCGATGGGCCTGCTGCTCCCCCCCACTTCCGCCGGGATCCTCGCGCGGCTGCGCGGCATCATGCTGATCCTGGCGCTGATCATCGTGCTGCTCGCCGTGGGGCTCGGGATCGTCGAGCTGGTGGCGCTGCCCTTCGGCGGCCTGGGCCTCGCGCCCGGCGTATTGCTCGGGCTGTTCGTCGCCGCCGCCGGGGTCGCGATCGCCGCCTTGATCGGCCGGCGCAGGCGCGCGAAAGCGATCGCCAGCGCGCGCGCCCCCAAGAGTTGAGCCCCATGCCGCCGCAAGCACTGTGGCCCGGTGCCATCGTCAGTGGGCGTGCGATGGCGGTGACGCGTGCGCTCAGCTCTCAGACAGCGTCGCCTGGCTGATCACCACCGGGTGGATCGGCTGACCGTCCTGCGGCGGGCTCGTCGCGAGCTTGGAGATTGCATTGACGCCCGCCATGCTTCCCACGACGTTTCCGACCAGCGCGTATTGTGGCGGCAATTCGGTCTGCTGGGCGGTGACGATGAAGAACTGGCTGCCCGACGCTCCCGCCGGGTCGGTCGCCGTCTTCGCCATCGCGACCGTGCCCCGCGTGTATTGAAGGCTGGCGGGCGGGGCCTCCACGATCGTGTAGCCGGGCCCGCCCGAGCCGTCGCCGTTGGGGTCGCCCCCCTGGATCACGAAGTTGGCCGCCACGCGGTGGAAGGTGAGGTCGTTGTAGAAACCGCGCCTGACGAGATAGGCGAAGGAGGCAGTTGTCTTCGGTGCGCGCTTGACGTCGAGCTGGATCGCGATCGCCCCGCAGTTGGTGGCAAGCGTCACCACGTACCGTTTCGCGGGATCCAGGCTGCTCGTTGGCCGCGGCACGTGCTGGGGAGCTCTCGGTGCGGGCTCTTTGGCATGTTGGCAGGCCTCATGCGAGGCGCTCGTCACGGCGGAGACATGGTCGGCGCGGGAGTTGGCCGAAGTCTGTACATGGTTGGAGCTCGTGCCGCACGCGGCTAGCCCGAGCAACATCAACGGGACCACCGCAAGGGGACCAACCATGCGCATGGCTCTACCCTATCGCGGTGCCCACTCCCGTATGCCTGATCATCAACCCCGCCGCAGGTGGCGGCCGCGCCGGGCGCATCGCGCCGGAGGTGGTGGCGGCCCTGCGCGCACACGGCCTCACGGTGCGCCGTGAGGACACCCGCGACCTCGACCACGCGCGCGAGCTTGCGCTGGGCGCCGCGCGCGGTGGAGAACTCGCCGTCACGCTGGGCGGGGACGGGCTCGCCGGAGCCGCGGCCGACGCGCTGCGCGCCGTGCCCGGCTCGATCCTCGGCGTGCTGCCTGGCGGGCGCGGCAACGACCTGGCGCGCGTGCTCGGCATCGGCCAGGACCCGGTCGCCGCCTGTGCGACGATCGCCGGCGGTCTCGTGCGCGAGCTCGACCTCGGCCTCGTCGGCGAGCACACCTTCGTGGGCATCGCCAGCTGCGGCTTTGACTCCGACGCCAACCGGATCGCCAACGAAGCACCCGCGTGGCTGGGCAACCTCGTGTACGCCTACGGCGCGCTGCGTGCCTTGGCCGCGTGGCGCCCGGCGCGCTTCGAGCTCGTGCTGGACGGCCAGCGGCACACGTTCACCGGCTACAGCGTGGGAGCCGCCAACTCGAAGGCCTACGGCGGCGGCATGTATGCGGCGCCCGACGCGCTGCTCGACGACGGCCTGCTCGACGTCCCCTACGTCGAGCAGATCCCCAAGCTGCGCTTCCTCACGCGAATCCTGCCGAAGGTGTTCAAAGGCACGCACGTGCGCGAGCCGGGGGTGCACGTGCTGCGTGGCCGCGAGCTTCAGATCGCCGCCGACCGCCCCTTCACGCTGTATGCCGACGGCGACCCGATCGGCGAGCTGCCGCTGCGCGTGAGCGTGCTGCCCGCCGCGGTGCGGGTGCTCGTCCCGGCCGACAGCCCGTTGGGGAGCCAAGATCACGCCGGCGGCAGCGACCATGCGGATGTTGGCGCGGGCACCGCCGCGAGCCCGTCCAGCGGCGCACCGTGAGCGTGCTGCTCGGCCCCAAGCTCTCGCTCGCCCGTGCGGCAGGCGCGCTCTCACGACTGCGCGGCGGCGGCGCCACGAGCGTGCCCGGGAAGGTGCTGCTGCGCCTGCAGCCAGACGCGATTGGCGTGCTCGGCTCGCGACTGACGCGTGGCAGCGTGCTGATCTCCGCCACCAACGGCAAGACCACGACGGCCGCGATGGCCGCCGCGATCCTCGAGCGCGAGGGCGTGCGGCTCGTTCACAACCGCGCCGGCGCCAACATGGCCGGCGGGATCGCATCGACGCTGCTCGCCGCCGCGCACGGCCGGGATGCGATCGACGGTGAGCTCGGGCTGTTCGAGGTCGATGAGCTGTGGCTGGCCCAGCTCGCGGCGCAGTTGCGCCCCCGCGCGCTGCTGCTCGGCAATCTCTTCCGCGACCAGCTCGACCGCTATGGCGAGCTCGAGACGATCGCCGATAGCTGGGCCCGCACCGTGCGCGACGTGCTCGGCCCCGATGCGCGGCTCGTGCTCAACGCCGACGACCCCGTGGTGGCCGACCTCGGCCGCGAGCGCGCAGGGGTCGCGGCGGACGGGACCACGGCCGCTGGGAACGCGCCGGGTGGGCAGGCGGCCGTGTACTTCGGCGTGGACGACGACTCGCTCGCCCTCCCCCATATGGCCCACGCCGCCGACGCGAAGCACTGCCGCAACTGCGGCGCTCCCTACCACTTCGAGGCTGTCTACCTCGGCCACCTGGGTCGCTACCGCTGCCCGTCCTGCGGCCAGGCGCGCCCTACGCCGACGGTGCTTGCCACCGACGTGCGCTTGGAAGGGGTGCGCTCGGCGCGCTTCACGCTGCACACTCCCACGGGCACCGCCGAAGTCGCCCTGCCCTTGCCGGGTCTCTACAACGTCTACAACGCGCTCGCCGCGGCCGCGCTCGCGCATGCGCTGGAGGTGCCACTGGCGGGGATCGTCGCTGGCCTCGAAAGCACCCGCGCCGCGTTCGGCCGTGCCGAGAGCGTCACGATCGGCGCGCCCGAGCATCCCCGCGAGCTGCGCATCCTGCTCGTCAAGAACCCCGCCGGTGCCAACGAGGTGCTGCGCACGCTTGCGCTGGAGCCGGGCGAGCACGACCTGCTCGGCGTGCTCAACGACAACATCGCCGATGGCCGCGACGTCTCCTGGATCTGGGACGCCGACTTCGAGCTGCTCGCTGGGCGGGTGCGGCGCGTCACCTGTAGCGGCACCCGCGCGGCCGAGCTCGCGGTGCGGCTGAAGTACGCGGGCGTCGAGCCCGAGCGGATCAACGTCCAGCCCGAGCTCGCCGCCGCCTTCTCCGCCGCACAGGCCGATGCGCCGCCGGACGGGGCCCCGCTGTACGCGCTGCCCACGTACACCGCGATGCTGGCGCTGCGCGAGCTGCTGAGCGCGGGCGGCCAGACTCAGAGCGCACTCTCATGAGCACCCTGCGCGTCTGCGCGCTCTACCCCGACCTGATGAACATCTACGCCGACCGCGGCAACCTGCTCGTGCTCGAACGGCGCTGCGTGTGGCGCGGGATCGGCTTTCAGCTGACCCCGTGTGGGCTGGGCGAGCCGCTGGATGGCGAAGCCCACGACCTGTTCTACCTAGGCGGTGGCCAGGACCGCGACCAGCGCCTCTGCGCCGAGGACCTGATCGCGACCAAGCGCAAGGCGCTGCATGGCGCTGCGTCGCGGGGCGCGGTGATACTTGGCGTGTGCGGCGGCTACCAACTGCTGGGTCGCTCCTATGAGCTGGGGCCCGGCGAGGAGCTGCCGGGAGTCGAGTTGCTCGACGTGCGCACCGTGCGCGAGGAGGGCCCGCGCCTGATCGGCAACGTCGCGATCGAGGTCTCGCTCGGCGGCGGGCGGCGTGTGCTCGCCGGCTTTGAGAATCACGGCGGGCGCACCCACCTCGGCGCAGGTCAGGCACCGCTCGGCCGCGTCTTGAAGGGTCATGGCAACGACGGACGCAGTGGCTTGGAGGGCGCGCGCAGCGCCAACACGATCGGCACCTACCTGCACGGCCCGCTGCTGCCCAAGAACACGTGGTTTGCGGACTGGCTGATCGCCACCTCGCTGGGGATCGAGATAGCGGAGCTGGCGCCGCTCGACGACACGCTGGAGAGCCGGGCCCATGACGGCGCGCGCCACGTCGCGGGCGTCTGATCAGGCCACGGCGAAGCGGGCGAAGCGGGAGGCCAGCCGCGCGGGGACGAGCGCGCGGACGCGGACGCCCTCGGGGGTGTCGCGGCGCGCCAGCTCACCTGCGACCTCGTGCAGCTCGGCGAGGCTGGAGCCGCTGGCGTATGGGACGAGCAGGTCGAGCGGGCAGAGCGTGTGGCGCAGCTCAGACTCGATGCGCGCCGCCAGCTCCTCGAGGCCCTCACCTGTGACGCCGCTGAGCAGCACCGCCTTGGGGTGGCGCAGGCGCAGCTCCTGCCGTGCTGCCTCGTCCAGCAGGTCGGCCTTGTTGAGCACGAGCACACGCGGCGATGAGTCGGCTCCGATCTCCTCCAGCACCTCCTCCACCGCGCGGCGCATCGCCTCCATCTCGTCCTCTGTCGCCGAGGCGTCGAGCACGTGCAGCAACACGTCCGCGCGGATCGTCTCCTCGAGCGTCGCACCGAAGGCGTCGACCAGCTGGTGGGGCAGCTTGCGGATGAAGCCGACCGTGTCGGTCACGAGGTGAGGGCGGCCGCCGATCTGCACCGTGCGCGTGGTCGGGTCGAGCGTGTGGAAGAGGCGGTCGCGCACCCGCCGGTCGCGCTCGGCCTGATGATCGGCGCCCGACTGGCCCGCCCGCCCGCCACGGCCGTAGGCGGCCGTGAGGGCGTTGAGCAGCGTTGACTTGCCGGCGTTGGTGTAGCCGGCGAGCGCCACCGTCGGCAGCGCGGCGCGCTCGCGCTCGGCGCGCATCACCGCGCGGGTGCCGCGGACGTGATCGAGGCGCCGGCGCAGTGCGGCGATGCGGTCGCGGGCGAGGCGGCGGTCGGTCTCGATCTGGCTCTCCCCCGGGCCCCTCGTGCCGATCCCGCCGCCGAGGCGCTCGAGGTGGCTCCACAGGCCGCGCATCCGCGCGAGGTTGTACTCCAGCTGGGCCAGCTCGACCTGCAGCTTGCCCTCGGCGCTGGCGGCGTGGGCGGCGAAGATGTCGAGGATCACGGTGGTGCGATCGACCACTGGGATGCCAAGCTCGGCCTCGAGGTTGCGCTCCTGGCGCGGGGTCAGCTCGTCGTCGCAGGCGATCACGTTGGCGTCGAGCTCCTGTGCCAGCTGCTTGGCCTCGGCCACCTTGCCCGGCCCGAGGTAGGTGTTGGGGTGGGGCTGCTCGCGGCGCTGCAGCAGCTCCCCCACCACCGCCACGCCGGCCGTGCGCAGCAGCTCGCCCAGCTCGCGCACGCTGCTGTCGTCCGCGTCGGGGAGCGCGGCGATGCAGAGGGCCCGCTGGCGCGCGCGGGGCGAGCGGACGGTGGCGGGCCCCGACCCGTTCAGGTGGTCGGGTGGGCTCGAGCTTGGAGTGACGGCGCTACGGCCGTTGCGGCTGCGATCCATTCACCCTCCAGTCTAGAGACGACCCCCGAGACTTCAGGCGAGCGAGGCCAGCCGCGCGACCGCCTCGGCGAGACGATCGTCGGGCGTCGTCAGCGAGATCCGGAACCAGCCCTCGCCGCTGGGGCCGTAGGCGCTGCCGGGGGAAATCACCACGGCGGTGCGCTCGAGCACGTGCTCGCAGTAGGCGACCGAGCTCTCGAAGCCCGCGGGGATCGGCGCCCACACGTAGATCGTGCCCTTTGGCGGGGTGACGTGCACGCCGGCTTTGGCGAGCGCGTCGCAGACGAGGTCGCGGCGGATGCGGTACAGCTCGTTCATCGAGGCGACCTCGGCGTCGGCCTCTGGCGAGAGCGCCGCGATCCCCGCGAGCTGCACCGCCTCGAACAGCCCGGAGTCGATGTTGGTCTTCAGCCGCCAGTAGGTCTCGATCGCCTCGCTGTTTCCGACTACGGCCGCGCAGCGCCAACCGGTCATGTTGTAGCCCTTGGAGAGCGAGAAGACCTCGATTCCGACCTCCTTGGCGCCGGGGGTCGCCAGGAACGAGCCGGGGCGGTGGCCGTCGTAGGCGATCTCCGAGTAGGAGAGGTCGTGCACGACGAGGATCTCGTGCTCGCGGGCGAACGCCACGACGCGCTCGAAGAAGCCCTCGGGCGCGAGCGCGCCGGTGGGGTTGTTGGGGTAGTTGAGGTAGATCAGCTTCGCGCGCTTCAGGTCGGCGGGCGCGATCGCATCAAGGTCGGGGACGAAGCCGAGCTCCGGCAGGAGCGCCAGCGGCACGGGGTCGGCGCCGGCGAGCAGCGGCCCGGCGCTGTAGACCGGATAGCCGGGATCGGAGGCGAGCGCGGCGTCTCCCGGGTCGAGGAAGGCGAGGTTGAGGTTGAAGATCGCCTCCTTGGCCCCGATCGCGGGCATGACCTCGCTGGCGGGGTCGAGCTGCACGTCAAAGCGCCGCGCGTAGAAGTCGCCGATAGCGTCGCGGAAGTCGCTGCGGCCGCGGTTGGAGGGGTAGCGGTGGGTCTCGGGCTCCGTCACAGCCTCCCGCATCGCTTCGACGATCAGCGCGGGCGTCGGACGATCGGGGTCGCCGATGCCGAGGCTGATCACGTCCACCCCCGCGGCCTGCTTGGCGGCGATCTTGCGCTCCAGTTCGGCGAACAGGTACGGCGGGATTCGGCTCAGACGCTCACTTGGCTTCATTTAGCTCCTTTAGAAAGTCCTCGCTGAGGCGACCCTCGAACACAGGTCGCGCCCAGCCTGTCAGATGCACGCGCAGATCCTCCTCCACCTCCACCTGCAGCTCGCCGCCTTCCAGTGCGACGGTGATCGGAGGCGCTGTTCCCCCGCCACCGCTGAGATGAAGGGCCACCGCCGCCCCCGTGGCCCCGGTGCCAGATGAGAGCGTCTCCCCCACACCGCGCTCGAAGATCCGTGCACTGATCCGGTTGTATTCGGTCTCGGTATACCAGGAGACATTGGTGCGCTGCGGAAAGAGTGCATGGCTTTCGATCGCAGGGCCGATCGCGGGCAGGTCGAGTGCCCGGAGCGCCTCTGCACTCTCAACGTGGATCGCGCACTGGGGGTTGCCGATCGAGACGTGCTGAAAGCTCCACGTGTGTCCCGCGGCATCCAATTCTCCCTGCCCATTGCTTGGCCCGCTCGGGAAATCGCGGGAGGTCAGATGTGCGACTCCCATATCCACACGGCAAGTGTTAGGTCCGGTGATCCTCGGAGTGATGACACCTGCAACGGTCTGTATCGAGAAGACATCTTTGTCAGTCCACTGGTGGCGGCGGACGTAGAGAATCGCCTCGCGCGCACCGTTGCCCGACAGCTCGGCCTCGGAGCCGTCGGGGTTGTATATCCGCAGCTTCGCAATGAAGTCGGGGTCTTCGCTGTGCGCGAGCAACAGCACCCCATCGGCGAAGACGCCGAAATGGCCCTTGCATAGCAGGCGTATACGTGCTGGTGTCAACTCGCACGGCAGCTCGCCATCCTCGACGATTATGTAGTCGTTGCCGAGCGCCTGCCACTTCTCGAATCTCATGCGCGCCGCAGTCTAGGCAATCTTCGCCATGATCTCCGCGGCGACCTCCTGTGGCGCGCGACCGGTCACGTCGATCGGCTGGACGCCCGCCATCTTGCGCATCCACGACAGCTGGCGCCGAGCGTAGTTGCGGGTGTGGCGCTGCATCGCCTCGACGTCGCCGGCGAGAAGGTCCTCGAAGCCGAGCGCCTTGCGCGCCGTGATCGAGGCGCCGGCGGAATGAGCGCGCAGCACCTCCTCGCGCACTCCCGCCGCGAGCATCAGCTCGACGCGGGCGTCGATCCGCGCGTACAGCTGCTCGCGCTCGAGCGTCAGCCCCACCAGCAGCGTGGGTTGGCGCATGTCCTCGCTCCACAGCTGCGAGGGACCGTCTGGCAGGGAGGGCTTGAAGTCCAGGTCGGCAAGCGCCGCGCGCAGGTAGAGGCCGGTGCCGCCGACGACGATCGGGCGCCGACCCTGGGCGAGCAGCGCGTCGATCTCGGCGTGCGCCAGCTGGGCGTACTCGCCGGCGCTGAAGGAGGCGTCGATCGGCACGAAGGAGACGAGCCGGTGCTCCAGGGTGGCCCGCTCTGACGACGAGGCGACGCCGGTGAGCGTCTCCAGCCCGGCGTACACCTGCAGCGCGTCGGCCGACACCGCCACCGGCTCCTCGCCGGCTGCCCGCAACCGTGCGGCAAGCGCGACCGCGACGGCGGTCTTGCCGACTCCCGTGGGCCCGAACAGCGCGATCACCCGCATTCGCGTAGGCTGACAGCTCAGTGCGAATCTCCGGATCGACAGTCCTGCTCACGGGTGCTACCGGCGGCCTCGGCGAAGCGATCGCCCGCGAACTGGGCGGGCGCGGCGCGAAGCTGATCGTGACCGGCAGGCGCACCGATGTGCTGGAGGGGCTGGTGAGCGAGCTCGGCGCGCGCGCGCTGGCCGCGGACCTGGCAGACCGTGGCGCCGTCGATCGCCTGCTGAGCGAGGCGGGCGACATCGACATCCTCGTCGCCAACGCGGCGCTGCCCGGCGCCGGGCGCCTCGACGAATTCGACCTGGATGAGATCGACCGCACGCTGGAGGTCAACCTGCGCGCCCCGATCGCGATGGCGCATGCGCTGGCGCCGGCGATGGCGGCGCGCGGAGCGGGCCACCTGCTGTTCGTCTCCTCGCTGTCGGGCAAGGCGCCGACGGCGATGACCTCGCTGTACAACGCGACCAAGTTCGGGCTGCGCGGCTTCGCGCTGGGGCTGCGCCCGGAGATGCGCGAGCGCAACGTCGGCGTATCGGTCGTCTGCCCGGGCTTCATCCGCGAAGCGGGGATGTTCGCCGGCACCGGCGCGAAGCTCCCCACCGGGGTGGGCACCCGCAGCCCTCACGACGTCGGCCGCGCCGTGGCGGAGGCGATCGAGCACAACCGCGCCGAGGTTGATGTCGCGCCCCTGCCGCTGCGCCTCGGCACGGTGTTCGCGGGGGTGGCCCCCAGCCTCGCGGCGAGCTTCACCCGCCGGACGGGCAGCGACAAGCTGGCGGCGGAGATCGCGGCGAGCCACCGCGCGAAGGGCTGAGCTCCTTCGGTACGCCTTACACGCACGTTGCGGGCAGCTTAGGGACGGGGCGCAGGATGGGGAGCGTAAGCCCCCAACCGACCACACAGGAGGTCCGATGAACAGGGCAAACACGATCAGGGCGGTCATTGTGGTGGGCGCGCTGGCAACGGGAGGCGCGGTCGCCGGCATCGCCGGCGCGGCCGCGGCTCCGAGTGGCACAAGCGGCACGACGGGTACGACGACGACCCAGTCAACGCCGTCAACGACGACCACTCCGTCCACAACGACCACTCCCAACACGACGACCACCCCCTCGGCGCCGTCCAAAACGACCCCGGCGCCGAACTCGACGAGCCCCTCGGGCCACCCGTGCCCGAACATGGGTAAAGGGTCGAGCGGGGGATCGGGCTCGAAATCCGGATCGGGCAGCGAATCGGGTTCGAGCTACACAGGCCCTCCCCGGGGGCCAATGCCGACCGCTGCGTAGCGGCGTGCGGCAGAGCGAGGAGCGGCGGGCCGTCGCCAGGTAGGGGGCGGCCCGCCGTGACTCACCCTGAGGCGCGGGTCAGGAGCAGCTCCTCACCCGCGAGCGTCTGCGAGGTGGCGGAGTCGATCCGCACCCAGGTCAGGTCCCCGGGAGCGGAGAGGCCGGAGAAGTTAACGACCTTGTTGTGGCGGGTGCGCCCCCGCAACCGTGAGGGGTCGGTGCGCGAGGGCCCTTCGACTAGCACCTCGAGGTCGCGCCCGATGAAGCGCTGGGCGCGCTCGCGCGCGTGTCGCTGGACAGCCTCAAGGAGCCGCTCCATGCGCTGCACCTTGACAGGGTGGGGCACGAGGCCCTCGGTGATTGCGGCGGCCTCGGTGCCGCGGCGGGGCGAGAAGAGGAACGTGAAGGCGCTGTCGTAGCGGACCTGCTCGACGAGCGAGAGGGTCTGCTCGAAGTCATCCTCGGTCTCGCCGGGGAAGCCGACGATGATGTCTGTTGTAAGTGATACGTCTGGAACGTGCTCTCGGATCACTGCAACTCGATCGAGATACCGCTCGCGGTCGTATGTGCGGCGCATCGCCCTGAGGATTCGTGACGAGCCGGACTGCAGCGGCAAATGAATGTGCTCACATACAGTACGTAGGGAGGCATGCGATTGGATCACATCTTCGCGCATATCCTTCGGGTGGGGTGAGGTGTAGCGGATCCGCTCGATGCCCTCGACGGTGTCGAGAGCGTGCAGAAGCTCGGCGAAGGTGCGGCGGGCAGGCCGCAGATCGCGCCCGTAGGAGTTGACGTTCTGGCCGAGCAGCGTGACCTCGCGCAC
>Ga0187855_10000518_pt1 | contig 33344 bp, 21 predicted proteins | sample June2016WEW_8_10_2_FD_132969 | JGI IMG/M metagenome (GOLD analysis project Ga0187855, IMG submission 132969) | Peatland microbial communities from SPRUCE experiment site at the Marcell Experimental Forest, Minnesota, USA - June2016WEW_8_10 | ecosystem: Environmental > Terrestrial > Soil >... | reverse complement strand
GCGGCGCGGAATTTTCGCAGGTCCAGTTGGGCGCTCACGGTCCGCTGGAACTCGCCGCTGAACAGCAGCCGGCCAGCCAAGTCGAACTCGGCATAGCCCAGATATTGGATGCCCAGCAGCATAAAGACGCAAAACAGCAGGATGAGCGCCCCCGCAAAGCTATGTACCACGCTTTGGAGAAGAGAAAACGCCGCGGCTAATCCGCAGAGGCCGTAAAGCACCAGCACGACGCGGCGGGGCGTAAGCCCGCGGTCGAGCAGCCGGTGATGGATATGGCCGCGGTCCGCCGCGAAGAGGGGCTGACGCCCCAGAAAACGGCGCACAATGGCCAAAGCGACATCCAGCAGGGGAATGGAGAGCGCCATCAGCGGCGCCGTCATGCCGAGCAACGTGGCCGATTTATTGGTCCAGATGGCCGCGTAACAGCCTAGCAGGAAACCGATCAGTAGGCTGCCGGAATCCCCCAGGAAAATGGTCGCCGGGTTAAAGTTGTAGCACAGAAACGCCAGCAAGGCGCCCGCCAGCGGAAAGGTGGCCACCGCCAGCACCATGTTGTGCGACATCAGGGCGGCGGCGAAAACAGTCAGAGTAGCGAAGAGACCCACACCCGCCGCCAAACCATCCAGGCCGTCGACCAGGTTGAAGGCGTTCATGCAGGCCAGTAACCAGATAATTGTAAGCGGCACGTTCCACCAGGCGACCGTGTCCGCGCCGTGGATAGAGAGGATTCGGACACCGCACCAGCAGGCCAGGCCCGCGGCCGCGATCTGTCCGAGGAGTTTCTGCCAGGCCCGCAGGTTGAACAGGTCGTCCAACAATCCAATCGCGAACGCCAGAGCGGCGCCCGGAAGTAATTTCCAGACGAGCGAGATCTGCTGGGCCAGCGGGCTGCCTTCTTCCGGGCGAACCAGTAGGTAGGCCGCCAGGTAAGAAACGGCGATCGCCAGGCCACCCACGCGCGGGATGGGATAACGGTGGACCTTACGCGTAGGATCGGGCTGGTCCACGACCCCGTAAGACCGGAAGACATCCCGGCAAATCGGAGTCAGCACCAAAGAAATAATAAATGCTCTGAATCCCAACCAGAGCAATGAATGCACCCAAAACCTCCAGCCACTCCTGATGGTGGCGCACGCCGCGTTGCGTGTCAAGACACATGCTTTCAATTATTTCCGGGTTGTACTGGTACCTTGGATAGATTTTGGTCTGTCTCTGCGCCGATGGCCGGGCGGCAATCCGAGCAGCCCTGGCTTGACACCGCTGCTTGCGGCGCGTCAGAGTGAATGTTTGCTCGTTGGTGCCGAAGATCCATGGTTCGAATCCCCAAATCCCGGAGGCGCTCTTTGCTTTTTGTTCGAACGACCCTGTTTTTAGGCTGCGCGCTGGCCCTCATGGCGCAGTCCGACCAGGACGCGCAGCCCACCCAGGATGCGCAAGCCCCAGATGCGCAGCCAGCGCCGGAGTATGCCGGACCCGCGATTTTGAGCCGCGGCGAAACCCCCGCCATGCTGTCTCCGGCGCCGATTGCCTTCCGGCCGTACATTGGCCTGAGCGCTATTCTCGACAACGGCATTGTGCCAGCCACGGTGACTTCCACCGGCCAGATACCCACCCCAAATGTGTATGGAGTGGAGTTGAACTTGGGCGCCTACACCTATCGCACCTGGAAGCACACGACCCTGGCAGTAGATTACAGGGGCGATTTCCGGCACTACTCTCAACAGACCTCCTACGACGGCACCGATCAGTTTTTGGCGCTCATCCTGACGCATGCGCCCAGTAAACGCGTGACGTTCACCCTGCGTAACAGTGCCGGCACTTATTCCCAAAATTACGGCCTGCCCACGACCCAGGGCATTGGGGATTCTAATTACCTGTTGCTTCCGCAAAACACGATATTCGATAACCGGGTAATCTTTCTCAGCACTGCCGCCGATCTGACATTCCACAAGTCTGCCCGGCTGTCATTCAATATCGGCGGGGAGGGCGACCTGATGCGGTACCAGTCGACCGCGCTTTACGGGACTACGGTAGCCTCCGCACGCGCCGATATGGAGTACCGGGTCACCCGGCACTCCACCCTTGGAGTGGACTATCGTTTCACGTACTATTCGTATACCAAGGGTTTCGGCAACACGGATATCAACTCCGTGGGGCTTAATTACAGCACGCAGTTCACGCGGCATTTGCAACTGTCCGCGCGTATTGGCGGCGCACGCGTGCAGAGCCTGAGCCTGGCGGAGGTACAAATCAACCCCGTAGTAGCGGCTCTGCTGGGCGAAACCGTTGGCATACAGGTGGCCCATCAGCTCAGCTACGTGCCGGACATAATGGCCCGGTTGACCGAAACTTTTCGGCGGTCGACGCTTGGTGTGAGTTATATCAATGGGGTGAGTCCCGGGAACGGAGTGTACCTCTCCTCCAGGAGTCAATCGGAAACCGTTTCGTATAGTTACACCGGTGTGCGGCACTGGAATTTTGGTGCGACCGCCGCTTATAGCCGTATGGACGCGCTGGTGCAGACGCTGGGTGCATATTCGAGTTATGGCGGAGGAATCGGCGCTACCAGGGACCTGGGAAAGGGCCTCCACACGGTGCTGCGTCTGGATACGCGTCACTACGACATTCCCGGTAATCAGTTCCTGCGTAACGAGCTCCGCGCTACGCTTGGGTTGACCTTCAGCCCCGGAGACGTGCCCCTGGCGTTGTGGTAGGGCGCGCACCACACGAACAATTGCTGCCGAAAAGTCGATTCGGGCTTGCTTTCATTCGGTAGGTGCAGTCAAGGCCCGTCATCCGAGAAGGCCGGCGTAAATCTCGCCCATTCTCGTCGCGGACGCTTCGCGCGAAAATCGGCTCCGGATCGCATGCGCAGCTTGTGATGCCAGCTTGCTGCGCAGGGCGCCATCGCTGATCAACAGACGCAAGGTTTGGGCCAGTCCCGCCGCGTCGCGCGGTTGGAAGAGCATGCCAGTTTCGCCGTGTGTCACCAACTCCGGAGTGCCGCCTACGCGCGAAGCCACCGCGCAACAACCGCAGGCCATAGCCTCCATCAGCGAATTTGAGAGCGCTTCGGAAAGCGACGGCAGTACGAATAGATCGATCGCCTGCAGCCAATCGGCGACGCGGGGCGTGGCCGGTTCAAAGAGGCAATCCGGCAGGATGCCCAGCGTCCGCGCGCGGTGCTGTAGATCGGCCAGGCAAGGCCCGCTGCCCACCAGTACCAGCTTTACGCCGGGTTCGAGGCCGCGTATGGAGGCGAAGGCGTCCAGCAGCGTTTCGAGCCCTTTTTCAGGCCGTAGCGCGCAGACCACGCCCACCACCAGAGAGGCGTCATGCAACGCCTGGGGCCTGGCTCCGCGCACGCAACGGAACACGCTGGTATCGATGCCGTTATAGCAGAGATGGATCAGCCCGGCCGGCGCTTTCTCCTCCTCGAGCATGTGGCGCCGCACGAACTCGCAATTGACCACTATGGCGTCCACCAGGTGATCGGTGATGCGTAGACCGTGCCGGTATAGCGGCGGCATCAAAGCGCGATTGGCACGCTGGCTAGAGATTACCCGCGCGCTGCCCGCCATACGGGCGGCTGGCACGCCATACAGATTTGCAGATGTGTCGAAGGTGTGGACCAGGCCGATGCCTTGTTCCCGGACATAAGCAGCGATGCGCATGGCGCCTTTGAAGCTGGCGAGCGATGGTACGGGGAATTCGACGATGGGCACGCCAGCCGCCCGCAATTCCTCGCCTCGCAGGCCGACCGCATGGAAGCAGCCGACTCGTACATCGAACCGGGACCGATCCAGCGACATGGCCATTTCCGCCAGTTGCCGCTCGCTGCCGCCAAGGTCGAGTTCGCGCACCATGAGCAGGACGGGGGCGGGAGCAGGCATGCTTCCTCAATTTAGCGCAGGAGGGCGGCGAAATTGCTCCCTAGAGCCGCGCCGGCCCTCCTCCCAACGGATGCTACAGTAAGGGGCAGAGCGGTCTCCCATCCATGTGCGGCATTGCCGGATTCTACTTGCGCGAAGGGCATGCGGAGTTGCCTGTCGTGCGCGCCATGTGCGACCAGATCCGCCATAGGGGACCTGACGATGAAGGCTACCATGTCGAGGGCGGCTGCGCGATCGGCGCGCGGCGGCTCAGTATCATCGACCTCGGCACAGGCCATCAGCCCATGGCCAATGAGGACGAATCCGTCTGGGTGGCGTTTAATGGCGAGATTTATAACTATCGGGAATTGCGCCGAGACCTGCTTGCACGGGGACACCGTTTCTCTACGAATAGCGATACCGAAACTCTTGTGCACCTCTATGAGGAAGACGGCGTAGAAGGTGTCGCGCGGTTGCGTGGGATGTTTGCCTATGCCATTTGGGATGCGCGCCATCGCCGCCTGTTTCTGGCTCGCGATCGTTTCGGCAAGAAGCCGCTGTATTATGCCGTGCTGCCGGAGGGATTGTACTTTGCAAGCGAGTTGAAATGCATGCCGGTCGCGGGCGTGCCAGTCGAAATCGACACCGAGGCGCTACGGCTGTTCTTTCAATTTACGTACATTCCGGAGCCGTTTACGTGCTTTCAGGCGGTGCGCAAACTTCCCGCGGGCTCCTGGCTGATGTACGACCGGGACGGGAGAGTCCGCCAAGGACAGTACTGGCGGTTCCCTGAACCCGTGGCTGAGACGCCGGCGGACTTCTCGGAGGCCCAGGCTTGTACGCGGTTACGGAACAAGTTCGACGAAGCTGTGCGTATCCGCATGATCGCCGATGTTCCGCTGGGCGCTTTCTTGAGCGGCGGCATCGATTCCAGTTCGGTTGTCGCATCGATGGCACGGGCATCGCCGGAGCCGGTGCGCACGTTCTCCATTGGTTTCGAAGAGCGCGGCTTCAACGAGCTGTCGTATGCGGCGCTGGTGGCCCAAGAGTATCACACTGAGCATCACGAGATTATGGTCCGTCCTGACGCGGTCGACTTGGTTTCCCGCCTGCTGCGGCACTTCGACGAACCTTTCGGCGATCCTTCCGCCATCCCCATGTTTGTCGTTTCGGAATTTGCGTCCCAGCACGTTAAAGTAGCCCTGAGCGGAGATGGCGGCGACGAGTTGTTCGCAGGCTACGACCGATTCCGAGCGCTGGCTAAGCTGCGCATGGCAGATCATGTGCCGAAGGCGATGCAGCGGTTCGTTTCCTGGGTTGCCGATTGCTTGCCGTATTCGGCTTACGGCAAAAATTACTTGCACGGGATGACCCGCCCAACCGCTATGGAACGTTATTTCGAGTGCAACTTTTCGCCCTGGCCTCTGCGAAAGGCGCTGTTTCAACCCGAGTGGATGCTACCCGCCGATAGTGTCTATCTAACGCATACATTGGCACACTTCCTGCTACCGGACGATGCCGATCTTCTCTCGCAGGCGCTATACTTTGAAACCACGCAGAATCTGCCTGGAGATCTGCTGGTGAAGGTGGACCGGATGTCGATGGCGAACTCACTCGAGGTGCGCTGTCCAATACTGGATCACGAGTTGGGCGAACTGGCCGCTTCTATCCCGCATGCGTGGAAAATCCGTAATGGGAAGGGCAAATACATCTTTTTACAGGCGCTTGGCGACCGCCTGCCACCGGCGCTCTTGAAGCGCCCCAAGATGGGATTCGGCGTGCCCCTGGCTGTCTGGTTTCGCGGGGACCTGCGCTCGTTTCTATGGGATCACCTTGGCAGCACCGCGTTCCAGCAGCGGGGTGTCGTGTCGCCCGGTTTCGTGCAACACATGCTCGACGAGCATGAATCCGCCCGGCGCGATAATTCATACTGGCTATGGTCGCTACTGGTGCTAGAGCTATGGTTCCGTGAATTCGAGCGGAAGCGACCAGCATCGCCGGATCGTTACGATCAAACACACACGCCGGCCAAATCCATGTGGGGGCAATCGTAAAACGTATGGCGGTTTTGCGTGCTTCGGCGTAAACCAGGGCGTCGTAGCGTGTGCTCAAGCGTAACCAGGAGGCCCAATCTATGTGCTTGACCGTAAGCAGCACGCTCTCGAACTGGTGCATTGCTTTGCCAAGCTACTGAAAATACAAGGTTTCTTTCGCTACGCTCAAACCCACTCCTGGATGAGGTTCATTTTGAACGGGTTACGGTCTTCTTATGGTCGGGCACACACTCTTTACGATCAAACCCATGGCGCTTACGGTCAAACACACGGCACAAAAACGCTTGCTTTCACTGTAAGTGTTTGTAAAATAAAGTAGTTGTCCTCGCATCTCTATCTCGGCGACGCATGTATATGGAATGGTCTTATGGTTTGGTAACCCTAACGGAAGATAGCACTGGTGCGGTGTACAAGGCTGTTTGTGGATGGCTGGCGTGTGCTTACCAATAAAAATACCGCAAAGCCACGGGCTTCATCGTAAATCGCTAGAACAGAACATCGAAGAAATGTTAAAAAACAGATGATGCAGTCTGCGTTCTAAGGCATACAACGTGAGCAAACATATCACCAAGCCTTCTCTGGTCAACCTGTCCGTTGAGGAAGAGAACCTCGCAGCCATTCCCTTTGCGGTGCTGGAGCGAAGGGTAGGCAAACGAGTTGGCAAGATCGAGATTAAAGGCACGAAGATCCTTCCTAACGGTGGGGAGATGGAGGTCGTCTGGCAGATACAGGGCAACAACGAATTGGGCCTGCCGACCGAGCAAGACCTTGATATCTTTGTTGCGCTGGGTGTGCTGACCTTCCGTAACAACTTTGCCAAGACGGTGACGTTCAGCGGGCGGGAGATAGCCCGAATGCTGAATATCAACTCCGTACACGGCAAGTTCTATCAGCGGCTGAAGCTGGCCATGGATCGTTTCATTCCGTTGCGTTTCCGGGCGCTTACCGCTACAGACCAGCAAGAAGAAGTCAAGTGGAGCAACGTATTTCAGGAAGCCAGTTTTTTGTTGGATCGCGAAAGCGGTCGCTGCACCGGCAGCGTTACCTGGACTGACAAACTAATCCAATCTATCAACAACGGCTTCTTTCGAGTGCTGGACGCCGGCCGGTATATGGAGCTTGATGGAATTACGGCCAAGCACTTGTACCGCTTCTTTGCCGTGGCCTTTGAAAAGACCGACCTGATTGTGATGGACGCCCGCAAATTGGCGATGGAGCATGTAGGCATCCTGAACCCACCACACTATTTTTCACGGTTGATGCAGACTCTCGAACCGGCATTCGACCAGTTGGTCCGCATCCAGGTGTTGGGATCTTATAACGTAATTTCCGCAGAAGACTGGCGGATCGCGATGCACAGGCACCCGTCTTACGTGCCTGAGCGTAAGAGCCTGATGCTGCAAAGTACAGTTGGTCCAGAGCTAAGCCGCGCCCACTGCCAGAGTATGTTGGAAAAAGCGGGTTTCGCGTACAAACCAGCCATGACTTGGAGCGAAGCAGCCCAGACGCCAGAAGAATTGTACGCGTTAGAACGCGCTGCATACCTTGTGCAGGCCATGAAGCAAGACGGCGTGCTGCCGCATGTGGCTACCAGTTTTGTATCGCGTGCACTCGACTTGGGCGCGGCATCGGGCGAGGGCAGGGAAGCGCTCGACTGGTGCGAGATGGCAGTGGAGATCTGCAGACAAAAGAAGCACACCGGTCAGAACCTCAAAAACGCTGCCGGGCTGCTAGTCAAGATTATAAAAGATCCGGCCACGCGCACCCGGTTGCTGGACGAACAGATGGAGTCCGCCGCTAAGGAGCGGTACCGGCAACGCGAGCGTACTATCCTGCGGCAAAATCAAGAAGCCGAAGAACGCGCCGTCATACTGGAATACGAACAATTCCGGCACGCCACTGCACAGAGTCTTTTCGAGCAACTCAGCGAATCGGCAAAGCAGGTTCTTGGAAAAGAAAAAGCGGAACTGCTCCGGCGCGAAGGCCGGTTGGAGAGAATGGCGCCGGAAGTGCGCGACCGTGAAGTAACAGACCTGATTCTGCAGGATCTTGCGAAGAACGAGGTGCCGCCTTACAGCAAATGGCTGTTGCGCAAGCGCGCCGGGCAGGCAGTACTACCGTTCGCTTCCGCGGAAAGCCTCGCCTGATAGGCCGCGCACTCCAATCCCAGCGAGGCACGTAGGTTGGCCAGGAACTACGGTCGCACAAGGATTTGCCCCCTTTCAGCTATTGACCAGCGCGAGTTTCCTTCCACAATTTACGCGCCGGGACAAAGAAGATGGCAACCGCGCACAGCGCGGCGGCCATCAGCACGACGAAGGTGCGGGCCAGCGAGGAAATTCGCTTTATGGGCCAACTCCTGGGGATGCGCGAGTCAAGCGCCGCCAAAAGGTAGAAAGCCGCCTGCGCAGTGACGGCTACGGCCCGCCATGCACCCGGCAGCCCAAAACTCGAGCCGGCCATCAGCAGAAGAGCAAATGGCACCAGCAAACGCCCGAGTTTGTGCGACACAAAGTGAAGCCACATGCGGTTGCCCGGCCCGATGAGCGCCGGAAAAATACCGATCAGTTGGTAGATCCCAGCCAGCGTCCGCACTTTCCGGCGAAACTCCGCATCCAGCGTGGTGGGGTATTCGTAGGCGATGGCGCCCGTGTCGAAAACGAAACGGTAGCCCCGGAAGAAACCGCAAAGCGGAAGATAGGAATCGTCCAGCAGCGTATCCGGCGGGATGGGCGAAGCCAGCTCGCGGCGCATGGCGTAAATGCAGCCGGTACCCGCCTGTATCGAGTGGATGCGGGTGTGGTTGAGCCGGATCCATTTCTCGTAACGCCAATAGAGACCCATGTGGGCTTGTTGTTGCTCTTCCTTAGCGCCGAGAAAATATAAATGGCCGCAGGCTGCGCCGACCGAGGGATCACCAAGGCAAGATACCAGACTCTTCAGACACCCGGCATCGAGCGGTTGGCGTACATCGGTGAAGAACAGAATTTCGCCGTCCGCGGCGCGCAGGCCGGCGTTTAGAGCGGCGGCTTTTCCGCCGCGCGGAACTCGGAGCAGTTCGACGCCGTCGCGCCCGAATCCGCGCACGATCTCGTCGGTCCCGTCGCTGGATCCGTCTGAGATCACGATAACGCGCAGTAACTCCCGCGGGTAGTCGAGGCGGAGGATGGACAGGAGCTTGTCACGTATCCAGTTCTCTCCGTTGTACACAGCCAGAAGGAGGTTTACGGTTTTCGGTTCGAAATGTCTATCGATTTTACGATCACGGCGCGCAAGCACCGCCAGCAGCAGCGGATAGCCGAGCAGGATATAGACCGTGAAGCTCAGCGAGACCAGAAATACGAGCGCAGAGCCGCTAGGCATGCACTAAGCGGATCGCGCCCTGGCGTGCTCGGCCGGCGAAATCGTAGTGCCCCGGGCTGGTTTTACCCTCGACGGGGTGGCCGCCCGCGATGATCTTCAGATACCCCGGCTTGATGTTCCCCCGAAACAAACCGTTCACGATGCCGTGGAACTGGAACCGCTCTTCCACGGAGAGAATGCCGGCCACAGGAGTCGCGCGGTGACCCATGTGCTGAGTATCGCATAGGTGAACATGGAATATGCGGGTCCTGGCACAATCGAAAATAGTCCCAAGCTACGGCGCTGGCCGCGCCGCCCAGTGCCGCCACATGAGCGCGACTTTGTCGTGGAGGAAAGCCTTTTCCTCCGCTGTGACGATGCGCAAAACATAGACCGCGGCGGCATACGTGAACACGAAACCGGCGCCACCGGCGGCCAGCACGAAGATCGGTTTCAGCCGTCCGAGTAGCGCGTGGAGTAGAGCCGCAACGGCCCCGGCGGAAGCCACGGCCACCGCCAACTTCCCCACGTCCCGCAACAGCCGGATGTCGGTACCACGCACGCCGAGAATGCGGCAGATGCGCGCTAGCGTGAGGGTGCGCTCCGCGGCGGCGACGATCACGACCACGGAGATGGCGCCCATGAGGCCGAAATGCCCGGTCGCGAACCACAGGGCCACGGCCATCATGGAACACAACGCCAGCCTGAGCCGCAACAGAAAGAAGCGTTGATCGATATAAGCCCGGAACAGGGGATCGTATAACAGCACTGCCATGGGCAGCAGGAGCAAATTGATCGCGAAAATATTCGCGCTGTTCGTATACTGGGCAGTGAATAAGAACGTAATCACTTCGTGCCGGAAGATCAAGAAAAAGGTGTACGCCGGGAAGTATACGGCGGCCAGCTTGCGCATGGCGCTGGCGGTGATCCGCAGAATCTCGCCGGTGGCATTGCGTTGCTGGAGCATGGTGACACGCAGGATCATCACCGAGTTGGTTGCCTCCTGCAGCAAATTCATAAAGGGCAACTGCACCGTGCCGATGGCATACACGGCGAAGAGGGTGGGGCCGAAACGGTTCGAGACGAAGTAGCTAGGCAGGTCAGTCTCCAGGTTGAGCAAAAGCGCGCCGACACCAATCGGCAAGACATAGGAAAGCTGCCGGCGCAGGACGGCCAGGTCGAAGCAGCGCCAGAACCCCGGGAAGCGCGATTGCAGGTATACCAGCAGGAGGATCGATTGCAGCACACCCTGGAGCACTGCGGCATACACCAGCGCGCGCACGGTTCCGAAGATCAGTACGGCCGCGAGGTAAAAGACCGTACGGCTCAATTGCACAGACACAATGGCGGCACTGGCCACTTTAATTTCCTGGTTGGCGATCGGCACGATTTCCAGGAATGAAGAGACAATCCAGAGCAGAATCACCAAGCCGACCAATCGCCCATAGGCCGCCAGTCCGGGCTGGCGGAAGAGGACTCCCAGCAAGGTCGGATAGAAGAACAACACCAGCCCAGACAGCGAGCCCATCGCCAGATTGAAAACGACGATGTTGATGACGGTTTGACGTTGGCGCTCCGGCTCGCGCGGCAGAAAGTAATAAGCGCTCATGCCGAAGCCCACCTGCAGGATTACCACCGACGTCCCGATCACTAGAAAGAGCTGCTTATAAAGGCCGAATTCCGTTTGGCTCAAGCGCCGCACCAGGACCAGCGGCAGAGCCAGGGCAAGCGCAAACGAGAGTGTCTTGGCCAACACCAGCCAGGAGACGTGAGAAGTTAGAGAGCCGGTCTTCTCGATCGGGGTGGACAACGATTGCAGAATAACATGGGGTCACATCACGGAGCCGGCGCCACAAGGCGGCGGTCCTGCGCGGTCACCGCGTCCAGCGCCTCGATTCCGGCAGAGAAGTCATAGGTGTGTGTGCCTTTCAGGTCTTTCTCCCAGTCGGGCTCGATGGAGTGAAGGCGGCGCTCCCGGCATGTGGATGGGGTAAGTTCCAAAATCTCTTGCACGTGGATACGGCGGCCGTACCTCTCACTACAATCCTGCACAGGCCGAAAGAGACGGCCGTCCAGCCTCTGAATCCGGCCTGCCGAACGCGCGTTGCGGACGTCGGTGGAAATAGGGCTGTTTGGGTGCAGGACCCAATCGCCACTGAGTTGGGCTGCGGAAAACAGAGTTCCGAACACGGCGTTATGGGGAGGTTCGCACAAGGTGGTAAAGAAGTACCAGCGATCGTCGTGGAGAATCGGTGTCGTGTCCACGGCACACCCTCGGAATAGCGTCCTTTCCAACTTCCACGAGAAGGGGAAGGCCGTCGCGCGGTACAGGTCCACCGATTCATTGGAGGCGGATTCTGGAATCAGAAAAACGTCGCTGCCATGATGAAACACAAACGGGTATGAGACGTGGTAGGGAAGATCGAGGCAAGTCCTGGCAGGGCCGATGGAAAGATCGCTTTCAATGGGGGCGCAGGCGATCCGCCCGCGGTTTTCGTCATACCGGTAGTCCTCGAAGAAGAGCCAAAGCTGACCCTGGTGCTCGAGAAGAAAAGGGTCCGCGTAGAAATGCCCAGCCGGGCTCGGCAGCCATGGATGCTCCGGCCCTCTCGCCAGCGGGCCGGCCCGGCCGGTCAGCAACCGGGAGGAATCGGCGTGCCGCAAGCAGATGCGCCAATGATACAGCGTGTCGCGCCGAAAGGGACGCGTGATCAGCTTGCGGCCAATCGCTGGCACGATCCATTTCAGCATCTGCGAATTGCCCGGGGCGCGATAAATTTTCACCTTGCCGCGGTAGGGCGCCGGCGGCACCGCGTGCTGCTTAACCGACTCCCAGCCGCACTCGTGGAGCTCGTGGAGCTTTCGGATTACGAAGTGGCTGGACCCCCAGTACGGGTAGAAAACGTTGCGATTTCGCGACAGCCCGCGGACGGTTGAGAACACGGACTTGCATAGGACCTGCCCGGCATCGAGCTGCTCGTCCAGCACTTGCAAAAGCACACCGGAGCACGGATTGTCCTCCACAACCTCCCAGAACAGAGCCGGCCCGCCCCTATAAAAATCATTGTCGCCATGATGAAACGACCAGACTCCATATCGGGCGCTGGTCAGAACTTCGCCGTGGAGAATGTTGAAGCCGAAGCGCAGGAGCACATCCAGATCGTGAGAGCGCACCGCGGCGATCGCTTCTGGTGGAAAACGATGTACGAACCGCTTCGCGATAGGGATGACGTCCAGCCTGGGAATGCCGCCCAAAATGTCGGCGGAGTCAACTTCCTCCAGAGGGTCGGGATGCTGCACGTAGCGTTTGTCAAGCTTGTTGTAGAGACTGTAAAGCAGAAGCCGGCGGAAGCGAGATTCGCGTAACAGGCGCATGCGCCGCGATAGTCTGCTTTCGGAAGGGGCGGGAGCGGCCGGCGGTTGCCGGTTTACGACCACCAACTCCAGCCGAGCAAAGTCCGACGCCTGCACATCCAGGAGAACTTGACGGGCCGCCTTTGTGATTCGAAACCTGTCCACCAGCACACCGATGCGAAGCGGCTTTGCCTGCGACCGGGAATGAAGATACAGTGACGAAATCGACATGCAATGCGGCTTGTCAGGGAGTGGCTTTCCTCGTGCGGGCATAGACGGTATAGAGCGCATTGGCATAGAGCGGCTGGTATGCGGTTTGAAGCATGTTCCGGAGAGAGGCATAAACCACGGGGCGCGTATGCGCGAGATCGGCCAGATGTGCCCGGTAGTTGCCGTCGATCACGATAAAATCCGGCCGCTTGCCACTGTAGTAACCCAGGCTCGCGTCGTCTTTGACGCGGTCGAAGCCAAGGCCGAAGCCCAGCTCGGCACTCCCGATTACCGACTGGCCGGGCTGCAGGTCGCGCTGGAGCGCAGCAATCGTGGGTTGGTAGATGGTGGCGTACTTTCGTCCGGCGATCAGCGCAACGGCGTAGCCGGTTTCGAGCAGCATGAGACCGGCCACCATGCCGATCCATACGGGCCGCCAGGAAGGGCGCGCCTGGGCATGCCATTTGTATGAGGCGGCCACGGCGGCCGCCAGCAGCCACGTCAAGTGAATCAGGTACCAGGGCTGCTTGGCGCCCTCGAAAAAGGTGAGCACGAACAGAACGATGGCGATCAGGAAGCCGACGACCTTGGCCGTCTGCGTCCGTCTGAGGGAACGCGGCCCCAACAGTCCCAGCACAGCAGCCGCATAGAGGAACAGCACCATCACGCGCCCCTTTGCAACACGATTTGCTCCCGGTGACAACCCATAAGCGGGAAAGAACCGGTCCGTAAACTCCCGCTGGAGAGCGGCTAGCGGAGCCTTCAGCGGCCAAAGACGGCCGGCGGAGTTTCCGGCGAACTGCGCCCAAAAAACTTCAGGGCTGCGGAGAATGTACGCTGACCAGGCAACTCCGCCAATCAGGTACGGCGCCGCGATAGGCAGCAGATCCGGCCAGCGCAGCCGGCGGCCATCGAAGTAGAAATGCAGGAAGACCAGGCTGGGCACGGCGATCAGGCCGCCGATCGGGTGCGTCAGTCCGCTGGCCACCGCAAATGCATGCGCGCTGAAGAGCGCCCAGCGGAAATGGTTCTCGCGCAGAGACAAATACGCGGCCAGCGCCGCGGCGCCGAAAGCAGCGCTGAGCATGTCCGATCGCCCCGTGGAAGCCAGAATCAGGACGGTCGAATCGATCGAAATTAGCGCGAGGCTGAGGAGCGCAACAGCTCTATCGCCCGTCACGCTGCGAATTACGTAGAACCAGCAGAATAAGGCCACAAACCCGGCCGCCACCGAAAGCATCCTGGTAGAAAACAGAGTGGCGCCGAACAGATGAAACCAGGGCGCCTGTATGAGGGCATGCAACGGCATGATCCAGTACGTGTATTGTTCAATACCCCTCAGGTAAGTGCCCGCGCTCTCGAGTACCGGCGAGCCCATGCCACCGTTGGTTATTAGGCTCAGCGTGGGGCTGGTGGACCAACCTTCGTCGCATATCGGTATCCTGGTGAGGCTCAGGCCGATGGCGAACCCCAGGTATAGTGCCAGAACCGCTCCGCTGGCGGCCCAGTAGGCGCGGCTGCGGCGGTCGGGCACCGGCTCATGGCTGGCGAGAGGCGGGCGCCCCAGAGCGCTCATGGGTTTATGGTAGCGAAGCTGGCGGACGCCGAAGAGGGCGCCATTCATTTCGAATACGAGCTGTTGCGGCAAATAGGGCGCGCAGAGGCGCGGAGCGAATTGAACAGTCAATTGCACAACCGCTCTGAAACGCAGTGCTGCCCCTTACTTCCGTGGAAACATCGCTTGATCCGCACGCCGGCGACTTGCCGGGCTGCGGTACATTGAGGTTGATGCGCTCCACCTCCCAACAGGAGATTGCTGCCGGCGAGCGCTTTGCGTTTGGAGAAAACTGGCGGCGATTCCTCTCCATCCTGGATGACGGCCGCATAGGAAAGGCGGAAGATTCTCTCCGGCGGATGCTGGAAGTCCCGGATTTGACGGGCAAGAGCTTCCTCGATATCGGCTGCGGCAGCGGTCTATTCGGCCTGGCGGCAAGGCGCTTGGGCGCACGTGTGTATTCCTTCGATTTCGACCCGCAATCGGTGGCCTGCACCCAGGAACTGCGCCGGCGTTATTTCCCGGCAGACGCGTACTGGGAAATAGAGGAAGGGTCGGTCCTCGATACTGGCTATCTCGCCAGCTTGGGTCGCTTCGATGTGGTGTACTCTTGGGGCGTCCTGCATCATACCGGCGCTCTATGGCAAGCTCTGGGCAATGCTGCCGCAATGGTCGCGCCAAAGGGAAAGTTGTTTGTCGCCATATACAACGATCAGGGTAAGATCAGTGACCGCTGGCGCGCGATCAAGCGTTCGTACAACTCCCTGCCGAAAGGTTTGCGCTTTCTGATAACGATTCCGGTGCTGGTACATCTCCAATGGCGCCCGGCGTTGAAAGATCTCCTGAGGCTCAGGCCTTTCGAGACCTGGCGCAGTTATGGCAAGGAGCGCGGCATGTCTCCCTGGCGGGACTTGATCGACTGGGTGGGCGGCTACCCTTTTGAGGTAGCTAAGCCGGAAGCCATCGTCGATTTTTGCCTCCGCCGGGGTTTTACATTACGGCGCCTAGTTGCTTGTGGCGGTTCGCTTGGTTGCAACGAATTCGTTTTCGCGCGGACGGCAGCCGAAACAGTATCGTAGCGAGGCAGGCGGGGACCTGCTGTCGGACGCGTAGTATGATGGGGTATCTGCGGTCCCCGCCATGCGGTCTTTGCTATTCAAGCTTTACTGGAAGCTGGAAAAACTATTCTTTCCCGCATTGAAGTATTCTCAGTATCGCTATTACGAGACATTGAAGGGCGCTATTCCCGACCGATGTGCCTGGCTCGATCTCGGGTGCGGCCACCAGATGTTCGCAAGCTGGATGAGAGAGGAAGAACGGGCACTGGCAGGCCGGGCGGCCATGCTCGCAGGCATCGATCTCGACTGGCAGGCATTACGCGCGAATCCGTTCGCTTCCGCGCGAGTTCTTGGGGCCCTGGAGAGTCTTCCTTTTCGCGCCGAGGTGTTCGACGTAGCCACTGCCAACATGGTCGTCGAACACCTCCGCAACCCGGCCGCCATGCTCGAGGAAGTCAAACGCGTCCTGCGGCCGGGCGGACTGTTCATCTTTCATACGCCGAATCGCAATGCGGCGATGCTGCGGGTTGCCGCCCGCATGCCGCAATTCCTGAAGAACTTTCTGGCCCGCCTCCTCGAAGGAAGAAGAGAGGAAGACGTCTTCAAGACTTTCTACCGGATGAACTCCCTGGCGGCCATCTCGCAAATGGCTGCGGCGAGCGGCTTCCGCGTGCAGGAGTTCCGCTCGATCTCCACCTCCGCGGTCACGGCGCTGTTGGGGCCGGTGGCGATTGTGGAATTGCTATATCTGCGGCTGCTTGAGGCGAAGCGCTTCCAGAATTACCGCAGCAACCTGATCGCCGTGTTACAAAAAGCCGCTTGATTCCGCTGGTCTATTTTGCGATCGGACGGAACTCTGGCAACCGCTGGCGAGCAGGGGCCACCCGCCCCACAGGCTTCCCCGGCGCGGAACCAGCCGGGCTGCTGGCGCGCGCCTGCATAGCCGAATTTATGGAGCGTTCGAAAGCCGCGCAGAGGCCCGCCACCAAGGGAAAGTAAAAGTAATAGGCGTTGCTCGCAAAAATCGCCGTGATGGCAAAGGCGAGAACGGAGAGCCGTAGGCAAAACGCCATGTCGCCCAAAGCGCGCAATTCCGGGTCGCGAGCGGCGTATTTTCGGGCGGAGTGGGCGGTCTGAAAACAGAAGAACAGAGCCGCGAGATAGAAGAACAGCGCCGGTAATCCGGCTTCCGACGAGATCTCGGTAAAGGTGTTGTGGCTCTGGCGCCAAGCGGCGGGCCGCTTCTTCTCCTCGGCATCTTTGGCATCGGCGACCGCGAACATCCCCGGACCGACTCCCAGAATGGGATGTTGGAACGTCAACTCCACACTATGCTCGAACATTTCCTTCCGGACGCGTGTAGATAACACCGCGGATTCTTCCGCGGAGTTGGCGACGTAAGGCGTGTCCCCGCTCAGGAACAAGGTCTTATAGCGCTCCAAAGCATCGCTGCTGGAGACGAGCACGGATGCCACAGCCAACAGCAGGGCGCCCACTGCCAGCGGGACTTTCTGGAGGGGTGGAACGGAGAAGAAGTAGAGCAGAAAGATGACCAGCAAGGCCAGCAGGCCTCCACGGGAACCGGTACGGACCACGGTTATGGGAACGAGAACCAGCGCCAGAAAGCAAGCCACTCTCAAGAGGGACAGCCCGGAACGGGTACGCACGGCCAGCAGGCAAAAGGGCAGGCCCAGGAGCAGCAAGGTAGCGAAATCGTTCGGATTGCCAAAGGTGCCGGCCACCAGCGAGAAGCGTCCCAGGTCGCGCGTCGCGGTCGAGACGCCCAGCACGAAACTGAGAGCCTCAATGACCAGCACCGATACGGCCATGGCGTACATGGCCTTCCGGCATTGCTCCAGGCCGTCGATGCATCCCGCCAGCAGGATCAGACTAATTAGAGATACCGACCAGAAGACAAGCGTATCAAAGCTCCCGTGCCGCCAGACACTAAACGGAGTACTAAGGAAAAGCCAGGCGGTAAAGCACAACAGGGCCAGAACGATCTTCGAAGAGAAAATGCGAAAAATACCGCCGCTCAGCAAGACCACCAAAACCGCCAGAATCGCTGAGATGAGGCCGAGGCGCAAGCCATGGCCGGTGACGATCAGCAGGATCTCAGGAAGTCGGGTATAAGTGATAAATATATAGGCGATCACCAGATAAAGGGCCGGATGCCAGGACGCCGGAGGGTGCGCCGTGGCGGCCGAAGAAGGCGGGATGGTCACCGGATGTTCAGCAACGCGGGGTGGTGGCAAGATCAGATCCAATGTAACATTCTGGCGGTGTCTCAGCCAAGGAAACACAGTTCCATAGGAGTTTGGCTCGGAAGCGCGGCGGTATAGCTGGGGAATGCTTCGGGAAAGTTCGCAAACGGTCCATTGAATTGACCCTTACGGTATGTTAAGTGGGTAGTGTGCGGCTGCTGCATATACCGCGATGACTTCCCCAAGTCCCCGCCCGTCTAGGAACATTCATCTGAGAATCGCAAAACGCTGGTATGCGGCGGGGGCTATCCTCGTGCTGCTCTACAGCGCTTTACTGGTAGCGCAAGCCGCAACGCGCCGCCCGTGGACCGATGAGGCCATGTTCGCCGATCCGGCGCTCACTCTTATTACCAAAGGTTATTTGGGATGCCCCGTCGAGGAGTTTGCAACCGCATGGCCGAATATAGCCCGGCATATCTACACGATGTTCCCGCTGAATCTGGTGGTGCTGGCGGGCTGGTTCAAGATCGTGGGCTTCGGTCTGATCGAGCAGAGGGTGCTCTCCATGCTTTGGACGGCGCTGCTGCTGTTTTCGGTATACCGGCTGGTTGTGCTGCTTTCGGGCGCGCGGCGCACGGCGCTGTTGTGTACGGCGCTGGTGGCCCTGGATTATCACATCATGGTGGCAGGCTCTTTCGGCCGGTACGATCCGATGGTCGCGGCGCTCGGGTTCGGAGGTTATGTCCTTTATCTGGCGTTGCGCGAGCGAAATCTGAACCTCGCATTGTTGTTGGCCAACACCTCTGTGATGCTATGCGGCACGACGCACCCGAACGGGCTGCTTTACTTCATCGGACTCTGGGTGCTGGTCCTCTACTACGACCGGCGTAGGATCGGCCTGCGGCAAGTAGCGCTCTGCGCGATCCCCTACGTGGTGGGTGCATGCGTGTGGAGCGCGTATTTGATGCAGGACCCCCAAAGCGCGCTGACGCAGCTCCGGAATAATTCATATAGCCGCGTGGCGATCCTACAGCCCTGGCAGGCGCTGAAGCGCGAGATCCTGCTGCGGTACGCCCCGGGATTCGGTCTTACGGCTCAGCACTCGGCCGGGAGCGGGGGACCCATTCAACTGAAAGCGGTCCCTTTGCTGGCATACCTGGTGGGCGTTCTGGGCTGCCTTTCCGTGCGTCAGATCCGCCGGAATCCCGGAGGCCGCACGTTGCTGCTGCTCACGGCCGTCCACGTCTTGTACCTGACGTTCTTCGAGGGCATCAAGTTCCCCTTCTATTTGGTCCACATCGACCCGTTGTACGCGATACTGCTAGGGATCTTCGCCGTCTGGCTGGGACGCGCCGGCGCGATACCCAAGTGGGCGACCGCGAGCGCCTTAGCCGCCGTGATGGCGGTTGAGGCCGGGGGAATACTGTGGCGCATTCGCATCGACACCTACGGCACCGAGTACGCGCCCGCGGTGGCCTATGTCAAGCGTCACGCGACCGCCAACGACCTGGTTTTGGCCAGTTGCGATTTTGGCTTCGGCTATGGCTTTGAAGCGAATTTCCGGGATGACCCGCTGCTCGGTTACGAGTCCCACCGCGTGCCGCAATTCATCGTCTGGGACGTGGATGCCTATCGGGACGAATTCATTCACAACGCGCAGACCAAGCCAGGCGCGCACCGTTACGTGGCGGAGATGCTGCGTCAGTACGATGCCGTGTTCCACAATGCCGGTTACACTATCTACCGGCGCCGGCCTGACGCCGGGCCACCGCCAACGGGTGCGGAGGGGCAGCGAGGGCCGCTACCGTAGAAAGGCGGTTGTGAGTTCCCGCTTACCAGCGCTTGATTTTCCCTAGCCGCCTGGTTTCGAACAGACTCTGCTGATGTTCGAATCCGGCCTTCTCGATCGCGTGGCAGGACGCCAGGTTTTCCTTTAAGGCCCCAATATAAATGTGCCTGATACCGGGCACCTTTGCGGCATCGTAGGTCATTTGCGCCAGTGCTCGCTGGTAGAAACCCTTGCCGCGGTGTTCCGGGCGTGTGTAGAAGTCGTACAACACGGCAGAATCCGGCGGCAGCCGCAGCTTTTGGCTCACCTCCGAAATGAAGGCCTCCTGTTGCCGCTCTATCAGCCAGCCGTGGTGCGCCAACCGTCCGTCTTGCGCAAATGTGTAGGCATGTTCACCCGCTTCAAGACGCTTAGCAGCCTCGCGCAAGAACTCATCTAGGGGTGGCTGCCAGGCCTCGGCCGGCATATAGAGCGTCAGATCGGGAAGGCAGTCACGGCGCATGATCTTCGCCACCGGTTGCGGAACCGCCTCCGCCGCATACCGATAAACCCGATATTCGCGATGCTCATAGCAGAACCGTCTGATGGGCCGTAACAGCCTGTTCAAGATGCTCCGCGGGCGGACCAGCGAAGCCTTATGCCGTGCCATGCGCAACGCTTGCTTTACCCGGTTTGTCGACACGAAGCGCTTCCCAAAACCAATCGACGCCCGTTTCCACCGGAAGGCGCGGACAGCGGACCGCGAAAAGAAGATATCGAGCACCGACGCTTCGTCGTACCGCGTGGCAAAACGTTCTTTGAACTCGCCTCCCGGAGTCAGGTCCAGTGCGCGAAAGCCATCCTGTTCGAGGGTCAACCCGAGCAGCAGCAAGTGCAGCTTCCCGCACGAGTGTCTCGCAAAGAACGGCGAATGAACCAGAATCCCAAGGACGACCTCCTCTCTGTTGCACGGGCCTATGTGTGCAGCCGCGATCTGCTGCCCAACTCGGAGTACGGTCACATGCATCAGGCCGGGTTGCTCCAGCAACGCGATGTAGAACGCTTTCTTGTGACGATCTGCCTGGAACGGTAGCACGCCGTTCACAGCTCCCTGGCGGAAATCGGAGAGATCGCCGATAACCTCCAACGCCGCCCGGAACCCCTCGGCGCCGGTGATCTTTGCGAAATTCAGCGGGCCTTCCTTCTCTAGTCTGCTGAGCCGGCTCTTGTTGCTCTTCTTGCGCAAAGACTCTCGCGCCGAATCGGCCGGCCGAGTTACCATCAGCGGCTTCGGAATGGGGCGCAGGTAACAGCGCCCCGACCATCTCTTGGTCCATTCGACCGGGGTCTTGGGAGGAGCAAAGAGGAGCTGGAGGTGGCCCCGAGGGAAGACGCGCGATAGTTCGTCCAGGGCCTCCTCAATGAACCGGGCGCCGTCCCCGGGTAGCGCCAACCAGACGTGATATTCGGCTTGGTGAGCACCCGCAGCGCAAAGCGCCCCGCTCCTCTTGTCGGTCGCCAGAGTGAATAGGCCGGAAAGCCGGCCATCCGTTTCACCTGCGACGATTACCGGCTCAAAATCCTCCGCATAGCAGCGATACCAGGTCGTCACAAAGGGCGCGTCCTGAAAGCATGTCGCCCAAGAGCACGCATGGTACAAAGCCGCCCATTCGCGCAGGAACGGCGGCGAGTCCAAAAGCTGTTCAGCGTCTCGCCCCAGATAGAGCCGAACCACGGTTGTCAACTATTCCACCATTTGGCCTTCGCCTGCGATGAACTTCCGCCGCGGCAGAAGTGAGGCCTCGCCACTAACCCATCCGGCAAATTCCAGACGCTCGAAGCGGATACTATCCAACAAGCGCGGTAGCCGGAGCGGGCCTGTGCGGCCGGTCGCAAATCCCGGCCAGCACGTTACCGCAGATTCAATTCCGCACTCTGCGAGTGCCAGTTCGAACTCGGGCAGGTACACGCCGCCCGGATAGCAAAAATGACGCGCCGGACTTTCGCGCAAGGCCGTAATGCGGCGCTCGTTTTCCACGACCTCCTGCAGCATTCTGTTCCTGCGGCGGGAAAGACGATGACGATGCGTATGCAACTGGATATCGAAACCGGCCTGCGCTAATTCACGAGCTTCTTCGTGCGTCATGATGTAGAGCATCCGCTTCCGGCACAGAGCTTCATAATCCAGCTCCAGGCGGGCGGCCACCTGCGTCAACAGGATATCTTTCTCGCGTCCCGAAAGTCCGTGTTTTTGCGCGAACAGCTTGATCAGACGATTTGCTGAATCCCGGCCCTTATCGTCCAAAAATATCGGATGAGGGCAGATCCCCGGAAGTGTCGTAGTCCTTCCGCGAGCCTTCCACAGCAAGTAACTAGCCATGACATCGAATACGGGCCGCTGGAAGTCGCAATAGTAGGTAGTCAAGTACACCGTGGCTGGATACCCAAAGTGCTGAATTATCGGAAATGCTAGGCGGTAAGCATCATAAGTGCCATCGTCTATCGTCAGCACTACACTGCGCTCCGGCAACGTACCGCTATAAAGTCGCCGTAACGCGTCCGCTAGCGACAACACGTTGCAGCCGTTGTCCCTTAGATGGCTAAGCCGGCTCCGAAACACTGCCGCTGGCATGTAGAGGGAGGAATTCCAGAGATGCTCGTCGTCCTGTGAGAACCCGTGATACCCAAGAATCAAGAGCCGGTTGCTCCGCCAGCGGCTGTTAAGGAGCAGAGCCGATAAGCCGCTTCGGGTCATGGCAGACAAGACTAGCAGCTTAAGGCGCTTCAACAATGACCTAACCTCCGCGATCCGCCGGCACAATCGATTCCTCCCATGATGCGTTTTGACGATCGGAATGGCTCACGCAATTAAGCGTCGTCCAGAGTTTGCCTGTTGGAAGGACACCAAAGGGCCTAGTATACTAGATCGCTTGCGCGATACGGAGGGCTTTCGACTGGGCAGCGCGCCTGGCGGCGGACCGTGGCCGGCAGTGCGAGTGTCACGTAGGCAGGCTAAAGCGTCCGGATCCACCCCGCGAATCGGCACCATCCAGTTCTACCATGGACTCCTGATCTAAGGTGTGGCCACCACCTGAAGCGGTGCCTCTGCCACTACGCTGTTAGTGGCGTTGCGGTATTTCGCCTTGTAATACAGAATCCGCTGCGAGACCGCCGGAACGGCAATGGTGCAAGTGGAGGCACAGGGCGCCCCAGCCGGATTCTCTCCCGCGAACTGAAACGGCACGGTGCCCACAGAAGCCGTACTGGCGATGCAGGGCTCGTTCCGTGTGGTGCAGTTCCCGCTGAATTCCCGGTAACCGAACTCCACCACGGCATTGGTCACCCCTAATCCAGCGGGTGGGCTTAACGTGACCGGCAGCGGCAAAAAGGCGCTGCGGTTTACGCCACCTGCCGCCGGAAAAGGGGGCAGCTTGGCCATGTACAACTCCCGCCGCGCGGAGTCCAGGTAATTGCCCTGGAACATAACCCAGGAATTGTCCGGCAGCGGCCGGGCGTTGGCGAATCCGCTGGTAAACTTCAGTTTTCCAATCATGGACTTAACCAGTATCCGCTGGAACTGTCCGGATGGATCCGGCTGGAGCGTAGAGAACTGAACCAGCCCTTGCCCCAGCGCCGGCATATTATCGAGACAGATATCGTTTGCGGGACTCGTTTGGCCCGTAACGCCTGCGCCGTAACAGTACGGATAAATGACCGCCGGCGCGTTCACATAAACCTCTCCCACTGCGCCATTTGGCCGGCATTCTCCGGCGGACCGGGGAACGCAGTATTTATAGGAGTCAGCGACCGCGTCGGAAAGAGAGGAAGCCGGGCCGCTGACATCGATGAGTGGATGAGATCCGGAACTGGCCGCAGTGGGCAGCAATTTGCGATTCAGGTTGCCGATATTATCGGGATCTTTCACGGGGTAAGTCGTCTTCCAGAGTTGGCCGCTAACCAGGGTCCACAAGTCCGGCGGCGCTGGTGCGCTGGTGAACTTGCCCACCAGAGGCCTAATGTCAAACGCTGCCTGGCTCTCGGAAGCAGTTGCCGATTCTCCGCTGACGGAAGGGTGCGATTGAAATACATTGTTGATTGCCGCGGCGTACGCTCCGGCAAACGCCGGATTGGCCGACACGTAGGCCACCGGCGCCGCAAACAATTGCGCGAAATTCGACGCATGCCTTACCCGGTAGGCGCCGCCCCAGGGTGGATGCGGATACGAGCTGCCTTCCACGGCGATAGCAGCCCGCTGCGTTGCGTGCGCGTCGAAGTACCCTGGGTCTATCGTGGCGTTCAGGCCATGTGGATCGTGCAGGTAGTCCCAGAATACGTTGCCGCCCCATCCCAGCGCATAGTAATCCGGATACTCGGGATCGTAGTAATTCAGATTCGTGGCGCCGGACATGGCAAAGAGGTACTTGACGCCTGTGCCCGGTATTTCCTTGGGTCCGTGCATCCAGTGTCCGGCGTTGCGCTCAAAGACCCATTGCCCATCCTGGCCCTTTTGGATTAACACGAGAACCTCGGCGGAGGCATTGAGGAAGTTACAGGAAGTCTCGCTGTCGCTGATACACCAGATGTCGCCGGCTTGTGCCGTGCTCAACTCTCCGGGGGTCTGTTTTTGCGGAGGAACCAGCTTCCAGTAATAAGGCTCGTAAGATCCATCCTTGGCGTCGATCTGCAGCAGTGTACAGTTGGAACCCGTAATGTTCATGGGGTTGCCCCATTGGGAGCATGGAGAGCCGCCTCGGGGCACGGCTGTATGCGTAGTAATCACGACTGCGGTGGCTCCCGGAGCGGCAGACCCGGCGACCACGGTGTTGGCCCCGTAGCCAAAGTAGCCGCTGTAGCCGTAGTCTTGCGCCGAGTGGTTGACGCCCCACCGGGCAGCTCCGTGTGACCAGGTGTTCATGGCGGCAATGACATTGGGCCCGCCCGGCCGGCCGGCATGGGCCGGATTCCCATCACCCGCGCTGAAAACCCCAAACCAGCCGAGCGTATCCTGCGAGCGATAGCAATAGATCAGCAGGTTGCCCTGCTGAACCGGGCCGGTATAGCAGTTCATCGCTTGATCGAAGGCTGGCTCAAAGGCGGACAGCAGGCTTTTAAGATCTTTCCCGCTTGAGGCGGGCGTCAGATTAGTGATGACCGCGTTCGCGAAGTTCATCGAATAGTTGCCTTGCCCATGCGGCGCGCCCGTGCCAATCGATTCGCTGTCCGAAAACGGCCTGCTGGAGGCATAGGAGCCTGTGTAAGTGACTTGCAAAATGACGGGAGTCTTGCCCGATTGCGCCATACAGTACCAGGTGGGCGCGGGCTTGGTATCGTCAAAGGTTTGAAAAACTTCTGGCGCGAACATCGGGCATGAAGTATCGGGCCACTTGTCGGGTCCGTCTGGGTTGCCATTGGCTTTGGCCGGGCCGATCATGTTGGATGTTCCGGTTACCGGATCGATCCAGACAATCGCTGCGCTGCCGCCTCCCACCGGGACCATGCACACATAGCCATTACCGACTTTAGCGTTGGAACACAGTGTATCGTAGCCTTCGTCCGGCCATTCGCCGGACTGCCCGGAAACAAACGAGAAAGTGGCCTGGTGCACGGTAATAAAACTGCTGTCGTCGGCCGTATGGCGCCTGATCATTACCGCGAAATCCGGCGCGCAGTAGAACCGGTAAGATCCAGGAGAACTGGTTAGCGTAAGGATTTTGCCGAAGCCGCTTGCAATGGTGGCTTCAATGGACCGGTTGGCGAAGGGAGGCGCCGCGCAGGCATCCTCGGCGGAAACATTCGAAAGTCGGATGCGTCCGCTGCCGCCCGCGATCCAGGCTTCGCTGAAGAGATCGCCGTCAGTCTGGATGACGACAGATCGATCGACCGTTACGGCGCCCTTGTGAAAGATGGCTTCCGGGCGATTGATGCGCGGCGTGCTGTCAAACAACCATGGATCGATACCCATGCCGCCGGGCTGGTGCGTGCCTACGAAGACTGTGCCGCTCTTCGGGCCGAAGGTTACGGTTTTGATCTTGCTGGCACAGGAAGCTCCCGCATTCATGCTGAGGCAAACGTCCAGCGTGCGGAAGTTGGCATCGCGAGAATTTCCTTGGCCATTCAAAGCCACTTGAAACTGGTTGAGCGAATAGCCATAGCCACTGGACGCGCCGCCCCATCCGAATCCTGGGTCCTTCGGCCGTAGCACCAGCCACCCAGTCGAATTGCTTACCGTGGTAGCGCTCTCGCTGCACGGAGTAGACCAAGGACCCTTTGTGTCACATGGGTTTTGCCCCTGGTTGTATGCGGTACCAAACGTCACGTTGGAAATGGCCGCATAGCCAATACCGGGATAGGTGACCCGTTGTATGCGCACGCCGGTTTGCGGCTCGATAAACTGCTCGTTCACAACGCTGCCGGGCGACGAAGGCACGGCCCACTCGCCAGGCGCGGTAGGGTCGGAAGGCCAGGGGTCGGAATAGCCGATACCCAGCGGAATGTTCGTGGTCTCGAAGTGGAAGAGCGCCGTATCCGTACCGCACGTAAGCTTGCTGTAATGGAGGGTGTTCGTTTGCAGCGCGCGGGAGTAGTAACGGCCATCGGCGCCTTTCTCGGCTGCCCGCTTGCCGATAACGAAAGTCCGCTGGGCGCCGTTGCCGATATTGCCGGCCCGGTTGTCCTGGTCAGCCCCCGGGAAGTGAGTTGGGTCCACATCATGGACGAGCGGCGGTTGCGGATTCGCGTTCGCATCGGCGGTCTCGCTGACGGCCAGCGAGCACGGTGACGCGATCGGAGCCGTATAAGTGACCACCGCTTGTGTGGCGGTCGTGCCGGACACGGTGATGCCGGTGATTTGGGCGATAGAGCGCACGGCAAAGGCGAAAGCCAATAAGAACAGTTTCATCGTCCCCTCAGGGAAACCTCCATGGCGTGCGGGTCTGGCCGCTCGTACATGCGGTAGGCGCCATTGTCGTAAACGACGCGATAGCCGTTCAGAAGATTGCGAACCAGCAGCGCCGGCGCGGACTTCTGCATCGCGAAACCCCGATTATCACATGTCGCCGGGAGTAAATCGGGGCGCACGCTTTAGCGACGCTTTAGCGTCCTGTGGCGAGCTTCAGCTAGCCATTTCCGATGACAGCTAGACGGTGGGCTGAAGCCCACGGCATTACGCTAAAGCGTGCGCTTCTCAGCCTCTCACCAACCACCGCCGGAACACCTCCGCCAGGTATTCGGTATTGCGGTGCAGAGCGAATTTCTCCAGGATTCTTTGGCGGGCGCGCTGTCCCATGCCACGCCGCAGTTCAGGGTCGTCCATCAATCTGGCGATGGCGCGGGCCAGCGCCGCGTGATCTCCCGGCGGCGCCAACAGGCCGTCCGTTTCGTGCTGGATGATTTCCGGAATCCCGGTGATCCAGGAGGCCACGCAGGGAATCTCCATGGCCATGGCTTCCATCAACACCACAGGAATGCCCTCGGAGAAGCTGGGCAACGCCAGCACATCCGATTCGGCGTACAATTCGCGCAGTTTGTCCTGGTTGAGAAAGCCTTCCATCACCACGTGACCGGCTAAGCCGCGGCGGACGAGATCCTGCTCCAGGCCTGGCCGGTCCGGGCCGTCGCCGGCGATCCGCAAGCGCACACGCCGGCCTTCGCGCACCAGCAGCTCGATCGCAGCCAGCAGCAGATGCTGGCCCTTCACCGGGGCCAACTGGCCCACGCAGGCGATCTGAAAGGGATCGGGCGCGTCCCGGAACGGCCGCGGCGCAAATTCCCGCGGGTCCACCCCCAGGAAAATGACTTCGATCTTCGGCCACTCGCGGTAATCGGTCAATCTGAGCATCTGGCTGCGCCCGTAGACACTGATGGCGCGGCAGAACAGCGATGCCCGGATCTTCTCCGCTAACTGGAAACCCGCCGGATCCACGAACTCCGCCTGACCGTGGAAGGTGATGGACATGGTGATCGGGAAAATGCGCGCGGCGATCAACCCGACTGTCGAAGAGTAGTGACAGTGCACATGGGAGAGACGCTGGCGCATCATCCAGTGGCCGGCGATCACCGCCTCGAGGAAATACAATATCCCGGATCTGCCAGTTCCCATCGCGCAGAGTAATCCACGAAAGTAGCCGGCGGGACGCGAAAACAGGGTGGCCCAGTGCGCCCGCAGCACGCCTCCCAACCCGCAGGTCTTGATGTAAAACGTGGCCTGCGCTTCCTCTTGTTCCACCGGCGTCAGCTTGTCGAAAGGCCTGTCGGGCGGGCGCACGGAAGCCACCAGGATGCGAAATCCGAGTTCGCGCAGCCGCTGCACTTCCCGCAACATGAACGGGTGATTGATGGCGGGATATTGGCTGAGCAAATATGCCAGTGAGAGGGCCGGTTTCATCTACCAGTTTGCGCCCGCGAGGTTCAGTACGGGCAGACCGCTGCGCCGGATCGCCTCCGCATTTGCGGCCGTCGGCGATTGTGTCAGGACCAAGTGCTGCGCCCAGGCCAGCGTAATTTCCAGATCGGAATCGAGCAGGTTGCCGATGTGCGGGATGGCGGCCAGCAGGAAGCGCTGGTTGCTGCCGTAGATACCCTCGAGCCGTATATGCGGATCGAACACCCGGACGTTACGGCCTTTTCCGATCAACTGTTCCAGCAGGCTCACCACCGGGCTCTCCCGTAGATCGTCGGTATTCTCCTTGAAGGCCAGTCCGAAGACCCCGATACGCTCAGCGGGCAATTCCAAGACCTTCTGGACGGCCCGGCTAAGGTGTTGCGCATTGCTCGGCAGGACGGTTTCCAGAAGCGGGAGGTTCAGATCCAACCGGCTCGCCCGGTATACCACCGCGCGCAAGTCTTTCGGCAGGCATGCGCCGCCGAATGCGAACCCGGGTTTAAGATAGGCCGGCGAGATGTTGAGCTTGCTGTCCCGGCAGAGCGTCTCCAGGACCTCTCCGGCGGGAACGTCGAGCGCCGCAGCCAGCGTGCCGGTCTCATTGGCAAAGGCTATCTTTAGCGCGTGAAATGTATTGCAGGTGTACTTGATCATCTCCGCCGTGCGCAGGGAAACCAGGCAGGGGTCCACATGGAGAGGCCGGTATAGCGCCGCCACCTGCTCCACCACGGAACGGTCTTCGCCTCCGACCACCACCAGCGAGGGCTCTAGGAAATCCCGCACGGCGTTGCCTTCCCGCATGAATTCCGGATTGGATACCACGAGTTGCAATGAACTCTCCAGACAGTCAGCCGCAATCTCTTCGCAAGTACCCGGAAAGACCGTGCTCCGTACGGCCACAATCAGACGGCGCGAACGTCCGGGCAAGCACCGCGCAATCTCGCGGCACACCCTTCGCAATTGATCGAGCCCCAGATTGCCGTTCGGCTCGGAAGGCGTACCCACGCAGATGAGTGCAATGTCGGAATCCGCCAGAGCCGGCTCGAGCGCGCCTGTGGCTGACAATCTGCCGTTGGCGCGTCCCTCGCGGATCAACTCCTCCAGACCCGGCTCGTAAAACGGCGCCCGTCCCGCTTCGATGCTCTCGATCTTATAGCTGTCACGGTCCACGCCGATGACATGGTGGCCGAGATGCGCCAGTCCCGCCGCGGTAACGGAGCCAACGTACCCCAAACCGAGTACGGCAAGCCTCGCCGTGTAGGGCAGGTTGTCAACCTGCGGCCGATTGTCAATCGGCCTGTCGGCGCGCAAAATTAATCTCCTCCTTCACTAGAAAAATCGGCCTCCCCTTCACCTCATCGAACAATCGTCCTACATACTCTCCCAGCACCCCCATCCCAATCAACTGCACTCCGGCAAAAAAAAGCACCGCCAGGATGAGCGATGTCCAACCTCTGGCCTGGTGCGGGTTGTATCCAAAGACCGTGATGTTCCCCACGTATTGCACAAATATGAACAGAGCCAAAAGAAATGTTCCGAGGGCGATGAAAATTCCAGCCAGCATGAGGGTTTGCAGGGGCTTATAGGAGAAATTGAAAACGCCGTCGAGCGCCAGGCGCACCAGTTTCGAGAACGTGTACTTTGCTTCCCCGAACGCACGCGCTTCCCGCTCATATTCCAGCCCGGTTTGTCTGTAACCGATCCACGCGCGCAGGCCTCGCAGGTAGCGGCGCCGCTCCGGCAAGCTGTTGAGCTGGTCGACCACCCGGCGGCTCATCACGCAGAAATCGCCGGCATCTAGGGGAATCTCTATCGACGCCAGTTTCCGCAGAAGCCGGTAGTAAGCAAAGTAGGCTGCCCGCTGGAAGATTCCTTCCTTTCTCTTGATCCGGATGGCGTAAACCACATCGAAACCTTCCTCGCACCGGTCGATGAAGCGCTTCAGTTGCTCAGGAGGATCTTGGAGGTCGGCATCCAGTACCGCTACCCAATCGCCGGCTGTGTATGCCAAGCCGGCGGACAGCGCCGCTTGATGGCCGAAGTTTCGCGACAGGCTGAGGATTTTCAGGCGCGAATCGGTAAGCGCCAGGTTCTTGCAGATTGCCAGAGTGTCGTCCAGGCTGCCGTCGTCCACGATAATCAACTCGTAATCCTCGGCCCAGGCAGAGGCGGCGGCAGTGATGCGGCTATGAAGCTGCGCGATACCGGCGCCTTCATTGAAAGCTGGAACGACCACCGAAATCATGATGGAACCCGTTCAAGCAGCGTGTTCCCGCCGATGACTGCGCGTATGCGCAGCCAGGACGGAAGTTGGGCCGGCCAATCCGGCTTCCAAAACCGCAGTTCGTCATCCGACAGGATGACCCAGCGGCAATGGTATTGATCCATGTATCGCATCAGGTATGCGTCGTTGGATTCCGGGATGGATAGAGCCTGCGCACCGGTATCGTAGCTATAGTAATAGGGATCGTAAACGATCACAGCGTCTTGGTGAGTAATTGTGGCGCTGATCGAGCGCCTGATCCGCCGGCGTTGCGCGGCTGCGGCATCTTGCGCCGAGAGCTGGCGCGCCAGGCGCCCATCTTGGACCGGCACGTAAACAGCAAAGAACACGCAGCCGAGAATCAGCGCATAGCCGGTGAACCTGGGAGGGCGCCATTTTGCCAGGAGTGTGGCTATACCATACCCCAACCAGATCACGGTCAGCGCCGTGAAGGGCGCCAGATAGCGGGCTTCCAGCGAGTCGGCGCGGACGGCCATGGCGGCGATCTGCAGGGCGCCATAAAGCGCGCTCGCAAGCAGCGGTGCTGTGGCCAGGTGACGCCTCGATATCAGGGCCATGGCAACGAGCAAAATTACAAATACGATGCGCGGAAGGTACACATCCTCCCAGCCTGCCCTGAGCCAGGCTCTTAGCACCTTCGGTATGCCGAGAACGGTATGGCTGAGAACGGCCAGGCCATCGGTCCGGAATAGCTCCCTAGGAGACGGTGGCGGAGTGGGGCTGTGCCAATAACGATCGACAGAGCCACCGTAACTGCGCGCATAAAGATCCTGGAAGGCATAGTAAGAGGCGTCACTACGAAAAGGAGAGCCCCATACGCGTGCAGCGTGAATCCACCACGGAGCGGCCACCAGGGCTGCCGTCACAGCAACCAGGAGCAAGCGCATAGCGGCCTTGCGCCACCCCCATACCGCACACGCATACAGGAGCAAAGCGGGGGCAATCAAACTGGCCGTGGATCGGGTGAGCCAGGCAGCGCCGAAGAAGACGCCAGCGGCGGCGCACAGCATCCATTTTTCAGCACGCACAAACAACGCCATGCCGCCGATCAGAAGCGTCAAGTGCAGGGCATCCGGGAGCATCCGCAGCGAATCCTCCCAGAGCGGAGGAAAGAACGTCACGGCCAGCGAGATGAGCAGGGCGGTCCAGGTATTCTTTGCCCAGTAAGAAACCAGGTAAAACGCAGCGGGCAGCAGTAGCACATTCGCCAGCGCGGAGACCAGCAGGCCCGCGGAGACCACCTGGATATCGAATGCCCTTGCCGCCAGTGCCGTCCAGAGGGGATACAACGGATTCGCGTTGTGGTAGGGCATCGGTAAGTGGGCCGGGTGGAGGAAGAGCAGCCAACTGGCATCGTTGACCCATCCTTTCCCACTCAATAGATTGCGGGCCACGATTGCGATATAAGCGCTGTCGTGGCTGAAGGCTTGCGAAAGATCCGTGTTGAATCGAAGCAGAACAAGCCGGAGGGCCAGAAGCGCCAAGGCACACGCGGAAGGCTCTACCCAGCGACCGGACGCATGGCTGGTTCCTCCGGTGATCAGCACGCGCATAGATGGTTCGGCACAACTCTACTGAGGGCGTTTCGCGAAAGGCTCATTTTACATGATTGCCCTTGCAGCCGCACCTTGCCAAATGCGTTGGGGAATTAAGGGACGACCATCACCTGATAGGGGGTTACAGACAGAACATTATTCGAGGCGTCGCGGTATTTGACTCTGTAGTAGAGAACCCGCTGTGAGATTGCTGGAATGTCGATCGTACAACCGGAGGAACAGGCGAGTCCCGAGGGACTTTCGCTGGTGAATCGGAAGGGCGCGTTCCCGGGTGGGATGGCGGCCGCGTTGGCCAGACAGGTATCGTTGCGTGTTGTGCAATTTAGGCCGTATTCCTGATAGCCGAACTCCACGATGGCGTTGTTTACCAAGGCTCCGGCCGGCGGCTGCACCGCGATGGGAACCGCCACAAAGGCGCCGCGCGCGATCGAGTCGGGCGCCGCGAAGGGTGGCAGCAGGGCCATGTAGTCGTTGCGGCTCAGAGAATCCAGGTAATTGCCTTGGAACATCACCCAGGCATTATCCGGCAGGACTCTGGAATTGGCGAATCCACTGGTAAGCTTCAGCTTCCCATTCATGGGCTTGATCAGAATCCGCTGAAAGTCTCCTAACGGATCCGGCTGCAAGGTCGAAAACTGGACTAGTCCTTGGCCGGCCGAAGGCGCATTGCTAATGCAGATGTCGTTCACTTGAGGGTTGCCTTGCGCAACGACCGGGTTTCCATAGCACCAGGGATACACCATGCCGGGCGCGTTGACGTAAACCTGGCCGACGACGCTGCCTGGCCAGCATTCTCCAGTCACGCGCGGGATACAGTATTGGTAAGAACCGGCCGGGCCATTGGAGATCGCTGAACCAGGCGCGCTTACGTCCACCAGAGGATGGGATCCCGAGCTGGCCGCGGTGGCGAACACCTTCCGGTTCAGGGCTCCGATATCGTCCGGGTCGGTGAGCGGGAACGTCGTCATCCAGAGCTGGCCGCTCACGAACGTGAAAGCGTTGGGAGAACCTGGCGAGGTGCTTTGCACACCCGCCAGCGGGCGGATGTCGAAGGCCGCTTGCCCCTCGTAGGAGCTGGCCGAGTCGCCGCTTCCGGACGCGTGGGACTGCCAGATGTTTGTTAGCGTGCCTCCGGCAAGTCCGGCGAACGATGGATTGGCTGAAACATACTGCACAGGTGTGGTAAACATCTGCGGGAAATTCGCCGCGTGCCGCACGCGGTAGACGCCCGCGTAGGGTGAATAGGGATAAGTGGCGGCTTCAACAACGATGGTCTGGCGTTGGAATCCGTGTGCACCGAAAAAACCTGGATCGATGACCGCGTTCTGTCCTCGCGGATCGCTCGCGTAGTCCCAGAGTACGTTACTGCCCCATCCTGCTGCATAGAATGTGGGGTAGTTGGGATCGTAATAATACAGATTGGTAGAGGTAGACAGGGCCAACATATACTTTACGCCGGTACCTGCAATGGCCGTTGGCCCATACGGCCAATGCCCGGCATTACGCTCGAAGATCCATTGGCCGTTGGCGCCTTTCTGGATCAGCATGACGATTTCGTTGGTGCCGTTGATCCAGTTGCAGGATGTCTGGCTGTTGCTGATGCACCAGATGTCGCCCACCTGCGCGGTGCTCAGTTCCCCGGGGGTCTGGCTCTGTGGAGGAACCGGCGCTACGTAGTATGGCTCGTATGATCCCTGGTTGGCGTTG
>Ga0187855_10000517_pt1 | contig 33347 bp, 24 predicted proteins | sample June2016WEW_8_10_2_FD_132969 | JGI IMG/M metagenome (GOLD analysis project Ga0187855, IMG submission 132969) | Peatland microbial communities from SPRUCE experiment site at the Marcell Experimental Forest, Minnesota, USA - June2016WEW_8_10 | ecosystem: Environmental > Terrestrial > Soil >... | reverse complement strand
CACGAAGTAGCCGCTGATGGGTAATCCCCTGGCGCGGCCGACCAGCGCCGGCATCAGCGCGCCGCCGACATCCGAAGGGACTTCGCGGGGCAGAAACTGCCGGACTTCGCGGCGAAAAACGTAGAGGCCCGCATTCACCAGATTACCGGGGGGATTTGCCGGTTTTTCCCAGAATCCCGTAACCAGGCCGTCGCCATCCATTTCGACCACGCCGCAGGCGGAGGGATTCGGCGAGCGGAACAGGGCCATAGAGGCGATCCGGTGGTGCGTGGCGTGGAACGCAATCAGCTCAGAGAGAGGGAAGGTGGTGAGGTTGTCGGCGTATACGACCAGGAAAGATTCGCCGCTGTCCACAAAATTCCAATTCGCAGCAATGGTTCCGGCGCTGCCAAGCAGCGTGGGTTCGTAGGCCAAGGTAACCGGTACGCCGCGGCGCGCCGCGACGAATTCCGCGACGCGTTCGGCCAGATGGTGGGTGTTGACGAGCACCGCATCAATGCCGGCGCGCTCGCAATCACGCAGCCAGAGTTCCAGCAGGGGCACGCCGTTGATCGGCACCAGGCATTTGGGGGTGGTGGAGGTGATGGGGCGCAGGCGGGTGCCGAGTCCCGCGGCCAGGATGATGGCTTTCATTGGGGCAAGATCAATGGTATCAAGGGGGGCGGGGGCGCGCGGCGGATCGGTACTATTACGGCTTGGCGGCGACGGCTCGAGCTTCGCTCGCCTCTCCTCGATATGTCAAACAGGCCAGCTTCGGCTCGGATCGGCTAATATGAGACGGGGAGCGTTTATGAGCAGCTTGGCGCAATCGCTGGTGGCCTGGGAGGAGTTTCTACGGCTGCCGGAACGCCCCGAAACCGGCCAACGGTATGAACTGCAAGACGGCGAGGTGGTGATCGTGCCTCCAGCGCGGCCGCTCCATATTAAGCTGCAGAAACGGATCGAGCGCCTGCTCGAGGCCGTCAGTGGGGACTTCGGCGTGGTCACGACGGAGTTTCCTTATCGCCCAGTTCCGAACTTGCAGTATTGGTTCGCGGATGTCGCCTACATCCCTCAAACAGACTGGGACGCGCTGCCACCGGATGTTTACCCGGTCTATGCTCCGCCGCTCATCGTGGAGGTTCTTTCTCCGTCGAACACTGCCGCCAAGGTAAACCGCCAGCGAATCGTCGCTCTTTCGGCGGGCGCTGTGGAGTTTTGGGTGGTGGACGCCGAGACGCGGACGGTCCACACAACGGATCTGCGCGGCTCGCGGGTATATGGGTGCGGCGAAGCCGTCCCTTTGCGCATGTTCGGCGACGCCACGGTCAGCGTGGATCGGATTTTCGGCTGAGCCGCCAGCGGGTCGATAACCCCATTGAAACACGGCCCGGCGGACAATTCTTTGCGATAATATCCAATGAGGAAACCAGCGCCGTGTCGACAGTAACGGTCGTACCTCTCAGCGAATATCTGGCGGCCAGCTACCGTCCCGACCGCGAATATCTGGACGGCGAATTGTTGGAACGAAACGTGGGCGAATGGGATCATAGCCGTTTGCAGATGCTGCTGAGCCGGTATCTCTCCAATCGTGAGAAGCAATGGGGGATACTCGTAGTGCCGGAACAGCGCGTGCAGGTGAAGGCCACCCGATACCGCGTGCCGGACATATCGGTCCTGGCCGGTGCCGGCCCTCCCGGTCCGATCTTAGAGGAACCTCCTTTCCTGTGCATCGAGATCCTGTCACGCAACGATCGCATGCAGGAAATGCAGGAGCGTATCGACGATTACCTCAGCTTCGGGGTCCGCTGCGTTTGGCTGATTCATCCTCGTACGCGGCGGGCTTTTGTGTATACGTCAGAACGAGTCGTCGAGGTGAAGGACGGCGTTCTCCGCACGGAAGACCCGGACATCTGCGTTCCCCTGGCTGAACTCGAGTAAAGCGGCCGGCTTTGCACCGGACATTGCTTCCTGATGGCAGCCTCTCCAGGCCATCGCGTTTTCCGGATATGCCGGGCGCACACGTCTCGACGGCGCCGGGGCTTCCCGCGAGGCTGCTCGCGATGGAATTAGCATGATTCACGAGAAGGATTTACGCAAATACCGGCGTTCGAAGAGCTGAGTACGCGCGACGACAGCGCCTACCAGCGCTTGGCGCCTTGGCAGGTTGCTTTCCGCCCGGCCCTGGCGCTTTGCGCCTGGGCGCCCGCGCGGGAGCCTGCGTGTTGGTACCATTACCCCATCGAAAACACGTCCCGCCGGTTGGTTTCCGCCCTCAAGCCGTGGTATCTTAACGAGATCGGTCTAGTAATTATATGGAGCAGGAACCTCAGAAACACGTCCCGGTGGACGCCGCCGTCCCCGAACCTCCGGCCAAACCGGACGCACCAGCCGGCTCGGATGAACCCGAGCAGGTGATCCGGCCGGAAGACGAAGCCCTGGTCGTGGAACGGCTGCGCGAATTGGGCTATATCGAGTAAGTGCACGGGCCTTTCAGGGCCGGGCAACCGTTTAGATCCATGCAGGCAAAACCGAACATCATTTTGATCAGCGCCGATTCTCTGCGCGCCAACCACTTGGGCTGCTACGGGTATGGGCTTCCCACCAGTCCGAACATAGACGCTTTCGCTTGCCAGGGAGCGCTTTTTGAGAAAGTATTCGCTCCGGGCATCCCGACGCAGCCTTCGCATACGACCATCTTTACCGGGCAGCACCCGGTCACGCATGGCATCGTGGCGCATGGCGGGAAGGCGAAACTGGGCCGGGGGACGCCGTTCCTCTCCGAGATCCTGCTGGAAAATGGCTACACCACTTGTGCGGTGGATACGCTTTTCCGGGAGCGCATCTGGTTCGGGCGCGGGTGGGAATACATCATCGACCCGAGCTTGCACCATCTGTTCTACGCGTCGGTGACCCAGGAAGAGCTCAACGACAGGGCCATTCACTGGATGAAGACGGTTCCCAAGGGGCCGTTTTTCATGTTCATCCACTATTGGGATGTGCATTATCCCTACACGCCGCCGGACCGTTTTCGCGGCCAGTTCTACAAGGGCGGAAATCCCACGGATCCGAACAACCACGAGTTGGACGAATGGTGGGATCATCCGGTGGGCGCCATGGCGCGTGACACCTGGCTGCACACCCCGAACGGGCTGATTACCGACCCGAACTATGTAACGGCGTTGTACGATCGCGAGATCCGATATCTGGACGAGGGCATCGCGGCGTTGAGCGACGCCCTGGAAAAACAGGGCCTGGCCGAGAATACCATGGTCGTGTTGTTGGCGGATCACGGCGAAAGCATGACCGACCATCGCATCTTCTACGACCACTATGGATTGCACGATTGCGTGGTGAATGTACCGACGATCATTCGCTGGCCAGGCGGCAATCTGAAGCCGGGCACGCGTTTCGCGCCGTTCCGGCAATTGTCGGATATCGCACCGACGCTGCTGGAGGCGGCCGGCAGCGAGCTGCCCGAGGACCTGGACGGTAAGAGTTTTCTGCCGCAACTGGTTGGGCGGGAAGAACCTTCCGGATACGACCAGGTGATTGGCCTGGAATCCACGTGGCAATCGAAATACTATCTGCGCAACAGCCGGTACAAGTTTATTCTGGCCCGCTATCCGGACCTTATGGGGAATCCCGACCGCGAGCTGTTCGACCTGGAGACGGATCCGGGCGAGAATCACAATATTGCGGCGGAGCAGCCTCAACTGGTGGCCGAGATGGAAAAAGAACTGGAAGCCTGGATCGCGGCAAAGATGGAGGCGGCCGGCCGGACCGAAGATCCCGTGCGCAAAGAGGGCCCGGTGGCGGTGGAGATCTGGGAACAACATCGCGGATGATGTGAGGATTTAAGGATATATGGACAATCAAGTCGCACCCCAAACAGATTTGAAAACGCTGGCACAGGCGTATCTGGACGCGTTTCACGCGCGCGATCTGGACCGCTGCCTGGAATTCTATACCGATGACGCCACCGTGGATTTCAACAAGACCGTGTATGCCGGCCGGCAAGGCATTACCGAATGGCATAAAGACCGCTTCGCGGCGGACCTGAAACTGATCAAGATGAATTCTATGACAGTGGACGGGGACACGGTCACCGTGGATGGCGCGGTGTCCTCGAAGCGGCTGGCAGCCTGGAGGCTGAAGGCGTTGAGCGGGCGGGTTGTCATTCGCTTCGAAAACGGCAAGATCAAATATGGCAAGCTGTCTCCGCGCATGACGAATCCCTTCAACATGATGCGCGAGGACATGGGCGCCTAAGCCCGAGCACGCAGCGCGCCGTGTCTCCCCATGACTTTGCCCGAGTTCGCGTATACGGTCCTGCTGAAGCCGCGACCTCTTCGGGCTATCGCCAATGCGACACTGCGGGCGCTGACTCCCGCCACCGTTGAACGGCACGGCGCCCGCATTCATTTGAACCCCCGGGATCCCGTGGTTTCCGGCGCGTTGGCGTTGGGTGTCTACGAAAAGCCCGAGACCCGGTTCTTCCTGAACACGATTAAACCTGGCGCTACATTTTTGGATGTGGGCGCCAATATAGGCTATTACAGCGCATTGGCGCTCACGCGCGTGGGAGCGGCGGGCCGCGTGCTAGCGATCGAGCCGGACCCGGAGACGTTTGAATACCTGCTGCGCACCATTGCCGCCAATGGCCAGGAGCGCGCGCAGGCGGTACAGAAAGGTCTGGCGGATGCACCGGGAAGTTTACGCCTGTACCGGAACTCGTCCAACCGTGGCGACAACCGTTTCTATGCGAACGATCTGGCCGACAATTTCGTGGACGTCGAAGTAGCGCGGGCGGACGATGTTTTGGCCAGCCTGGGGATTGGCAGAGTCGACCTGATCAAGATCGACGTACAGGGGTTTGAAGGGAAGGTCCTGCAGGGCCTGGAGGGCACCATCCGGAATTCGAATCCGCTGGTGATTTTGAGCGAATTCTGGCCGTGGGGACTACGGGAAGCCGGCAGCGATCCGTTCGAGATCTTGCAGCGGCTGCAGGGATTCGGTCTGCGGCTGCATGAATTGGCCGGCGACGGGTCTACCGTGCCGTTAGACGACCATGCGGGCTTCATTGGCCGGTACACGGGCCGGAAGTATGCCAACATCGTCGCCACGCGGTGAGCCCGTAGCACGGCGAACTTCAGTTCGCCGTCGCGGGACTTAAAAGTCCCGCCGGCACGCTCAAGCGTGCGCCACGGTACAAAGCGAACTCGTAAATACAGGGCACCAGGACCAGGTCCTTTACCCAGGCTGGATAGCGCCATTCGCGGACCCGTTCGCCATTCATCGGCGGATAGTCGCCGACCGGGTTCCAGGGCAGGCCGGCATTGCCCGATCCCCACAAGAAATACGTTACGTTCGGGTCCAACGGTTTCAAGATATTCGCGGCGTGCCGGCTGGGTGGCATGATGGGGTCCTGAGGCAGCATCATCAGGGCGTAGCGATCATACACGGCCTGGTTGGGATAGTTATAGGACTGCATGTGCGAAATCAGCAACGGACTGCCTGGCGGCAGCACCGCCGGTAGTTCCGCGGCAAGCGTGCGTTTCATATCGAATACCTGGGCGTAGGTTACCGGCACGTAGCTCACGGCAAACTCGAAGATCAGGAAGGCTGCCAGCGCTGTCGCCCACGCCAGGCGCGCCTTCGGCGCGACACAGAATCGCTCCGGCACAAATGCCGCGCCGTGGGTGACCAGCACCATCACGGGCACGAAAAACGGAACTGCAAAACGGGGATAGAAGACGCGGGCCTGCGCCACCACGACGAAATAATATGCGGCCAGCGGGACGGCCAGCACCCAGAACTCGCGACCGCGACCGCCGCGAAAAAGAGCGAGCGCCCCAACCAACGAGAGACCCGCCACGGGGATGGTAAATACCCGTACCAGCCAATGCAAGGTAAGCAGGAAGATTTGCACTTGACCGGCCGCTGAGCGCGGGATGTCGGTGGGCGCCTTGCCCGCAAGGACATACTCGAGGTGATACCGCCAACGGACCGGGTGCGGCAGAATCGCGACCACCGCGTAAGCGACCAACACCAAGACACCGAAAATCGCCGCATTGCGGAGGCGGCTGGAAAACGAAGGAGCATGGCTGGCGGGAAGCAGCAGGATCAGTAATCCGGCGCCAAGCACCAGGCCGGACGCCTGATCCTTGGATCCCACCGCACAGGCGGCCGCGATCGCGGCCGGCAGCAACGACGAACGGAAGGGCTTACTCCGAAAGAAGTAGTTCCATAGGAAAAACAAGCTGACCGCCCACCAGAAGTTATAGGGGATGTCTAAGTTGCCTACCCGGCAGTAATAGATGAACACGCCATTTACCGCGGCCATCATGATACCGACCCACGCCCACTTCTTATCGGGGTCGAGAAGCCGCAAGGCAATATACAAAATACCCAATCCCATGACGGCGGAAACCAGGTTGCTCAGTAAGATCAAAGACGAGAAGAAGGCCGATGGGTCGCGCAATCCGTACGGCCAGGCCGAACTCAGATGCGAAACACCGCCGAGCACCCAGTAACCGGCCATGGCGGCCGCATAGACCGGCAGGAGGAGCAATTGGTGGAATGCAGGATAAATCGTGTCCAGCTGCGGGCTTTTGTACTCCGCAAAAAACAATAGCGGGCCCAGTGGAACCGGCGCATCGACCTGTGCGGTGACTGCGCTCGGCAGCCCCCAAAAAAGCCCCGGCAGGATCAAGAGAAAAGCAATCCCCAGCAGCCGGCGTGGCGATGCAAAAGACATGGACGTTAGGATAACATGGGGCATAAAGACGCCCCTTTCAGCCATGCGCGACCCGGCGAGAGAACTGATTGAGATTCAAGAGCCTTCCATGGACGGCGAAGGCGGAGCGCGTCCGCTGGAACTCTCCATTATCGTTCCCACGTTCAACGAGCGTGAGAACGTGACGCCGCTGCTTGAACGGCTGCGGGCCTCGTTGAACGGCACGGTCTTCGAGGTGGTCTTCGTGGATGACGACTCTCCGGACGGCACGGCGGAACTGGTCCGGCAGATTGCGCGCACCGCGCCGCGTGTGCGAGTGATCCAGCGAATCGGGAGGCGCGGGCTGGCCTCGGCCGGGCTGGAAGGGATGCTGAGCAGTAGCGCGCCCTATATCGCGATCATGGACGCCGACCTGCAACATGACGAATCCGTGCTTCCCGCCATGTTCGAAAAGATCCGGAGCGGAAGCTACGACCTGGTGGTGGGCAGCCGGAATATCGAGGGCGGCGGGATGGGGGCATTCGCGCGAGAGCGGGTGGCCTTGAGCCAGTTAGGCCGGCGGGTGAGCAAGCTGATCAGCCGGCACGACTTGAGCGATCCCATGAGTGGATTTTTCATGCTCACGCGCGAGTTCTTCGACGAGGTGATGAGGCGTACGACGGGTGTAGGATTTAAGATCCTGCTGGACCTGGTGGCTTCCTCACCGCGGCCCGTGCGCGTAGCCGAAGTGCCGTATGTCTTCCGGACGCGCCAGCATGGAGAAAGCAAGCTGGATATCAACGTCGCGGTCGAATACCTTTATCTGGTCTCCGACAAGCTGGTGGGCGCCTGGCTGCCGATCCGTTTCGTGGTGTTCTGCCTGGTGGGCGTGGGCGGCGTGGCGGTGTATCTGGGGGCGCTTTGGGTGCTCTACCGCGGGCTGGGCCAATCGTTTTCGGCGGCGCTGATCGCTGCGATTATTGTGGCTATGGTAGGAAACTTCGCGTTGAACAATATGCTCACCTACCGTGACCGGCGGCGGCGCGGCATCCGATTTGTAACCGGCTTGCTGTTATTCTGCGCCGCCTGTTCGGTGGGAAGCTTGAGCAATTACGCGGTGACCAAATTCCTGGTGGCCAGCGGTATCTGGTGGCCGATCGCCAGCCTGTGCGGCCTGGCCATCGCTTCGGTATGGAACTTCGGGGCCACGGGCATTGTGATCTGGGGCACCCCACAGCGGACTGCACGGTCCGGCGGCGCGCCCTTGAATTCCGGGCGTAGCGCCAATACCCGATAGCTTTTCTCGTTGTAGATCACGCGATACTGGCTCAACCGTTCCTGCAACTTTGCGAAGAGTGGCGGATTCTTTAACCGTACGGTTTCGAACCGCAATTGGTAGATCTCGTCGACCAGGATGAAGTCGGCCCGGCGGCCGGTTTCGAGGCCGAGCAGATGATCGTCCTCGAAATTATCCCGGAAGCCGATGGTGAATCCCAGTTCGTGACTGCCCATAATCAAATCGCCGGGCTGGGCGTGAGCGCGCAAGAAATCGACCGCCGGGAGGTACTCGCGATGATACTGGTCGCGGCGGATGCGGTAAGCCACGCCGCCTGCCTGGATGATGAACATACCGGCCAGCCCAACCGCTAATAAGGGCCGCATGCGGGCCGAGTTCCGCCAGCACCAGCGCACAAACAGGGCTACGGCTCCGGTGTATGGATAGACCAGATAGATGAAGTAGTAGGCGGCTTTGGTGCCTTCCAGAAACGTATAGAAGAGAAAGTAAATGCCGATCAGGCCGAGCAGCACGCGGCTGGCGCGGTTTTGCCGGAGAGAGGGCACGGCAAGCAGGCCGGCGACACTGACGGCATACGCGACGAAAATCACGGCTTTAAGATAGTGCGGGCCGTAGCTGCCCGGAGAATGGCCGCCAAGCCCCATGTTCGTGAGATAACGCCTTACCAGTTCATCGCGTACGGCCAACCAGGGTGCGGTCAGAATCTGGGAGCGTGTAGCGATTTGATAACCATATTGGGCCACGAAGGCACTGGGATCCTGCGCGATATAGGCGCCCCAGCCGATAGCGCCGGCGACGTAGGGAGTCGCGGCGATGGCGACGTGCACCGGGCGGATGCGGCGGCGATCGAAATAGAGCACCAGCCAGAAGGCGCCCAGAAATGAGAGCATGCCGCCATTTGGGTGAGTCAGGCCGCTCGCGACGACCAAGGTCTGGCTGATCAGAATCGCGAGGCGAAGGTTCTTTTCGCGCCAATGAAGATAGGCGGCAAACGCTCCGGCCTGAAAAGCGAAGGCCATCGCATCAGGGCGGCCGACGCCGACATCGCTCTGGTTGATATAGTCGCACGCCATCAAGGCCATGAACAGCAGGGCGCCCACATCATCCCCAGTCAGGCGGCGGAAAAACAGTGTCCAGGCCAGCAGACCTACGAGCCCGCAGAAAATCGACAGGGCGCGCATGGATGCCAGGCTGAAGCTGAAGAGCCGGTACCAAACGGCCTGCGCCACGGGGTAGATCGGCATGATCCAGTAAGTATAGCGATCGATGTCCTTGAGCCCCGCCTCCACATAGCAGGGCGTGCCCATGTATCCCCGGAATGCCAAAGACCAGGCCGGCGCGCCGTGCCAACCTTCGTCAATCCAGGGCCGCAAGGCGTGGGCGGTGCCGGCGCTAAGTGCAATGTATATCGCCAAAATGGCGGCAGCAATGACGATTGGTCTTTTCAGAGAATGCCATTATCGCACGCGGCTACAGGCCGAAGCGTTTGCGAAGCTGTGTTATTCTGCAAGTCGTGCGGGACACCGAAACGGCAGGAGAGGCTCCCTTGGTCAGCGTAGTTATTCCCGCTTATCGGGCCGCGGATTCCATCGCGGCCACCTTAGACTCGGTGCTGGCACAGACCTTCAAAGACTATGAAATTATCGTGGTGAACGACGGCTCGCCGGACAGCGAGGACCTGGAGAGGGCGCTGGGTTCCTATCGTGAGCGTATCATTTACCTGCGCCAGGAGAACCAGGGCCCGGCCGGAGCCCGCAACACCGGCATCCGGACGGCCCGTGGCCGGTACGTCGCCCTGCTCGACTCCGACGACATATGGGACCCCGAGCACCTGGGCGCGCAACTGGCCGTGCTCGAAGCCGACAAGTCGATCGATGTGGTGTATGCAGACGCACGTATTTTCGGCGATGTACCGGAGGCGGGGCGAACGGTCATGGAATTCTGCCCCTCGGCGGGCGAAGTCACTTTCGAGCGACTGGTCGCACGCCAGTGCACGGTACACATCTGTGTCAGCCTATGCCGCCGCGAGAGCCTATTGCGCGCCGGACTATTCGACCCCGCATTTCGCGGGACGGAGGACATCGACATGTGGCTGCGCATTGCGAGGCAGGGCGGACGGATCGCTTATCAGCGCCGCGTCCTGGGGAGCTATCGCCGCCATGCCGGGAGTCTCTCTTCCAACCAGGTCTCCATGCTGGAAGGGTTTCTGGCGGTGCTGGCGAAGGCGGCGCGCGATCCTGGGTTGACCGCGGCACAACGTAAAGCGGTCGAACGGCAGCAGGCCATCGAGCGCGGCAGCCTGGAACTGGAGAAAGGCAGGAACGCTTTCCTGGCGGGAGACGCCGAAGCGGCCTTCAGCCATCTGACGCGGGCGAACGCGCAGCACAGATCGCTGAAACTTTCTACCGTACTGATGATGTTACGCGTGGCGCCGCGGCTCCTACAAGCGCTTTACTCCTGGCGCGGCCGGCATATCTCCAAGCTGAAGACACAATCGTGAACAACGCCGCTCAGACGCAGCCAGCCGCCCCAAAAAACGTGTCTCTTACAGTGCACGTGTCCTGGCTGATGTTCGCCAAGACGGTAGCGTTTGCGTTTAACGTGGCGCTGCCGATGCTGCTCGTCCGCCGGCTAGACCAGGCGCAGTTCGGCGTATACAAACAACTCTTTCTGATCATCGGAACGTCGGTCACCGTGCTGCCGCTGGGCTTCGCCATGAGCGCCTATTATTTTCTGCCGCGCGAACCGCACCGGCAGCGGGAGACGGTGCTGAATATTCTGATATACAGCACAGTCGTCGGAAGCGTGGCCTGCGGGGCATTTTTGTTTTGGCCGGCGCTATTGGATCTCATTTTCCATCAGCCCGGGCTGACCGGTTACGCGCAGCTTATCGGCGTCGTGATCCTGCTCTGGATCGTCTCACAGGCGCTCGAGATCATCCCTATCGCCCACGGTGAAATGAAATTGGCGAGCGGGTTGATTATGAGCGTGCAACTCACGCGCACGGCGATCTATGTGGGAGCGGTGCTGGCGTTCGGATCGGTGAAGGCCCTGATCTGGGCGGCGGTAGTGCAAGGGATCCTGCAAACGGGAGTTCTGTGGTGGTACTTGCAGTCGCGTTTTGGCGGCTTCTGGCGGCATCTGGACTGGGGGCTCATGCGCAGCCAGTTGTCCTACGCCGTACCGCTGGGACTGGCGGGCATACTGTATACCGTGCAGACCGATCTGCACAGTTATTTCGTTTCCAACCGGTTGGGCGCCGTGGCTTACGCCATCTATGGAGTGGGGACCGTGCAGTTGCCCCTGATGACCATGCTGCAGGAGGCCACCAATGCCGTCGTGATTCCGCGCGTCAGCGCCTTGCAGCAACAAGACGACCGGCGGGAGATTATCCAGTTGATGGCGCGCGCGATGCGGAAGCTGGCGGCCGTGTACTTCCCGGTGTACGCGCTGCTGCTCGTGGTGGCGCACGAGTTTATCGGTTTTCTCTTCACGCGGCGCTACCTGGCAAGCGTTCCGGTATTCACGATCAATCTGACGCTATTGCTGCTGGCCGTCATGCTACAGGACCCGCTGTTTCGCGCCTATGTGGAGCAGCGCTTTTTTCTGATCCGGCTACGGGTTGCTTTATGCGTCCTGTTGACGGCGGGACTCTGGTTTGGAACTACCCGTTTCGGGCTGGTGGGAGCGATTTCGACCGTCGTGCTGGTGGGCGTGATCGAACGGACCGTGATGGCGATCCGGTTCGGACGGATCCTGGGCGTCGGGCGGAGGGACCTGGGGTTGCTTAAGGATGTCGGGAAACTGGCTGTTGCGGCGGCCGCGGCGGGACTGGTCGCGGAAGGCCTCCGTTATTTGCTGAGAGGCGACAAGCCGTTAGTGATTTTGCTCGCCTGCGGCATCGTGTTTTCACTGGTTTATCTTGGCGCAGTGTTGTTGACCGGAGTTCCGACGGCGGAAGAAAAAGAGCTGGTCGAGCGGAAGGTGGCTATGCTGTTACGGCGGGCTTAGACGCCTGCCCCACCCCGGCGATGTCCAACACGGGAAGGCCGCTACACTCAAGAACCGCGGCGGCGGCCGGCGTGGGCCTTTGTGTAACGACGATCTGGTCCGCCCATTCCAGCATGTTCTCCAGTCTCGATTCGAGCAAATTGGCGATATGCGGAATGGCGGCCAGCACGAATCGCTGGTTACTGCCGTAAATCTCCTCCAGCCGGATATGCGGATCGAAGACGCGAACCTGGCGGCCCTTGCCGATCAAGTGTTCCAACAAGACCACTACGGGGCTCTCGCGCAAGTCGTCCGTGTTTTCCTTGAATGCCAAGCCAAAAACTCCGATTCGGGCGGCGGGCAGATCCATCACCTTCTGAATCGCGCGGCGCAAGTGCTGGTCATTACTGGGCAGGACTGTGTCGAGCAACGGCACCTTCAAATCCAGGCGTCCGGCACGATAGACGAGCGCGCGCAGGTCCTTCGGCAGGCACGATCCGCCAAACGCGAAGCCTGGCTTGAGATAGGCGGGCGAAATATTCAGCTTGGTATCGCGGCACAGAGTATCCATGACTTCGGCTCCGGGGATACCCAATGCACCGCTGAGCGCGCCCATTTCGTTGGCGAAGGCGACTTTCAGGGCATGGAAGGTATTGCAGGCGTACTTGATCATCTCCGCCGTTCGCAGCGAGACCAGGCAGGCTTCCACGGCAAGCGACCGGTACAACGCCGCCACGGTTTCGACGGCGCCGCGGTCCAGACCGCCCACGACCAATAGCGAAGGCTCCAGAAAATCGCTCACGGCGTTGCCTTCGCGGAGGAATTCCGGGTTCGACACCACCGCAAACCGATCGGAACCGCCCAGACAGGCGGCGGTCAACTCCTCACAAGTGCCGGGAAACACCGTGCTGCGCACCGCCACGATTAAGCGGCGGCGCTGGCCTTGGCAGGCGGTGGCGATCTGGCTACAGACGCGCCGGAGCTGATCCAGCCCCAAGTTGCCGTTGCGCTCGGAAGGTGTACCGACGCAGATTAGAGCGATGTCGGCCTGCTCGATGGCTGGTTCCAACAGAGTCGTGGCTGTAAGGCGGCCGTTACCACGGCCTTCCTCGATCAGCTCCGCGAGGCCCGGTTCGTAGAAAGGCGCCTTGCCGCACTCGATGCTCTTGACTTTGTGCGCATCCCGGTCAACACCGATGACTGAGTGACCCAGATGCGCTAAGCAGGCCGCCGTGACTGACCCAACATATCCCAGCCCGAGCACTGCAACCCGGGTTCCAGCAGTGGACGCGTTCACGTCCTCTAGTATGACATGGGGGATCGCGCCGGCTATGGCACCACAACGGCCTGGTAAGGACTGGCGGACAATGTGTGATTGGATTTATCCCGGTATTGCACCTGATAGTAAAGTACGCGTTGCGAAATCGCCGGAATGGCAATCGTGCATCCGGTGGAACAGGGCATTCCATGCGGGTTTTCGCCGGCGAACTGGAAGGGCGGCGCGCCTATCATAGCGGAGTTTGCCAGGCATGGGTCGCGGCGGCTGGTGCAGTTTCCGGAATACTCGGTATAGCCGAATTCGACAACGGCATTGTCGACGCCGGCGCCCGCGGGTGGCTGCAAATTGAGCACCATGGGTACGAAGGTTCCCCGGTCGATGGAGTCCGAAGTGGGATAGGGCACCATCTTGGCCATCCACATTTCTTCCCGGTTGTAGTTCAGCCATTCGGCGCGGAACAGCAGCCAGGAATTATCCGGCAGCAGCCGGTTATTTTCAAAACCCCCGACCATGCGTAACCGGGAGGTGGCACTCACCAGATTGCGCGTAAAGGCTCCGGCAAAGTCGGTGTGATCCAGCGTGAACTGGCGCACCGTATTCGCGGCCGCACCGATATTCGCCACGCAGATATCGTTGCCCACGCCCAATGGAGTGCCCCCGTGAATCCCACTGCCGGTGCAGCGGCTCCAAGCCACTCCCGGACAGTTTACATAGACCTGACCCACGGTACTGTTGGAGACGCACTCACCCTTGACCCGCGCAACGCAATACGTGTATGAACCGGACGCGTCCGCCGCGATGGCGGAACCCGGGCCGCTCAGGTCGATCAACGGATGGGATCCGCAGCTTGCGCCAGTGGCCATCAGCTTACGGTTGATGGATGCGGCGCCCCCAGATCCAAAGATGTCGTCCGGGCTGGACACGAGGCCGGGTGTAGCCACGAAAAGCTGTCCTGCCACCATCGCGAACACCGGGTCGAACGCCCCGCCTTGCACCGGAGTGTTATCGAACGCGCGGATGGATTCATAGGCTGAAGCATTGGCGCCGGCAGCGTTAGGATGGGAGCCCGCATCGAAGCCCCAGGGAACGCCGAAGACCCCGGCGAAAGGCGGATTGGCGCTGGTATAGTTCACGGCGCTAGCCTGGTCCGGCGTCACGTTGGCAAAGGGCAGGCCCAGGATTTCGGGCACCCCGCCCACGGCGGTCTGGTAGTCGGTCGGCCAGCCGGAAACCGGCTGGGCCCATGCGGGTACATTGGTGGCTACAGCCTCGCCGCCATCGCGCCATTCGCCGTGTCCGCTGGTATTGTTGGTGTCCTGGATGAGGCAGTTACCGTGTGGATCTGGAGCGCCGCCGCATCCGGATAACGCATTCCAATAAGCCGCCAGGGAACTGTTCGCGGTGGTGCCGCCGGGAGGGATGCTCGATTGACCGCTGATCCACCACAGCGTCACCGGGCCGTTTGGAATGGCCAACTGGGCGCCATAACTATTGCGCCGGAATATCCAATGGCCACCGGCGTTTTTTTCGACCAGCGTCATCAATTCGTTTGCACGGGTAAACCACGTGCAATTCGGAACACTACCAGCCGCCACACAAGCAGTGTCTCCCAGTTGGGTGGTGCGCAGCTCACCGGGCGCCCCGGTAAACTGGAACACACGGTACGGACCCGCCAGATAAGGTTCGTATCCGGTCACCCCGGCGGCCGTGTAGCTGTTGATATCGATTTCGATACATTGCCCACCCCCGCCGATACCGAGACTGGAGCACGCCGCACCGGCGGCCGGGATACTCGAGATTCCCGATGTATTGATCGAAGGGAACAGATTCATCTGAAGCTGTACCCAGCCGGTTTCGCCGGTTTCCGAAACCGCATGCAGATTGCGCCCCGTGGCAGCGGTCTGCGCGGGACCCACCGGACCGGGCGGCGTATCGAAGGTATTGACTGCGCCTATGATGCGCGGCCCGCCGGGGGTTCCGGCGTGGGCTGGATTTCCGTCTCCAGGCGAGAATGCAAATACCCAACCCGGACTGTCCCCACCCACCGAAAGGCAGGTGAAGTAGAAAACGCCGGCAGACATGGCCGCCGGGCTGCAATTCCATCCGTTCGGGCCGCTTTTGAGCTGCGCCGCATTGAAGGTTGGGTCAAGGCCAGCCATCTGATTGACGACGCTCTGAGACGCGCTCACCTGGGGCGTCATGTTCGTAAAGGTAAGGCCATTATTGAAACTCAGGGAATAGGCCGCCGCGGTCTTGACGCCGGCGCTCCCGATCTGCGAGCCGTTGCCGTAAGGCTTGACCGGCGGCGCGATGGAGGGCGGGGTGAACACGCCCCGAATGACCAGGGGGCCGCCTCCGGACGGATCCATCCCGATACTGTAGAACGTAAAATCGCCCGCCGTCTGATCGATCACCGCCGCTTCGCCGGCGGGAATGATCCCGACGGTACCCCAGGGGTTGGCAACGCCATTGCTCGGGGCGACCATGTAGCCGTAGTAGGCAGTCTCCGCGGTTACTGGATCGATCCAATACAAACCGCCATAGAGACAGAAAAAGCCGCCGTTAACCAGCTTATTGAAGCAGGCCGTCCCGGCGCCGTTATCGGGATAACTTGGCGAAGTGCTCTCCACGGCGGCCATGCTCGCGTATTGCACGTAGGCGGTCGAGCTATCGGTCGGCGCCTGGTGCCGCCGGGCCATCACCGCGAAGTTATTGGCACACCAGTAGAGGTTGGCTCCGGCCGGCGGCGTCTCCGCGACGGCGATATGTCCACCATCCAGGAAAGACGAAATGACGAACTCCTGGGAAGTGGTGGCCGCCGGCGGCGTGACACAAGCGTCGTTTTGGGTGGACAGGCGGATGCGTCCTTTACCGCCGTCGATCCAATACAAGCTGAATAGCTGGCCGCCGGCCCAAGCCACGACTCCAGCGGGGGGGTGAGGCGCGCCGGAATCCGCGGTTTCTTCAGGGCGGTTTCCGCCGCGGCCGGCGGGCACGGAAACATTGGCCCGGCCCGAATGCGGAGAAGACTCCTGAACATTAAACCGCGGATTGGTATCGAGCAGCCATGGAATGATCCCGAAGCGCGTGGTATCGGCTTGCCCTACGGTCTGGGGCCCGCCGCTGGCCTGGCTAAGCGTTATGGTCTGGATCTGGCTGGCGCAGGAAGCTCCCCCATTAAGGGAAAGACATACGTCGATCTGCCGGTTGGCCGGTACGGCCGAGTTCACATACCCCTTGAATGTGACCGCCAGTTGATCCATGGTCCAGCTTTGTCCATAGTCGGCGCCTCCGTAGCCGGCATTCCAGGCATTGCCATTGGTCATGGGGGCGCGGATCACCAGCCAGGCGGTACTGTTGGCTACCGAGGCCGAGGCACCGTCGTCGGCCAGCACGCTGCATGGATCGGTCCATGGCCCCGCGGAATCGCAGGGCAACCGGCCCTGATTATAGGCGGTCCCGAAGGGCATGTTGGACCAATAGCCCCAGTTCAGGCCGCGCAAACCGACGCGTTGCAGCAGGATGCCGGTCAACGGATCGACAAAAGATTCGGGGCTAAGGCCGCCGACGGACTCCGGCCAGGGCTGATCTCCGGGGTGTGTGGCATCCTGCAGCCAAGGATCTCCGTAGGTGTTGCCCACCGGGATGTTGGTGGTCGTGAAAGTAAATGTGGCCGAGTCCGAACCGCATTGGACACGTCCAAAATGAGCGGTGTATGCCTGGAGGGCCCTGGAGAAATGCCGTAACCCGGCGAATGGTCCGGCGGTGGCCAACTCGGAGGAACGCTTCCCGATGACGGCCATGCGGTTTAGCCCACTTCCGAGATTTCCCGGCCGGCTATCCAGATTGGAACCGGCGAAAACAGCGGGATCCATATCCGGCACCAGGGGCGAGAGCGAGTTGCTCTCGCTGACTTGAATGGTGCAAGGGTTTTGATCGGGCGCCGCATAGCCGATAACCGCCTGCGTGGCCGTTGTGCCGATGACGCGCAAATCGCCGATCGCGCCGCGGCACAGTCCCGCGGTAGCGATCAGGAGGGCGAATCGCGCCGTGACCGCGGATCGTGGCGGCATGTTATCCGGGTGACGGTCTTCTCCACGCCGCGCCCTGCCCGGCGGTTAGCCTTTGCGGCCGGAACCGCGGCGGAATTTGGGCCGGCGGCGCCGGATTCGATCCGGCCAGCGTTTGTGCGGCGAATAACTCCGCGCTGGCCCGGTCCACCGCTACGCACAAACCGGCGAGCATTGGAAAGTAATACGCATACGCATTGCTGGCGAAGATGGAGGTCCCCGTGAACGCAATCAGCGCGAGCCGCAACGCGAACCCCATGTGCTTTAGGGTGGCCAAAGCAGGGTACTGACGTGCGCGTTTCTCGACCGAGATCGCGATTTTGAAACAGAACAGCAGGGTCAGGCAATACAGAAAAAGTCCGGGCAGGCCGTCTTCGCAGGAGAGTTGGGTAAAGGTATTATGCGTTTCATGCCAAGCGTTCCAGTTGGGCTGGCCCTGGGACTCCTCGACAAAGTTGGCATTCGCGACTGCGAACATCCCGGGGCCGACTCCCAGCAGCGGATGCCGCATGGTCAATTGCAAACTGGAAAGCAACAGCTCTCTCCGCAGTCCCATGGATTCTATCGCGGATTGCTCCGATTCCGACAAACGCGTCTGGCTGGAAGAGCGGAAGAAACTGCGATACCGATCCAACGCGCTGCGGGTGGACCATGCCAGCGCAAAGACCGTAAGAACCAGAGCGACGATGGCCGCCACCAGCTTCTGGCTGACCGGCAAGGGCAAGAAGAACAGCAGGAACATGACGGCCAGGGTCACCAGTCCGCCGCGCGATCCGGTGGTAGCCACGGTCGCCGGAACGAAGAGGATCATGACAACGCAAGCCACCTTGAAGAACGAGGCCCCATGTCTGGTGCGAATGACAAACAGACAAAACGGCACGCCCATCAGAAGCATCATCGCCAGATAGTTGGCATTCCCCAGCGTCCCCCCCAACAGGGCCAGCCGCCCGCCCTGTATGCGGCCCAATATCAGAGTGAAGCCCTCGATGAAAATGGTGGCGGCCGCAAGAGTGTACATGATCTTGCGGCACTGCTCCAGCCCCTGCACCGCGGAGGCGATGATGACGAAGGAGAAAAGGGCCAGCACCCAAAAATCCCGGAGCATTCTGACGCTGCCGCCGCGCCACGTGCTGAATGGCGTGCAGATGCACAGCCAGAGCGTGAACGACAGCAGGCAAATACCCACCCTGGAGAAGATCGCCCGGATCGCGCCGCCGAACAGGAGCGCCGAAAAGAGCGCGAGAACCATGATGATCCGCACCGAGTGCACCGCGGATCCGGTGACCATGTCCATGATCTCCGGGAACCGGGCATACACCACAAAGACAAAGATCATCGTGAGATAGAATGCGGGGCGGGGCGCGGACGCAGAAGAGGCCGGCCAGGCGGGCGCGGCCGGCCTGGCGAAGCTACTTCCGCGCAACGTCTGGGTATGGGGTGGAGTCATGGGCCCGGTTTGCTGCGATCCCTCGTGGATTCAGTGTAACATCCCGGCAATCATCGGCCTGCGCAGAGAGCCCCCGGCTGCGTGCTAAATCGACCCGCGTTCCAATTTCACGATCATGACCTGGTACCCGGTCAACTCCACCACCGGGTCCGGCTTGCCGCCAAAGAATTCTTCGACCGCCCGCACGACTCCCGCTGCCGATGGATAGTCGTGACACAGCATGATGCCGCCCGGCGAGAGACGCGGGTAGAAAAAATCGAATGCCGCCAGGGTGCTCTCGTAGAGGTCGGCATCCAGATGTACGAACGAGAAGAGATGACCGCGCACGGCATCAGCCGTGGCCGGAAACAGACCGGGATGGTAGTGCACGCGCTCCGTTCCGACGTAGCGGCGCACATCGTCGAGGTTCGATTCGAATTCTCCGGCGCGGAAGCGCGCACCGTCAGCGGCGGTGACGTCGGGCAGTCCCTTAAAAGTATCGAACAGGTGCAGTTGTTTGTCTGGCGGCAGGTGCATTGAGAGCAGTTTTGCGGACGCCCCATAGGCCACGCCCAACTCCGCGACATCGCCCGCTATTCTAGCGGTAGTCTCGAGACAAGCCAGGAGCTGGCATGCCTCGCCATGACTCAGCAGCAGGGTCCGCTCTTCTTCCACACGCCGCACCGTGGTCAGCCGCTCGCGGCGGTGCGTGCCGGCATATCGCGCGAGGAGAATTCCCCGGCGGGCAGCGGCCGCCTTCACGGCGTTTGTCAGGCGGTCTCGTAACTGGCTCATTATCTCTCGTGGAAGACGACTACAATTTTAAACCGCTGCCTCCATCCGCGGGGGATTGTCCTGGGCGGCGGCAACAGAGTACAATTAAAACTTCTTTATCGGCGGTGTGGAGAACCCGGGGAGTATAGAGCCGCATTGCCTCCGAAACATTACATTTTCAACCATATTCCGAAGACCGGCGGGACCTCGCTTCTGGCGATTTGCCACGAGCATCTGGACCGCGCCGAGATCAGCCCGCATTTGAGCGACGCCGAGATTCGTCTCCTGCCGCCGGCGCGTTTCGAACCGTACAAACTGATCACGGGCCATTTCAGTCTTCTGGCGCAATCCGGATTCTGCCGCAGCCGATATAGTATGACATTGCTGCGGGAGCCCATCCGAAGGATCTTTTCCGCTTACACCTTCTGGAGAACCTCCGCGGAAGGAAACCCGGCGACCGCCAAGGCTAAAGAGCTATCGTTTGCGGATTTCGTACGCTATTTCATCGAGAGCCCCGCCATTATTCATAATCCTTATACGCATCATTTTGCCGCAATCGGAAGAGACTGCCCGAGCTATCCCGCCAGCGATTCCGCTCTGCTGGCGGCCGCCAAGCGAAACCTGGCAGCCTTTAACTTTGTCGGCATCTGCGAGGAGCTCGAGCGATCCGCGCGGGTTCTGTGCGCAGCTCTGGCCTGGCGCCATCCAGCCGCAGTCCCGCATGAGAACCGCACCTCATCGGGGGACTGGTTCAGCGAAATCGATCCGGCGACGATGGAGACGCTACGCGAGCGTACCCGGCTCGATCTGGAACTTTACCAATACGGGGTCCAGATCCTGCACGCCCGCGAGGCAGCCTCCGGTGGCGCGCCGGACCCCGGGGATACTGAAAACGTCGAACCCAATCGCTTCGTGCCATTCCCTCTTCCATACCATCCAGACCGCAAGGCGATGCTCCAATCCGTATGCGCGACCTGGGTGCCCGACGATTCCTCGAGAAACCTGGAAATTGCCGTCATTTTCAAGCCGCTGGCGCCGATTGCGGAACTTAGCCTGGGTATTCAGGTGAACGACGCCATCGGGAATATCGTGTGGGGCACCAGCACGTCAAGGGAGTGCCTGCATCTGGAGTACGCGCCGGGTTGCGATTGCCGGGCGGTCCTCCTGGTGGAGTGCGACTTGCCGCGGGGTCTGTATTTCGTAACCGTGGCGCTCGCCGAACCGCGCAGGCTTGGATTTCATGAACAGTGGATCGACCATGCAGCCCTCTTCACAGTAGCGCCGCCGCGGGCTGCCCGGTCACGGTACGTGCGCGGCATGCGCTCGCAGGAGTTCTGGTCCACCGTGGCCAGGAACGCCAACGGCCAGTGACGGTTGACCGCAAATGCGAGGTTTGCGGGGGCGCTTACGGCCCCGCCCAGATCCGCGGCCTGCTCCAGTGCGGCGGGTGCGGATTTGTGACCGCGGACGTTTCCTTGTCGCGCGAGGAACTGGAGCGGCTTTACAGTAAATCCTATTTTCAAGGTGAAGAGTACCGCGATTACGTTGCCGAGCGCGGGCTGTTTGCCAAGCAATTCCGTCTCCGCCTCACAACGCTGCTGCGCTATCTGCCTGCGGAGCACCGCAAGTTTCTGTTCGAAATCGGCGCGGCATACGGTTTCTTTCTGGACCTGGCGAAACCGCGATTCGACCGCGTGAGCGGCATCGATCTGTCCCGCGACGCGGCGGTTTATGCGCGCGAAGTCGTTGGTGTCCCCGTCACTGCCGGCGATTTCCTGGAGTACCCTCTCGTCTGCCCGGCCGATGCCATATGTATGTGGGACACCATCGAACATCTGGCGCAGCCGGCGCTGTACATCGAAAAGATTGCCGCGGCCCTGCGGCCCGGAGGTCTATTAGCGATTACGACGGGCGATATCGGCAGCCCGTTGGCCCGGTGGCGGAAGGACAAATGGCGGCAGATCCATCCACCGAGCCATCTGCATTATTTCTCAAAAGCTAGCTTGGGATTGCTGCTCGAAAACCATGGTTTCGAGCTTTGCTATTCGGGTTACGCCGGGTGTTATCGGAGCGTCGACACGATCGCGTATATTCTGCTCTCGCTCAAACACGGGATGCCCGGCCTTTACCGGGCGCTGAAGGCGACCCGATTGTTGAACTGGAGCTTCTATTCGAACTTTTACGACATCGTCTATGTGATCGCAAGAAAGCGCCGGTAAACCGCCCCACATCAGCGCGGAGCCACAATACGCCAGGTTTCCGGGCCGCTCAAGACCGAAACTGCCAAAAGGCCGGTTCCCTGCGAGCCGGTGAGGAACCAGACCTGGCTGCCGCCGGATGCCGGATCCTGCCATACGACGTCCGGGTGACCGTCCACGTTAAAGTCACCTACGGACGCAACCCGCCAGGAGTTGGCACCGGTAAGATTCACGGCGCCTGTAACTACGTTTCCAAGGGCGCCACCCAGATACCAGATCTGCACAGTACCGCTCACCGGGTCTTGCCACAACAGGTCGGGTTGCCCGTCGCCATTGAAGTCGCCCGCGCCGACCACCTGCCAGGAATTGCCCATGGTCAAGTTGGCCGCGGCGGTGAGCGTGGTCCCCTGAGGCCCACCGAGATACCAGATTTGAACAAGGCCGGATACCGGGTCCTGCCATACCAAATCCGGATAGCCATCCTGGTTGAAGTCCGCCGCCGCTACGATACGCCATGGATTGCCGGAGGTAATCGTCGCCGATCCCAATATCGTGATTCCGGGAGGTCCCAGGAACCACACTTGGGTGTTTCCAGAAGCGGAATCCTGCCAAACCACATCGGGAAATCCATCGCCGTTAAAATCGGCCACGGCCACGATCTGCCAGGTGTTCACCAGAGATACGGGGGCGGAGCCGATAGGCGCTATGGCTTCGATCCCGTTCAGGAACCAGACCTGGCTGCTCTTGGAAACCGGGTCCTGCCAAACAATATCGGGGAAGCCGTCGGCGTTGAAATCGTCCGCGACCGGGGTAGTGGATACGTTGGTCAGGTCGAATGCGGCTTGCAAGGAACCAGCGGTAGCCGTCACCGAATAGCCGCCCGTTACCGCATTCGCCGTGAAGGGCGGTGCGGCGGCCACGCCCTGCGCGTTTGTCGTGACCGTAGCGCTACCGGAGAAGGTCCCACTGGCGCCTGTGGCCGGCGCGGCAAACGTCACCGAGACCCCGCCGAGCGGGTTTCCACCGGCATCCGTGACGGTCGCCGTAAGCGGCAGGGGGAATGGCATATTGATACCCACGAGTTGCCGCACTCCCGTGGTGGGAGCCAGCGACGTGGGCTGACCCGGCGTGCTCACCGTAGTAAATGACCAGGTGGCTGAGGGGGTGGTCTCCGAAAAGTTACGCGCGACGATCATCCAATAGTAGACGGTATTGACAAGGAGCGCGGGCGGATTGTAGCTGGTCGCCGTGGTATTGCCCACCATCGGGGGCGACGGGGAAGTACCCAGGTAGACGTCGTAGGAGGTGGCCCCGCTGGCTGCATTCCATGTAAGTTGCGGGGCCAGGCTGACTCCCGTGGCTCCGTTGGACGGCGAAACCAACCCGACTGCGGCCGGCGGAGGTCCAAACAAGCCGTACACAGCCAATTGTGTCTGCGTGCCGGCGTAGACTTTGCCGTTGGCGATGGTGGGCACGGCAAATTTCACCGGAAACCCGGGTGTCTGCTGCGGGTTGTTAGCCGTGCTAAACAGTTCGTTTGCCAGGTTGGTGGCGTCGTAGGCGTGCAAAATCGATTGGTTGGATTGCCCCCTTTGAAGTGCCCATAGGATGCCGTTGGTGTTTCCGTTGGCGGAGATCGATGGTGTTGGCCCGGGATAATCGTACGTCTCCGAAGACGACGAAGTTGGCGACGTGGACAGCAGGCCGTTATTATTCGCATTGAACGAGAAGGCCTCGAGAACGTCGTTCGTGCCTCCCAGGTAAAGGGTATTGTTCCAGAACGCGGGTGTGGCCCACAGGCCGCCGGTAAGCGAAGGCAGCCACTGTACGATCTGGGTATCGCCGCCGCTGTTGAAGTGGCCCATCGAATCCCGGTTCACCAGATACAGCGATCCCTCTTTGCCGCCTCCCACCAAAAGGTGTTGGTAAGGGGAACCCGCCGGCTGATCGGGGAGCAGGACCACGCCTCCCGATCCGAGATCCGTGTCGGTGGTGGCCAGGTAGCTCTGATTGAAAGGAGTGAAATAATCCAGGATTGGAAGGCCCCCGTTGGCCGGGGCGCCGAACTTCAAGAAGCTGTCGCCGGCGTCCGCCCCGCTCACATTGAGATCGAAAGTCCCATTTCCGGTAATCATGTATACATTGCCGCTTGAATCGGCTGCCGGCCCCGAACCGCTCTGCCAGACGCCGCCGTCCGATCCGTTGGCCGTGGAGTTCCAGACAGCGACCTGCTGCAGGGTTTGCGCATTATAGGCCATCACCCAGCCGTGAAACGGGGTAATGTCGCAGTGCGAAGCCCATGAAATGTACACCAGCCCGTTCTGCAGCAGCAGGGCCGGCCGCTGGTTTCCCATCAACGGATCGAACGCGAGCCGGCCGCCCGTATTGCCAGCTCCGGTGCCCGGTACAGACGCCTGGATGGCGATCGGGCCGCCAAACTTCTCCGCGCCGCTGGTGATATCGAGCGCATGCAACCGCTGGAAGAAGACTCCGTTTTCCTTTGTATTGGCCACCACGTAGAGCGTGTTCGAGCTTAGATCGATGACCGGCGTGCCCGTAATGCCGACCTCCGGCGAGATATCCGAGCAATTGAAATCCGTTTCACTGTTGACCGTCGTGATCCCAGCCGCCGGGTTGATGAGGCTCAAATACCAGAGCGGGCCGGCATTGGACCCGGAATTATTATCCGCATCGAAAGCGTACACGCCATCGTGTTCGGTGGCGACAAAAACGACGTTGTGCGTGCCGCCCGCAATCTGCAGGTTCGAGACGTAGAGAGGCTGCGCGTAGACGTATCCGTCCACCGGCTGCACAAAGAGCCGGCCGAACTGGCCGGCATTCACATTGGCGGGGGTCAGTAAGGATTCACTCAGGTTCTGGCCATCGCGCGCATTGTCATTGTGGTAAGTGGTGACGTTTACCTGGGCCTGGAGCGTGAACATCGCCAGGCAACAACACTCCAGAAAAGCTAAGTGGCTGAACCGCCGAATCCGATTGGATGTCATAAGCATTTGGCGCTATGGAAGGATCTTCAAATTCACGGGGATCGACAGGGGGTCGTTCCTGGCCCCCGGCGCGTGGACCACGATCCGGCCGGCATACGTTCCCGTTTTCAGATCGTGCACATTGATGGAAACCTCAAAACTCCGGCCGTCCCCGCCCCCCTGCTGGACGGAAAGCCAGCGTATGGTTTCGGCGCTGGGCGCCGCGGTGACTTCCAGACTGGGATCGTCGCTTCCGACGTGCAGGATCTTTTTCTCCGGCTTGGCGGACTTTTCCTGGACCACCCAGTCTAAGCTGCTGGGACCGGCGATGCCCGGCTGGGGTCCTGCTTCCTGTGAAATCGTCATCTCCTGGCCGCCAACGGATATCGAGGTCGTGCGCGAATGAAAACTCAAGTTGGGTTGCACCGCATATTGCAGCACCGGCGGAATATTCGATCCGGGTGGAACGACGGAAACGCTCACCCAATCGACCTTACTCTCCGCATTCGGCACACAGGTCAATTGATCGGCGCGGAAGCTGAGTTGGCTCACCGCACCCGAATACGATACCGCGGGCTGGGATGACGGAAAATCGATCTGGCAGCTCGAATCCGCTTGTGCGCCGGCAATCCCTACGCCAAGGACAAAGGTCCACACAAGGCGGCATAACACTGACATGTATTTTGACAGTGAGAGCGCCATCACGACATGATAACTCATCGCCAGCACCGCGCCGTGCTGTAGAACGCCGCGCAGTTCGCATATAGAATGAAACCATGGATTGGCAAGCGGAGGCCGGCGCGAGCCTGGTGAGCATCGTGGTTCCCGCCTATAACGAGGAAAAAAACGTGGGCCCGATTTACGCAGCGATCCAATCCGCTCTCGGCGGGCAGCAAGCGCTCGAGGTGATCTTCGTCGACGATGGATCTACCGATGGCACGGCGGAATGCCTCCGCGCGCTGCATGCGCAACACCGTGGCGTGCGATTCATCCGCTTCGGCCGCAATTTTGGCCAGCAACCGGCGTTGCTGGCCGGCATCGAGGCGGCGCGCGGCGCGGCGGTAATCACGCTCGATTGCGATCTGCAGCATCCCCCGGAGTTGCTTCCATGTATGCTGGAGGCATGGCGCGGCGGCGCCAAAGTAGTGCAGATGGTGCGCACGCACACCGCCGATGCGGGTTTCGCGAAGCGGCTCACTTCGCGCCTCTTCTATCGTTTCCTTAATCTGCTCAGCGAAACCCCGGTGCAGGGCGGTGCCGCCGATTACCAACTTCTGGACCGCGCCGCGGTCGAAGCAGTGCTCCAATTTCGCGACCGCAACCCATTCCTGCGGGGGTTGGTTGCATGGCTGGGCTTTCCGGTGGTCCGCATCGAATACGCCGCGCCCGAGCGGCGCAGCGGCAAGAGCGGGTACACCGTTCGTAAAATGCTGCGGCTTTCCATCCAGGCGGTGACCGGACTCTCCTCCAAGCCTCTGCGGTTCGCATTTTATTTTGGACTGTTAACGGCCGCGCTCTGCGGGATTTACGCAGCTTTCGCCGTGGTTGCGTTGATTGCGGGACGGACGGTACAAGGCTGGACGTCGGTGATCGTACTGGTCACCTTCATCGGCGCGGTACAACTGGTGTCGCTCGGCATTGCGGGCGAATATATAGCCCGGATTTACGAGCAGACCCGTGGCGTGCCGCGTTATGTGATTGTGGAGAGCGATGCGGATGCGGATATCGGCCGGGAAACGGCGGTCAGCGCGGCCCCACGATCCGCCAGGAGTTCGGGCCGCTCAAGCTGACGGTCCCAAGCTGAGTGCTCCCTTGCGCACCTGCCAGAAGCTCTATCTGGCTGGCGCCGGAGACCGGATCCTGCCACACCACGTCAGGGTGTCCGTCCTGGTTAAAGTCGGCGACGGCCACGACGTGCGATGTGCTGGCGGTGAGGTTGACCGCGGAAAGCAACTGGTTGCCGAGCGCGCCGGTCAAGTACCAGATCTGTACCGTGCCGCTCACCGGGTCCTGCCAAAGCAAGTCGGGCTGGCCATCTCCGTTGAAGTCGCCCGATCCGACGATGTTCCAAGGGTTGCGGAGCGTTAGATTGGACGCGCTTTCCACTGTGATGCCGAGCGGTCCGCCGAGGTACCAGATCTGGGCCCAGCCGGATTTTGGATCCTGCCAAACCAGATCCGGGTGACCGTCCTGGTTGAAGTCGGCGGCGGCGACGATGAGCCACGGATTGGGACCGCTCAAGACGGCCGCCTGCAGCAAGGTGTTCCCCTGGGCGCCGCCCAGGAACCAGACCTGGCTGGCCCCGGAAACAGGATCCTGCCAGACAATATCCGGATAGCCGTCCCCATTGAAGTCGGCTATGGCCGCGATGCGCCAGATGTTCTGGGTGGTGATGACAGCCGCTCCTATGATACTGGTGCCCTGTGCACCCCCGAGAAACCAGGTCTGGCTAAACCCGGACACGGGATCCTGCCAGACCACTTCCGTCGTGCCGGGAAAGGCCGCCGCGCCGGCTGTAAAAGTGGCCGTCTGGTTGGCACTCAGGGTGTTGAATGACTGGCTGGCCGGGCTGAAACTGTAGCCTTTCAGGCTAGGCGTCACGGTATACGTGCCCGGAACCAGCCCGCTGAACGAGTAATTTCCGGAAGCGTCGCTTGCCATTGAACTGCATACAGCTCCGCCGAGCATTAGAATGACTCCCGGTAGCGATCCCGCTCCGGTTAAGGCGATATTGCCCGAAATGGAATAGGCTGTCGCGGCAGTGAAGTTGGCGGCTTGATTCGCGTCGAGGTTGTTGAACGTGGCACTGGCCGGACTGAAAGTGTAGCCATTCATGGAAGGTGCGACGGTGTATGAATAGCCACCCGTTAAGTTATTGAAGATAAAGTTCCCATTGGCATCGGTCGTAGTCGATCCGGAAGCCGCTCCGCCCAGCGCGATCTGGACTCCGCTCAAGGGCGACCCCGCCTGGGTCACTTGTCCGGAAATAGAGTAGGAAGATGGGTTGATGTTTGCCAAGAAGGCGTTCATCCCCGCCGGAGCAGCCCCCTGCAGTGCGCCCGGCGTGACGGGGAAGTCGGTGGAGAGCGTGGCGCCGTCCGCAAATACGCGCCCGGTTGTAACGTCTAACGCGATCCCAAGAACCCGATCGTCGGCGGAGCCTCCAAGATAGCTGGAAGTCAGCAGGACCTCGGCATTCCCGCTCAGATGGGAGATGAAACCATCGAAACTGCCGCCAGGTATCGTTTGCCAGGCACCGGACAACGGGAAGTTCGTGGAAGTAGTGTATCCGCCGACCCAAACGTCACCCGCGCCACCCACCGCCAGCGTCGTGGCCGCGTCGGAACCACCTCCGCCGAGGTAGGTGGCGTAGACCAGCGATGCGCCGCCCGGGCTGAGCTTGGCCACAAATGCGTCATAACTGCCCGCGCTGGCCGACTGGAACGCTCCCGATGTCACGGGGAAATCCTGCGAAAAGGTCGTGCCGGCCACATAAAGGCTGCCGGCCGCATCGATGGCTAACGCGTACGCCTGATCGAAATTACTACCGCCAAAGTAGGAAACCATCGTCCACGCGGTTCCATCCGCGCTGAGACAGGCGACTAAAGCATCGCCTTCGCCACCGGGAGCCGGCTGCAACGCGGCGGTGACGGCCAGATTCGGTGAATCCGTATACCCGGCAATACAGGCATGCCCAGAGCTGTCCACAACGATGGCTTCGGCCTCGTCGATGCCCGTGCCCCCAAGCAGGGTCGAATACACGGCCGCGCTGCCCGGCGCGTTCAACTTGACCACAAAAGCGTCCGCAAACCCACCCCCGTATAGTGTCTGGGCCGCGCCGGCCGTGGTAGGAAACATCGCCGAGGTATAGCCGCTCACATACGCGTTGCCGGATGCGTCGATGGCAATTCCCGTTCCGGCTTCCTGTCCGGTGCCACCGATGTATGTGGCGTATACCAGATTCCCCGCGGAATTCAATTTGGCGGCGAAGGCATCCGCGATGCCTCCGAACACGGTTTGCCAAGCCCGCCCGGTTACGGGAAAATTGGGGGCCTCGGTGGTGCCTGCAATGTAGACATTACCGGATGAATCCACCATTATGGCCTGCCCGGAACTGTCACCGTCGCCGGCGAGAAGTGTGGTGTAGAGAAGATCGCCGCTTTCGTCGAATTTCATCACAAAAGCATCGCGGTTGCCATTGACGCCGGACCCCTGTGCGGGAAAGCCGGTCGAGGCGGTCGTGCCCGTCATATATACTCCGCCCACACCATCGGCGGCGATGGCATAGCCGGCATCGTAGCCCGCACCTCCTACAAAGGTCGCGTAGCACAACACGGGATCGATCCATAGCGGCCGGCGGCGATCGTACTGCCCCAGCCGGAAGCCCGCAGTGGTTCCTTCGAGGCGCATGGCAATCTGAACGCTTTGGCGCCGGCCGGCCACTTCCTGCCAGGCCACCGGCCGGCGATGACGGATTCTGCCGGCCTGCGTCTGGAGCACCAGATTTCCATCCGCGTCAATGGAAATACGGCTCGCGCCGGTGAAGCGCACGCGGATTTGGCGGGGATCGGCTCCGGGGCTGGCCAGAAACTCATACTCGAGGTCCCCTCCCCGGGCACTCCAGGTCAAGTCGATCCCCGGAAAGACGCTGGCGAATCGCACGCGCCCGTAATGGGGAATTCGCGAAAACCAACCGCCAGGAAAACTGCCGCGATAGTAGTTCGTGACCGCGGATGCCGGCTGTTCGCCTTCAACAGCGGCCGGTGCGCGCTGGCTAACAAGCTCGATTCCAAATGTCGCCGCATCCGCCTGCGCGCCAGCCGAAAGCCGATAAAGCGCGCCGCCGGTCCGCTCCAGCAGAACCGTGTATCCCGGACCCCTGGCGACAAAGGCTGCCGATGGATCCGCCTGACCTCGATTGGGCTCGAAATAAGCGTCCCGCGCCGTGCCGGGTGGAGAAACCGGCGTTGCGGCCAATACCGCTTCCGCAATCGTCAGCGGAAGCAGAGGCAAGAAAAACCGCACACTCCTTCATCGGCGCTTCCTTGCATGGAGATTAAGGTTCCATTTCCCGATTTCACGAATCGCGATCGTCGGCCTTCCCAACGCACATCGTGAAAAGCTCCTGGCTGGCGCGCTCCAACAGGTAGTCACTGGCGGCCGGGTGCAGCCATTGCCTGAGATCGTGGCCGATTTTCCCGGCAAGTTCCAGAACCGGCACGCGCGGTGAGAGCGCGACCGCCGAGGACGCAAACTGAACCATGGCATCGACGTAGTTGCCCAGGTCGTGTTTTTTCAACGCTTGCCTGCCGCGTTCCCCCATGGCGCGAAAAGCCGCGGGATCCGCAAGAAAGGCGCGCAGATGGGCTTGGATATCCGCGACCTCATGTTCCGGCCGGACAAATGCGATGGCATCTTCCGGCAGCGATGCGTACCAGCCCGTACGGGTGACCAGTGTGGGCAAGCCATAGTCCCAGAACTGCATCTGGCTCAGCGAAGCCTCCCCCATGGAAGGGTACCGGAGATTAACGGCCAGATGCGCGGTGCTCAGTTCCTGCTCAACCTGCCCATCCGGGAGGAAGCCGCGCAGATTGACCAAGGCATTCAATCCCAGACGGTCGATCTCCATGCGGATGTGGCTCTCATCCCAAAGCTGGCCGCAGATATCCAGGCGGAATTGCTGCCGTTCGCCAAGGCCAGCCAACGCTTCGAGTAGAGCGCCCAAGCGCCGGTTCCGGCTCAGGTAGCCAAACACGACCAGGCGGTACGGCGGACCGGAGGCGGCGCCGCGGGCGGCAAGCCAGCCGCGATAGCGCGCTTCCGGGGTGGCCGTATACGGAAAGTCCAGCGCGGCTACCGGAGAAGCCGGCTTCTCGCGCAGATCGTCGAGAGCGCTTCGCGAATGCGTGATCACCCCGAGAGAGCCCCAGACAGCCTCGCGCGTGAGCGGAAACCGCTGCGCCATGGTTTCAGCACCGATACCGCCGGAGCGGAACGCCTCGCCGTCGTGCCGGCCCGCCTCACCATACCAACGCTCCAGAGTTGCGAGGTACAAATCCGGCCTTTCCAAGGTACGCAGGAAGACCATGGCAAAAAAGTCATGCAGACAGAGATCGTGCAGGACTACAATTCCGGGATGCCGGCGGCTGACTTGCCAGATGCCGCCGTGAATGCCGCCGTGATTGCCCAGATGATAAATAGAAACGTCCGCATCGTTGAGCGCGCGCCAAGGCGGGTTGGCCGGCTGATAACGGGCCACCGTAACCATCTCGCTGAACTCCGGCGCAACCTGGTCCTGATCGGTCCATGCGACCACCTCGTGGCGGCCGGCCAGGACGGGCAGGATCTGGGACGCGTAATAGGCGATTCCGCTGTGAGCCGGCGGGAGAGGAGAGAACCAGTTGATTTTTAACACAGCAGCTTCTCCACCACGTTCTCCCAGGTGATTTTCAGGTCCCGATAGCGCTGCAGTCCAGTCTCGCCCATGGTTGCCGCGCGGCGACGGTCGCCCCACAGAGCATCCATGGCTTCCGCGAGGGCCTGCGGCGTAGCGCCGGCGACCAGGCCCGTCTGACCATCGACGACGAACTCCAGGGGGCCCCCCGAATCCACACACGTGATCACGGGCTTGGAGGATAACATCGCCTCAAGGGTGACGTAGCCGTAATCCTCGTCCACGGGCGGAAAAACGACACCCAAACTGTTGGCATAGCAATCGCGCTTCCGCTCTTCGGTGACCATCCCCAGCCACTCGACCCGTTCGCTCAGCCGGAGCTCGCGCACGGCCTTGGCACATTCGGCTTGTTGCGCCTCGTTGTCGGCTTCCCCCGCGAAGCGTACGCATACCGGCTCACGGCACAGGGCTAATGCCTGGATCACCAGCCATTGCCGTTTCACGGGATTGATGCGGCTGGGGAAGAAGAAATAATCCTGGGGGGTGCTTTTGTAGAACAACGAAGCGCCCGCCGGAGGATTGTACAGTGGTTCCGAGGCGATGCCGGAGCACCGCTGCAACCGTTCTGTTACGTTGCGCGATAACGTATAAATGGACCTGGCTTCCGGGATGAAGGTACGGTCCGCCAGGCGAATGGCATCCCTGACCACTGGGCCGTCCGGATAATGGATCAGGTCGCCGGCGGCAGGATGATTCCAGAGCTCGTAAGCCGTGCGATGTTGATGCAGCAGCCAGATCACTTTGCGCGGATGCGGAACCAAGTAAGCGGGGAACTTCAGCCCGATTACGCGGTCGATCCGCATGCTGCAGGTTTCGGTGACATCAAGCAGCCGGCAGGCCAGCATTTGTTCGGGGATGCGGGATGGCGGACAGGATTGGAACGGCAGGGTCAGGATCTCGGCCTGGTGGCCCGCGGCGCACACCGCATCGCACAAGCCGCCGGCGAGAATCTCGGCGCCACCGCGAATAAACGGCACGCCGGAAGTCAGAATCAGGACCTTCACTGGAGCAGCCGCTCCAGAACTGTGCCCCAGTCGATTCGCAGGTCGCTGTAGCGCTGCCGGCCGGCCTCGCCCCATCGCCGCGCGCGGTCGCGATCTTCCCATAATTCATCCATCGCGGCCGCCAGATCCCGAGGCGCCGGTTCACAGACGAGGCCGGTTTCCCGATGCACGACAAATTCCAGCGGGCCGCCCGAATCCGCGCAGGCGATCACAGGCTTGTGGGCCAGCATGGCCTCCAGGGTGATGTAGCCGTAATCTTCATCCAACGAAGGGAAGAGCACTCCCAGGCAGCGCGCGTAGAGATCGCGCTTGGCCTGTTCGGAGACCGTGCCCAACCACTCGATCCGGCTGTGGACCTTGCTTCTGCGCGCCACCGCCATGCACTCCTCATGGTACCCAGCCTCGATGTCCGGACCGGAAAAGCGGACGCGCACCTTGGCCCGCGTATGCGCCAACGCTTCCACCACCAGGCGCTGCCGCTTGAGCGCATTCAGGCGGCTTGGGAAGTATAGAAAATCCTCTGCCTGGGCGGAATGGAACCGCGGCGCATCCGGCGGTGGATGATATAGCGGGGCAGCCTCGATACCGCAGTATGTTTTCAGGCGGGCGGCCACATTCCTGGAGTTCGCGAAAAGGTGGCGCGCCTGCGGCAACAGTTCCACGTCCGCGCGATGGATGGCATCCCGGACTTCGGCCCCGTGGGGCTGTGCATGCAGATCGCCCATAGGATGCTGCCACAGGTCGTACGCCTGACGGTGCTGATGCAGTATCCACACGACCTTGTTCGGGTGGGGTATCAGGTAGGCGGGGAACTTGAGCCCAATCAGACGATCGACCGGGGCGTCCCCGGCGGCGGTGAGGTCCAGCAGACGGCAGGCGAGCATCTGGTCCAGGATGCGCCGTGGCGGGTACCATTTGAATGGCACGGACACGATTTCGGCGCGATGGCCGGCGGCAATTAGCGCATTGCGCAATCCCGCGGCGTGGGTTTCGGCGCCTCCGTTCACGAATGGAACTTTAACCGTAGCGATCAGAATTCGCAATGCACGAGCCTCTGCCATCAGGACTTTGTGGCGAAATACTGGTAACCGACCCACGTGGGACCGGCAAAGCCGTTGTCCCGTATCTCCAGTACTGCCGCTCCCCCGGAGGTCAAGACGTCAATTACTGTGTT
>Ga0187855_10000515_pt1 | contig 33399 bp, 36 predicted proteins | sample June2016WEW_8_10_2_FD_132969 | JGI IMG/M metagenome (GOLD analysis project Ga0187855, IMG submission 132969) | Peatland microbial communities from SPRUCE experiment site at the Marcell Experimental Forest, Minnesota, USA - June2016WEW_8_10 | ecosystem: Environmental > Terrestrial > Soil >... | reverse complement strand
TTGTGCCTGCGGCCAATCTTTCGGGACTGCTTTGTTCTTCGAATTCTTGTCCAACTGCCTCCTGAGGAGTGTGCGGACCTTCTCAATATTTCCACCACCGAATACGAGGATGCTTTATGCGGAGCACTGAATCAGCTTCCGCTCCTTTCTTCTTTTAAGGCGGCCGACGATGCCCAAGGGTAGAATTGAATCGTTCAGCGATTGCGTCATCGCCTTCGCGATTACACTGCTCATTCTCGACATCCATCTACAAGACGTCCGGACAACAACCAGCAGTGCAGAGATGATCCACGCAATTATGGCGCTGGCGCCTCATTTCTTGATCTACGTGATAAGCTTCCTGATCTGCACAGTCGCGTGGATCGCGCACCATGAATTCATCCATGATCTGGACCACGTGGATTCCAGGCTTCTTTGGCTGAACAGTCTATACCTGATGTGGATCGCCTTTCTGCCCTTCCCAACAGCTTTGCTTGGAAATCATCCGGAGCAGCCCGTGGCCATCGCCGTTTACGGGTCCGTCTGTGCCGTTACGTGCCTTTCCTTTTCGGCTGTGCGTTTGTACGCCTCCTTTCGAGGCGGTCTCATGAAGAAAGGAATCAGCGACGGGAAACTGGACCGCGACCTGCGGCTTTCGCTGTGTGTTTCTCTCCTTTACGTCGGGGGCGTGGCCGCTGGGTTGTTCTTTCCGTCCGTCGGTTTATTCCTATACGCTGCTATTCCGGCATCTTACGCCATCAGCAGACTCGCCGGTCGCGAAGGCCGTGTCGACCCGCGCTGATCGCCGGCCCGGCTGCGGGTAAGAGTATCGGCTAAGCGAACTGACTTGAGCGTGAGGCGACCTAGGCCCATCGAGAGGCGATCTCAAGGCCGAATGAACGCAATCGTCACAGGAAGCGTAGCTATCGGTTCCACCGACAGGAAAGTATTGAGGAGAAGGGGCACGAGGTCGTCTCTGTCGGGCCGCAAGTCCGGTGACTATCACGCGGACATTTCCGATCCCGAGAGTCTGAAGGCGATCTTTAGTCGGATTGGCTCTTCGATGCGGTGGCCAACGCCGCTGGGAGGCGTATCCATCGGGTCCCTCGAAGCGAGCACCGATGAGCAATGGGTGAATTCCATCAAGTTCAAGGGGATCGGCCAGATCAACCTAGTCCGGGCTGCGCTCCCCTTCATTGCCGATAGGGGATTGTTCACATTGGTGTCGGGGGCCCCGACCGATGAATACCTGCACGGCGGCACCATCGGAACGACCATCAACCATTTAGTTTCGTGAAACGGCCGGTCGTCGAACTGCCGCGTGGCCTGCGGATCAATTAGCCCGACGGTTCTGGCCGAATCGGGTCGCGGGGTACACGCGAACCAACTCCGGGGCGCAACTGGTGGCAGCCACGAATCGGGCGTGGATCGCATTCCGGGCACGTTTCCCAGGCCCGTGGCATTTGCCGGAACGGACAAAAGCGAAGTGACCATCGCGAAAGTTTAGCCGCGGATAACGGGCTATACATATCCGATAGCCGCGCGCGGCGCCTGAGCAAAACACTAGTTGTTTTTGAACAAAAGCCCGCAGAGTAGACTCTACCCAGGTGTGGCCCTGCGCGGAACCGAAAAGGAACACGTATGGAGAAGACGAACGGCAGCAAGACAGTAGTAATTGTAGGCGGCGGCTTTGCCGGGCTCAACTGCGCACAACTGCTCGCCGGTCATAAGGACCTACAGATCGTTTTGCTCGACCGAAATAACTATCAACAATTTCAGCCGCTACTGTATCAGGTGGCGACGGGTTCCTTGTCTCCCGACAACGCCGCGTTCAATCTCAGAGCTGTATTGGCGAGTCACGAGAATGTAGACGTCGCGATGACCGAAATTCATTCTGTCGATCTGGCCACACGAACGGCGCTTTCGGTCAGCGGCGACGCGTACCAAGGCGATTTCCTGGTCCTCGCAGCGGGAGCGGAGGCGAACTTCTTCGGCATTCCCGGAGTGCGGGAACATGCTCTGCCGTTGTACTCGCTGACGGATGCGGAACGTTTGAGGTCGCGTCTTCTGGAAGCGCTCGAAAAGGTAGACCGGAACGCAGGGAAGCACCAGCAGCCGCCACGATTTGTTGTGATTGGGGGTGGTGCTACCGGCGTGGAGATCGCTGGTGCGATCACGGATGCTTTGCAGAGAACACCCGACTATGTGTTCAAGCACGTCGATCTGAGCCGGGCCTCGGTGACGTTGATTGACATGGCGAATACCGTTCTCGGCCCATTCAGCAAGCACTCGCAGGAGTACGTTACACAAGTGCTGCGCGAGCGGGGCGTGGAGTTGCGGCTCGGCGCATCCGTCCGGGAAGTGACGAAAGATGGAGTTCTGCTCTCCGACGGGACGACGATTCCCACACAACTTGTGATTTGGGCGGGAGGACTGAAAGCCTCACGGCTCTCTGCGTCGCTTGGTATCAAGACCGGCCATGGGGGAAGGGTGGACGTGCAGCCGGATTTGAGTGTCGGCGGCTCTCCTGGGGTTTACGCGCTGGGGGACTTCGCCAACTTCAAGACGCCCGCTGGCGACTCGCTCCCCCAGTTAGCCTCCGTCGCTCAGCAGGCCGGAAGGCATTGCGCCAAGAACATCATCGCCGCTGTGGCCGGGAAACCTGGAACGCCATTCGAATACCGGGACAAGGGGATTATGGCGATGGTCGGTCGCAATGCGGCTGTGGCTGAGGTTGGCGCGCATCGGCACACGATCACCGGCACGCTGGCATTCGCCGCTTGGCTGGGGGTCCACGCCCTGCTCCTCACCACCGCTCGGGCGAAGATAGCGACCTTTCTGGAGTGGGCATGGGAATACTTCGGGCATCTCCATGTCGACCCAATCCTCGATCGCCCCGATGTGGACTGGTCCAACCAGGCCGGTGCCGCGCAGCGGGAATAAGTGCAACTGACAAGGAGAAGACAATGTCATCGAACAAACCGATTGATCGCATCGCAATTGTCGGCACCGGCGTTATCGGCGCTAGCTGGGCCGCATACTACCTGGCGCGCGGATTCGACGTAACTGCAACCGATCCTATGCCGAATGCCGAGGCCAGCCTTCGCAAGTATATTGATGAAGCCTGGAGGACCCTCAGCAAGGATGGCCTGACTGCCGGCGCCTCGCGTGACCGCTTGACCTTCAAACCAAGTATGGCTCAGGCGCTCGCCAACGCCGACTTTGTTCAGGAAAACGCACCCGAACGTCCTGAGTTCAAAATTAAGTTGTTCGCGGAGATGGACGACGCCACGCCTCCGGATTCGATCCTTGCCTCGAGTTCTTCGGGCATCACTATGGACGTAATACAGTCCGGATGCAAGCGTCCCGAGCGTTGTGTGATCGGACATCCTTTCAACCCGCCTCACATCATCCCGCTGGTTGAAGTAGTGGGCGGAGCCAAGACGTCACTCCAGACGATTGAAGAGGCCATGGCGTTTTATTCGTCCATTGGGAAGAAACCGATTCGCCTGTTCAAAGCGCTTCCCGGCCATGTCGCCAACCGGCTGCAGGCGGCGCTCTACAGGGAAGTCCTCTATCTCATTCAGCAGGGCGTACTAAGCGTGGAGGACGCCGACGCTGCCGTGAGCTATGGGCCTGGGCCTCGATGGGGCGTCATGGGGCCGAGCCTCCAGTGGCACCTGGGCGGGGGGCCGGGGGGGATTCACCATTTCATGGAACACCTCATGGGCCCTCTCGAGACTATGATGAAGGCCCTTGGCACACCTAACATTACGCCCGAGCTGAAGGAGACTGTCGCGAACGGAGTGATGCGCATCGCGGGCAATCGCACGGTTGAGCAACTTGCTGAAGAGGAGAACCAGATCCTAACGGGGCTCTTGAATAGTCGAGCAAGGGCTGGCCTCTAACCTTATAAACCAGATTGAATAAGAAGGCTTTCCATGGGTGCGGCTATTTCTACCCCTGTCGATGCAAAAGCGGAGCAGTCAACCATTTTCGCGCTCTGGTTTTCCGGATCTCGGCGCCGGCCGCGCATTGTCCACAAACCGGTTAATCCGATTTGAAGGCTATCGTCAACGGAGGCCGGAAATTCGCAGACGCACTGGCGGTCGACGCGGCTGCCAGCCGGCCTAGGCGGAGCTCAAGCGCATCAGATCAGCGACGCGCAGAAACTGCGAACCACAACAAAGGCATTTTTGGAGAAAACATGACGACAACTTTGAAGTCAACCACCGCAGCAGCAACGCTACCCAAGCCGAACGGCGATTTCTACCAACTTATTGAATCCCTAAGTGACGGCGACCGAGCGGTCCTGCAGAAGGTCCGTGCATTTATGGAGACAAGCGTGGCTCCCGTCATCAACAAATATTGGTCGGACGACAACTTCCCCTTCGAACTGCTGCCGGGCTTCCGCGACCTCAAGATCGCCGGGTTGGGCTACAACGGCTACGAGTGTGCGGGCGGCAGCACGATGCTTGCGGGCTTTGCCGCGATGGAAATCGCGAGAATTGATTCCTCTTTCGCCACTTTCTTTGGTGTGCACAGCGGACTAGCGATGGGATCAATCTTCCTTTGCGGCTCGGAGGAGCAGAAGCAAAAATGGCTCCCGCCGATGGCTCGCCTCGAAAGGATAGGCTCCTTCGGACTGACGGAGCCACTGGTTGGTTCGGGAGCTTCGGGCGGCCTTTTGACGACCGCGCAACGAGAGGGCGATACCTGGGTTCTGAACGGACAGAAGAAGTGGATCGGGAACGCCACCTGGGGAGACCTCACGATTATTTGGGCGCGTGATGTGGCGGACGGACAGGTAAAGGGATTTATCGTCGAAAACAAGACGCCCGGATTCAAGGCGGAAAAGATTGAACACAAGATGGCCTTGCGCGTCGTGCAGAACGCGCTGATCACTCTCGACAACTGCCGCGTTCCTGAAGGCAACCGCCTTCAGAAGGACACCTCCTTCCGCGATACCGCGCGTGTCCTGCGCATGACCCGCGCATTCGTAGCGTGGGAGGCGGTCGGTTGCGCGATGGGAGCGTACGAGAACGCCCTCGCCTATGCGCAAACTCGCGAGCAGTTCGGGAAGCCGATCGCAAAGTTCCAGCTCATCCAGGATCTGCTCGTCAAGATGCTCGGCAATATTACTGCATCGCTCTGTATGGTTGTGCGCCTGTCGCAGTTGCAGGATGAGGGAAAGCTGAAGGACGAGCACGCGTCCCTGGCCAAAGCTTTCTGCACGGTCAAAATGCGCGAAACAGTCGGGTTCGCGCGCGAGCTGCTCGGTGCAAACGGCATCCTGCTGGATCACCACGTAGGCCGCTTTGTCGCCGACGCAGAGGCGATCTATTCATACGAAGGCACGCGCGAGATGAACACGCTGATCGTTGGTAAGGCGATCACCGGTTTCGGTGCCTTCGTTTAAAGGAGAATTCTCATGAGTTCATCAGCAATCGCAAACTTGTCACTCGAAACCGTTCTTTACGAAAAGAAGGAAGGGATTGCACACATAACGCTCAACCGTCCTAAGGTGCTCAATGCTCTCAACAAGAGAGCGATCTTGGACTTGAAGGCCGCCTTCGAAGATGCACGCGACGATTCCGACGTTCATGGCGTTATTCTCACGGGCGCAGGCGACAAAGCGTTCATTGCAGGCGCCGACATTAATGAAGTCGCAGCCGATACGCCCGTTGAAGCCGAGGAAAAGACACGGCGCGGACAGGCGCTGATGAGTATCGTTGAGAATCTTGGGAAGCCCGTCATTGCCGCCGTAAACGGATTTGCTCTCGGCGGAGGGTGTGAAGCAGCGCTCGCCTCCACGATCCGGTTGGCCGCGGAAAACGCGCGTTTCGGTCTTCCCGAGGTAAAACTCGGGATCATCCCTGGCTACGGGGGGACGCAACGGCTTCCCAGACTCGTCGGAAAAGGCGTTGCCCTGCATCTCATCCTCACCGGCGGAATGATCGGTGCACAAGAGGCGTACCGAATTGGGCTCGTGAATGAAGTCGTTAAGCCCACCGAACTGATCGGCCGTGCAGAGGCGATCTTGCAACAGATAGCCGCCAACGCTCCCTTATCCGTTAAATACGCGCTACACGCTGTGAATAACGGAGTTGAGACGAGTCTCTCGGAAGGCCTACTTCTGGAAGCTTCGCTCGTGGCCATCTGCACATCAACCGAAGACAAAAAAGAAGGGACGTCCGCGTTCCTCGAAAAGCGTCCGGCGAAGTTTCAGGGCCGGTGACAAAGGAACACAACTATGAACGATGATAATATTTTTTCCGGATTGAAGGTCGTGGATCTGGCGAGTTTCATCGCTGGACCAGGCGCCGCGGTGATCTTGTCGGATTTTGGCGCGGATGTGATCAAGGTCGAACCTCCAACAGGCGACGCATGGCGGATCGGATACAAGCTTCCGCCCCAACCGCGATCCCACGATAACTATCCGTGGCACTTGAACAATCGGAATAAGCGGGGACTGGCGCTCGATCTGAAATCCCCCCGGGCACAGGACATCCTGGAACGTCTTATCAAGTGGGCGGACGTGCTAATCGTCAACACGCCGCACCCGGCGCGTAAGCGGCTCAAGCTTGAGTACGAGGACGTTACGCAGTGGAACCCCAGGTTGATTTATGCGGACCTGACTGGCTATGGCGAAAAGGGGCCTGACGCATCTCTTCCAGGATTTGATATCACGGCGTACTGGGCCAGATCCGGCTTGCTGTCGCTGACCCGGGATGCCGGGGCGGCACCCACTCTCCCGCCGTCGGGCAGCGGAGATCACGCGACGGCGGTGACTTTGTATTCCGCGATTGTCACGGCTCTTTATCGCCGCGAGCGCACGGGCAAAGGTTCTTATGTCACGACATCGCTTCTCGCTGCGGGCGTCTGGGCCTGTGCCGTTTTCGTTCAGGCCGCACTTTGCGACGCGGCTTTCTTTCCCTTGCACGACCGGTTGAAACCGCCGAACGCTACGGTCAATGTATATCGCGCCTCTGACGATACGTGGTTCCTGATTGTGGTCACACCGGACCACTGGCCGGCTCTCGCAAAGGGAATTGGACGGCCGGATCTGTTAACCGACGCGCGATTCACGGATCCAGCCAAGCAAATGGCGAATTCGGGCGAACTCACGGCCATTCTGGACAAAGTCTTCGCGGCACAGCCGATGTCGCACTGGCGGGAAGTCTTCGATCAAACTCATCTTACGTACGGCGTCGTTCACGCTCCCGGCGAAGTGGTCAACGATCCGCAACTGCGGGAGAACGACATCGTCGTGCCCATCGAAGGCGCCGGAGAAAAGGTGAAATTCACCGTTAGCAGTCCGTTGACAATTCACGGCGTTCCCAAGCTTGCGGCACGTCGTGCTCCCGCGATTGGCGAGCACAACGATGAACTGCTGAAGGAGCTGGGATTTAGCAATGACGAAATTACCCAATTCCGGACTGGCGGTGCCATCCCTGATGCCGGTCACGAAGTCGTTGGAGGTGTGCGATGAGCAAGACGCCGACGAGTAAACCTGATGCTAAAGGCCCGAAAGCGGGGAAAACCGCATCCCAAACGACGGTCACTCGTCTGTTCGTTTTGGATCTGGGGGGCGGCCGGGTGATGTCATGCAACCCCGATGGGTCAGACCTGAAGACGCTCGTCACGGAAGCGCGGAAACTGCCTGACGGCGTCGTCGTCGATGTAGGGGGCGGCCATATTTACTGGACAAATATGGGCAGCGTCGGCGCCAGTGACGGTTCGATCTTTCGCGCGGACCTCGACGGAAAGAATCTGACGGCCATCGTTCCCGAGGGCCGCACGCATACGCCCAAGCAAATTCAACTCGACAAGCCGAACGGCAAGCTCTACTGGTCGGATCGCGAGGGAATGCGCGTGATGCGAGCGAATCTCGACGGATCCGGTATCGAGACGCTTATCGAAACGGGGCACGGCGATGAGGACCGGCGGGACGCCCGAAACTGGTGCGTGGGAATTGCGCTGGATGTAGGCCGTAGGCATGTCTATTGGACACAAAAGGGTCCCGACAACGCTGGCCTGGGGCGAATCTTTCGGGCCGGCACGGACGTCCCCGCGGGTCACACTCCGTCGAAGCGCAACGACATTGAGCTTCTCTACGACGCTCTTCCGGAGCCAATCGACCTCGACCTCGACCTGACGAATCGGACAATATACTGGACCGATCGCGGCGACCCGCCGCGAGGCAACACAGTGAATCGTGCCCCGATGGACATTACTTCTGGCCGCCAGGATCCGGAAATCATTTTCAACCACCTGATGGAGGGGATTGGTCTCGCTCTGGATCTGAAGAACAACCGCCTCTTCATGACGGATTTGGGAGGCTCCGTATACAGCGCCAACCTGGATGGTTCGAATAAGAAGAATATTCTGTTTGCGCAAGGCAATTTGAGTGGCATTGCCTACGCGGAAATTCCGTCGACGCCAGAAAAGAAGAGGTGAACTGAGACCTTCAATGCAGCCCGGGTGTCTTGAAAGCGCACGCTCGTGCCAGAGATGAACTTCTATGACGAAGTCTCAGAAGCCAGGCCCGATACGCCAGGTAGCAGCCACTGAACTGCCGATCGTTGCGACTGTGGAGAACAATTAGAACTGGCGATGCGAGCGATCGCCACGGAAGGGTGCGGTCTCTTGATCTACGAACAACGATCTCGCTCATCTCGCCGGATTGAATCCCTCGGGCGTGATCTGCGAAATCGTCAAATCTGCGAAATCGTCAAAGATGACGGCGACATGGCGCGTCTGACTGATCTCATCCGCTTCTGCGCTAAGCACGATCTCAAGATGATTAGTGTTGCGGAGCTAGCGCGGTATCGCTACGAGTGCGACGTAGACCAGCTTTGGACGCACATGGAAACGGCTTCATGATTTACGTCCATTCCATGGGTCGCGCTACGCGATATTATCCGGATCAGCCGGCGCTCACTTTAAGTGACGGCTCGAGAGTCACTTTCGCCCAGCTCCACAATCGTGTTAGACGGTTGGCGGCTGCACTCACTCAGGCTGGCTTCCAGCCAGGAGAGCGCTTGGCTCTGCTCCTGCCCAACAGCCCCCAGTATATCGAATTGGTGTATGCGTGCGGTTGGTTAGGAATTATTGCCGTCCCAATTAATACCCGATTGTCGGCCGTCGAAATCGACCACGTGCTGGCCGATGCCAGTCCGCGTGGTCTCATCCGGCACTCTACATTGCCCACTCCTGAAAGTCGCGTGCCCCACGAGTTTATCCTCGATAAGGGACACTTAGATGGACTGACTGGTCCCTGTCCGGATCCGTGTTACGATCCCGAAGCGATCTTAACCTTGATCTACACAAGCGGCACGACTGGTCGACCCAAGGGCGTCATGTTGACGCATTCCAATGTATTCGCTAATGTGAATAATTTCAATTACTGGATGCGATACAAGGAAGGCGGCGCATATTTGCATGCGGCGCCCATTGTTCACATAGCCGATTTTCCTGCGATGTTCGCGGCTGCTGCCTTCGGCGCTTGCCAGGCAACTATGCCTCGTTTCAACACGTCGAGTTTCTGCGAGGCAGTCGCCAAGGAGCGGATTTCTTATACAGTACTAGTCCCGACTATGATCAACCTGCTGCTGCAGTTCGTGGAAAACAATCCGTGTGACTTGAGCAGCCTTGAGGTACTTGCTTATGGAGGGTCGCCAATGGCACCGGAGCTTATCCGTCGGACTCGAAGGTTGCTGCCAAATGCCAAGCTCGTCCAGGTGTATGGGCTCAGCGAGACAGGATTCCTTACGGGTCTGCAGGACAATGAACACACCGATGATCGCCTCACGTCTTGCGGGCGACCTTGCCCCGGTATCGAGGTCCAGGTTACCGACGAGTCAGGCAATTCAGTAAAGACCGGTAAGAAAGGTGAACTGGTGGCGCGTGGTTCGAACGTGATGCGTGGATACTGGAACAACGAACGGGAAACGGCGGCAACCTTTAGAAACGGCTTCTTTCGCACTGGAGACGTCGGCTATCAAGACCGCGATGGATTCGTTTACTTGCTTGACCGTCAGAAGGACATGATCGTCACAGGCGGCGAAAATGTATATTGCGGTGAGGTTGAGGCCGTTATTCTCAACCATCCAGCCGTGCGGGAAGTGGCAGTTTTCGGTATTCCCGATCCGCAGTGGGGAGAAGTGGTTGCAGCGTTGGTTGTTTTGAAACCGGGTGTACCTCTCACTGTAGATGCTTTGATCCAACACTGTCGACAAAGCCTGGCAAATTACAAGGTTCCTCGCCATGTGGAGTTCTCCGTGGCGGACTTGCCGAAGGGCGGCTCCGGGAAAATTCTGAAACGCCTCCTGCGCGAGCGCTATTGGTCCGGCGCCCAGCGCTTGGTCGAATAGCTACATAGGGCCGCAAGTTCTTCCATGATGAGGTGAGCCGTGAGGCACATGGACTTTCTGCGCGCAAAAACCGGGGGGCACAAGCTTTCGATGGTTACGTGTTACGACTACACGTTTGCCCGTCTCCTGTTGAAGAGCCCAGTTGACGGAATTCTCGTCGACCTCGAGAGATATCCGGACACCTTCGATCAAGATCTTGCGCTACTGCAAAGCCTGGGCGTCGAGACCGTGCGAGAGGCGTCGGGACTAGCGATGAGCTCCCGAAACACACTTCTGTCGGCGGAGGCCCGTGACAAGGCCGCTCATGTGTTCCAGGTTCTAACGAGGGCCGTTAGCTGCGCCGAGGCGAGGGCGATCCTTGAAGCGCAGGGCTTTTCAAGTGGAATATGTCGAAGAACGCTGGCCGGGCGGTTGGCCGCGGTGAATTTGGAAGGAGTCCGTCTCATCGACAATGTGCCGGTCGGAGAGACAAAAGCGCGGCGATTCTGGAGCTGGCCATGCTCCAGCGCCAGTTCCTGCTCAGGGGAGGACTCAGCTAACCGAGGTCTGGACCGAGGGCGACATCACGGCGCGCAAGCGTTCGATGCGGAGCGACTGGCGCGCCAACGGCTGACCAGACGGGTTGCAGATACTTCCGCATGCGCGCGTTGGCGCGGAACACGCGGGTCTTGGTGCAGCAGAGCGTGAGGCCGAGGGCGGCGGCCATCTCTCTGAGGCTCAGGCCAGCGCCTGCATAAAGATTGAATGCCTCGCGTAAAGGTTCTCGCAGCCGTGAGGCAGCGTCCGCCATGGCAGCGCCGATCTGGATGCCCAACATCTGGGTCTCGGCGTCCAAAGACGCGAGGCCGGCATCCTGACCTCGCCCTCGTGGTACAGCCCTTCCAAATCGGTCCACCGGCGCTCGGGCGCGCGCAACTGCAACAGGCATTGGTTCGTCACAATTCGAGCGAGCCAAGTTCGGAAGCGGGAGTTGCCGCGAAAATCGGCAACATGTCGGAAAGCGGACAGTAGCGCGGATTGAACCGCATCTTCGGCATCGTCTTTCGAGCGCAGAATCCACGTGCCACGTGCAGACAGTACGAGTAGTGGCACCCAAAATGCTCTGAAATCGCGGCGCGGTCTCCCTGCTGACCTGCGGTAATGAGTTCACTCTCCGGCATCGTTTGCATTCCTGTCTTAACGCAATTCCCGTACCGAAGCTCATGATGTGGAAAATGTTGAAGTTGGAGGGCGATCAAAACCCTCGGATGCCGCCTTGGCGTCTGAGGTTTCGGCAATTGCCGGAATCTCGGCACGAAAAGGCGGCGAGCGATACGTCTTCCAGAACTTCCGGCACGCCTTATGTTGTTGCGTGCCGATCGACTTATGTTGTTGCGTGCCGATCGACCAACAGAACTAGCAACACTATCGGCAGGTACAGGACAGTCGCGAGGAGGATTCGCCTGGCGCGAGCGGCAGTCTTTTGCCGGTCGAAAAGCACTGCGGCGAGCAGCAAGCCCAACGTGGCGGCTAAAGCTACCATAGCATAGGCGGCGCCAGCCATCCCTAGCATGCGTGGGAGGAGCGCCACCGGTAGCAAAAATAGCGCGGCAAATAGGATGCGGCGCGCGGTGGACTCTCCATCCGGTTCCACCACTGGCAGCATACGAATCCCGGCGCGCGCGTAGTCTTCGCGGTACAGCCAGGCAATCGAATAAAAATGGGGAAACTGCCAGGCGAAGAGAATGAGGAAGAGTGCCCATGCTTCACGAGTAGACGTTCCGCTGGCTGCGGCAAAGCCTATCAGGGGGGGCATTGCACCCGGTATGGCGCCAAGCGTCGTGCACACCGGAGAGCGCTGCTTCATGGGGGTGTAGATGAGCAGGTAGCTCACCAACGTAAAGAGGCCGAGTAGCGCGGCTAACCGGTTTGTCCCCAGCCACAGATCGACGAACCCGGCGACCGACAGGAAGAGTCCGAAACAGAGCGCCCGTTCGCGCGGAATTCGGCGGGCCGGGATGGGTCGCATCCGCGTCCGACGCATCTTGGAGTCCCCGGCCGCCTCATACCACTGATTGAGCGCCGCCGTTCCGGAGGCCATCAGCGCCGTCCCCAGAAGGGTGTGGACCAGGGTGGCAATCCGTGTGGGCCCGGCAGTGCCGAAAGCAAAACCGACGGCCGCGCAGATAAGAATTAGAATCGTGATACGCGGCTTCGTCAGCTCGATGTAGTTACGCATAGCGTTCCCTCCAATTTTCTATTCCGGCGCAACAGCCATTCCCGGATGGCAAAGAGCACGATCATCGCCGGCGGAAATGCGACATAGCCCCAGTAGGACGCCACCATAGCCCGGGTCGGAGCAACGTCGAGGGCTCCTGTGATTTCGCTCTTCACCCCGTTCCGCAGAACGGTCAGCGTCAACTGCCACTTCCCGGCTCCGGGCAACGTGAGGGGAGCGGCGTATAGCAGCTTATTTTGGGCCTGGTCTCGCGTGGCGTGCGCGCGGACGTCGGTTCCGGACCCGAAGGCGCGGAGATGGAGGCGCACATCCGCGTCCAGCACGGGATCGAGTCCTTCGCACTTCTGCAACAGCACGCTGACGTCGACCGGACCGGCAGTAAGCCGTGGCGGCCCGGTGAACACGGTCACGATCAGCTCGTTCGCCGTAGCGCGCAACAGCACCGCGCCGCCATCGGCAATGGCCGGCAATTGGAGGAGCCCGGTCAGTATGAGCAGTTTTCGCATTCTTCCTCCTTAATGCATCGACATCGTGCCGCGCATTTGCATGGGCTGGAAAACGATCCAAACGCCGAAGAAATAGAGAGCGGCCGCCATGAGAGCCGTCGGCCACATGGATGCCGCCAGACGCCGCGCGATGTGCCAGGCAGTATGCAGCGTGAGCAGGAAGCCCCCGCCAAGAAGGAGAAGCTCCAGCCCCGGCATCGGCACTATGTGATACGAAAAATGTGCAAGCCACATTCCTAACCCCAGAGGAATCAGTGCCAGTACGAAGCCGTATGCCGCCTTCGGGTGCCGGCTCAGGAGAACGAGGGCTGGAACGACGATCAGCCCGGCGAAATAAAGCAGCGTGACGACCGGCATCATCGATCCAAGGCGCGCGTGCCACCGGTGCATCCAGCTCATCACCGGCCCCGTCATCCCCGCGGCGTTGACGAACGCGCCGAACACCAGAATCAGCACGAGCGCAGCAACATCCGGCCGTCGGCTGAGTCTCCCGATTCCCGAGCTACGACGATCGTCGCGCAAGCTCTGGGCCGGCAGCACGCGCAGAACGCCGACGTTTTGCTGAGGACATGCCTGCACGCAGTCGAGACAGAAGGTGCAATCGAAATTCCCCGATTTCTTGGGTTGAAACAACTGCAGCTCACAGCCGCGCTGGCCCCCACTTCCGCGAATGCAGTCGTAAGTCCGGCACGAGGCGCAAACCGCCGGTTCTCGCACCCTCACTTCGAACGGCGAGACCAGGGAATGCACGAAATGAAATTGGCCGATGGGACATACGTATTTGCAGAAACTGGCCCCGCGGAAAAGCATGTCGATAACGAACGCCGAGGCAAAGTATCCCAGGATGATCCAGGCTGTCACACGCGGGCTATCCCATAACGCGAAGGCTTCGTATGCCCATAAATATGTGATCAGCAGGGCGGCGGCCATCCACTTGGAACGGAGGGCGCGAGGCCAACGATACCGAGGGCGAGCGAAGCGCCGGCCGAGATCGCGCGGCATGGTAAAGGGGCAGGCCATGCAGAACAAGTTGCCGGCAACCAGCAGCGCGATGACGGCGAACGCGCGCCAGTAGATCCAAGGGAGGACGCCTGCAAGGTTCATCGGAGCCACTTGTGTCCCGACGAGGCCATCGGCGATCACCGCTCCCGCGAGCAGGAACATGGCGATCTGCAAACACCGGCGGAAATGTCGATATCGAAGGAGACGGCTGACAATCGGCGCACGCGGTAAACGCTTCGGCATTGCGGGTACTGCTCGTGTTTCGCTTCGCTTCGATTCCAAAGCCCGAATTCCCAAGATGACGGCCGGCGCCAGGAACGCCAGAGAACCCGGCACCCACATGATGGCGCCCGCGGCAGCCTGATCGTCCAGAGCCGAGATGCCCCACAAACGTGGCGCCGACTGGTAACTGGCATACAACACGTGGCTGGAAAAGCTCAACACCGCTGAAAGTACCGTATTCACGATGTCCGCCGACACGAGGTATGGAATCATCGCCCATCGCGGCCATACGGGCGTGCCAGGCCAGACACTGACTACGGGCCACCAGAACAGTACGGCCGCCCAGAAGAAGCACGCGTGCTCCCACCTATGCCAGGCGGGCGATTGCAGTCCTAATTCGTATATTGGAGGAAGGTGCCATACGACCAACACCGCCGTGAACGCGGACCAGGAAACGACGGGATGCACCATCGCGCGGCCCGCCTGCTTCAACTCGGGGCAGGCGAGAAAGGGACCGAGCGCATCTTTAAACAGCCATCGGGGAAGACCGCGCAGCAGCGGAATCACCGGCTGACCAATCAGGAGCAGCGGAGGCGCAACCATCAGAAGCAACAAATGCTGAATCATGTGCGCCTCCAGCAGCAGACCAGCAAAAGCATCGAGCGGCGATTCGAGCGCTAGCAAAACTGCCAGAAGTCCAGCAAGATAGGCCGCGAGCCGCGTGGGGGTGTACCGATGAGGCGCCTCTATGTGCAGACGAAGCCAGCCACGAAGGTAGAGTGCCGCTGCTCCTCCCAAAAAGCAGAGGATCCCCCCATTCAGGGTCCACGACGCAAGTACTGCTGCGGCAGTGGGGTCCATCACCGGGCACTCGCCTGCGTCGGGTCCCGCGCCGGGGGCTGGTTGGGCGGGCGCAGGGTCTGCATAAACGCTACGAGCGCGGTAACCTCGGCCGGTCGCAGGTTCTTGCCGTACGCCGGCATGTTGCCACTGCCCTGGATGACCTGACGGATCAACTGATCGCGCGTGAGGCGCGTCGCCACCGTGTCTAGAGCAGGACCGCGCTGGCCACCCTCGCCTCCCAGGCTATGACAATTGCGGCACTGCTTGCTCTGAATCAATACCGCCCCCTGGAGTTCCAGCGGGGAGCGGTTTTTTACATATCCCGCCGGCGTAACGGCGGCGCTCCACGCCTCCATGTGCGGCGACCAGGGCGCGTACGTGCCCAGGTATGCGAGCAGTCCGAGCGTAAGCAGGGCGAGCAACACCACAACTACGGCCATTGGGCGGCGGCGAAAATGCTTTTCTCCGGTGCCGGAATAAAACGGCAGCAGGAACAGGAGTGCCACGCCAATCACGGGAGCGACCAGAAGCAGAAACGTCTCCATGTACGCTGGCAGAAGCGCCAGGCTCGCGTAGATCGGGAGGAAGTAAAAGTCCGGCTTCGGAGCGGTGTGAATGAGTGTAGGGTTTGGTGGCCCCGAAGGTCCGGCGGGTCCGAACACTAGCGCACACAAAACGATCGCCGTAGTCAGGCACCCACTGAAAATCAGGTCCTTACCAATTACATTGGGCACGAACGGCACGCCCGTCTTCTCCACCAGCTCTTCGTACTCGGCGGCGTATGTCTCCTTCGTCACGGGCCTGCCTTGCGTCGGATACTCGTTGATTCCCTTTGTTAGCACGAGCCGCAGATGAAGACTGAGGAGTGCCAGAATCGTTCCCGGCACTACGAAGACATGTAGCGAGAAGAATCGCGAGAGCGTTTCTCCCGCGATCGTCGATCCCGCTAGCATCAAGTGAACCGCCTGAGCGCCCACAAACGGAATGCGGCCCATGATCGAAGCGCCGATTCCAAGGCCCCAGTAGGCGTCCTGGTCGAAGCGCAGTACCTGACCGGTGAAGGCCATACCGAGCGTGCAGAAAAACAGAAAGCATCCGCTCACCCATGTCAGCTCGCGCGGATATTTGTACGCACCGAACAGAAACGTTTGGATCAGATGGAGGGACATCATGCCGACCATGAAGATCGATCCCCAGTTATGCACCGCGCGCAGGAACCATCCGAGGAATTGTTCGTTGTTGAGATACTGCAAGCTTGTCCAAGCCTGACTGCTGGAAGGCACATAGACAAAGGCGAGGCACGTGCCTGTGACGATTTGCAGAACGAAGCACAGAAGGGTCCCGCTCCCGAAGACGTAGAACCAACTGTTGGTACTCGGCGGAACTTTATGTCCGGCAGTCGATTCGAACAATTTCACCAGGTGCAGACGCTCTTCCAACCACAACGCAATCGATCTCAGCATACGATTTCCTTAAAGCGGTTCGGCCAGAGTGGGAAGATGGCCGCCCAAGACCTTCAGTTCGCCGCCCTCGATCTTATGTGGGTATGCGAATAGGCCACGCGGCGGAGGTCCGGACGCGTGCGAGCCATCCTCATAGAAGGCGCCGCCGTGACAGGGACACATGAATAGCCGCGACTGCTGAAACCAGCGCACGGGGCAGCCAAGATGCGTGCAATTGATGGCGAAAACCTGGAATGTCCCGGAATCGATCCGGCGCACCCAGCACGGCACCTCGGCGGTGTCGCCATCCCAGGCCTTGCTCGCGGGATTCCGATAGGTGGCCAGCCGGGTTTCACCCGCCGGAAACCGGTCAACGGGGCCGAGTGAGATCCACCGGTTCGGCGAGTTCCGGGTGAAACTCGACAGCACATATCCCATTAATGGCACGCCCATGAGCAGGGCGGCAATGCCGTTCATACCGGCGCCGATTTTTAGCAGAAGATTGCGTCGAGTTAGGGTCATGGCAGATCAATTCCTCTTGCGACGTTGCCGCCATCTTCGCGATGCGCGGAGAGCCACGCGACCACGTCGGAAATTTCCTGTGGAGTCATGACGCGGCCCGCGGCGGCGCCACGCCAGTCAGGAATTCTTTGGTCGGCGCGCCCGGCGATCACCATCGTCCGCAAGTCTTGATCGCTTACGAGCGATAGAAATGCGGGATTGACCACTGAACCGCCCTGCGTGCCGCCGGTTCCATTTGGCCCGTGACAGATGGCGCAGTATGTGCGGAATGCTGACGCGCCTCGGCTCGGATCGCCCAAGTCGGCACTATACGGCGGAAGCGGCACGCCGGCGAAATCCTGGGACCGTGACCATCGGGACTGCATCTGCCCGGCGAGAATCGCGATCTGCCGGGCGGTCAGAGTCCCACCGGCGTTCCGTAGGAATGGCGGCATGGCGGTGTGTGGTACGCCCTTTGCAATCACTCCACCCAAACGGTCTTCTCCGATCAGAGTCAGGTATAGAGGGTCGTTTAGCGGGCGCGCGGCGCCACCGTGTCCATCGTTCCCGTGGCAGGCGGAGCAATTCTGCGCGTACAAGACGGCGAAATCCGTGACCTCATCGGGCAGCGTGTATTGTTCCGCCCGGTGCCCGCATCCTGCCAAGAGCAGTACGAGGCCCGCGGCCATCCAAACCGGCCGGCCGGTCACAGGCCCTCCTCGCGCTCTTGCGCCTCGATGCCAGCTCTCTCGGTCAGTGGCCAGCTTTGCATGGTCTGGATCTTCGCTGAGCGGGCAACTATTTGCCCGGCAGCCAGACCGAATGCAATTTGGGAAGCCACAAACCAGCCCCACGCGATGCGTTCATTCAATGTCGGATTGATTACGCTGAGCGAAGCGGCGATCAAGCCCGACCAGAGGACGGGGGTCACCAAGCTGCTACGCCAGGTGGCGCCACGCGGAAACATGGGAAGCATGACCGCATACAAAATACCGACCAGCAGCGAGACCGTTCCGTGAATCACCAAGCCAGCTATTAGTCCGGCGGCATTGAAGTGGCGAAGTCCCTCTATCGACAGGGACGAGAGTGAAGGCAGTATCCCGGCGGCTAACAGATTCACCGGGTACCAGACGCTACCATGCGCAATCAGGCCAAACAACATGGCTACGAGGGCCATCGCCAGTGCTCCGGCGGCGCCTCCGTAAATGCCCGACCAATACGGATGGACCTCGACTGGAATCCGCGTCCGATGGTCTCTGACACCAGGCGCCAAATGCTCCACAGAACGAACGCTGCGCGGAATCGACGCCATTGGTGCGACAGTGGCAGTAAGGGGCACTGGCTGCTCGTTTTGTTCCGGCAAAACGGCTAGCCACCAGCCTACGGCTGCGCGCAGCAGGACTAGAATTCCGACAATGGTCACCGCCGGATGCATCACCACGCCGCCCAAGATCAAGGTGAGGCCGAGCGCGGCAAGCAATGGCCATGCCGTCGGCGCCGGAACCAGAATGGAGTTCGATTGGCGATCGTTGGCCATCGGCTACCGCCCCACCACGTAAACTACCGTGAACACCGCGATCCACACCGCATCCACGAAATGCCAGTACCAGGCCAGAAGTCGGAATCGTCGCGCCTCGCCGTCCATCTTTCCGAACAGGCCCAGGACTAGTGTCACCGACAGCAGAGTCAAGCCCATGATCACGTGGCTGGCGTGCAAACCGACCAGAGAATAGAAAGACGTGCCGAACAGATTCGTCCCGATGTTCAAATGCCAATCGATCATCAGGTGCCGCCATTCTAAAGCGGTCTGGCGCAGAAACTCGAGCCCGAGGACAATCGTCACGCCGGTCCATAATTTGAACGTCGCCATGGCTTCCAATTTCAATGCCTTCTCGGCAAGCGCCACGGTGGCACTGCTGGAAAGCAGGCAGATGGTTGCCCAAACCGGGAGTTCGAGCACTTGCAATGGGTTAGGGCCATTCAGGCTCTTGCCGGTATAAAACAGGTAGGCCACAACGAAGATCGTGAAGAGGGTAGACTCCGTTACGATCAGGCAGACCAACCCTACGCGACCGCGGTCCGGCAACTTCCATTGCGCCTGTTCCAGCGCCAAGGGAGACGTCATGGCAAGGTTACTCATATTTCCAGTCCGGATCTTCGGGGTGTTTCAAGTCCCACAAGGGGCGGCTGCTGCGCACTTCGGGCAGAACCGCGAAATTGTATTCAGGCGGCGGCGATGCGGTCGCCCATTCGAGCGTCCACGCATCCCAGGGATCGTCACCGGCGGGCGCCCCGCTGCGCAGCGACCGGACGATGTTCCAGATCAGGCATGCGATGGCAGCGGCCTGGAAGATGACGCCGATCGAGGCGAGCAGGTTCAGGCTCTCCCAGCCGCGGCCCGCGGCGTAAGTGTAAATCCGACGCGGCATTCCTAGAAAGCCGGCGAAATGCAGCGGGTCGAACGTCATGTGGAATCCGATTACGAGAAGCCAGAAGTGCCATTTCCCCAATTTCTCGCCGAGTATCCTGCCGGTAGCTTTCGGGAACCAGTAGTAGATTGCGCCGAAGAGCGTGAACAGTAAACCGCCCAACAGCACGTAGTGGAAATGGGCCACCACGAAGTATGAGTCGGTCAACTGCCAGTCGAAAGGCGCCGCAGCCATCATCACGCCCGTGAGTCCGGCAATCAAAAACTGGAACAGGAACGCGGTGCAGAACAACATCGGAGTGTCGAAGCGGATCTTGCCTCCATACATCGTGCCCAGCCAGTTAAATATTTTGATCCCCGTGGGAATTGCGACGACCATCGTGGAGGCGACGAAGAAGATGTTGGACGGCGCCGTCATGCCCACGGCAAACATGTGGTGCGCCCACACGCCGACGGACACCATTCCGATGGCCAGCGTTGCGCCGATCATCGCCGGACGCCCGAAGATCGGCTTGCGCGAGAACACGGGGATAATCTCCGATGCGCAGGCAAAGCCCGGCAACATCAGGATGTATACTTCGGGGTGCCCGAATAGCCAGAAGAAGTGCTGCCACAACACGGCGGAGCCGCCGGCTTGCGTATCGAAAAAATGGCCGCCAAGATAACGATCCACGAGCAGCATCATTTGCGCCGCTGTGAGAGGCGGAAGGGCCATTAGCACCATGAAAGAGACCACCAGCATCAGCCAGACGAACAGCGGCATCCGGGCTAGCGTCATGCCCTTGCAGCGCATGCTGAAAATGGTGGCGATGACATTGATTGCGCTCGTCGTGCTTCCGATTCCGCTCACGATGATGCTGAGGATCCAGTAGTCCGTGCTCGTGCCGCGGGAGAACGCACGCTCTGTCAATGGTGCGTAGGCAAACCATCCGACGTCGGGCGCCGTCCCGTGGCCAGCCAAACCTTCGCCGCCTATGTAGCTGAAGTACAGCAGGAGACCGCCGAAGAGGAACATCCAATAACCAAAGGCATTGAGCCGAGGGAACGCCATGTCGCGCGCACCAATCATCAACGGCACCAGATAATTTGCGAGTCCCGCAAAGAATGGCATACCCACCAGAAACACCATCGTGGTTCCATGCATGGTGAAGAGCCGGTTGAAAACGTCCGGTGGCAGTACCTTGCCGTTAGGAAAGGCCAACTGCGCGCGCATCAGCCCCGCCATGACGCCAGCCACAGTTAAGAAAGTGAGCGCCGTGCCGATATACATCATCCCCAAGCGCTTGTGATCGACGGTCACGATCCACTCATGAAGCTTGGAGGGCAGTGCCAGTGACTGGGGCCGGTCCAAGTTATCCGCGATGTATCCGGTGGTCGCCATTGTTTCACGATCCTATTTCAGAGAGGAAAGATAGCTCACTACTGCATCCAGTTCGGGAGCGTTGAGTTGCATGTTAGGCATGAAGTTACCCGGCTTGATCACCTGGGGGTCCTTCACCCAGGCGCGGAGATTTTCCGCCGTGTTCGGGATCATGCCGGAAGCTAGGGTCGTCCGACCCATCAGATGTGAGAGGTCTGGGCCGAATGTACCCGCCGCCGATGTGCCGCTCACGGTGTGACAGTTGACGCAGGAGAGCGAGAGAAAAGCTGCGCGCCCCCGCGCTTGTGAGCCGGCGGCCGTCATTTCTCCCGCGGCCCACCGCTCGAAATCCGCCTGTGGCTGCACGATCACGCGCAGCAGCATGTTGGCATGTTGCATGCCGCAATACTCGGCGCAGTTTCCGAGGAATGTGCCTGTCACGCGCGGATCGATCCACATGGTATTCGTCCGGTTCGGAATCACATCGGTTTTGCCGGCCAGTTGCGGCACCCAAAAGCTGTGAGCTACGTCCGCCGATTGCAGAGTAAGGAAAGCAAAGGCCGGCCGATCCGCGGTGTTCACCGGAACGTGGAGTTCATTCGCCGTCACGATTCCCAAGTCCGGATATCGGATCTCCCACCACCATTGATGCCCGACCACCGTGACGTGAAGCGCGTCCTTCGGAACGGGCTTGTTCTGAATCGCTATCACCACGCGAGCCGTCGCCATCGTCAGCACGAAGACAATCAGAACCGGAATTACAGTCCACGCCATTTCGATACGGTTGCTCCCGTAAACCTGGGGTGGCTCGTTTTCGTCATTCGCAATGCGGCGAAATTTCACGATCGTGAAGGCGAGCAGTCCGGCCACGATTGCGAAGATGGTGGCGCACACTGAGAGCACCAGCAGTGACAAATGGTAGACCGAATCGGCGGGCGTAGCTTGCGGCTTGAAGATATTCGCAACCGGATGCTCGGACTGCGCCGCCGCAATCGCTACCGATGCCCACCAGAACCCCGCCAGTCGCGCCAAGCTCTTCATCTCTGCTTGTTAGGAGCGCCGGCCCGGCCGATTTGTTCACGTTTCTAACGCTTCTGTTGTGGCACCTTGCGATCCTCCGGCTGGCGGATGCGAACTATGGTCCGGGGGCGCTGTTTCGCCTGATCCAGGAGTTGGCCGAGGCATCCTTCGTCCCGGGCGCTTTCGTGCTCGGGGCCTTGGGCGGGCGCATCGCGCAGGACGAGGTTCAGGACCTCGGCCATCACAACACGTTCGAAGAAAGCCGCAACACGCGAACAAATTGATGAAGGAAGCGCTCTTTAAATTGACGAACGCCGCCAAGAACCGCCGCGCGTTCCTGATTGTAGCGGAGCCGAACTATGCCCGAGCCGATTCCCACCTCACCGCCCGCACAAACCCTTAAGAAATGGCTTGTGCCGGCCGCCATTCTGCTAGCCGCGGCCTTCCTCATCGTATTGGTTACCGTTAACTGGAACGCTTGGACCGCGGATCGCCCGGCGCAGGTAACCGATGACGCCTATCTTCGCGCCGATCTCACACCGCTGAGTACCAAAGCCGCCGGGTTGGTGGCCAAGGTCGCCGTGTCCGATTATCAGCTGGTAAAATCCGGAGATCTTCTCATTCAGCTGCGGGATGATGACTTCCAGGCGCAGGTGCGTGAAGCGGAAGCCTCTCTCGCCGCCGCACAGGACGGGCTCGTCAATAACGACCGGCAAAAGCAATTGCAGGATGCCAAGATCACCGAGGCTGCCGACGGAGTCCACGCCGCCGAGGCCGATACCGCCGCGGCGGAGGCCGGCATCGAAGCGGCGAACGCCACCATCTCGGGTGCAAAGAGCGGCATAGCCGCAGCTCAAGCCGACGTGGAACGGACGGGGAAGGAACGCCGGCGCCAGGAGGCGTTGATCGGCACCGAATCGACCACGCCCCAAAAACTGGAACAGGCGGTAGCCGATGAGGAGCGGCTCCGCTCGCAGCTCGCCGCCAGGCAGGCCGACTTGGCCAGCGCGTCGGCCCAACTCGCCAGCCGCAAGGCGGACTTGGCGCGAGCCGAAGCACGCTTGCAGAGCTCCCGCAGCGCGCGCGAAGTAGAGAAGCGCCAACGGGCTGTGCTCGATTCCCAGGAATCGCAACTGCGATCGGAGGTGAACTTGAGAAAGGCGGGTTTGGCGCTGGCCCAAACTAATCTTGGCTACACGCGCATCCTCGCTCCGGAAAACGGCATTGTCAGCGAACGGTTGGTTCGGCCCGGGCAATTGGTCAGTCCGGGCACGCAGGTGATCTCGCTCGTGCAAAGCGATGTTTGGGTACAGGCGAATTATAAGGAAACGCAGCTGCCCCGAATCAGGTCCGGTGATTTTGCGGAGATTCGAGTCGACGGCGTCCCTGGCACGATCTTCAAAGGCAGAGTGGACCAGGTGGCGCCAGCCAGCGGATCCCAATTTGCGCTATTGCCTCCCGACAACGCAACCGGCAATTTTACGAAGGTGGTGCAGCGCGTACCGGTGAAAATCGTCCTGGATCCCAACCAGCAGGCCGGCGGGCGGCTGCGCCCGGGTCTGTCGGTAATCGCAACCGTTCACACCAACACCGTGCGGCAATAACGGAGACACCAGTGACTTCCTCCGAACGCAACGACTCCAGCCGCGCCGCCACCGCGGCTTCCGCCCAACCCAAGACCAATCCATACGTAGGGGTCGCAGGTGTTTTTCTCGGCGCCAGCATTGCCACTCTCAATGCGCGGCTCCTCAGCGTTGGCTTGCCGGATCTGCGCGGTGCACTGGGATTGGGTGTCGACGAGGCCTCGTGGCTGCCCACCGCGCTCAACATGGCCTTGATGTTTAGCGGTTGTTTCGTGGTCTTCCTTAGCGCGCTCTTCGGCCCGCGCCGGATCCTGTTGCTGGCGTCGGTGGTCTTCGCGGCGGCCAGCGCCCTTCTGCCGCTGGTTCACGCCCTGCCGGCGATGCTCACGTTAATGGTGGTTGCCGGCATCGCTTCCGGAACATTTTATTCCCTGACCATGACGTTCGTACTGTCGGCCCTTCCGCGCCGCCTGATCATTTTCGGAATCGCGGCCTATGCCGCCGACATCGTCTTTACCGGCAACTTCGCTCCGGCGATCGAAGGCTGGTACATCGACCATCTTTCCTGGCATTGGCTTTTCTGGAACTCGGCTATCGTGACCACGGGCATGACGGTCTGCGTGTATTTCGGCATTCCGCGCGGACCGCTTCCGGGGCAGCGGCCCAGTTGGCGCGGCTTCACATACTTGAGCCTCGGGTTGGCGTTGATTTATGGGGCGCTGGACCAGGGGGAGCGGCTGGACTGGCTCCACTCCGGGACCGTGGTTGCTATGCTCTGCGCCGGCGCCCTTCTGCTGATCGCCGCGATCTGCCGCAGAATGATGCAGCCGAACCCCATACTCGATCTGTCGTTTCTCTGGCGACGTAACGTCTTCATCCTCGGGGCCGCGATATTCGTGTTCAAGTTCGTGCAGTTATCTACCATCGTTCTGGTGCCGGGTTTCCTCGCCAACATACAACGGTATCGTCCACTTCAAACCGGACAGGCGTTGGCGTGGGTTGCCGCCCCCATGTTCGCGCTCGTCTGGATCGTCGCGGTGGTTGTGGTTTACACGAATTCGCGGCTGGTCCTCGCCCTGGGTCTCACTCTGGCCGCCGTGGGCTGTTGGAGGTTTTCCCAAGTAGACTCTTCGTGGGCTGGAAACAGTTTTGAGTTATGGGAACTGCTCTTCGCCGGAGGCTTCGCTTGTTCGTATGTCGGCATGGTCAGTAGCATTGTGTTGGATGGATTGGAATCGGGAGCACTTTCCGGCGCAGCAAAGGCCGCGACGCTCTCAGGCTTCATGCACTTCATCCGGCTGATGGGAGGCGAAGCCGGTGTCGCGTTTATGACCCGTTTCCTCGACGTACGGGAGAAACTCCATTCGAACCTGCTGGGGCTGCAGGTGCAGAGTGGTAGCTGGATTAGCGCGGTGAGGCTGCAATCGCTGACGGCCCGCCTGCTTCCAGAGTCCGGCAGTCCTGCGGAGGCAGGATACCGCGCGGGCGGCCTTCTGGGGGCGCAGGTGCGCGCTCAAGCCTACACGCTGGCAACCTCCGATGCCTTTTTGCTGATGGTGTGGATCGTAGTGGGCTACCTGTTGCTCATGCTTTTTCTGCGCCCCGGCAAAATCACGTTCCAAGATTTGAGGAGAAGCTGATGTCTGGAGTGAGGCAGTGTTGGATTCCAATGTTGGCGGCGATTTTCCTAAGTGCACAGGCGTACGCCGGCGAGATTCGGAATCTCACCTTGGAGGAGGCCGTTCAACTCGCTATCAGTCAGAACCATGCACTCAAAATCGCGCGTTTGAAAGTCAAGGAAGCGGAACAACGAAAGGCGGAACAGCGATCCTCCTATTTTCCCGTACTCACCGACCATGCTCTTGCGGATGAGAACACAGGACTTGAGCACGTTGCAATCCCGGCAGGTGCGCTCGGCACGCTCAACGGCACTCTGGTTCCCTACAAGAACATCAATCTGCCGCAGGGCCAAAAGAATCTTCTGTTCAATCAGGCGACGGTTTCTCAGCCTTTGACCCAGTTGATTCGCGTTCATCAGGCAAACCTGATTGCCGCGGCGGAGACATTGATCTCTCGTGATGAATTGAAAAAAGCCGAAAACCAGGTTGCCCTGGACGTCCACAACCTCTACTTCGGAATTCTCATAGCGCGCCTCCAGAAGCGGGCGGCAGAGCAACAGACCACGTATGCCGCGGAGCAACTGCGCGAGAGCGAGGACGATGTTCGCGCGGGCAATGCCCTCCGCCTCGCTACTATGGAGGGCCAGGCGGGGCTCCTCGAAGGTCGCCAATCGGTCCTCACATCAGACCTGCAACTCACCGATCTGAACACCGAGTTCGACAACCTATTGGGGCTTCCCCTGGATACGCAGCTCGATCTGAACCCGACTGTACCAACGGCGCCGGAACTGCGCCCTAAGGAAGAATACTTGAAAAACGCCTGGGACCAGAATCCCGACATTTCTGCCGCGGGGGACACCGTCCGGAAAGCGAGGGCAGCTGTCGCGGTTGCAAAAACGGCTTATATCCCGGATGTCTCGGCCTATTTCACCAACAGCTGGCAGGACGGCGTCTCGTTCCTCGTGAGGAACTTCAGTACCGTCGGCGTACAACTCAATTGGGAGGTTCTCGACTTCGGCAAGCGCCGTGCCACCGTGCGGGAGCGGGAGTCTCAACTCGCCCAAGCCGAAGAGAACCTGCGCCGCTTGAAGGATGATGTCGCAACCGAGATTGAACGAAGTTACGACAAATTGGTTCGCACCAAGAGCCTTATCGAGGTGGCAGAGCAGGTTGCGTCGCTGAGGCAGGAAAGCGAGCGGCTCGCTCAAAACCAGTTGACGCAGGGCGTCGTGACGATTTCTGACCGGCGGCGTGCCTCTTCGGCCACCTACAAGTCACGGGCGGACCTATTGCAGGCCAAACTGAATTATTTGGTCGCGTGGGCTGAACTGCAGCGCACAATCGGTCAAACCCCGGCTCTCAAAGAAAATTCCGGTGGGGGCAACCAATAGAGCTGAGAAAGAGAGAGCACAGTTCTTCGGGATAACATATGGGCGCTAAACTCTGGCCTGCGATTGGCGGACAACTCGGACTGATTGCGACGCTTCTGATCGGCTCGCTGGGAATCTACGTGGCGCTGCGGAACCAGCGGCGTCAATTGAATGCCCAGATGTTTATCGAGTTCTCGAATCGCTTTCAACAACTGCTGCGTACGTTTCCCAAAGAGGCGTGGATGGCAAACCATTCGGCATCTCTTCCGCTGCCGCCTTCAGGCCCGCAACTGACTGAATGTGCAATTTATTGCATCCATTTCGTCGCTGATGTCTATTATCTGCACCTGGGTGGCTACGTCTCGGCGAAGCTATGGAGAATTTGGGAAAGGGAAATCAAGCGCACGTTGACCTGCCCGGTCTTTCAAAGGGAGTTGGCGGCGGTCGAAATCGAGTTCTCACAGGACAACGAATTCCTGGTATATCTCGGTGGTTTGATGCGTGATTGCGGCTGCGATCAAAGGTCGAGCCATGGTCCCTGACTCCGGGACGGGGCGTCCCTGAGGATTTGTGAAAGCTGAGGATCACGATGTTTCGAATCGACAAGCGCCTCGACTGCAGTGAGACAACATTGCGGATCAGTGGCCGGATTCAATCCAAGAACGTGCCTGAGCTCCGTGCGGAAATCGAAAGCTGCGGAAGTCAACCGTGCCTCGATCTCGAAGAAGTAAACCTGGTAGACCGTGCATCTGTTCGCTTTCTGATTTCCTGTGAGGCAGAAGGAATACGACTACTTCATTGCCGGCCTTACATTCGGGAGTGGATGCTCCGGGAGAAGCTTCAGGAAGCGGGCCATCCCGACGAACTCTGAGCCGGGGCGCCTTCGGGGTTCATACCACCTGCAAGGGAGGCGGTCTGAATCATCGCTAAATGCGGCGCTAATGTTTTCTTGGCGTTGAAGACGCGGGATTGGACGGTTCCGATTGGAATAGCTTGGGCGGCGGCGATTTCGTGATACTGCAATTGCTCTACGAACCGTAGCTTCATTACCTTCCGCTCGGAAGGTTCGAGTAGGTTCATCCATTGGTGAAACTCGAACGCTCGCGTGCTAGCCGAATCGACGGCGACCCCACCAAAACCTGTCTAAACAGCAAACCGCTCGATGAGATAGCAGTGACCGAAAGATTCCTCACGGTTCCGGTGCGACTTCGGGTAAGATTCACCGATATCTGAGTCGCTCCGCGATATAGCCCACGAGCTTTGGCCAGAAGACTCTATGCCATCGTTGAAATCGAGTCGTACTTGAGGTTTTAACCGATGGAACACGTGGCTGTCAGTTAGCACGCGGCGTGAATATGACGATCAACGTCATGCTGTTACCTTCCCTCGCTCCGGTGAATAGGGAATGGCGGTGAACTTGTTCCGCACATGATGCGTTTCAATGCGACTCGCATCCGTTGCGTCTCATGTCGGTAGAGTCCGCTCAGGATGCTTTTGTTCGAAAAATGACACCGTGTGTGAGAGCTTACGATCCAACCGTTCGCCCGCCGATTGCCACGCGGAATCGATACTTGTCGCTGCGGAGGTTTCTGATTCTCGATTCGAGAGTGCTTCGCGGCAGGCCAAGCTTTTCCGCCGCACCCTCCGGGCCCGCGATACGGCCCCGAGTCTCCTCGAGCGCTGCCTCGATGAGCTCTTTTTCCTGCCTCACGAGAACTGAGTCCAACGGCACTGCCGTCTTTGTCTTGCCCCCGCCCACACGCCACAGCCAGGCGTCTTCGATAGAAATCGTGCCGCCCTCGCAAAGAATGACCGCCCGTTGCAAGACATTCTGCAATTCGCGGATGTTGCCTGGCCAATCGTAGCTCTGTAGCAGCTCGAGTGTTCTGCCGTCGATATTGCGGATCCTTCTGCCTGACGCAGCGGCAAAGCGCTCAACGAAATATTCGGCGAGCACCAGGATGTCGTCCTGGCGATCACGGAGAGGGGGCACCTCAACCGGAAATACGTTCAAACGGTAAAACAAGTCAAGACGGAATCTGCCCGCGTCCACATCCGCCGAGAGGTCACGATGCGTCGCGGAGAGTACACGCACATCCACAGGAATTGAACTGACGCCACCAACTCGTTGGATTTCATGGTCCTGAAGGACGCGTAGAAGGGCAATCTGCGCTTCCGTGGGAATATCGCCGATCTCGTCGAGGAAGATCGTTCCACCGTTTGGCGACTCAAAGCGACCGATATGCCGTTGATTGGCGCCGGTGAAGGCGCCCTTTTCGTACCCGAAAAAGTTCGGCCGCGATCAGTGAACGCGGAATGGCCGCGGAATTAACACTAATGAAGGGTTCTTTCGATCTACGAGAGCGATTATGAATCGCCCGCGCGATTAGCCTGACCTTCGCACTTCCCGTCAGTTTCCCGGCAGTCCGCGGGAGAATTCTCAATGGTGTCAACGCGGGCTCTGGAGAAAAGGCTTGGGTGAAGACCTTGCCTCTTGTCTGACCGGTGGATCTCTGGCATTCTGCTACTGACGCATGTTTCTGCGCAGCACAAATCGAAAGAAAGACGGCAAGGACCATCGCTACTTCAGCATCGTCGAGAACCGCCGGCTGCCCGGCGGGAAAACGGTACAGCGGATGGTTCTGTATCTCGGCGAGATCAACGATCAGCAGCAGGCGGCGTGGAGGAAGACGCTGGAGGTGTTCGACGAGGCGGAGCAGCGCTTCACCACGATGAGTCTGTTTCCGGACGATCGCGAGCTTCCCGCCGATGCGGTGGACGGCGCACAGGTTCGGCTGAGTGGTCTGGAATTGAGGCGGCCACGCGTGTTCGGCAACTGTTGGTTAGCCTGCGAGTTGTGGCAGCAACTGGGTCTGGATGAGTTCTGGCGGCAGCGTCTGCCGCCAGGTCGGGAAACGGTGGGTTGGGAAAAGGTGCTGCGGCTGCTGGTCGTCAATCGTCTGCTCGATCCCGGCAGCGAGTTCCGCGTGCATCGGCAGTGGTATGTGGACTCGGCCATGGATGAACTGCTGGAGAGCAGTTTCAGCGTGGCCGAGAAGGATCGGCTGTATCGCTGCCTGGATCGAGTGCTGGAGCACAAACAAGAGCTGTGCGTTTTTCTGAGGCAGAGGTGGGCGGACCTGTTCGCCGCCGATTTCGAAGTATTGCTCTATGACCTGACGAGCACGTACTTCGAAGGCGAGATGGAGCAGAATCCCAAAGCCAAACGCGGGTACAGTCGTGACGGAAGGCCGGACTGTCTGCAACTGGTCATCGCGCTGGTGGTCACGCCCGACGGCTTCCCGCTGGCGTACGAAGTGCTGAATGGGAACACGGCGGACTGCGCGACCCTAGGCGATTTTCTGGAGAAGATCGAAACCACGTACGGCAAGGCGCGCCGGGTGTGGGTCATGGATCGAGGCATTCCAACCGAAGCGATGTTGAAAGAAATGCGCGAGCCGAGCGGCAGACGTTCTATCTGGTAGGTACGCCCAAGGGACGGATCAACCAGCACGAGAAGAAATGGCTGGACCTACCTTGGCAGAAGGTGCGCGATTCAGTCGAGGTGAAACTTTACGAGCACGAGGGCGAACTTTACGTGTTGGCCAAAAGCAGCGGCCGCCAGGCCAAGGAGATCGCGATGCGGCGCAAGCGGCTGGTGCGTCTGTTACGCAAGCTGCGCGCGATGCGACGCAGCCTCCCGCAACGCGATCAGTTGCTGTTGCGCATCGGCGCTGCGAAAAAGGACGCCGGTCGCGCCTTCGGGTTCGTAAAAATTCGTCTTCCCGAGAAAGACGAACCAGTCTCACGTGGCACTTTTACGTTTCACACCGACAAGACGAAACTGAAAGCCGCGGAACAGCGCGATGGGCATTATCTGCTTCGCAGCAACCTCACGGCAGAAGATCCGGCCGTGCTATGGACCCGGTACGTGCAGTTGACGCAGATCGAGAGTGTCTTCCGTTCCCTGAAAAGCGAGTTGGGGGTGCGGCCCATCTATCATCAACTCGAACATCGGGCCGACGCGCACGTTCTCATTGCTTTTCTTGCTTACTGTCTTCAGGTCACCCTCAAAAACCGACTCCTCATTCACGCACCAGGCCTGACGCCGGCAGCCGTCCTCGAAAAGCTCGGAACTATTCAGATGGTTGAGGTCTGGATTCCCATGCGCGACGGGCGCTGGCTGGTGCTGCCGCGCCACACGCAGCCGGCGCCAGATGTCCAGGCTCTGCTGGATCGGATGCGGATCTCGCTCCCATCTCAACCTCCGCCGCGCATCAAGTCCTCGCAACTGCCAACCGCTGCCACGAACCAGTCCGTCTTGTCTCAGGAGCCATTTCCAAGAAAGCGGAAGGAATTTGCCGTATGAGATGGTTGACGCTGGAATCGAAGATGCTCTCCGCAGTTGCTTATGACGGTTCGAAGCAGTTGCTGTACCTGCGCTTCCGCAACACCGGCGATGTTTATCGCTACTTCCATTTCCCGGCTGCGGCATATCAGGCCTTCCTGGGAGCTGAATCGAAGGGTCGGTTTTTCCGCTCTCAAGTACGCGATCACTTCCGTTACGAACGCATGGCCAAACTCCACGCCGCCTGATTTCGTCACAACGGTTCGCTCCCGCCCCCCCCACCTCTGTGGTGAAGACCTTTTAAACCCCTCCGCTGATTCTGAACGACTTGTCTGCTGCGGACCTCGCGAACTGCGAAAGACAGGCTAGTTCTTTGCCGGTACCGCTTTCGCCGGTGACGAGGACCGTGGCGTCTTCGGGCGCGACCTTGGCCACTTGGGAAAGCACGAAATAGAGAGACTCCGACGATCCCACAATTTCCTCGAACATAGACGTGGAAGCTACTTCGTCACGCAGTGCTGCGTTTTCAAGTCCGGCGACGGTATCGTTCCACACGAGGAAGTGCTCGGCGGCGAGGGCGACGCGTCCTGCCACTGTCGACAGAAAGCGGACTTCATCGGTGGGGACACCGGTTTCGTGGGTCCGCCCGAGAAACATGGCGCCTATCCTGCGATCCGCCGTGGTCAGTGGGACGGCGTATCCCAATTCCAGTTGCCGGTCCCGGAGCCATTCCCGACAGTGCGCGAACGCCTGGTCCGGGATTATGGCAGCTTGCTGATGTTCTAGGCCCAGAAGAGCCACTCATGCTCGACCGGAAGATTGGGTTTTGGCAACGTAGACAACACCGTGCGGAATGCGAACCGCTTGGTGACCATCGCTAACGGACTAATCACGTCTGTCGCCGGCAATCTCACAAGCGGCAAAGATTTGAAACCCACTTCCGCGATCTGGTTTAGAATTTGCGCCGCTGCAACCGGCATACGCAAGCCGTCCGCGATGATTCGGAATCGACGCTCAATGGCAGAGGATTACGGTCAGGATTCCGACAAATGCTCGGAAGCGGCGCCGACCGCTTGGATACTCGCCCATTCATTCCTTTCCTCCGCCACTGTAGCGGTCGTCTCGCCCGCCCGGCTTAAACGGCGCAAATCCCTTCAATGCCTGCTTTTGACCGTATCTTTCCGCACTCCTCTTGGGTAGGTCGAGGAAGGTGGACAAGTAGACGATCGCACGATCAACTCTGGACTAACACAAATGTTCTGTGCGCTTTCGTCGCTCCCGATCTTGCGGATAAGGAGTTCCGCCGCTGTGGCACCCATCTCTTGCAGTGGCTGGCGAATGGTCGTCAGCGGAGGGTATGCGATGCTTGCGAACTCGATGTCGTCGAACCCCATGATCGAAACGTCTTCAGGCACTTTGTAGCCAGCTTCACGCAATGCAGTCATAGCTCCTAGTGCTGAGATGTCATTGAAGGCAACGACCGCGGTGAAGGGACTGCCGCGACGGAGTAACTCTCTGGCCGCGATGCGCCCCTCTTCGGCATGGCCAATGCTTGGGTGCTCGAGTCGCTCCAACTGAACTGTAAGATCAGGTTCGACACGAAGCTCAAGAGTCTTGCATGTCGTAAGCACCGCGTTCCAGCGTTCTTCTGTGTCGCCGCTCCCTTCAGGGCCTTTGATGAACGCAATCTCTCTATGGCCCAGGTTAACGAGGTAATAAATCGCTTTGCTAACGCCGAGGGCGTTGTCGATGGAAACTCGCGTACTCCATATAGGCGAGCGTTCTGTACATATGGTCACGGCTGGAATACCTGGCGATTCGTTCGGGGTGGAGTTGATCAACAGCAGGCCCTCCGCGCCGCGATCGCAAAGCGTCTCGACATCACGCTTGAGAAGTGATGGAGACCAGAGGTGAGTGGATACAAGGGATGTGTATCCCGTATTCAGCAGATGCCGTTGGAATCCGCTCAGTAATGCGGCCTCGAAACCATCGCCGAAATCGGGCGCGATGACTCCGATCAGGTAACTGCGCCTTTTGCCGAGCGAACGTGCGAAATAGTTGGGGCGATATCCAAGTCGCTTCGCTGATTCCACGACACGCTGCCGTGTTTCCTCCGGAAAACGTGTCGCTTCGGGGACGTCATTTAGAATCATCGAGATCGTCGTTCGCGACAGGCCGACTCGTTCGGCCAACTCTCTCAATGTGATTCGGTGGTCTGAATCCGCCTGTGACGTATTTTTGGGCTCGGTGGAATTCATGGGCTCCGATTTCATCGAGGCCAGCATACCACGTCCACTTCTTTGGCCTGTCGACTTCCGTGGCCTTGACAAGCATCGTCGATGTGTGATTGAATCGGCTCGGAATGGTAAACCGGTTCACTACCAAAGTGATGCGGTTCACCAAGGGAGCGGTAGGCAGTGAGGCAGCCTGGGGAACGTTTGCCAGGAGCAAGACGACCTTGCGATCACTACGCTCCTCGTGGTGTCAACTGGCAGTCGGAAAACAGGAGCTATGGAAAGAAGGAACCAACAAAAATGAAACTGACGCGCCGGCAACTCGCCCTCTCGCTCGCAGCCAGTAGC
>Ga0187855_10000512_pt1 | contig 33572 bp, 26 predicted proteins | sample June2016WEW_8_10_2_FD_132969 | JGI IMG/M metagenome (GOLD analysis project Ga0187855, IMG submission 132969) | Peatland microbial communities from SPRUCE experiment site at the Marcell Experimental Forest, Minnesota, USA - June2016WEW_8_10 | ecosystem: Environmental > Terrestrial > Soil >... | reverse complement strand
GTTCAAAGAATTCTGGCCGGCGGACATGCACCTGATCGGGAAGGAAATCAGCCGCTTCCACTGTGTTTACTGGCCGGCGTTTTTGATGGCGGCGGGGATTCCGACTCCACGCTCGGTGAAGGCCAACGGCTGGCTGCTTTTCGACCAGGGAAAAATGTCGAAGTCGCGGGGAAATATTGTTCGCGCGGAGACGGTCGAGGAAATTCTGGGGGTCGATGCGCTGCGGTACTTCCTCCTGAGGGAGATTCCTTTCGGGCAGGACGGTAACTTTTCTTTTGATGCGCTGGTGCAGCGCTATAACGGCGACCTTGCCAACGGCTATGGCAACCTGGTGAGCCGCGTGGTCAACATGGTGCACAAATACTTTGGCGGGGTTTTGCCGGAGACGGGCGTGGAGACTCCTGCTGAGGGTAGCCTGCGGGAGAGCGCGATTCGCACGATCGCAGCGTTCGGGCCGGAGTTTGATGCGCTGAATTTTTCTGAAGCGCTCAAGGCTTTGTGGCTCCTGGTGGCAGAGACCGACGGTTATCTGACTGCCAATGCGCCGTGGAAGAAGCCTGCGGATCGAACTGAAGCTGAGCACGCGAAGTTGCAGGCCAGGGTGCTGGCTACGGCGGCTGAGGCGATTCGTATTATCACCGCGTTGGTTTATCCCATCATGCCCGATTCGGCTGCCAAGGTTTGGCGGCAGCTTGGACAGGGAGAGATTGCGGATGCGGCGAAAAGATCATTCTTAACTGAACTCGAGTGGGGCGGATTGAAGGCCGGGACGAAGTTTGGCGAGCCCGCGCCGCTCTTTCCCCGCGCGGAAAAGGACGCGGTCGAACGTATGCAAAATCTTGAGGACAAGAACAGCAAGAGTGTGGTGGAAACAGCGGGCGGAGAAGAAACCAGGACGGCGCCTCCCGCAAAAAGTGAAGCCGCAACTCCGGCTTCGCATGTGAGTGCGCCAAAGCCCAAAGCTCCGGCAGCACCAGCGGAAGCACCAGCTGCTCCCGCTGCCGAACCTGCAGCACCAGTTGCCGCGCAAACTCCCGCCGCTGTGACAGCGGAGCAGCCTTCTGCCGCTCCGGAGTTGCCGCAACACATCACCATCGACGATTTCGTCAAAGTGGATTTGCGCGTGGCGCAGATTCTGGTTGCCGAGCGCGTACCCAAGGCCGATAAGTTGCTGCGGCTGGAGGTCGATTTGGGGTATGAGAAGCGGCAGATACTGGCCGGGATCGCGCAGTACTATGAGCCGGAAAAGTTGATTGGGCGGAAGATTGTGATCGTGGCCAATTTGACTCCGCGAAAGATGAGGGGCCTCGAGTCGAATGGGATGCTGCTGGCCGCATCTCTGCCGCCGGATGGAGCGCCTGTGCTGGCTGGATTCCTGGAAGATGTTCCGCTGGGGGCGCGGTTGAAGTAGCCATCTGCGGTGGGGCGGACGCCTTCGGCTTATCTATGCTCACACTTTTTCGAAGTCAAGGAGCGATGGCATGAAGCAAATACTTTTGTTCCTTCTGGCAATTCTTCTCTTTCATCCTGGCGTCGCCGCCTTTTCTCAACAGGGTGGATACTATCCAAAAGGTGGCCCGGACAGTGGAGTCGAGGATGTGAGCATGATTCAGCTCATTGCGAATCCACAGGTTTATGACAACAAGAGGGTCCGCATTACGGGTTTCTTGCATCTTGAATTTGAAGGCGACGCCATCTACCTTCATCGCGAGGATTTCAGCTATGCCCTCACAAAGAATGCACTTTGGGTCAACATTCCAAGAGACATGACAAAAGAGCAAATGAAGGCTGTCAACAATTACTACGTCATTTGCACGGGGCGATTTCGGGCAGGAATGCATGGCCATATGGGTCTGAATAGCGGCGAAGTGGACGAAATTACGAGGCTCGAGGTTTGGTGCCCCCAACCTCGATCAGGCACAGACTCATTCATGCCGCCTCCCCCGAAGGTTCGCTAAACTTCAGAATCCCGATAGGAATCTACCTGGACAAGTTCAATTGAGGTTCACATTGCTGATCGATTCGCACGCGCATTTGGACAGCGAACGCTACGCTGAGGACCGTGCGGCGATGCTTGCTCGCGCTTGGGAGGCGGGGGTGGGCACGGTGCTCTCTATCGGCATTGGGGAGCAGGCGGCTGGGATGGGGCGGGCGCTTGATGTTTGCCGGGAGTTCAATGGGCAGGCTCGGGTTCCGAAGCTTTACGCCAGCGCTGGTGTTTATCCGCATAATACGCACGAATTGAATGAGGACGTTCTCGACAAGCTTGACCGCCTGCTGGCTGAGCCGGAGGTGATTGCCTGCGGGGAGATCGGGCTGGACTACTACCACGAGGGCGCGCCGCATGCCGTGCAGCGCGTGGGGCTGATTCGCCAACTGGAGGTTGCTGCGGCACGGAAGCGGCCCATCCTCATCCATTGCAGGCCTAAAGACGGAACCACCGATGCCTGGGACGATCTTTTCGAGATTCTGGAGCAGCATTGGAGGCCTGCCGGGCTGGGCGGGGTGATGCATTGCTTTGGAGGCGGGTGGGAGCAGGCGCGGCGGTCGCTGGAGCTGGGTTTTCTGGTTTCGTTTGCCGGCAATTTGACCTATCCCAAGGCGCAACCGCTGCGGGACGTGGCTGCGAAGATGCCTATCGACGGGGTTCTGGTGGAGACGGATGCGCCCTGGCTTGCTCCGGCGCCGGATCGGGGCAAGCGCAACGAACCGGCATGGGTGCTGCAAACGGCAGTGGTTTTGGCCGGGTTGTTGGGGAAGGAAAAGGACGAAATCGCCTCCGCAACCACGAAAAACTTCTTTCGGCTGTTTGACCTAAGGGCAGACGTGGGAAACTGATAAAGGGCATAGCATGCAGCAGGCATAGCATGCAGCAGCCTTTTCAGTTTTGAGGAAAAGAAGAATGGCCCAGGAAAATTCATTTGACATTGTGAGCAAGGTAGAGATTCAAGAGGTCCGCAACGCTATCGACCAGGCGCTGAAGGAGATTCGCCAGCGCTTCGACCTGAAGGATTCGAACTCCGAGGTCAAGCTGGCCGAGGGCGACAAGGAGATACAGCTCGCCTCCGACGGTGAGTACCATTTGGAGGCGGTGAAGGAGATTCTCGGCGCGAAGCTGGTGAAGCGCGGGGTCTCGCTGAAGAACGTGACCTACGGCAAGCTGGAGCCGGCGCTGGGTAAGAGCGTGCGGCAGAAGATCAGCTTGCAGCAGGGGATTCCGATCGAGAAGGCCAAGGAGATTGTCCGCCTGGTGAAGGACTCGAAGAAGAAGGCGCAGGCCAGCATCCAGGGCGATATGGTGAGAATATCGAGCAAGGACCGCGACTCGCTGCAGGAGATTATCGCTCTCTTGCGCGGCCGCGATCTGGGGGTTGAATTGACGTTTACCAACTACCGCACCAACTAGCGCACAATTTTTGCATCCCACCCTAGCCACAAAGACAAAAGCGTGGCGAGGGTGGGGCACCCCGGGATAGAGTAGGTCACATTCGGGATCAGGGAATCACGGGACTCGGAGAACTTTGAGCACATTGGCGACATCGACGGCGAGAGAGGTCTTCGACCTGCTGCGGGACGACCTGGTGGCGATCGAGCAGGAGCTGGGCCGCGATGCCGCCTCCGGCGTAAGCACCATTACGGAGATCGCCGAATACCTGCGCGAAGGCGGCGGCAAACGCATTCGGCCTTCGCTGCTGCTGCTATCAGCACATACGCTGGGATTCTTTGGGCATGGGGCCATCCGGCTGGGCGCGGTAGTGGAGATGGTGCACACGGCCACGCTGGTGCACGACGACATTATCGACGGTGCGGATATGCGGCGCGGGCGGCCTTCAGCCAATACGACCTGGGGCAACGAAAAATGTGTGCTGGCAGGCGACTGGCTTTATATGCAGGCCTTCAAGGTGGCTCTGGATGAGAAGAATCTGCGCGTGCTCGACCTGCTGATCGGGCTGACGCAGCAGATGGTCGAGGGCGAGCTGCTGCAGATTCAAAAGCTGGGCAAGGCGGTCTCAGAGGCTGAATACTACGACCTGATCTTTCGCAAGACCGCTTGCTTATTTGCCGTTTCGATGCGGCTGGGAGCGGTGCTGGCCGGGGCGAGCGAAGCCGAGGAGACGAGCCTGGCTACCTATGGCCGGACTGTGGGGCTGGCGTTTCAAATTGTGGACGACGTGCTGGACCTGACGGCTACTGAAGAGGTTCTGGGCAAGCCGGTGGCCAGCGATCTACGCGAAGGCAAGGCGACGCTTTCAGTGATTCATTCGATCGACCACGGCACGGCCGCCGAACGTCAGACCATTCAGCGGGTTCTGGACGACCGCAGTTTTGAGCGCGTATCGCGCGAGCAGATTCAGAGGATTCTGACGCGCAACGGTTCGGTGGAGTATGCAATGGCCGTCGCCGACCGCTACGCTGAACAAAGCCGCCAGGCGCTGGCCCCGTTGCCGGATTCGGAGTTCAAGCGCGCCCTGCTGTGGGTACCGGATTTTGTGGTGGCGCGGGATAAATGATGGCGCGACGGAAAACGGGGAAACCTCTTTGGGACGCGGTCGACCGGTATTTCGGCGGCTTGCTAGCTGCACACGACGAACACCTTGATGCCGCGCTCGACTCGAATCGCAAAGCCGGGCTGCCGGCAATCGATGTTTCTCCGCTGCAAGGCAAGTTTCTTCATGTGCTGGTGCAGATAACGCAGGCCAGGCGCGTGCTTGAGATTGGATTGCTGGGCGGCTATTCGACCATCTGGATGGCGCGCGCGTTGCCGAGGGGCGGACGGATTGTCTCGCTGGAGTTCAATCCGAAACACGCGGAGGTGGCGCGGGGCAACCTGAAACGCGCGGGATTGCTGGCGCGCGTGGATGTGCGCGTTGGCCCGGCGCTCGAGAGCCTGCCGCAGTTGGCTGCGGAGCGCGGGGGCAAGTTCGACTTGATCTTCATTGACGCCGACAAGGAGAGCAACGCGGAATATCTCAAGTGGGCTTTGAAGCTATCCCGCCGGGGCACGGTGATCGTGGTGGATAATGTCGCGCGTCACGGGACGGTCATCGAAGCCGACAGTGCCGAGCCGGACATCCAAGGGACTCGGCGCTGCTTAGAGATGATGGCGGCCGAACCCCGGTTGAGCGCATTCGCGATGCAGACGGTTGGGGCGAAGGGACTTGACGGGTTTGCGCTGGCCGTCGTGCGGTGGTGATCGGATTCTCAGGCAGCGTAACTATGGATCCGACGGTAGAAAATCTCCTGTAGGTTTATCTATTCGGCAGCCATCATTTGCCGCAGTGCTGCGGCGTATTTTTCTGGCAGGGGCTTTTTGTTTAACTGGTCGTCGCAGACCACGTGCACCGTTTCGCCTTCTGCCAGGAGCTTTCGCTCTTCACCTTTTGGTGACGCTTTTCGCCAGATTTGATACGCAAATTTAATGACCGAGCCGCGCAGGAGGGCTGGACGGGTTTCGATCTGAATCTCGTCGTCGTAGCGGGCCGGGGAGCGGTAGCGGCAACTGGCCTCGATCACCGGCAGGATGCACTCGTGCTCGGTTTCCAATTGACTATAAGCAAGGCCCAGCGAGCGCAGTAATTCGACACGGCCGATCTCAAACCAGACCAGATAGTTGGCATAGTAGACAATGCCCATCTGGTCGGTTTCAGCGTAGCGCACGCGGGCTTCAGTAATGACTGGCATACGGTTGGCACTCTATCAGTGGGCGGGGAAGCAGGGAAAAAGTGAACAAGTGAATTAGTGAAGGAGTCTTCACCGTCATCGAGCGCATTGACTTTGTTTACTCATTCACTTCTTCACTCATTCACTTCTTTCACGGTTTCAGGTGCGCGAAGATGGGCAGCCTGGTCACATCGTTGAAGATGACGAAGGCGAAGAAGGCCAGAAGGACCACAAAGGCTGCCTGGAAGATGCGCTCCTTCACGTTGATGCTGATGTCGCGGCGCATCACGCTCTCAATGAGCAGGAGCAGAATTCCGCCACCGTCGAGAATGGGGAAGGGGAGCAGGTTGAGAATGCCCAGGTTGAGGCTGATGGCCGCTGCCAGCCCGAATTTGGGCATCCATCCATTCATCTCCGCAGCCTGGCCGGCCATGCGGGCAATTCCCACCGGGCCGGAGAGTTGGGAGACGGAAACCTTGTGGGTGAAGATGCGCCCCAGCACTTCGACAATGAGGGTGGAGTTATCGGCGCAGAATGCTGCTGACTTATCGACAGCCTTGTTCAAAGGGAGCGGATTGTTGCGGAAGGGAATCGGCACCGGCGCAAATCCCAGCTTCCACCCGGCATCGAGTTTGGTGGGGCGGGCTACGACGGGAGGCAAGGCGACGCCGTTGCGAAGGATCACGAGCGTAACCGGCTTACCCTCGCCGGCCTGCATATAAGCCAGCAGTGTATTGACGTAATGGAAGGTGTGACCATCGACGGACTGGATGGCGTCACCGGCGCGCAGACCGGCCTGCGCCGCCGGCATGCCCGGCTGCACCTCTTGCACCCAAATCGGGCCGGGGACGAACTGCTCGAGGAGGCCCGTATCGCTGATATCGAAATCCTGACTCTTTACAGTCGCGGGCAGTTGGAAGGAAAGTGTAACTGACTGGCCGCCGCGATCCACGGTGACGGGCACGGTCTGACCCATGCTTCCGGCCGCGTGCATATTGACCTGGTCCCAGTCAGGATTGTCCACGTTATCAAAGCGGCGGATCATATCGCCGGACTTGAACCCGGCCTGGTCTGCCGGCGAGCCTGGAGTGACCCACTCGATGGTTGTGGTCTTGATTTCGTATTTTGGAACTTCGTTGATGACGCCGAAGTAGAAGACCATCAGCACAAATGCCAGAATGAAATTGGACGTGGGGCCGGCCAGGCCGATGAGCATCCGCTGCCAGCGGGGATGATTGAGGAAAGAGCCGGGATCGTCTGGCGGATATGCCGCTTCAGTGCCGGGCGTCTGGAGGTTCTGCTCCGGGGACTCGCCGGTCATTTTTACGTATCCGCCCAGGGGAAGCAGGCTGATTTTGTAGTCAGTTTCGCCGTACTTGAGGCCGAAGAGGCGCGGCCCGAAGCCCACGGAAAACGACTCGACGCGGACTCCGAAGAGCTTGGCGAGAGCGAAGTGGCCAAACTCATGGACCACCACCATGAGGCCGACAAGGACGATGAAGGCAACGATAGCGACTATTACTGTGTGAACATCTTGCATAGATTAGCGATTATCCCTCGATGAAGGCCTTGCGCCCGGATTCACTTCATCAGCTCACGGGCTGTTTGACGCGCCTCCCGGTCGGCTGTCAGCACCTCAGCGATGGTGGCGGGATGCGCCTCCGGCGTGGATGCAAGCACTTCTTCAATTGTACGCGGGATGCCCATAAAGGAGATATGGCCTTCGAGGAATGCCTCGACAGCGACCTCGTCTGCGGCATTGAGGGCGATGCAGTGGGTTCCACCAACTTCAGCGGCTGCATAGGCGAGCCTGAGGCATGGGAAGCGCTCGAAGTCGGGCGGCTCGAACTCCAGATGGCGCAGGGAGGCCAGGTCAAAGGTGAGCGTGCTTGCCGGGCGTTCAGGGTATGCCAGGGCATAGAGGATGGGCAGACGCATGTCGGTGACGGAGATCTGCGCAAGGATGGAGCCGTCAACATACTCGACTAGGGAGTGAACCGTGGACTGCGGATGCACGGTGACTCGCACCTGGCTGGGCAGAACGTCGAAGAGACGGCAGGCTTCGATGATTTCGAGGCCCTTGTTGAGCATGGTGGCGGAGTCGATGGTGATGCGGCGGCCCATGACCCAGGTGGGATGCTTGAGCGCCTGCGCGGGGGTGATGGAGTCGAACTGGTCGAGCGGGAACCGGCGGAATGGGCCTCCAGAGGCCGTGAGCCAGATGGTCTTTACTTCAGAGTGCGCGCCTACGCGAAGACACTGATGGACGGCATTGTGTTCGCTGTCGATGGGCAGGATGGGGACGTTGCGCTCACGGGCGGCGCGGGTGAGAATTTCGCCGGCGGCCACCATGCACTCTTTGTTGGCCAGGCCCACGGGTTTGCCGGCGAGGATGGCGGCGTGCGTGGCTTCAAGGCCGGCCACTCCTACGATGGCTGAGACTACAAAGTCCGCTTCGGGCAACGTGGAACAGGCGACGGTGCCTGCGGTGCCGTGGACCACCTCGATACCGGTGATGCCGGCCTTGCGGAGACGCGTTACGAGTTCGCCGGCCAGTTCTTCGGTGGCCATTGAGACCATCCGAGGCCGCCAGCGGACAGTTTGTGCGAAGGCTTCGTCGAGATTGCGGCCTGCGGCGAGCGCGGCAACCTGGTAGCGGTCAGGAAACTGCTCGACGATGGAGAGGGTGCTCTGGCCGATGGAGCCGGTGGAACCGAGAATGGCTAGTCGCTTCAAAATGTTCTTGAAAATCCGGAGTTCCTGGTAGGACGATTCTGTTAAACCTATCTAAACCATAGAACATTGCAGCTCAAGAAGCTAATGCGCAGCCGGGGGAGGGGCGGCAACGGACCAGTGAGCATCGCGGAACTGCCAGCGGCCATTGCGAGATTCAACGACTCCGGTAAAAAATCCGCTTTCCTCCACGCGCTTGCCCGCGACGTCGACGCGAACCTCGCGCCAGGGGACGGCAACGACCGCCAGATCAGGAGTCAGCGGGTCGACTCGCAAATCGTCACCCCAGACGAGCTGCATGTGCTTGATGCCCAGCGCGAAATCGTGGATTCCTCTGGTCGCCGCCTCACTGTTCGGGAACGCCAAGTTTCCCTCTGAAGCCATAAAAAACGCCGGGCTGTCGGAGAATTGCTTGCGCCAGGCCGCGGGGCCTTCCTGGGTTACGTCGCGCGCAACGTCGCTCATGAAAGCGCGCACACCGGACTCGACCTGGGAGGAGTTGGTTGCCGACAGCGATTGCGGCTCGCCGGAGGAAGCGGAATGGCGGCAGCAAACTGCCAGCGTCAACGGCATGAGAATAAGGGTGCACAGGCGCGTTCGCATGACAAGTCCTTTCATCCCCAAAGCCCTGTCTTCATCGAACCATTTCAGCGGAGGAGAACGGAAAAACCGTCAAAACCGCTGTTGAATCACCTGAGCGTACCATAGCACCGGAGCGGCCAGCAGCAGAGCGTCTATACGGTCGAGGATGCCCCCGTGGCCGGGGAGGAGGTCGCCCGAGTCTTTTACCCCCACGGAACGCTTGAGCGCGGACTCGGCCAGATCGCCTACCTGCGCCGCTGCGTTCACCAGCAAGGCCATCAGCAGCCAGTACCAAACCTCTTCGTCGCGGTAGGAGAGCAACGTCGAATTCCACATCTCGAAAAGTTCTGAGATGCCAAGCAAGGCTCCGGTTACCAGGAGGCTACCGGCTGCCGAACCCAGCGCGCCTTCCCAGGTCTTCTTGGGGCTGAGCGAGGGCGACATCCTATGCCGTCCCCAGGCACGGCCTACGTAGAGAGCGACCATGTCTCCCGCCCAGACCACGCACAGCAAAAAGACAATCAGTGAAGGACCGTTGGTCTCCTCACGCAGAGCGAGCACGGTGTTCAGCGTAAATCCCACGTAAAAAAGGCAGAAGATGGAGACCGCCGCATCGCCCATTACGTTCTCAACCGGTGGACGAAAGGTGCAGACGACCAGCAACACGAGGGCCAGAATTCCGAAAACGAGCTCGGAGTGACGGAGGAACTCAAAATTGAGCTGGGAGGCACCTTCGCGTATGAGAGTCGCCAGCCAATTGGTGCCGGCAATTGCGCTCAAATCGGCAAAAAACCTGCCGGCAAAGAGGGCCAGAATAGCCGCCAACACCACAATGCGCGGCGGATTGGCCCCGCTTTTCTCCACCAGGCGAAGATATTCCCAGGCGGCCAGCGCCGCCACCAGGGCCACGAGAATCGTGAACAAAAACTGCCACTTAGGCCCCAAAAATACCAGGAGCAGGACCAGCGGAATCAATATAAGGGCCGTAATTATGCGCTTCATTCTTTGGTTGAGGATACACTGCCGGGTCGGGTTGGCGCTCGTGAGGGTCGGCGAGGTGCTGAAAAAACGAACGCAGCAATGGGCTAAATCAGCTAGCCGCGATTTTGAACTGTTCCGCCTCTTCGTCCACTACGCCGGAGCCTTCGCCCAGTCCGCCGAAGCGGCGCTCGCGGAGCTGGAAGTCGGCGATGGCTTCGAGCAGATGGATGCCGCGGAAATCGGGCCAGAGGCGCTCGGTGACGAAGATCTCTGTGTAGGCGACCTGCCACAGAAGGAAGTTGGAGATGCGCATCTCGCCCGAGGAGCGGATGAGCAGGTCGGGGTCAGGCATGTGCGCGGTGTAGAGATGGCGGTGAATGTCTTCCTCGGTGATTCGGTCGACGCTGAGGTGGTTTTTCCTCATCTCGGCGGTGAGCGAGCGGAAAGCGTCTACCAACTCTGAGCGGCCGCCGTAGTTGAGGGCCAGAGTGAGAGTGGTGCCGGTGTTGCCGGCAGTGGCTTCCTCAGCCCAGCGCATCTTGTCCTGGACGTCGGGAGGCAGTTCGTGAATGCGCCCGATGTATTTCAAACGAATGTTGTTGTCGAGCATTCGCCTGAGGTTGGCTTCAAGGTAGGTCTTGAGCAGGCGCATGAGGAAACTGACTTCAGCCTTGGGGCGGCGCAGGTTGTTCTCCAGCGAAAAAGCGTAGAGCGTGAGCCAGGGAAGGCCGATGCGGGCGGCGGTTTCAGTGACCAGTTGTACGGTGTCCGCGCCCTTCTGGTGACCCAGGAAGCGCTTGAGCGAGCGCTGGCCGGCCCAGCGGCCGTTGCCGTCCATGATGATGGCTACGTGCTGGGGCAGGCGCTCGGGCTTGAGCTTCGCATAGACGGCGCGCTCCTCGGCTGTCAGCTCATCGATGCGTGGTGTGAGGGTCGGATACAAGAAACTTGCCTCTTTGGTGCGTTTGATGCGTTCAGGCCGATGGCCCTCGGGAACCCAGTAAAAGATGCAGGAGGATCAGCGCCGGATTAAAAAATGAAGCTATCGGACCACATCAGACTCCAGCCCGACGGGTAAATTTCCTTCAGACGAAGGGAATGTACAGCATCCTCGACCCTAGCATAAGCGCCTAAGGGCCGCAAAGGATAGTCCTGCCCTCGGTAGTGGTGCAATTTGAATCCTCTTACTTTACTTTCGTGATGGAGGCATGGAAACTTGCCTCGCTGAAAGCCATGCCGCCACAGTCAAACATAATGTAATCAGGATCGAGAAAGCGATGGGCAGGATAAAGAGGTATTTCCAGCTCACAACCGTGATGGCGGCAAAGCAAATGGCAAACGCCCATGCAGTACCGCGCATGTGCGCCAATATCACTGCCGGAAGGCCTCCAAGTTGCCATGCCAATATCGCCGCGAATAGATAAAACACACCGACAGAAAATCCAGCCGCCAGAAAGAGATCCCAGTAGGTGCGGTTGAAGCCCTGAACGTCAAAGTGAATTGACCGCATTAAGCCGAGAAGGGCGTCAACTCCCCATTGGGGATCAGACTGGCGAAAGCCGAGCGTGTGTCCGACCGCGAAAAGCAGCAGGAGAAGAGCGGCGATTCGATAAAAAATGGATGCTTTCATTCTTGCCTCCAGAGGTTCGAGTTAGCCGCGTTCAGGCGATAATGATCCGCGGCTCATGAAGAACCGGAAAATTCACAGATCTTGCTATGAAGCAGACGGCGTGTGCCGCTTCATGCAGTTCGTGCGCCTTTGCTGTGTCTGAGCCGGGAGCTACCGTGACCTGGGGGTGCAGGGTTACGCGCTCAAAAGACCCCGCACCGTCTTCGGTCTCTTTCATCACGCCTTCCGCATGATCTTCGTATGCAAGCACCACAATGCCGGCCACGGCACAGAGATGGAGGTATGCAAGCTGATGGCAAGCGGATAAAGCCGCCAGCAGCAGTTCCTCAGGATTCCAGCGCGAAGGGTCGCCGCGAAAGGCGGGATCGGAGGAGCCCTGAATCGGCTGCTGTCCGGATTCTCCTCGAATTTCGTGCTGCCGCCCGTAGCTTCGATAGCTGCTTGTGCCGGTTCCGGTGTTACCGGTCCAGTGGATGGTGAGGGCGTAATTGTGCGTTTTTGTCACACGTTCCTCCCGTTGGAATGCTGTCTGGGCTGGGAATGCCTCGAATCTGGGCGCAGGGAGACGAAGATTCGGCCGGGAACGAGATTTCCAGGCCGAAACGAAGCTACTAAGCGGAGCGCCTGCGTCCCGTGGCCGCATCCCGTACCGCACCATAGATCAGCGTCCGCTGGAGCGAGTCAAGCTGGGGCAACACGGCGGCAATCTCTGCCAGGAACGGGTCGGCGAGGATGGCGGCTACCTCCTCGTCGCGCCGGCTACGGGAGTCGCGGATGAGCTGGCAGATGTTCACTTCCAGCGCCGCGGCCAGCCGCTCGAGCGAACCTAGAGTGGGAATCGCCTTACTGTTTTCAATCTTCGAAATATAGGTACGAGGCACCTGCATGCGTCCAGCCAGTTGACGCTGGCTGAGATGACGCGCGCGGCGAACCTCGCGCACCTGTACGGCAACCTGCAAACCGGCTTCGGCTGAAGCCTGTACGGGCGAGCTGGTCACCAGTTGCGGCGCCAACTGTACAGGCTCCTCAATATCGAGGGGCTTGTGGCATCTCAGGCATTTTGAACTGCTGGGTCTGTATTGGACTAGCCTGCAGAAGTTGCAGCGCACTACCTCGCGTGTCTCCACGCTGACGAGTGTTGTTGCCATAGGCCTTGTGCGGAGCGCCAGAGCCGGCCCTCCGCGGCGCGTTTGAGCACCGCAATACTCGTTACTTTCGTAGAAGGGAACCATAATTGTCAAGTAGAAACTTAGGGTCTAACCTAAGAAGGACCTATCATACTCTGAAAAACCTGAAAAAACACGAACCAAGTGAAGCAACACTGGAGATAAAAAATATGAACAGCGAAAACGGAGCGGCTTACGGACGCGAACAAGCCTGGCAACTCCTCACTGAATGGACCCAGAGCGAGAACTTGCGCAAGCATGCGCTGGCGGTGGAGGCCTGCGTGACTGCCTGCGGCGAGGCGGAGGCTGACCGGCGGGGTCTCAAAGGAGATGATCGTGCCGCATTCATTGGGCTCTACTCCACCACGGCCCTATTGCACGACTTTGACTATGAGCGCCATCCCACGGCCGAAGAGCACCCTTTTGTGGGAGTTCGCGAGCTGGAGCGGCTGGGCTGGCCTGCGGAGATGCGCACGGCAATATTGGGTCATGCGCAGTATTCCGGTGTTGCCCGCGAGACACACCTGGCCAAAGCACTGTTCGCATGCGATGAACTGGCAGGCTTTTTGACGGCCTGTGCGCTGGTAAAACCGACCAAGGCTATCGCCGATGTAGAGGTAGCGAGCGTGCGCAAAAAAATGAAAGACAAGGCTTTTGCGAGAGGCGTGAACCGCACGGACGTGATCCAGGGAGCGGCTGAGCTGGGCGTGGATCTGGATGCGCACATTGCGTTCTGCATTGAGGCAATGAAAAAGCGGGCAGGCGAGCTGGGGCTGTGAAGTGCGGATTTTACGCTCCTGGATGGCAGTGCGGTGCTGCAATGGGAAACGCGGCGAACCACGGGCTAAAGAAGGTGACACTGATCACCTACCATCCGGAAGATATCTGCGATAGGATGGGCAGTCAGGCACGGTATTGAGCCGCGGCCGTTCGCGCAAGGAGACCTCCATGGCCCGCTTCAAGCACATCCTCACCGAATCCGGCAGCGGAGTTATGACCATCACCCTGAACCGGCCGGAGAAGCGCAACGCGCTTAATCCGCTCCTGATCGAGGAGCTTACCGAGGCCCTGCGCGAGGCGGAAACTTGCGATTGCGGCATTGTGATCCTGACTGGCGCGGGTTCGGCTTTCTGCGCAGGCCTGGATATGGAGTACCTGGAGACCATGAGTGCCAGCAACGCGCAGGAGCACCGCCGCGACTCAGAGAACATGGCCCTGGTCCTGCGCACACTCTACGATTTTCCCAAGCCGATTATTTCGGCGGTCAACGGACCGGCCATCGCCGGGGGCATGGCCCTGGCTACCATCCCCGACTTTACACTCGCGTCTCCGGAGGCAAAGTTTGGCTACACCGAGGTGCGCGTGGGATTTATTCCGGCCATTGTGGCTTCGTTTCTGATCCGCCAAGTGGGCGAATTGCGCACCCGCGAATTGTTGCTTTCCGGCAGAATTCTGAAGGCGCAGGAGGCGCAACAACTGGGGCTGGTGACCCAGATTGTAGAACACGACGACCTGATGCCCTCCGCCAGGGCGCTGGCGCAGACGCTGCTGCAGAACAGTCCCCAGGCTATGCAGGCGGTGAAACGGCTGCTGGCCAAGCACTCTCGCCGGCGGCTGGACGAAGAGATCGAGGATGCGATCGAAGCTAACTCGCAACAGCGATCCACCGAGGACTTCAAGGAAGGCGTGAAGGCATTCTTCGAGCACCGCCGTGCCGAATGGCCCAGCATGAAAGCAAAGGTATAATCAGGCCGGGCGGAAGGCCGCTCATCAACCCGGCATTCTCAAAAGAGACGGTAACCAACGCCAACGTGGAAGCCGTTGGGCGTGAACGATTGTGTTGCGTAGCCGGGAATGTTGGGCCAGTTCAGCCATAGCTGGTATTCGTATTCTCCGCGCACACTCCATTTGCGGGCGATGCTGTAACTGGCGCCTGCACCGGGCGCGAGCGCAAAGTATCTTCCGGCGGGAATCCCAAACGGATATTGAATTCTTCCTAAGCCCGCAAGGCCCTGAGCATAGGGCTGGAGCTTGCCGAATCTCCTGGTCAGGTATCGCACGCCGCCCAGATAATTATCTTCTGAGTCGCCGTAGTAGCTGTTGAAGCGCAGAAAGCGCGCCTCCGCGACGATACCGATATGCGGCGACAAACGATAGTCGGCAAACCCGCCGATTCCCCAAAGCCTCAGATTGCTTCCATAGGGATAGTCTGCATGGATATTGGAATATTCCCCACCTACCCAGAGCGCATGTGGACCTGTGGCGGACGGAACAACCTGGGCCTGCACCGAGCCGGCCAGCAGACCTGCAGCTAACACCACCATCCAGATGATGTGCGGCAACCCTGGAGAACGTTTAGAAACTTGCATTTGCGTGCCTCGTAATCAATGATAAAGCTCGAGTTAGAAAAGCGAGTTGACATTCAGAGTGACATTCACTGAATGAGTCAGCGTTTGCACACCGTTGGTAGCGATTCCGGTGACGGTAATGGTCTGTGCGCCTACCGGTGTGGCGTCCGCCAGCGGACCGGGTGAGCTGCATCCCGTAATTGCGGCTCCGGCAGCCAGTATCGCGATAATTACAAAAAGCAATGGCCAGCCTTTGCGATAGCGTCGCAAGCGTCTGGGGATGATGAGCGGAAAAAGCCCGGCTAACGCCGCGGCGCGAAATTTAACGGATGAGATAGAAGCTGCTGCGGCCGCAGCGGGTGGGGTGGTTTGCACCATCAGCGTCGAACTCCAGGGGCCGCCGTTGACAATAGTTGGCGAGAAGGTGCAGGTGGAATTTGCCGGTAACTGGGTGCAACTGAGCGTAACCGGCACAGCGAAGCCTGTGCCGGGAGCGATGGTTACGGTATAGTCTGCAGCCAAGCCCGTGTAAACATTTTGCGAACCCGGCGAGGCGGAGATGCTGAAATCAGCGGGGTTAATGACTTCGACGACAATATTCGAAGTGCTGGAGCTAAAATCTGCCGTGGAAACGTAGACCGCGGTGATGTTATGCGAGCCAACGCTCAGAACCATCGTGGAATAGGTGGCCACGCTGGATTTGAGGGGTTCCGTTGCCAGCAAGATTGTGCCGTCATAGAAGGAGACGCTCCCCGTAGGCGCAAACATAGAACTGCCGGCCGTGGCTGTGAAGATCACGGTATTTCCCCAATAAGCAGGGTTCGGAGATGCAGTAAGAGCCGTTGTCGTTGGAGCGGGATCGACGGTTACCTCAATAGGCGGATATGAGGCCGAGCCCTGGTATTTCGGTGATCCGTCATAGACCGCTATGATTGAGTAGCTGCCGCCGTCAGGTGTCAGCGTTAACGTCGCCACTCCACCATCATTCAAGTCAGCACTGCCCAACAAAGTTTTACCGCTGAGGAATGAAACCGTCCCTGATATTGTTCCGCCGATTGCGGCCTTCACCGTTGCGGTGAGGGTCAGCGGCTGGCCATAATTTAATTCGACTGCCGATGCCGTGAGCGTCGTCGTTGTCGTTGCCGCATTCGCTTCCGAACCCACGACCCGAACACGCTGATTGGCCGAGTCCGCGAAATACAGGTTTCCCGCTGCATCCAACGACAGTCCATATGGTCCGTATATTCCGGCGTTAAGGGCCGGCCCTCCGTCCCCGGTAAAGCAGGCAGCAAAATCGTTGTCGGGCGTGCAGAGGCCATTGCCGGCATAAGGTTCAATGATGCCCGTTACGACGTCCACTCGCCAAACTCGATCACCTGAGTCATCCGAAATATAAATATTCCCGGGAGCATCCACCGCTAATCCAACGGGAAGGAGGAATCCCGTACTAGTGGCTGCAACGCCACTTCCAGTTAAGCCTTGAGAACCATTACCGGCGACAGTGGTAATGATGCCGGTTGTAGCATCGACCTTCCGTACACGGGGATAATCAACTTCTTCGATATACAGGTTTCCGGCACCATCCAGCGCAACTTGAAATGGCCCCCCAAGTTCCGCACTGGTGGCTGGCCCACCATCTCCAGATGTGCCATGAATGCCATTGCCGGCGACCGTGGTGACGATGCCGGTGGCGGCGTCGACCTTGCGAACTACATTAAATTCGCTGATCAAGTAGCTGAAGTCGCCGTTAACCTCATAAACCTCATTAACTTCGGTGATATAAAGGTCGCCGGAAGCATCTATTGCGAGGCCGCCTGGGGCAGGGATGCCGGCCGCTGTTGCCAGGCGCCCATCTCCACTGGTTTCCTGAGACCCGTTGCCGGCGTATGTGGTAATGACTCCGGTCGCCGCATCCACTTTACGTACACGATTGTTCCCCTGGTCCGAGATATAGATGTTTCCGGCAGCATCCGCTACAACAGTAGCATCCCAGTAGATTCCTTCCGTAAGGTCAAGTTCAGCATCTATCGCTGGCCCGCCATCTCCGCTATAGCCCTTGATACCATCGCCTGCGAAAGTGGTGATGATGCCGGTGGTGGCATCCACCTTTCGAATCCGATTATTTTGGGAATCAGCGATATAGAGATTCCCTGCGCCATTCAGCGTCTCACTCAGGGGCCAATTGAGTTCGGCAAAGATCGCCGGTTTCCCATCTCCGCTGAAGCCACCAAATCCAAGGCCAGCGCCATACCCATCGCCCGCAACCGTGTAGATAAAACCGCTCGTGTAGGGACCCAGTTGGGCGGACGCCGGTAAGGCAGACAGAAGCAGCATCAAGGCGGAGACTTGCAGCACGTTTTTCACTGGGTTCCCCTCCAATTTCAAAAAGGAGACAGATTAAACATTGCCTGGTCGCTGCGCATATTTTACTCCGCTTAAGCGTCTGTCAAGTTAGTTCACCGCGGGTCAGATTCAGAGCGGGTGGCTAACTCATGTGAATGTTTTCAAAAAGCATCGATGTGTCTCGCAAAGGTCGATAAAGCTCGAGTTAGAAGAGTGATTTGACGTTCAATGTCACATTTGCCGTATGAGTCAGCGTTTGTGATCCGTTGGTCGCAGTTCCGGTTATGGTAATGGTTTGTGTGCCCACGGGAGTCGCGCCGGTTAGTTGGCCCGGCGAACCGCATGCAGTGACAGACATTGCGGCGGCAAGGAGCGCGAAGATCAAAGGGAGCATCGGCCAGCCTTTGCGGTTGCGTCGCAAGCCGGTGGGAATGATGAGCAGAATAAGTCCGGCCAGCAAGGGGATTCGAGCTTTGGTGAATAAGGCTGAAGCAGATGATGCCGGTCTGGGTGCGTTGGTCTGCACAACCAGCGTCGAGCTACCGCTGCCTCCAGCGACGGAAGCGGGAGAAAAGCTGCACGTAGTATTTGCCGGTAGCAGCGTGCAACTGAGAGTGACCGGCAGATTGAAGTCAGCGTTGGGCATGACGGTTACCGTGTAGGTTGCCGATTGCCCCGTATAGACGGTGGGTGAATTGGTTGAGCCGGAGATGCTGAAATCCAGATTGAGCGGCACCGCGATCGAAGTGGAGGAGGTGAAATTGGTATCGCCGGGATACATGGCCGTGATGCTGTCAATGCCCAGCGGCAATATTGTAGTCAGTGTGGCGACGCCGTTTGTAACCGTTCCTTGTCCCAGGCTGACGCCGTTGTTATAGAACGTGATCATGCCGCTGGCGCTGTGGTTCTGCGCCTGAGAGGGAGTGAGCGTGGCGGTCAAAAGAAACTGTTCTCCAGCGCCCGAAAGATTCGCGGTCAGGGAAAGTGATGTGGTGATCGGCTCTGCTATGAGCGGTGTGGTGGCGGAGACGCTGCCGGCGTAGCTGCTGTCGCCTTGATAGCTGGCGTCTACCCAGTGCGTTCCTGTTCCCACGGGCGAGATGCCGCTCACGGTGGCAGTAGCGGTGGCCGATCCGGTCAAGTGGGCGAGCTCAACGAATAGCTCTGGGGGGCCGGGAAAACTGGTATCCGAGGTGGGGAAAAGGCCATAAGCTCCTAAAGCCAAATCCGACATGCCGTCGCCGTTGAAGTCGCCTGCTGTAAGGGTAAGCGCCAACGGACCACTCGCGGGGGTCACGGTTACTGGAGGTGAAAAGGTTCCATCGCCGTTGCCCAACTGAACCACGGCGCCAGGGAAAGTGATATCGGCCAGATCTGCAATGCCGTCGCCGTTGAAGTCACCGATGACCATGTCGCCGCCATCGTTAATCGTTCCTGGATTTGCCTCCGGCGTAAATGTTCCGTCCCCGTTGCCCAGCAGAATGGTGCCAAAAGTCTCTTCTGCCAGGTCAAGAATGCCATCCTGGTTGAAATCGCCCACTAGCACATTTGCCGTGTTAGGGTCCCCGATCTGGGACACGATGGGAGTTGATTGGAATGTCCCATCGCCTTTGCCCGTGAATACGTCAAGTTCCTTAGTGTTGATATTCATCAGGGCAAGGTCGAGGATGCCGTCTCTGTTAAAGTCTCCTATGGCAGGCGGGGCGGGATTACCCTGGAGATTCGCATATATTTGCTGGCTTGGCGTAGGCAATGGCGATTGGAATGTTCCATCCCCATTGCCAAGCAGAGTGGTGATATAAACCCAAACGTGGGCTTCATCAACGGGCTTAATATCTTCGGCGGTGTAGATCGTCAAAACCAGGTCCAGGTTGCCGTCCCGGTTGAAGTCACCTGTAACAATCGATTCAGTGCCAGTTGGAACGGGTATAGGCGGCAATGTTTTGAAGGTGCCATCTCCGTTGCCCAACAGCACAAGGACTGAGTCGTTCGCAAGGAGGACAGCGAGGTCCTCCTTGCCGTCGTTGTTGAAATCTCCCGTCACGACATCGAAGAACTCGAGACCCTCACTGAGCGGAACTGCAGCTGGCGCGGCGGTAAATGTTCCGTTACCGTTGCCCAATAGTATGTCCAGTTCCTGAACCCAGGCGTTGTATACGGAGTCACGAACAGAGTAATATTGCCACCGAACAGCCAAGTCCAGCTTCCCATCTCCGTTGAAATCTCCTATGTAAGCTTGCGCAAAGTCGTCATCGTTGACTCCCGGAGGAAACCCAGACAGCGAATAAGAAGGCCCAAATAAGGTATATGAGTTGTTAAAACTTAGCGCGGACTCGCCGCTCCCGAGATTCAGATTCGTCGTTGCCAGTGCGTAATTCGCGTTGGTTGTGTCCAGAAACGACACCACGCCGCTGGGAGGGGTGGTATGGCTGCCTGTCACTGTCGCCGTCAGCGTGTAGTCGCCCGGGCCTCCGCTCTGTGCGATGGTGGTGGTCGTCGGATAACTACCGTTTACGGTGAGAGCTGCCGCGCTTGAAGAACTTTGAGCATCCCCGTTTGTTCCCAGGAAGACCGCGTTGTAGCTATGGACGCCGCCGCCGGGAACGAATTTGAGCACAGCCGTTCCTGCGCTGGTCAACTGCGCTGTACCAAGCAGATGAATGTCCGAGCATGCTTTCGCTGTTGCGTCGCAAAAGTTTACTTGTCCCGGACTCACCGCTGAGCCTCCGGCCTGGACCGTTGCTGTCAGTGTAATCACAGTTCCGGGCGCGACTACCTTCACCGCAACTCCGCCCGCAGTCACCGCCAATGTTGTTGTGGTTGCAGCACCTTGGGCGGAGGCCGCAGTTGCAGCTATCACCAGAATCATGGCCGAGATTATCATTGTGTGTTTCAATGAACACCTCTACGCTTTCAAAAGGAAGACAGATTGAAGAGCGTCCTGATGCTGTGCATATTCTACTCCGGCAATGCATTGGTCAAGTTAGATCTCTCGAAAACAGATTCAAAGTCAGTCAGTGACTTAAAGAAACTTATTGCGAATTGCAGTTACCCTTGTCTTAAAATCCAAGGTTCGGTTGGTTAGAACAAGGACTTGACATTCAATGTCACATTCGCTGAATGAGTTAGTGTTTGCGATCCGCTGGTAGCGATTCCGGTCACGGCTATGGTCTGGGGCCCCAGCGGTGTTGCGCCGGAAAGCTGGCCGGGAGTGCTGCATCCCGCAAGAGCCGTTGCGGCCGCCAGCGCGGCGAAGATCACGAGTAACAACGGCAAGCCTTTACGATAGCGCCGCAAACGCCGGGGGATGACGAGCAGAAATAAGCCGGCAAGCGCTGTAACTCGAAGTTTGGGGGATAAGACGGAAGAGGATGTAGCTGGGCTGGGTGCGGTGGTTTGCACCACCAGCGTCGAACTCCACGCACCGCCGCTAACGGTTGCAGGCGAGAAAGCGCAACTGGAATTTGCCGGTAACTGGGTGCAACTGAGAGCAACAGTCCAATTGAAGCCGATGCCAGGCGCGATTGTTACGGTATAGGATGCAGCTTCGCCCGTGTAAACAGTTTGCGAAGCTGGAGAGGCGGAGATGCTGAAGTCAATGGGGACGATTGATTCGACGACAAGATTCGAAGTGCTGCCATTGAATCCACCTTCGCCTGAGTAAACCGCAGCGATGTTATGCGACCCGATGCTCAAAGTGCTGGTGGCATAAGTTGCTGCCTCGGATACGAGCGCTTCAGTTGCGAGCAAAGTTGTGCCGTCATAAAAGGAAACAGTCCCTGTCAAGGCATTTACCGAGCCTGCAACCGTGGCTGTGAAGGTTACAGTTGATCCAAAAGCCGCGGGGTCAGCAGATGCGGTGAGAGTGGTTGTTGTTGCCGCACCAGAATAGACCGGCTTCTGGCCCACAATCCGGATGCGATTATTCGCATTGGCATCTGCGATGTAGAGATTATTTTTGGCATCCATCATTAAACCTGAAGGGCCTGATAGTTCAGCCAGGTTTGCCGGCCCTCCGTCTCCGCTAAAGCCCATGTTTCCATTGCCGGCATAGGTGGTAATGATGCCCGTTACCGCATCCACTCGCCGGACGCGTGAGCCGTCGGTAACTCGCCAGGTGTACACGCTTGAAACATAGAGATTCCCAGCAGCGTCTAGCGCCACTCCCGCGGGATCGGACAGTTCCGCATTGGTCGCCGGTCCTCCGTCTCCGCTGCAGCCTCCGTCAGGTCCTCCACCGCCATTTCCTGCGACGGTGGTGATGATGCCTGTCACGGCATCCACCCTCCGCACACGTTGGTTATCTGTATCTGCGATATAAAGGTTTCCTGATGTGTCAAACGCCAGGGCTAAGTTATTATTGCTAAGTAACGCACTGGTTGCCGGCCCTCCATCCCCGCTGAATCCGCTCCCATCTGCTACATTGCCCGCAATTCTGGAGATGATTCCTGTTGCGGCTTCCACTTTGCAAATGACACTACCTAGCACGAAATAAATATTTCCGGCATTATCCAGCGTGATCGCCCCCGGACTAAGAATTTCAACGTCTATCGCCAGGCCGCCTCCGCAAATAACCGGTCCGTTATATTGGATCCCATTGCCAACAATAGTAGAGATCGTGCCGTTGGCAGCGTCCACTTTCCGGATGGTGAAGGTTTCAGTGTCTGAAATATAAATATTTCCAGCAGCATCGACAGCTACACCGTATGGATTCATCAGTTGGGCATCGATTGCCGGCCCTCCATCTCCGGTATAGCCGGATGTCCCATTGCCTGCGACCGTGGTTATGGTGCCCGTGGATGCAAACACCTTCCGGATGCGGTGATTGGAGCTGTCAGCAAGATAAACATTGCCGGCAGTATCCATCGCCATTTGCACGGATCCATTCAGCTCCGCGCTGGTCGCCAGTTCCCCATCTCCGTTGTAGCCGAGGGCTCCATCGCCCGCGAAGGTGTAAATATCGGGGGAATTTGATGCGCTTGTAACAGTCACTGGAACAGCGGAGGAGCTTGATGCACCGTCCGTGGTGCTGCCGCCATAATTGGCAATGATGGAGTAACTGCCGATGGCGGGAGTGATTGCGAGGGTGGCCACGCCGCTACTATTCAGCAGTCCGCTCCCCAAGGAAATTTGGCCATTGAAGAAAGTTACGGTGCCTGTGGGAGTGTCGCCGCTTGCTGCGTTCACGGTCGCGGTCAAGGTGAGTATGTCGCCAAAGGGAAGGCTGATTGCGGATGCAGTGAGGGAAGTGGTGGTTGCAATGCCTGGCAACGTGATGGTATAGGCGGCTGTCGCTATGGGGCTGTTGGCATCGCCTGAAGCTGTTGCAATCGCTTCGATCGTCTCCGACGATGAGACAGTAACAGGAACACTGTACGCTGACGAATTCGTGTTCGGTGCTGTTCCGTTTGTGGTGAAGTAGATAACCGCGCCTGGTGTGGTATCGCTGATGGTTACTGTCTGCGCCGCAGTATAAGTTCCAGCCGGGGGACTGAAGGTTGGGGTGGCCGCGGCAGGCGGTGACGGCAGGGGCTGATAAGTCCAAAGGTCATTGAGATGGCCCCAATTGTTGTTTGCATCTTGGCCACCGCCCCCAAAGAGCCAGGAATTGCCGTTGCTGTCGGTCCAACTTATGGCGCCATAGCGGCCTCCGGGGATGTTTGTGGCGGCAGGCGTTCCCAATTTGCCGTAGACGCCGGGTGCGTTGACCGTGGTGCTGCTTCCGTCCATCCATGCCCATTCACCATAAGAGCCAAGCGATGGATTGAACTCCCACAGGTCGTTGAGAAGCCCACCATTGCCGTTGACGTCGACGCCGTTACCGCCAAAGAGCCAAAAGTTTCCACTGCTGTCATTCCATCCTGTGCCATCTCCCCGGCCTCCGGGGATGTTTCCGGCGGCAGGCGTTCCCGGTGTGCCATAGACTCCGGGCTGACCTTCCTGATAACCAGGGACAGTGCTACTTCCGCCCATCCAGGTCCATTCGCCATAAGATCCGAGCGATGGATTGAACTCCCACAGGTCGTTGAGGGAGCCAAATTCGCCGTTGGAATCATAGCCGAAGCCTCCAAAGAGCCAGAGGTGACCACTGCTGTCGGTCCAACTTACGGCGTTTTCGCGGTTTCCGGGGATGTTTCCGGCGGCAGGCGTTCCCAGTGTGCCGTAGACGCCAGGCAGGGCTCCAGAACTGCCGACCGTGCTGCTTCCGCCCATCCACGCCCATTCGCCATAAGTGCCAAGCGAAGGATTGAATTCCCACAGGTCGTTGAGATAGCCAGCATTGCCGTGGGCATCATCGCCGTTGCCTCCAAAGAGCCAGAGATGGCCGCTACTGTCGATCCAACTCGAAGCCCACTGACGGCCTCCGGGGATGTTTCCGGCGGCAGGCGTTCCTAATTTGCCGTAGACTCCGGGCTGGCCTTCCATATAGCCCGGGACAGTGCTACCTCCGCCCATCCAGATCCATTCGCCATGAGGGCCAAGGGATGGATTGTACACCCACAGGTCGTTGAGATTGCCAAAGACGCCGTCGGCGTCGAAACCGGTGCCCCCAAAGAGCCAGAAATGACCACTGCTGTCGGTCCAGCTTACAGCGCTGTTGCGGCCGCCGATCATGTTTCCGGCGGCAGGTGTTCCCAACTTGCCGTAGACTCCGGACTGGCCTCCAGTGCGGCTTCCACTCATCCATGCCCATTCGCCATAAGAGCCAAGCGATGGATTGAACTCCCACAGGTCGTTGAGAAAGCCACCATTGCCGTTGGCATCGAAGCCGTTACCCCCAAAGAGCCAGAGATGGCCGCTGTTGTCAGTCCAACTCGCAGGCCACTCACGGCCACCGGGGACGTTTCCGGCGGCGGGCGTTCCCAATGTGCCGTAGATTCCGGGCTGGCCTTCCTGATAAGCCGGGACCGTGCTGCTTCCGCTCATCCAGGTCCATTCGGCGAGGCTATACGAAGTGACTGTAATTAAGATTGCGGATGATGTGGACGCGGCAAAGTTCGCATCACCTGAATACACGGCAGTGATGCTGTCAGTTCCAAGCGGCAGAGAGGATGTATTCAGCGTGGCCACGCCGCTGCTGTTCAGGTTTCCACTGCCCAAGGATGTTGTTCCGTTGGAGAATGTTACTGTTCCGCTGGGAGTGCCGCTTGATGCGTTTACCGTCGCAGTCAGCGTCAGCGTCTGGCCAACGGTCAGGCTGGTTGCGGAAGCTGTAATGGAAGTGGTGGTTGCCATGCCGGCCACTGTCACGAGAACCGGAGGGGAAGATTGCGAAGGTGCATCAGTCGAGGAACCGCCGTAACTTGCAGTGATGGAGTAGTTTCCTGCGCCTGGCGTCAGTGTTAACACGGCCGAGCCACCGCTATTCAAGGGCGCGTATCCCAGCGAAACGATTCCGCTATAGAAGGTTACTGTCCCTGCCGGTATGCTGCCGCTGGCCGGAGTCACTGTGGCAGTTAATGTTAGTGACTGGCCGACATCCAAGGTTGGTGGTGCTGCGGTGAGCGTCGTTGTCGTCGCTGGAAGCGCGTTCGGGCGAACGATGCTGATGCGGTTATTGCCGGCTTCTGCAATGTATAAGTTTCCCGAAGCATCCAGTACCACGCCACTTGGATAATAAAGGCAGACGTCGACCGCAAGTTCTCCATCCCCGGGAGCGCCTGACCCTGTGCACACGCCGCTACCGCCGCCCGCACTCGTTAAGATGGTTTCCGTTTTCGCATCCACGCGTCTGACGGACGATGAATATTCATTTCCATAACCATAAAAGACATTTTGGTCAGAGATATAAAGATTTTCAGAGCTATCCAGAGCTACTCCATATGGGTAAAAGAACTCCGCACTGGTTGCCGGCCCCCCGTCTCCACTGTTCCCTGGGGTTCCGTCGCCAGCAACCGTGGTGATGATTCCCGTCGACGCATCTACCTTCCGGACGCGAAGATTTCCCCAATCGGCGATATAAAGGTCTCCGGCAGCATCGAATACTATTCCGCTCGGTTCGGTTAGCGTGGCGCTCGTCGCGGGACCTCCGTCCCCGCTAAAGCCCGAAGATCCCGTGCCGGCCACCGTTGTAATGATGCCCGTGACGGCGTCTACCTTTCGAATGCGATTATTGTAACAATCAGCAATATAAAGGTTATCTTTGGCATCTAGGGCCAGTCCCTCTGGAAATTGAAGGTAAGCACTAGTGGCTGGTCCCCCATCCCCAATACCTGGGAGTGGCGACCCGCCGCCCGCGACAGCGGTGACGATGCCAGTGGATGCAGCGACCTTGCGAACGAAAGAATTATTACCGTTACCATCAGCAGTAACAGAGAAATAGAAGTTTCCGGCAGCGTCCGATACAATTCCGGTGGGCCCATAAAGCTCCGCGCTGGTTGCTGGTCCTCCATCCCCGCTGTTGCCTGCGGTTCCATTTCCAGCCACCGTCGAAATAATGCCCGAAACGGCATCTACCTTGCGAATGCGGTTATTCGAGTTATCCGCGATATAGAGGTTTCCAGCGGCGTCTAACGTCACTCCAGACGGTTGTCCTAATTCGGCGCTGGTTGCCGGTCCGCCGTCCCCGCTAAATCCCTGGACTCCATTTCCCGCGTAGGTGTAGATATACCCGCTCGAAAGAGGACCGGTTTGGGCGGATGTAACTGAGCCAGCTAGTAACAGAATTAAGACGGAGGCTTGCGCCATGTATTTCAATGGATTTCCCTGCACTTTCAAGAAAATGACAGAATTGCCAGGCCCTGGACGTTGCGCACATTGTATCCCTCGGCATGGGCATACGAATGTGATCTTCGCGGGATTTCAATCCACGCGGGCAACTAACTCATTCAGTGCAGTTTGCTAACTCAGGCGAAAGGGTTGGTTGCTCTCAGCTCAGCGACAATCTCAGCCGCGGCTGCGCGAGCCTCCTCGGTTTGGCCGGGAGGGAAGCTGATGGCGCCCACGCGGGCGTGACCGCCTCCGCCGTAGCGCTCGCAGACTTGCGCAAGGTTCACCATTTTGGCCGGGTCGGCCTTGGTCCAGGGGTTCGATCCCACGGAAACCTTGGTGCGGAAGCTGGACTTTGAAAGTCCAATGGAGTAAGTGGCCTGGGGAAAGAGATAGTAAGGGATGAACTTGTTATACCCCTCTTGGGGCTGGTCAGTTATGTCAAAGAAGATTGTCCCTTTGCGCTCTTCCGCGCGGTTGCGGATCAGCTGCATCGCCTGGCGGTGACGCTCCAGCAACGGCGGCAGCAGTTCGGCCACAAAGGGCTGGGCGATCACTTCGGCGAGCGGCATCTCCGTGAGCATCGGGATCAGCCGCGGAAGAAAGGACGCATTCTGCGCGGCCTCAATAATCAGCGTCAGCTTCATGGCCGGCGCGGCCATCTCTACTGCCACTTCGGGACTCTCGTACTTGGCGCCGTCCACAATGTCGGCCCAATGGATCAGCTCCGCCACGGGAGCTGTGTCAAAGCCGAAACGCTCGGAGGTGACTGCGGCGATAAAGCTGGTGCAGGAGGTGAAATTGGGATCGCAGAATTTGCGATCGCCGCAGACTGGATCCTGCTTGCAGGCTAGATAATTCTGCTGGTCATGGGGCGTAAGAAAAGCGGACAGATGGTGGTCAAACCACCATGTAATCCGGGGGGAGGCGGAGTATTTGAAGTCGACGATCGCATTCTCGTCGCCGTTGAACTCGCTTTCGTCAAAGAGCGCACCGGCGCGGTGAAGGAGGCCGTGGTATTCATAGCTGGACCCTGGGGCGATGCATTCACGGTGAAAGCGCGTGAACAGCGAGGCTGAGCAGGCTCCGTCAAAACAATTGTCGTGATAAAAGACGCAAACCCGCAAAATGGTACTCCCTTTAGTATTCCAAAAGTTGAATCATCGGAACTGTTAAGCATCAAGGGAAAGGGTCGTTGTGTCAAGTCGTATGGGTACTAAAGGGGTTGACCTGCACTCCGGAACTTCACCTGCGGTCAAATCGTAGAATATCTTTCAGTCAGTAGAATTCAGAATGCAAGGTAGTTGTGTCCAGTTTTAGGAGGCCCTATGGAGACCGAGAAACCTATCTCACAGCTGGAACCGCCGCCCGATGAGGCGGTTCTTACACCCGAACCCCCGCGGTATCGCGGCCTGCGAGGGGCATTCATGGGCGATCAGGGCTTGCGAGCCGGCTGGTCGGTAGCGATCTTTATCTTGCTGAGCCTTCTCTTCTTGAGAACTTTGGCGCTTGTGGCCTCCGCTATCTTCGGAAATCATCACCTTGCCAGCACAGACAGTTTTTCGCCTTTCAGGGCGATCGTCGGGGAAGTAGTCCAGGCTCTGGCCTTCCTGTGCGCGGGCGCGCTGGTCGCTTTGATCGAGCGCCGCCGCGTTGTGGACTACAACCTGACGGGGCCCCGTCGATTTGTCCATTTCCTCAGCGGCCTCGTAGTGGGGTTTGCGTCGGTTTCAGCGTTGGTGGGAGCTTTGGCATGGGGCGGGTGGATCCATTTCGGCCCAGTTACCCTCTCCGGAGCGCAGATTTTCACTTATGCCGCGCTGTGGGCTGTCGCCTTTCTTATGACGGGCCTCGGCGAGGAAGGCAGCTTTCGCTGCTTCCTGCAATTCACCATTACCCGCGGGGTCAACTTCTGGTGGGCACTGGGCACTGTCGGCATCATCTGTTTGGATTTGTTACTGATGGGCAAAGGCAACGGTATCTGGGGGGTCTATGTCGCTGCATTGCTGGGGCTGGCGCCCTGCCTGTGGCTGCACCTGAAAAAAGCGGAAGGCTCTAATTTTTGGCAGGCGGCGTGGGTCACTTCGACGCTTTTCGGATACGTCCATACGGGCAACGGAGGCGAGAACTGGATTGGCATCTTTGCCGCGGCGGCCATCGGCTTTGTCTTCTGCGTCAGCATCCGGCTAACTGGCTCGGCCTGGTGGGCGATCGGCTGCCACGCGGCATGGGACTGGTCGGAGAGCTACTTTTACGGTACGGCCGATAGCGGGGTCGTGGCGCAAGGACACTATCTGAGCACCAGCCCGGCCGGCAACGTGCTGTGGAGCGGCGGCGCGGACGGACCCGAGGGCAGCCTGCTGGTGCTGGGCATTCTGGTGTTGCTACTGGCGGCGCTGATCGTCATCTATGGGCGCCGAAAGCCCGCCCCAGCCGTTCAAACCACGGAACTGGCCGCCGGATAATCTCATGCGATTGTGGCTGAACCATACCGGCGAAGTTTCTCTGCGCGAGCAGTTGATTACCCAGGTTGTTCTCTCCATCCTATGCAAGGAATTGCTCCCCGGCCAGCGGCTGCCCAGTACTCGCGATCTGGCGCGGCGCTTCGACATCCATGCCAACACGGCCAGCGCGGCATATCGCGAGCTTGAGCGCGAAGGCTGGGTCGAGTTTCGCCACGGTAGCGGCGTTTTTGTGCGCGCGAGGCGCCCTTCCGCGCCGCTCTCGCCGGCGCTGGCCGCCGAGTTTGCCGTCGATCAGTTGATTGGCGAACTGATGGCTAAGGTGCGCAAGATAGGCGCGCCGGAGCCGCTGCTGCGAGAGCGACTGCGCCGCTGGCTCATGCTCGCGCCACCCTCGCGCTGGTTGGTAATCGAGCCGGACGCGGAGTTGCGACGCATCGTGATCTACGAGATGGGGCAGGCGCTGGCGCTGCCGGTGGCCGGATGCACACCGGAAGATTGTGCCGAGTCCGGCTTGCTGGAGGGATCGATGCTGGTGACAGTACCCAGCAAAGCTGAGCTTGTGCGCAAGCTTCTGCCCGCGGGAACAGCGCTGACCGTGCTTGAGGTGCATCCGGTGTCGCTTGAGCTCCTGGTGCATTTACAGCGTTATCTGCCCGAGCACGCTGGAGAACTGGTGGGGATCGCCTCTCGCTGGAAGGAGTTTCAACGCATCGCACAAACGATGCTGGTTGCCGCCGGACTCTCGCCAGAGAGCCTGTTGGTGCGCGACGCAACCCAACCCGGCTGGAAGCGAGGGCTGGATGCAACTTCCGGCGTGGTCTGCGATGCGCGCACCGCGCAGGAGTTGCCGCCGGGGGTCTTCCCGCTGCGCTTCACGCTGCTCGATGAGCCGACACTGGATGGACTGCGCAAGCAGGAAGAGCAGCTTTCCCCTTCCGCATAGCGACTGTGACACTTGCGAAACTGCCACAATCGGTTCTACAGATGCGCGCAACCTCTCTACCATCGGTCCTTGTAACGCCAAGCGAGGAGATTCCGATGAACCGTCTGATGATTCAAGCTTTTCTCTTCATCAGCATTTGCCCACTGCTCATGGCGCAGCAGCCGGCGCAAAATGCCTCAACCGCTGCCGCACAACCCACGCAAGCCATCCAAATCACCGGCTCCCTGCAACTCACCCATGCAGCGCAAGAGCCGGTAGAAGAACATCTGCTCACCGCCGCCGATCTCGATCGCGAACAGATTCTCAAAAAGGCGCTTACCCTCTGCATCTTTTCGAATACAGACTTTCTCTCCCCCGCTACCCTCTCCAGGGCACTGTTGAACAACAAGGACTGGGGGAAGCTGGGCCTTTCGATCGTCGACAGTCCGCGCTACTTCAATCCGAGGGTCAGCAAGCCGCGTGCCGCCGAACTGCAACTCCAGATCGACAGGGTCGTCTTCACACATATCCACACCTACGTCCTCACGGAGAGGACGACGGGCGTCGTTCTCGCCTCGGGCAGAGTTCGAGCCATTGATGGAGTGGTTGCCTCCGGTCCCATGGCCGAACAGATCGTTCAGATTCTCTCCGCGGCCCGGCTCCCGGCGCGTGCGGCGGGTGCCGAAAGTGGGTTGTGAGCGCGGGCAGGCCTGTTGAAAGAGGAATCGCCATGATTCGCAAGATCGTACAATTCGTGATTTGCATTGGCCTTGCGCCACTGCTCGCAGCGCAGGAAGTGTGCCAGGCCGAAAACCAAGTCAGTAGAGCGACGCCTGCGGAAACGTTATTCGCATATAGAAGCTCGATGAACCGCAGGGATTCGTCCGATTCAATCTCCTTATTGTCGGCAGTTCCTTTCGGGAGGGCGGTCGAACTGACCCCAGTGGATCCCGCAGCGTGGGCGAACGCGACCGTCGGTTCGACTTTGACATTTCGGGTTATCAACGAAGTAGATGTGAGAGGAAGGGTGTTCAACAGGTCGTCGTATTATGCATATGCCTATGCTGGAACCTTGATCCAGGCGAAGGTGATCCGGGTTCGCGAGGGCAAGCTTCGAACCCAACATGGAATAGCTGAGCCCCGCGTGAAGGAGGTCATGATGGGAAAGTCTACAAAACTGGAATTGGAGAGCTCCCCAGGAGGCCGTGCCCGGTTCAGCGGAATTGCAAAGAACCTGGTCGTCAAGCCCCTGGAAGGTGTCCGCACGGTTGGCGAGGACGCCCTGCTGTTCCCCCTCCTCATGATCGCCTGCAGCACAGGGTGTGACCTTTAGAGCAGAACTGCTGCTGTTGGTTGCAGGAGTCGTCATTTATGGGCGAATGGGCGAGTCCACGACCCTTTTAGCGCAGGAGGCCTTATAGTCTTATATGGTCCCACTGGCTGCTAGCCGTCGAGACCGGAGTGCCAAAACCAATGCGCTCCATGCGTACTATGGATCTATGCACGAAAAATCGACTATGAAAAAGAGCATCCTCTTTACCGTTCTGTTATGCAGCTTGATTGGCGCTGTATTTGCCGCATCCCAATCTCAAACCGCACGGAAAAAACTCGACAAACCTACGGAGATCCAGAGCTATCCCTGCGCGAAGGGGTTTGCATGGTTCTATGCGGACGGGAGATTGAACCGCTGCACTATCTCGCGGCAAATCGACTTTGGCGAGGCGAAGATCCCCAGCGGGTCAATCATTGGGCTGCGGCCTGACGCCAAGCCCGATTTTGTGCAGCTGAGCGACGATACGCAAATCGCCGGAATCATCTGTCGCGGTGGGAGCTGGCAGGGGCCGGCGGGAGGGTCGACTACGGAGTTCTACCCGAGCGGCAAGCTCAAGCAGTGCTTCCTTGCGGGCAACCAGGAGGTGCAGGGAGTGCCGTGCATGAATGGGGGGCTAGTCGGCGACCGGCAGGGCCACGCGGCACAATTCAATGAGGGTGGAAAGCTCGAATCCTGCAAGCTGACGAAGGACTTTCGCGGATGGCGGCACGGGGAGCTTTTCCAACCGCAGTGAGCCGGCACACAGAATAATGGGCTGGATTTTCTGCCGTGCAAGACTTCTTTAATGAATCTGCATCGGTGGCAGAGGTATTCTGTTCATTGCCGATGCCAAATACTGACAGTGTGAATCAAACGCCCGCCCACGCTGCTTCTCTAGAGCGCGGCAGCCGCAAACGCCGCTGGCCGCGGATTCTGTTGTGGTCCGCCGGGGGACTTCTTGCGGTTCTGTTGCTGTCCGCGTGCGTGGGAGTTTTGTTGTTGCGCTCGGCGGCCAGGGCAGCGTTGCCGGTGCTGGACGGAGATCTACACGTTGCCGGGCTTTCGGCGCCTGTTCTGGTCCGGCGCGATGCTCACGGTGTGCCCCACATCGAGGCGGCTACTCAGGACGATCTTTTTGCGGCGCAGGGGTACGTGACTGCGCAGGACCGCCTGTGGCAGATGGATGCTTTCCGCCGCAACGCCGATGGGGAACTGGCGGAGATTCTCGGACCATCGCTGGTGCGGCACGATAAGATGCAGCGCAACCTGCAGTTCCGCCTGACGGCGCGGCGCATCTACTCCAACCTGGTAGCCGCCGACCGCGCTCGCCTGGACGATTATGCTCGCGGGGTCAATTTATTTATCACAACGCATCAGGACTCGCTTCCACCGGAGTTCAAATTGCTTTTTTATCGACCCCAGCCATGGAGCGGCGTGGATTCGGTTTCAATCGGGCTGATGATGGTGCAGATGCTGGATACGCATTGGTATGCGAAGCTGGCGCGGGAGCGGATCGCGGCCAAGCTGAACAATCCCAAGCTGGAGAACGATCTTTACCCGGTCGGCTCGTGGCGCGATCGTCCGCCCACCAGCGCGGTCATCGATTGGAGCCAGCCGCATCCCGCTCCGCCGGTAAAGAAAGACGCCGGCGACGAGGATGAGGATGACAGCTCTCAAGCCAGCGCCGCGCAGGATGCCGATGAAGGCTCACGCGCTTTGCTCGCCCTGCTCGGGCTGCCAACCTGCGAAGGCTGCGCGGCGGGCTCGAACAACTGGGTCATCGACGGACGCCACACCGCCAGCGGAAAGCCGCTGCTCTCGAACGATATGCATCTGGGCCTGAGCGTGCCAAACGTCTGGTATATGGCTGATCTAAGCGCGCCAGGTTTTCACGTCGCCGGAGTTACGCTGCCCGGAATGCCATTTGTAATTGCAGGCCACAATGAGCACGTGGCGTGGGGATTTACCGCACTCTATGCCGACGTGCAGGACCTATATGTGGAGAAGCTGGACGGAAAGGGAAACTACCAGGATTTGGATACGGATTGGAAGCCACTCGTCGTGGATCACGAAATTATTCACGTGCGCCTCGGCAAAGATGTGCAGTTTGACGTGCAATCCACCGCGCACGGGCCGTTGCTGAACGAGATCTTTACCAGGGATGCGCGGCCCATCGCACTGAAGTGGACTCTCTTCGATCCCACGCTGAATGCGCTCCCACTTTACGAAATGAACACCGCATCCAACTGGACAGAGTTCTCTGCAGCCCTGAGTTTATGGAGTTGGCCTGCGCAGAATGTGGTCTACTCCGATGACCAGGGGCACATTGCCTACCATGCCGTGAGCAAAGTGCCCAACAGAGGTATTGGTCCGTGGGGCAAGCCTTTCCCGCATGAAGTGGAGAACGGCAGGCAAGAATGGGGCGTGCCTGTGTGCCAGGATGGATCAAACCGCTGCAAAATCCTTACCGAGCTTCAGGTCTACATTCCCTTCGATCAGATGCCCAACGTTGTCGATCCGCCTTCCGGATTTCTTGCAACTGCCAATTCCCGCGTAACCAGCGATAAATTTCCCATGCCTCTGACGCTTGAATGGGCCGATCCGTACCGCATCGAGCGCATTTACAAAACTCTGGAAGGGCGCGACCATCTCAAGCCTTCAGATATGCTCGCCCTTCAGACCGATGTATACAGTGAGGTGGACCAGGAGATAGGCCATCG